>Ga0164302_10000006_pt1 | contig 46831 bp, 73 predicted proteins | sample Whisoiple_202_MG_FD_109714 | JGI IMG/M metagenome (GOLD analysis project Ga0164302, IMG submission 109714) | Soil microbial communities amended with pyrogenic organic matter from upstate New York, USA - Whitman soil sample_202_MG | ecosystem: Environmental > Terrestrial > Soil > Agricultural... | reverse complement strand
CTCATATTGTTATCATCAGCAGTATAACAAAATTCTTGCCAAGACCTCTTAACTGCGTAGATGGACAAACCAATACCTGACAAAAAACCAGATAGAGCCGACACAAAATAAAACATTCTATTTACTCTCCTTCACGAGTCGCCAGTCATACACTAGGTAGTCCTCGCCTTCCTTCATGTACTTGTCCAGCGACTCCAGGCCTAAGTCTAGCATAACCTTGTCAGTGTCAAGTGACTTTTTTCCAGCCCTGAGAGCTGGTGACCACTGCTTCCTACCGTCTTCAGACCTTACCGGACCATGCCTCTTAGCCCAGTCCTTACAGTGTTCAGCCACCTTGTTAGCCAGCTCTCCTAGCCCCTTGGCGTCAACTAGAGCTTGTCTAATGTCGGTTTCGGTAGCCGTGCCATCGAAAAGTTTGGAAAACCTATTTTCATTTCCCAAATCCACCAAATGGGCAGGACATGAATCTCGCTTCCAACAGCTACTACAATGTGTTCCCTTGGTGTAGTTGTCGGAATTGTTGTTACAAGCAGTCCGAATTCTTTCTTTGATGGCTTCGAAATCGAAAGTGTTAGTCTCCGTGACGTTGCCATAATAATGCTTTCCATCGGAAGCATCCCAGATGCCAGTGATATACTTGCTACGACCCTTCATCAGCGCAAAGGCAAGTCCATATCCATGCAACTGAAGGGATTCGCAACGGTCTTTTACCGCGAAGATTGAGGATTTGATGTCTGAGATAACAACCAAATCAAACTGAGGAACATCCCAGGCCATATCCAAATGGCCAGCTGTCATCAATTCTGGAATACCCTGCAGGTCAAATTGTGTTAGCTTAGAATCCAGAGAAAGAAAAGCAAAGTCGTGAGTAAGACCAAGAACCTGTTCCTTAATAGCATCTTCGTAGTTCAACTCAAGAAACATACCGTCTTTCTTATAGATAAACGGCTTCGGTTTCTTCCACCTGCGAATCTCAGTCAAGTCCTGCTCTGAAAGCTTCTTCGCTGTCTCTGGCCAAATGCCTGTTTCACAGTACGAGTGAAACACAGTTGACCGGAAAGCATTGGAAGTGTCTACGTCTACTCCTAGAGTATCAGATTTACCACAGAATTCCAATGTTGGGAGACTAGATATCCGTCGCATTTATTTCTCTCCTCAAAGTCTTAAAATAACCCTTACAATGTTCAATTACATGCTCAGGGTCACTTCCGTGCGTAGCTCCCAATAAATCAATCAAAACATATAGCATCTGCATCTGAATATGAAACATCTCATCTTTGGAAATGAATTGGCTATATGAATCGATATGAATCGCAAGAGTTACGGCAAGGTCAGTAGCAATCCTACTTGACCGGTGAGAGGCCTCTTGTGGATGAATTGCCACCGCTTACTCCGTTACCTGTTGTTTGACCTATGGTTGTAGCTGTGTATGTGGTCATTCCAGCTGACCCGCCAATTCCAACCAATTGAATCGGCTCTAACGATTTCACAGCCGTCCGATGGCCAGCCTTATAAGCCTTTTCAAGAGCCTCGGGAATCGTCATGGCGCTCTCATTCAAGAGCGTCTCTAAAGCATTAAGGATTGGTAGGTCCATCAGAAAGGAGCCACTCCTTTGTGTAGGACCAGCAGCTCATAAAGCTTAATCTTACCAGCTGGAGGAAGCTTAGCAGCTGAGACAAAATCCGGGAAGTCTTGAGGATGTTCCTTACAGAACTTGTCAAAGTCTTCCATCTTCCAGACCAACTGCTTCATTGCATCGGTTAGCTTTTCTCCGATGGAACGCGAATCTTTTGGTGCTTCCTTATTAGGAGCACTTGCTTTTTGCGCTTCGCTCCCATTCTTTGGAGTTTCAGTGTTTCCAACTTCTGATACATGCTTTGGTTCCACACTTTCTGCCTTAGACGTCTCTGCTCGCTTAGGCTGAGATGGAACAAACTTGGAAGTTTGAGTTGAACTCTCCACCAAAGGACTCTCAAAATCATCGGCATCTGGGTCTCCCTCCAACCCAAAGAAGTTAGTTAGCTGATAACGCTTGTAATAAGTGGCGTTAGCTCCAAACACCTTTGGGTCACTATCTTGGTTGACCTTTAGTGTAGACGCGATAACGGCTCCGTGTCCAGCTACCACAAGGGTGATAGAAACCTTACCTTCTTCCTCTGAATGTAGAGGTTGCAGAAAGGTAACACCATTCTCAGCAAGAGCAGGCTTAATGCAGCGCACAACCTTATGATAAGGAGCGTACTGAAACTTACGGTCTTTGCCTACTTGACCAGTAGCGGTTCTAGGAAGGTCTGGAAAGCTGGCGCTTGCCTTGCCGATGGCATCGTAAAGTTTATGCAAGGAACCAGGGTCCTGCTCATTGAAAATCAAACTCTCGTTACTCATACAATCTCAAAGTCCTTATGCGGAATCATTAGTTTAGGATTAGGAAACAACCTGCATTTGTTTTTGTCAAGCCCTGGACATGTCTGCTCTGCTCGATTTAGAGCAGTATAACCATTCTTGGCTCTTACAACAATGCAAGGCGTAACAGCATTGATGTCGTTTCGTTCTTCAATGACAATCCACTCAATTTCTTTATCAGGGCCAGGGCCAACTTCTACCGTATTATTCTTGGTGAAGTAATTAGACATACAAACAATCTCCATTGCTCAAGAGATGAGCAGGTTTGCCAAAAATCTTTTCAGTAGCCGGAACGTTTGCCTGAATCATATACACTAAACACTTTTTCTTCTTAAGTTGTTCAATATAGTTCTTCAGATATACGTGGTTACTGGTGTTGAATCCACCACTGACATAGTCAATTCTGGCGTCAGTGGTCCATTTGATTCGAGGAGGCTCCAAGTATACAACGTCACCTTCGTTAGCGTTAGTTAAAGCAGCTTCCCAGTCGGTATGAAACACCCATTGACACCAACGATTTAGATAACGAGAACATCTGTCAATACATTCAACGTCTTTAGAGATTTCTCGGTTACGGTCAATGAACTGAGATTCTCTCCATCTGCCATCGGCAGAGCTGGCACGATTTACATAGATGTAAGCAGATGGGGTTGATACGGCCATCTTCATGTTGTCAAAAAACGTCTTAGAATTGTTCTCGCAGTACCGGAGAATCATCTTCTGAAGCCGTTCCGGCTCGTCTCTTACGGCCTGGTAAGCATTGATTAGGTTCCGGTCTGAACTTGACAGAAAAGCCTTCTCAAAAATCCTTCCGTTTTTATATAGATTAAAGAACACCTCTCCAGACTTCAGAAAAGGCTCATAAAAATTCTTGAACCTAATCGGTAAGTGAAAGGCTATCTCGTCAGGATTCGATTGATTTGGTTTCAGGAATGTTTGCATGTGCCCACTGAATCACTTGTTCAGACATCTTCCACTTATTTTTATAGTCAAACTCATCAATGTCAGCGTTGTCAAAGCAAGTAAAGTCAAACACTGGCGAGTTAGGTTCTTTGGCTATGTCGCAGTAAGTCTCGTGTGACTTACCATCCGAGGTTACTAGTGAGCAGTAAACCCGATAATGCTTCACTGGAAGTTCAGGATACAACAACCGCTTCTCATATCGTTCAATGACTAGCTTCGCCATCACAGCCTCCGTTTTCGCTTCTTCTCTTTCAAAGCGTTATCTTCACAAAGCTTTACAAGTAACACTCTCTGGGGTTCCCATAGCTCATACCACAGCTTCATCTCTTCCTTGTGTTTATGAGTGGCGTCTAACGCATGTACCGTGTTGTCTCTTAGGTTGACCCGGTACACGTACTTATAACTCTTGAGCCATTCTACCTCAACCTCGGGAACCTTGCCAGTGCTAAAGGCCATTAACTTGGTCTCTATCAAGTGGCCAGATATCTTCCTCACCAAATAGATAGTTGAACCTATACTCAATTCGGATTCTTTTAAACCCGCTAAATCTTTAACGAATTCCATTTTGTATATTAACGGCCCTAATCAGAAATGCCTTGTCAAGCAGACTCGGGCCCTATATGCTAGTATCCAGAGTAGCTGAGGCTGCGTTATACGGCTTCGGAACCCCCGGACGGGCAGGGAGGGAACTGGTCAATCTGGTTTCGCCTTGTCCGTTTTCTTTTGTCCGCCAGAAGAAATATATTCTCAGCCGTATTCGTAATTTCTTTCATCATTAATTGATACGGCTACTCGCTCAGAGTAATAACCGTTAGACTCTCCCAACCAACGCACCGTCACGTATCCCTTAGTGGTGGCAAACTTATAAAATGTCCAAGTTTGGCAATCGTTTCCACTGCGCGACTTTGATGCACTGTCATCAAATTCAAATTCAGCCATAAGTATGGGAGAATCTTCTAAATCCCTGTAATCTCCATCTACTTGGACAATTTCTACGGACTCGCAACAATCCTTGTCATGAAAGAATTCTATTGTAAGAGTTTCAGACTTAAAAACAAGAGTCTCTTCATCCTCTTGTTTAACCTCTGAGAATAACTTGCCTATCATCTCTTGAATTATCATATATATCCAGAAAACTATTTGATTACTTCTTCTACCGGCAAAAGCTCGGGCTTTTGCTCCGGAGCAGGCTCCTCCTTGGCTACTGGCACGATACCTAGCATCTTTGCTCTAGTGTCAATTGCATCCTTTAGCTTAAGGTAAATGTAGATCTCTTGTCCGTCATTCTTGGGCATAGAGTAGTCCAAGAACCATTGCGTCGCAGCGTCTGCGATCTCCTTATTTAGGTCAGCTTCTTCCTTAACCTGAGTCTCTGCAGCCTTCTTGATATCTCTAAAGGCAGAGTCCGCGCGTGGTCCTTCGCCAGTGGCGTCGTATACTTTGTAAAAATCAACCCACTTATCCAGTGGAACTTTAGTAAAATCCAATTCAGTTTTCATTAGAATTTATCCTCGATAGTTCCCTGAGAACTTTTCAACGATACCTTTTCTCGTTCAATCTCTTCTTCACCAAACCTAAGTCCGCATTCTTTGCAGACAATCCCGTCAACACGCCAAGGCATTGAACCGCATTCCCAGCACTTCTTTTCCTTTTCTTTCACCTTTTCCCCATGAAAACGCATTGACTGTTTATACAGTCCTTTGCGTGACATCCGCACGTTTCCGCCGGGTCCATATGATATATGATTCATAATTAACCGTCACCGGAACCGTAACCGTCACCGGAACCGTAACCGTAACCGTAACCGGAGCCGTCCCCGCAACCGTAACCGTAACCGGAGCCGTCCCCGCAACCGGAACCGTAACCGTAACCGTAACCGGAGCCGTCCCCGCAACCGGAACCGTAACCGTAACCGTAACCGGAGCCGTCCCCGCAACCGGAACCGTCACCGTAGTTCGTTTTCACAGTGCCCAGCCCGCATTCCTGCAAGCGTTGTAAGCACCTTCGCTGCTTTCATGAATCTCGCAACAGCCTGTAACCGTCACATCAGACGGTTCTGCAACACGAGAAAAACCATCTTTGGTGCATCCGTTCTTTGCTAGCTCACTAGTGGTGTTGGCTCCCTTCCATCGCCAAATCTTCAACCCATCCTTTAGCTTGACAATATCACCCTTTTCCGAGATGCACTTACCAATCCAAGCTCCAGATTGCCCCGAGCGAACCAAAACATAACGAGTCTTTGCAGTCTTCTTAGTTGCCATTATAATTATCCTTAATATTCGTGGTGAAAGACAACAGGATACAGACTCCTCTATCCGTATCCCGTTGAGTAGAGTTGAAGGTCTTATACGGTCAGCCGAAGCCTTCTAAGGGTTTATCCGTTATTTATTACCGCCACGGAATCGGGCGGGTGATTAATGCCCGTTAGTTAGCGTCCAACGGGTCCAAAAGACTGACAGGGTGTTACGGAAACTGTCATAACCGGCTAGAATCCCGAAACTCACGACAATGTTTTTGGCTTACCAAAGCCCTTTTCCACGTCTGAGGCCGAATCTCAAACTACGGTATCTAGCTAGCGGAATCGAACCGCTATCAATTTGGCCGTACGGTACCACGGACCCGGGTGCGTTTATATAAGTCCGCTTGACTATTTAAAATTTACTACAGACTTCCCGCTGTAGTACCGGTTCGTGGTTATCTGCTCCACGTAGCATAGAATTACGCAATCAGGCCAGGAACGTTCTCATTAACCAGCTTGAGCGCAGCAGGCGAGCACTTCTTCACCAGCTTAGCCTGACGCTCCTTAGAACTCTCCAGGTACTGGACAAGCTTCTCTGCCTGCTTAAAGGGGTTACCAGCGAGGCTCTCAAGCACATCAAACGCGCTACGCTTGCCAGCGGCACCGGGCTCAGTCGACTCAGTCTCAAACGCTTCATTCTCAAACGACATAATTTAGTCTCCTTCTATTAATTGGTTTGGTTACCGGTTCGGCTCCTTAGACCCGCATATCTGCTTCGCATAGCGGGGCGTTGGGGTCCAACGCTTTACTTACCGGCAACCGTTAACTTCAGTCCTCAATATAGCTAAGCAGAGTCTCACGGTCAAGTACGATTAGTGCTCGGCTGATGTTTTTCTCGCTCGCTGTGTGTACTGCAGACTGAACAGCGTTCCATGCATCATTCAGGCTGCGTAGGTGCGGACTGCGCGGGAGGAAGATTGTCTTTAGTTTGTCGTTGTTTACGTTCTTTGTTGAGTCTGTATAGTTGGGCATTGAGAATCTCCTCTTCTCTGTGTTCCTGGTAATACTTACGACGTCTAGCGCGTTCTTTGTCACGATTCTTTAGATAGTAGAAAGCGCATCTGTCCTTATTCTTTTGCTTATCCTTGGCCCAATACTTCTTTTGAGCACAGTTAGCACATTGGGAACCGCCACGATAAGTGGCTAGCTGTGGGCAAGTTTGGCAACGATTCCAAGGTCTACTCATTGCGCTCACACGGTGAGAATCGCCGGAGGTCTCACGGCGCTTCTGACATGTCGCGCATAGTTTGCCAGTCTTATATCTGGTCTTCTTAGTGCAATTAGGCGTTGCGCAATTGTTCCATTCCATATTCAATTAGCTTCCAACCGCCGATACTTATTCATAAACCGGCCGTTCCTCACTCTGCATATCTTCAATCAGTTTCTTACTGCGGGAGATGAAGACAACAGTGTCGTCTCCTCCGATAACGGAACCTCTACCTCTAGGACAAGAGGGATACTCTTCTCTAAGAATTCTGACAGTGGCGAGCAAGTCCCTGAAACCACCGTCGCATTCTGCAATCTCCTCCACCTCATACCAATCGTAGTACCAGCCGCCTTCTTCGGGTCCGCCGTAGTGCCTGCTAATCGACACTACCCCTGCATAGATAGGAGGGCTCTCGTCGTCAGCTAGAGCACCCTTTCGCATGTCAGCTTCAAACGCTTTCATCTCTCCAGTGAATAGGCCGTTAGGTTTCCCGAAGAATTCAGCGCATGCCGCATGGTCGACTAACTGAACAACCGGAGGCTTCTTATACCGAATCATGGTTATCTCCTTTACGGGTACTGAGTTTCAATCTTTGCCCCATTGTCTTGCTGGGCAGTTGCCCTTGTTCGGATAGCAGCCTTCGTATCCACAATCGGCGCACCCGTGGAGTTTCAGGCTTGCCGCTCTACACCAGTTGCGCGACTGACTATCCCACGCAACCTCCACCTCATGTCCTGTCATGTTATACCGATTAATATCGGTAACCGTGCCGGTATCATAGTCATCAGTTCCGGGCTTGCCCGGTTCAACGCGCATGCCTACACGTACTCTGTTTTTATGCATATCAGTACCTAGCCAGATGCGGGTTATCATTCAACACCAGTTGTCGAGCTGGCTGGCCAATGCTTCCCATCAGCTCGCTAATCTTGTCCTCAAGCTTGCGGATACGGTCACTGACATAGTTGGCTTCCTTCAAAGGGGAGCCGCCTAGGGCCTTAATCATCTCCTTCTCAGTGCGCTTGATGCGAGTCTTCGGTTGCTTACTAGAAGCCAGCACCGTCGCATCCAACGGGCCAACGGAATCCACTAGCTTCTGAAAGCGCGCACCCTTCGCCTCAGAAGTCTCGGGGGTAGTTTCAATGACTTCTCCCGTCTCAGCATCAAAAGGGACTTCAATCTCCAGCGTCTCATTCTCGAACATGATTACTTTCCTCCGGCGCCAAGCGCCAGTGTTAGGATTATCACACACCAGTAGGGATTAGTTTCCCACATCGCACGGATTGTTTCAGTCATTCCAGCCCAGCAATTGGCAAGCATGCCTGATGCTCAACTCTTGCTCGTCATGCCGTGCGGCATAGGCGGCGGCGGCGGAGGCGTAGGCGGCGGCGTCGGCGGCGTAGGCGGCGTCGGCGGCGGCGGCGGAGGCGTAGGCGGCGGCGGAGGCGTAGGCGGCGGCGTCGGCGTACTCTTTCGCCCGTCTGGCACAAGTGTCAGCCCATTCCTTACGCTGCGCACTTGGAAGCATGCCAGCACACACACGGATCGCATCGCTACGCTCAATGCTGAGCAACACCCCTAGGACTGTCTCAGTTTGTGCGCGGTCAAGTAGTGTTTGCAGTTGTTCATCCGAGTAGCAAAGATTTAGAGCACTAGTTCGCAACATATCCACTGTTAGATTATGAGCCATCTTATTATTCCTTGATAGTTGTTAAACCTGCTTACATGATTGCGGATACTAACCTAGCTAATATCCGCTGTCACAAAAGTTGGTTACTTATTGTTGCAGGCTCGCTTCCAGTAGCGCAGCGCAAGCGCTGCTCTTACAACCCAGACGTGGTACTCCGCGTCACCTCGCATCTTGAGCGCGTAGGCCGTCTCTCTCAGCCAGAGGTGATGGTCCCAAAGTTGTGCTTTGCTCATATCCACTCGATTCCCAAGGTGTAAAGGATACTGGAGACTACATCTCCCAATTCGTGATTCGTATCGAAACCGTGTTGCTCACACTCGGTAAGGAAGTCCCAAAGCCCATCTTGGGTGAAGTCTACGTTGCCACCCGGGTAAACAGCATCTAGCTCTCTGCAGTTGCGAATCTCGTACAGGCCATCTTGACCCAAGTCATCATCGTAGGCTTGACGGAAGTCACGTTCTAGTGGGAGGAAACCCCAGGTCATCGACTTGCGCATCTTACTTCCCCTTCTTAGCGGTACGGACACAGCGCCAAGCAGTGCGGATAACGTTGGCGCCGTCTGCGGTCTGAGCAAAGTCAGTTTCGTACTTGCAGACCTCGGTCGAGCCGTCTGCGTAGACCTTGGTAGTAGTCTTGGTGTCAGTCGCACCGGCAACGCCGGCCATGGTTCCGAGCAATAGACCAACGATTGCAGCGTAGTAATACTTTTTCATATTCACTCCTAGTAGTTTGGGGCAGTAAGAGGCTCCTCCTAAGAGGAGCTACGTACCGGCTCAGACTTACCAACACTTACGAGCGATTCTGACCTGACGCACAGCCTCTTTAACCGCTTGCTCCCTGGTAGCGGCCTTGACGGATACGATAACGATATTGTTCCTGAATACCTTACACCAGATAGAGCCGGTTAGTTTTGCCGAGCCGATTAGCGATAGTTGATACGTTGCATTCATCGTTAGCTCCTGACCTATTGAACGGTTACTTGGTAGAAGACTTGAGAGCTTGTTTGATTAAAAGAGCGATGAAGGCGCTGTTAGAATCAAACTTGGCTACCGACGTCACCTTGATTGTCTCGCTCATCACAAGATACATGATAGCAGAGCGAAGACTTGGCGCAACCGAAAAACGAATGAGTCGTTGTCTTTTTTCTAGTTTGAGCTGCAGGTGAGATTATCAGGATTGTGTAGTGGTTGGCATAATCATTGGTAGTGCCAGAAAGCTTTGCTCGGCTCCGCCGAGCAATCAGACTCAGACCGGTTGTTCGGTTATGGCTGGATGTCAATACGTCAAGTCGTTTGACAGATTGTCAATTGGTTTAAGGCTGAACCATCAGAGCCGATGGCCGAATTGGACAAGGGTAGGTAGAAGGTAGACCTGATGGGCAGCCCATTCTCTCCCATTCCCCATCGGATTACTGTAATACAACCAGGGAGATACATACTGCACATTCATTCACTGTATCCAAAATCAGATGTACAGATGTGTAGCATCGCACACATCGGGACATCGTCATCTCAACTTTGACTGATGTTCAGCTAACCTGAACTCAGTCCGCTATCCGGGTACACACCAAGTCTCGGATGCTGGAACAGGTGGGGTACTACCAGTGCGAAATTTCAAACGAATCAGTTTTGACTAATAGTCACTACTATTTGCGAGGTTAAACAGGAGACTAAATCAATCTCTGTGCTAGAGCAGTCATTAAAGACAGTATGTTTCCGTCCTTAGCACAGCTGGCAATGCAGAACTCAGCTACTCTCTCCGGCCCGGGGGGGGAGGAGGGCCGTCCTGAATATAACGTGCCGGAAGGCACATCCATTAATCCGTGTTGAAGACCGCGTTGTTCTCAATGATGAGAACCGCTACCCTCTGCCGCGCTTCAGTTATCATTGATGATAACTTACGCTGTGCAGGCAACACAGTGTGTACTTGGCACCGCTACGCTACTCCCCTCCGTGCTCGCCGCTCCGCTTTACGCTCGCAGACGTAGGGGGAACGACTAGCATTATATTGATGGCCACTGGGCCGTACAACACAATACGACGCTTAGAGCTGAGGTTTTTCGATAGCATCTAAATGCTTGTAAGTGATGCCCTTTATGCAATTGTCAGCGGTTCGCCGCGATATGTTTAATTCTTTGCAGAGAGAGGTGACTGACCTTGTCCTAGATTCTTTGCGCAAGTACAGTGCCTTGTCGTCAGATAGAATCTCTTTTGCTCCCACCTTAGTCTTAGGTTCTCTGCTTTTTAGAATTCTTCGAATCGTCTTCTGTGTGCAAATCTCTCTCGCTAGTAGTTTCTTTTCCTTTATGAATTGCTCTTTCGCTTCGAAGTACTCTTCTGCGGTAAGCATGGTCCTCTTCGTCTTGGTCATTGAAGATATCCTCCAGCGCATCAATGCGCGCCACTGGTCTTAACTTAGGTCTGAGTCTTTTGAACTTAATCACCGCAACAAATCACCGCGCCACTTGGGACTTTTATCCAAAAAGTAACCTCTGTATCCTCGCTTGGCGTTTTCATCGGGCCCAATTTCAATAGTAATCTCTACCATCTTCTTCTTATTCTTATCCCAAACTTTTGCCTTAGTAGTCATTGGGTCTCGGTTGTCTGCCTGATATCCCTGTGCCAAAATTTGCTTGGCCCAGTCTTTGCCGATACTGCGTTGGTCGCTCATAGAAGCAGAGTTTAGCATGGCCCGGCCAAACAATCTATGGTTGTCGCTTGACCGCCGCTAATAACCATGGCATTATCTGAATATGGAACTCAAGAAGCCTTACGTGGAAGATAATTTTGTTCGCACCAGGTTTTACGATAAATGCAATTATTGTAACGGTGTTGGCTGTGCCTTAAATGATGTATCTTTCTGTGAAGGTAAGGCCTATTGTGTTTGTCGATATTGTGGAGGTAGCGGTTCTGTTTTCCGCTACGAAAAGATTATGACCAGAGTTGATCAACCTTTTCCTTTGGCCACAGACTGAACTTTCTTTAAGAACCTTTCACCCTGCAACCCACGAATCACCCTCAATACCTTGTATGTCTCTTGCAATGTCAGTGGTGCATATTCTTTGTTGTTTAATTTCCATAAGTGGATACCAGCTTTGGAGCAAGCAGATTTCACGTTTGCGTAACCTGTATACCTTCTTATGTCTGAAATGTAAACTCCAGGAGGTCTGAACTGTTTGACTTTTATCGCCATAGATTATAGGAAAAGATTCTGGTCACGAGTCCTGAAACTAGACTCTGGTTGCTGGGAGTGGACCGGAGGAAAGGATGGATTTGGATATGGTTCGTTTTCTTTCAGGAATAAATCAGAACGTGCACATAGATTCTCTTTTGCGCTACATAACGGGCAAATACAAAGGGGAAAGTGCGTGCTTCACAAATGCGACAACCCTCCGTGCGTAAACCCTGAACATTTATTCTTAGGAACCAGGGCAGAGAATAACTTAGACAAGAAAATAAAAGGCAGAAGCCGAGCACCTTGTAGATTGTCGGAAAATGATATCAGATGTATTAGAGCGCTTAGACATTGGTCTAGATTTAGTGTAAGAGAAATTGGCAAGGAATTCAACTTATCAATTGGAATGGTATCGCTAATATGCAATAATAAATCATGGAAAACTGTACAGACCAATTTCAAAAGCTTGTAATTTACAACCAATGGTTCTTTCCTTGGCGAGCACCGTCAATGAATGACTTGGTGTTTCTGAAGGGAAGCAATGGAAAGATTTCTTGGATTCCAATCGGTGGCAAGAAACGTAATCCCAATCAATTTAACATGTATAATCAGTTGAAGCAACAGTGGACTAGTAGGGTCTGCACTTATGTTGTTAAGACTGGTTTCAATAAAGTCAAATCTGCATACTTTCATTATCTTCTAGTAGAACCTAACGTTAAACGAGACCCATCTAATATTGTCGCTTCAGCTTGTAAGTTTATTGAAGACGGACTTATCAAAGCTGGAGTCATTGAGAACGATGGTTGGAAACAGGTTCTGGGTATCAGGCCTTACTGGATTCTTGATAGAGAATCTGAAGGTGGAGTTTTTCTAGTGATGGCAAATGAGCATTTGAGCCATAACGCAATAGAAAGTTACTACAACCAAAGGAAATAAGATGCTAAGTGAAGAGGAAGAAGCTCTTTTATGTCTAACCGAGGAGAGCGCTGAACTTATACAATCTATTACTAAGATTTTCCGTTTTGGTATCTACACAAGACACAAAGATTTGCCATCCAATGCAGAGGCTTTCGAGAATGAACTTTCAGACGTTCTGGCGTGTGTGATGATTATAAAGAAACTGCGCATTGTAGACTCTGCGATGCTACACGATAAGATTTCCAATAAGTTGATAAGATTGTCCAAATACTCTAACAATCAATTCTTCATCAAAACATGCACAGAAGTTTTTGAGGAGCATCAAAAAAATCATGGAAAGTAAGTACATTCGAAAGACTTCGATTATCGAAATCAAGAATCTAAAGTTTGGCCATGACTACCCAAAAAGAACAGCAAGTTCAGTTATCGTTATTGAAGGAGCAGGAACAGCAAATCAAAGAGCTATCGAAGCAGAATTCGTTGGAGGGGATAAAGGCTGCAGAGAATAAGCTATTCACTGATGCGCTGGAGATTATCCAGCCATACATGAAGTTTGCTGAACTTGGATTCGATGAAATCTCTGGTGAAGTAGATTCTATTCCGTTTGAATGGGAAGGTTTACCAGAGGAAGAAAAGAAGAAGAAGATTCGTTTGGCTAAGGCTGGCTGGATGAATAGCTCAGATACTCCGCATGCCGTTAAGATGGCTCACGCAACTATCATCGGAATCATCAAAGCTAAAGCCACTGAGCAGACCGGAACCAAGGTTCTTAACATTGAATCCATCACCTTCCCTTCCCCTGCACAGAAACCTGAAGAATTTGAGGTAATTGATGTCGACGGAGACTAAAGTAGTTCTTCCAAAAGATTGTCCCCCTATTGGTACCTACATGAGGAACAACAAAACTGGAGACCTTGCCAGGATTGTTGAGAAGGATGGCAAGGCATTTATTAAACCTGACATTCCCGGCAGTCCAGTCTACTACAACATTCAGGATTTTAAGAACTGGACTATAGAACTGAAGCCTAAGCGTCTTCCCCCTGGGTCATTTGCCAGGGTAGCCTATGAAGCAGACAGAGCACTGTGTGAGATTCACCCCGACCTGAAGAAGCAGCCTGAATGGCTATCACTGGATGCAATCAAGAAATGCGCATGGATAGAGGCTCGGGTAAGTTTCAATAACGTACTCAGACAAGAGTTGTATAATTGTATTATTAAAACCCTTGAAACGAATTCTCAATAAACAAGTGTCGCATTTAGAACTTACTCTGCCAACTAAGGAAGAAGAGGAGTCTCCTTCCGTTTACGTCAATAAGAAGCTTGTTCCTCTCGCCGCTGAGCTTTATCGTCTTGTACAACTAAACACTGTATTTGACAGAACTATGGAGAAGGAAGAATCTGACATGACTTGCCAGAAGATTGGAAAAGAATACTTTGATATCAACGTTCTTCTGGAAGAATCAAAGCCAAAGTCTGTCAAGTTCTCTGTTGACCCTAAGACTCCATTGGAGAAAAATGGAAAGATTCTCAAGATACTTTTTTCACTCACTGGTTATTCTGACGGTGGCAAACCAGTTGCTTTTCGACTGGTTCGTTTGTCGGACGGAAACATCATTGAAAATTCTGTTATTCAGTGTGAATCTGAGTACCCTCACCAGTATATTGCTCATCTTCCTTTTGGCGATGGTAAAAGTCGCATACTTCCCAAGGAAGAGACCTACATAGTCCAAGGTCGCTACATTACAACCTATTCACGTCCTGTCTGTAGACGTTTTTCTTTGAGTCTTGTTTATGCCTAAAATTGTTATAATCACTGGTTCCAGAACTTGGACTGATGAGAATTTAATTGAACAAGTTGTGAAGGAGCATTCTCCTCAATTGCTCGTCCAAGGTGGATGTCCTAAAGGTGCAGATAAAATTTCAAAGCGCATTGCTGGAAAGTTAAATATACCAACTCTAACATTTCGAGCTGATTGGGACTTTTACGGAAAATCTGCTGGTCCAATCCGAAACTGTGAGATGCTAGACAATTTTCCCAAGGCTATTCTTTTAGCATTTAGAATGGACAGCTCTGTTGGCACTACGCACTGCATAGTTCAGGCTAAGAAACGAAACATGACGGTTCAGGTGTTTGACAAGTACAGTTATGAGCAGTCCTTTCGATAAAGCCGCTTACGTTCCTTCACCTTGGGGCATATCCTTTCACGCTCGCAGAGAAGATGAAGTGTTGGGTGCAGGGGCAGCTGGACCCGGCAAGGCTTTGTCGTTGGATACCTTAATTCCTACAGCAATTGGATTCCGTTACTTCAAAGACATTAAGACAGGAGATAAAGTTTTCAATGTTCACGGAAAACAAGTTAGAGTTCTTGCAGAAACTGAAGTATTCACAGGAAGAGACTGTTACAGACTTAACATCGCAGACGAAACTATCGTATGTGATGGAGAACATCTCTGGAATGCAGCAGACGGAAGAATCTTTAAGACCGCCGACATTCACAATTCGCCATTCATACCGCAATTGGCTTTTGCGTCAGCAACAGAGACTGATGCGTCAAAACTTCTACTTGATGCTTATGTATACGGTCTATGCTTGGTTCGTGGTCAACCTAGTGACAGGGCAGCCCTCGCAGCTTTCGACCCTGAACTATTCTCTACTCTTAACGACGTTGGTTACTCCCTTGACCTTATTGGTAATAAAGTTAGCCGTGTCCGTGAGCGAACAGATTTAATTAATGAATTGATTCCTGCTAAAGGAAGAAGAATTCTTCCTATGTATATGAATGGTTCTTTCAACCAGAGAATGGCTGTTATCGAAGGAATCATGGATGGCAATTCAGGAATGTCTCCAGAGGTTGACTATGCAGATTATCCGTTCCTTACAGATTTTTACTGCCTTGCAGCATCTCTTGGATTGGGCCCAAAGATTTGCCAACCAAGATACAGAAAAACATGGTATCTCAAACTATACTCTAAGCAATATAAATGCTCACGAAGAACTGGAAACGTTGGTGCTACGTTTCAAAAACGGTACTGTCATCGAATTAAGTCCATCAAAAGAGTGGAGTCAGTACCAACTAAATGTATTCAAGTGGAAGGCGGAGGAACCTTCCTAATTAGCAAGAGTTACATTCCTACGCATAACTCCATGGTCCTGCTGATGGACCCATTGGAACAAATCTGGGTTGAAGACTTGCGTTGTCTTCAGGAAAATATTCCTGATAACTTTGGTGAGTACAAGGATTTGATTGCTCAGAATCCGCTGCACTGGCAGCATTCTGAAGGTCATATCCTGCATCTGCGGCGTACCATGCCTCGTCTGACAGAGACCATTAACAGGTCTCACCGTATCTTCAAGTCTATTGACCCTGACGCTGAATTCAAAGAGAAGGTTTCTACCTGGACTTTCCGTAGTGGATTAAAATATCAGTTTGGTCACTGCAAAGATAAGAAGGATTACAACAACTATCTTGGACAGCAGTACACCGGTATTTACTACGATGAGTTGATTGAGTTTGATTACGAGCAATATAATCGAATCAACGCACGTCTCAGAACCGGTGACAAGGTTCTGTCAAAGTTTCTAAAGATTCGAGCAGCCACCAACCCTCACCTAGGGGGTAACAAGGGTGAAGACATTACCGTTGACGACCCTGCGTGGGTAAAGAAGTATTTCGTCGACCCTTATCCGGCTGGCAAAAAAGTGCTTCGTAAGAAGCTCATGCGAAAAGACGGAACCATTGACTACAAGACTAAGTTGTACTTGCCGGCCACTCTATACGACAATCCCGACCCAGAATTCATCAAACAGTACGAATTAACGCTACTGGATAAACCCAAGCATATCCGTGATGCTTATCTGTATGGTAGCTGGGATACGGTCATTGGGTCACACTTTGGAGAAGTTTGGAACAAAACTATTCACGTATGCAAACCGTTTAAAATTCCTCACGACTGGCCCATTTTCCGAGCTGGCGATTGGGGCTACGCTACTAGCGGAACAACTGGCTGGTATGCTGTCCATCCCGAAGGCACGCTCTATTGCTTCTATGAGCTGTCACATAAGCAGAAGAACGCTACCGAAGTAGGAGAGATGATTAAATACTTCGAAGAGAAAAACAAACTTTGGGACCCTAATCATGGTTCAAAGATTTATGGACCTATGGACCGACAGCTGTGGGAAGAACGTGGTTCATCTTTCAAAACTAAATATGAGGAGATGGTAGAAGTAGGAGTTGATTGGTGCAAGGCTGACCAAAAATCCAGAGAAACGAATTGCGAAGTCTTTACCAATAGGCTAAAATCTCACGAGAACTTTACTAAACTGCCAGGCATTGTCTTTTTCGAAAACTGTGAGATGTCCATTAAGACAATTCCTGCATTGACTACTGACCCAAACAATTTGGAAGTACCGTTAAAGGGTGGTCAGGACCATTGGTACGACAGGAACACTTATGCCTGTCAGTATGCCAAACAATCTGGTCTTTCAGCTCCAAACTATAAACAGGATTCCCAAATTGAAGACGAAGACGAATCTGATTTGCAGGGAGATAGAGGTTCGTTTGGGTACTGGATGTGAAACTTATAAAGAATATGCTCAACTACACCTTGGGTCATATCACTATGACGGAGAGTCGTAATGCCATCAATGGATGAAACTGAACTTTTAGACACTGGCCCTGTTTCAGAAGTCCCAGAGAAGGGATACACTGATGCTGAAGAAGAACTTCAGATCAATCCTGATGCTGAAGATGCTCCTAAGCCAGTTTTCACTATCAGGCCTGAAGATGAGGAACTTCCTAACCTTATTCCTCTGTTTGAGTCTGACCCAGAAGCTAAGACGTTTCTCAAGAAACTTGTTCAGGATTGTTATGATGAATTCATACAATCCTGGGAGAAGAACGACAGTTATCGTAAGAAGGTAGCCGAATCCTGGAGATTGCTCTATTGCGATTTGCCTCCAAAGACTAAGCCGTTTGAGCACTGCGCGAATACCGCCATTCCTCTGGCTCTACAGAATGTCATCCGTTATACAAATAAAATCTATACTGAGATTTTCGGTGATTGGTCTAACGTTTTCAATTTCGTACCGACCAATCCTCAGGCGGAACTTATTGCACCCATTGTTTCCGAGCATTCGAATTGGCAGCTCCGCAGTCGTATCGTCGGATTCAAGAGGCAGCAGCATAGAGGACTCCTTATATTTGCAGTGGCTGGAGATGTTGTGTGTCATTCCTACTACGACACAGTAACAAGGCGTAACTGTCATGAGATTCTTACGTGTGATGATTTCGTTACCCCTTATACTCACGTTTCAGTTTCTCCTGATTTTAGTGATGTTCCGTGGGTGGCTCGTCGTATTCCTTTCTTCAAGACAAAACTCAAAGCGATGTCAGATGTTTGGTCAAACGTTGACCAAGTCATCAAACACGAGGCTCCAGAATACGGAGATGGATTAGCGGAGACTGAACTACGCAATACCATCTCTGACCACTTGGGAGAAGAACCTTACGGCCAGATTCGCGGTGAATACGAAATCATTCACTATGAAGGCTGGCTAAAGCTATTGGGCCAAGACAAGGAACGTTATTGTCAACTAATCTTTGACCTTACTACCAAGACCGCTCTCAAACTCTCTATTCATGAGACTGCTGATTATGCGGAACGTTATCGCTACCAGTATCAGATGAATGAGTTTCAGCAGTACCAACAACAGCAACAGCAATTCATGCAGGCTCAACAGCAACTGCAAATGATGCAGATGCAACAGCACGGGCAGGCTCAGCAAGCTTTCCAAGCTGCAGCTGAGATTCCTGTTGAGAGACCTGACTTGGCAACCCAGGCAGCCGAGCAGGGGCATGCTGTTCTTAACCAACAGCTGCCTGAGCCTCCGCCGCCTCCACCAAAACCAAGTTGGATGATTCAAGATGGACAAACTCCTATCCCTCCTCGCAAAGAACCAATCCATATGTTCTCGCATGGTGTTTGCCTTGAGCCTATGCTTGGAAATCTTGGTATTGGAATTGGCCGCATTGATGCTCAACTTAACTTGGCTACCAACACTGTTTGGTCCCAGTTCTTGGATGCGGCTACACTTGGAAACGGAAAGACGTTTATTACGGCGTCAAACGTTGACTTTCGTTCTCCTTTCAAGATTGGTCCTGGGGTATTCAATAAAGCCAAAAATGTCATGCCTTCTGACCTTCAGAATGCTTTTTACGAGTTGGATTTTGGTCAGGCTAATCCTCAGCTCATTCAAGCTGCTGACAAGTTGATGCAGTTTGGTGAGCAGGCATCTTCTACTCCAGATTTGATGAGTGGAGCGGCTGGCAAGTCAGGTGAAACGGCCAGAGGCATTCAGGCTCGACTTGAGCAGATTAATGCAATGATTGCGGTGCCTACTCAGAAGTATGCAGATTTCGTGGTGCAAATCATGAAGAACAACTGCAAACTTAACCGTACCTTCATGGGTGACGAAGAGATCTTCTATGTCAATCGTTTTGACGATAACTTAGAGATGAACGGTTCCGAGATGATTAAAGCAGCTCGAGAGATGTATGATAACGAGTATGAGATTGAACTAGTCTCTGACTTGCAGTTTAAATCTCGTTCACAGAAAGTGTCTGAGGCTGATGAAATTGTTCAGCTACCAAATGCAATTCCCCAGTTGCAAGCGAACATGGCTTTCTTGTATAAAGCTATCAGTGAATCGTTGAAGGCAAGAGGAATGCACCGTATGGCTAAGACCCTTTTGGGTCCACCTCCTCCATTGCCTCAGAACACTTTCGGCTTGCCACCCGGCACGCCAGGCTCTGCCATCTCATTGGACAATGCTGCTAACCTTCCGCCTGAACAAGTGCAGGCTTTGCAACAGATGCAGATGGCACAACAGCAACAGGCTGCGCAGCAACAGCAAAATGGAAAAACACAAGAACAATCGTCCGGTGGACCCCCTGGTCAATCGAACCAAGCATAATGGCAAGAAGAGGAAGAGAATTAAACTTCCACAAGGGCAGAAGTCATTACTTGAATTAGATGACTTGGTTTTAGACGAGGATTATGTTAAAAGGATAACAAATGAACAAACTTATTGAATGGCAGACATCTAGCCGCAAGAATCAATTCATCGTTAGGGCCAATGGCGGGCACGAGACTCGTTATAAGTTGATTCTGTGGATTCAAGGTGAATGTGCTGAGCGGGAAGGGTTCCCGGGAGAAGGTTACGGTGAGACCATTGATGCTGCTTTCGAGATGGCTCATTCGAATTTAGTCAATCAAAAGGCTGTAAACAGAAAGACCACGCAACAGTGGTATTTACCAATTGGCGTAGAACTTTGGTTGCGACATATTTTTAGTGACCTAGATAATCAGCTAGACGCTCTGGATAAGTTTCGCGAAGGCGTAGAAGTCATCCGATGAAGGGTGAAATGAGCCACTATTCCATGATGGCTTTCGGTCAGTATCTGACTGAAACTGCTGTCAGATTGGAAGCTGAACTTTATTCTACTTGTGCAAATGACAAATTGGAGCTGTCATCTGTAAAGCGCAAGTATGGCCAATTAGAGGCCACAAAAGTTTTTCTTAAAGCCTTCACTGATTTATATGAAGGCGATGTCGGTACGTTCAAAAAGGAGTATTTAAGTGAATCAGACGAATCCAGAGATGCAGAGGAATCACTTGTTACCAAGTGACGAGCAGAGGATTCAAAGGTTTCTGGGGGAGACTCCGGAACAAGCGGAACTTAAGCAGTTAGCAGAGGAGCAGCGTAAGCGTTATATCGTTGCTGAGTCAATTGAAACTCAGCTCCGTGCTTCACTGAAGCCGGCTGGTTTCTATAACATTCCAGAACTTTTGGATAAGCGTCGCTTGGAATATTTGATTCCTAACGGTGCCTTTGAGAGTTACCCAGCTTTTGATAAGGTTTATATCTGGCAACTTCCAACCAAGGAAAGCAATACTTACGCCAAGGGTGGTCAGATTGTAATGCCTGACCAAGTCTTGGCCGCTAAGCGAAACACTGCTCCAAGGGGTATTATTGTTTCCGCCGGATTAAAGGCTATGGATGCGCTTTATTCCACCGGAATTGAGATTGGACACATTGTACGTTTTAAGAAGTTTGCACCTTTCTGCCTTGAGGTTGATTCGATTGAAGGTCACGATTTGACCGTGATGGTTATGCGTGACGGAGATGTGGAAGCCTCTGAGGACATGGCTACTGCTCTCAATGCTCGCAGAGCTTCAATTGATAACATTGCTAAAGACGGTAAGTCCTATGATTTCCGTTACACTGTTGATGGCAAAACAACTGGCGAAAAGACAGCGGAGTATTACGACCCTTCTATTTAAGGAGATTTATGGCTAAAGAGCAAGAAAACAAGGAAGAGGAGCTAGTCTCCTTTATTGACGACGATTCCGAAACCGTAGTTGACCTTTCTCCAAAGGAAGAAAGGAAGACGGAAAACAATGACCGTCTGGCAGCGGCTGAGGCTGAAACGGCTCGTTTACGTGCTCAGATTGATGTTGAGCGCGCTGCGGCATACGGTGCTAATCGCCAGCAAGTTAGCGACCATGACCCATTCCAGAGTGAATTGGACGCTGTAAACGAGCGAGAAAAAGCTCTAGGCGTACAGTGGGAGCTAGACAAGGCTTCTGGTCGTCTACGGGATAAGAATCTTGTAGACGATTACGACAAGAAAGCGCGTGAAATTGCAGACCAAAAGTCTCAGATTTCTACTCGTCGTGCTCTGCGGGATATGCTTCCCGCTATCACCGCTGAACAGCAAAGGGTCCAGCTCAGGACGCAATATTCCGATGTTTACAACAATCCCAATGCCATTACTTACGCTGAAGGAGCATACAAGATGCTGCTTGCTTCTGGGAAGCAAGACGGTCCTCAGTTACTAGATGAAGCAATGAATCAGGCTCGTGTCCAATTCCGCATGCCTGGAGCAAATCATATGAAACCTACTCAATCTGATAAAGATAAGTTAACTGGTATTCCAGGTGGTGGTGGACGTAATTCCGTTGATAATCGCGTACGAATGACCAAAGCTGAAAAGCAGATGGCAATGGCTATGTATGGCGACGCTGTTAACGGCGATGAGAAAAAGGCTTACGAGAAATGGGCAAGGGGACCAGGTCTCAAAGCGAAAAAAGAATTGTCCAAATCTAACCGCGCTTGACGGCTAATAAATTCCAGCTAAAATAAAGGAGCATACTTAACATGCAGCGCAGAAATGCCAAGAACATTCAGTCACCCGACCTGTATCAAACCAAGGTGACGCCCCGTAGCCGTCCAGTTCATGAAGCTATGCATGACGGCAAGCTAATCAAGCCCGACCCAAAGAAGAAATACTGTCTAGTTCCCAAGAATGACGAACATCCTTTGAACTATCAGTATTATCAAAGCATTGGATACGAGATTGAGCTAGCGACTCCAAATGGAGTCAGAATTCACATGGGCTCTCCAGCTAAAGACGGTCAACCTCTTTGCATGAGAGAGCTAGTTCTGATGAGTACTTCACTCGAAAACGCTCAGAAACTTTTCGAGGAAGGTCCAAACGGAATGACCGGACAGAAGTATTTCGATAAACTTATGTCTCGTATCCGTCGAGACCCAACTAACAAGAAATCAAACGAAATCATCCAAGGTCTAAGAGAACAATACGATATCTCAGACCCAGACGGTGGAATCGAAGACAACACTTTCAGGTAAATAACACATGGCCAACAATACACATCGCTACGGTTTTCGTTGGGTAGGCTCCTTGGATGGCTCCTGTTATCCTAAGCCTCAGGAGTTTCTGGTAGCCTCCGGCTATCACGGTCAGGTTAGCGCAACTGACGTTGACCTGAACATTGGTGACCCAGTGCAATTCAACGTTGGCGCTCCCGGTTCAGGCTTTGTTGAACTTGCAGCTACCGGCGCTTCCCCGAACATCTATTGGGGTGTTATTGTTGGCTTCTCTAACGTTAAAATTGGTCTGCCTCTAGCCGGTCGAAAGTATAGCCGTCTTCCGGCTGGTACTACCTGGTCACTGGAGACGGATGCCTCTAAGGTTCTAGTCGTGCCTTTCGGCCGCAATCTCTGGGAGATTGATGTCACCGGTAACACTTCCAGCTCAGATACTCTCACCGAGTATCGGGCCATGGTCAATCGCAACGCTAACATGATTTACACCTTGGATGCTACGGACGCTAGCAAGCCTAAGGCTAATCCAATGATTGACGTTTCTACGCTTAGTGACGATACTGCAGATTTCCGCATTATCAATGTTAGCAAATCTGCTTTGAATCAGGACTACAGCGGCAATTATGTCAAGCTGATTGTCTGCGTAAACGAATCTGGTGAAGCTCCATACGTAACTGACCCAGGAGTGTAATCTAGGTCTTAATCTAAAAGAGAATAAACAATGTCAACTATTTTTACCTCTACAGTAGCCCTGAACCTCAAGTATACTCTTGAGGAGATTATCACTGATAATCTGGACGGGATTGAAGCGGGCCTAGATTATCCCAAGTGGATGAAGAAGCGTCCAATGGCGGACAACTTCGAAGATGACCAGGAATATGCTGGTGGCGGTCTGATGGCAGAAACGCCTGAAGGTACTGAGATTCCTGCTCTATCACTTACTGAAGGTTATACCAAGCGTTATACGGCCCGTAAGTTTACGGCTCGTTATATCGTCACTGAAGAAGCAATGGATGACAGCAAGTATCCGAAGGTTATTCAGGCAGTTAAGCGCCTCAAGCGGGCGGGTTTCAAGACTCAAGACATTGACGCCACCAATGTTCTGGTTCGCGCTACCAATAGTAGTTTCCCCGGTCCTGATGGGGTTGCGTTGGCTTCCAGTTCTCACCCTCTGGCTGCTGGCGGTAGCTTTAGCAACACTCTAGCTACTCCAATGGCTCCGTCAACTACCAGCTGGAATAACGCGATTGCTCAGCTGGACCAGATGGTTGACCATGATGGTGTCATCGAAGGCTACAAAGCGGTTGCGGTTCTTCATCCAGTTCAACAGCGTGGTATCTGGACAGTTCTTCTAAATTCTCAGATGGACCCTGAGTTTGGTAACTTCTCAGCTGTTAACGTTATCAAGAAGTACGATAACGATGTTAAGCGTATTCAGCTCAAGTACTGGACTAACACTACTACTAACTGGGCTATCCAGACGGAAGTTGACAACGGTTTCCAGTTCCGTACTCGTAAACCTTTCACTTCTAAGACCTGGATTGAGTATAATCAGGAACTAATGAACTACTCACTCAGTGGTCGTTGGGACGTTGGTTTCTCTGACCCGCGCTGCTGCCTGTTCTCAAACAGCTAATGTCCTCTCTAAACAAATACAAATCACTGGTGCTAGGTATCTTTGCGATTCTGGCACCAATTGTAGCCTATCTCTTTCAAGTTGACCCACTATCTCTTTGCCAGCCAAACCAGGCTGTTTCAGGGGGCGGTTCCGTAGCAACACAACTTGACGCTGGAGTAGACGTCAAATAATAGAAAGAGTATCACGAAAATGCCACTTAAATCAGGTTCATCCAAGAAGACAATTCGTGAGAATATCAAGACCGAGGTTAAATCTGGTAAACCTCAAAAACAAGCTGTAGCCATTGCGTATAGCAAGGCCGGAAAGAGCAAAAAGAAGTAACCGCAAACTTGGTTTAACAAGGAAAGACAAGGTAACATACAATGCCCAATAATTTTCTTCCGTACGTAGGTAACGATTCCGTTGGCCAACGTACCCCGCACGGCACTTGGCTACCGCCTGGGTCTCGTGTTGCAGCTTACGTAGGTCCTCAGTCTGAGTCTACTGATGCATATAGTTCTAGCTCGCTTCTGGTCAGCACGCTAGCTGCTGGCTTGGCCCGTTGTCGAGCTGGAAAAGGTGACGTTGTTGCGGTTCTTCCCGGTCATACGGAAACCGTATCCACGACTACCATGCTGGATAACCTGGTCTCTGGTACGCAGATTATCGGTTGTGCGCCTGCCGGTTCTAGCCTAATGCCCACCTTTACTTGGGCTGGCACCACTACAACGGCCATTTGGTCACTTAACGATGCCAACGTTACACTGAACGGTCTACGCCTTCACTTCAACGGTGCAGATTCAATGGACACGCCTATCAAGGTTTCTGCTACTGGTAACACAATTACCAACTGCTACATCTTGGTTGGCTCTGACACTGCGCTTGATAGCGATGTTGGTATCACTGTTCTTGCTGGCGGTGACCATTTCTTGTTCCGTAACAACTACGTCTACAGCACCGGTACCGCTGTGATGACCAACGCTCTGCTTATCAGCGGTGATACGGTTGACAGTCCTAAGGTTCTTAACAACACATTTATTTGTCCAGCTACCTCAACTAACGGCATCGTGGAAGTTGGCTTGTCAACTGCTGTTATTACCAACCTTGAAATTGCTAATAACGTGTTTGTTAATAAGAGCACTGGCTCTGCTTGTATCCGTCTCTTGGATACCGCGATGACCGGCGTTGTTTATAACAACTACTGTGGCTTGACCGCTAACACGGCTCCTCTTACCACCGGTATTTCTCTGGCTGGTACCACCAACACGCTGGTGCAATTCTTCCAGAACTTCACCAACGACGGCGAAGCCAAGGGTACCTCTGGTATCCTCAGTCCGGCAGCTAACGACGGTAGCTAATAGTTATCTACATAGCCGGCAACGGCAACTTCTTAACCGGCTGGTGTTGCTCCTTACACTGGCCGGTTTTTTAGTTTATACTGCACCCTATGGAGTTGACAGATAAATATATTGAAAGATTTTGGTCAAAAGTTGACAAATCTGGAGACTGTTGGGTTTGGACGGACTGTCAAGACAGGGACGGTTATGGACAGTTTTGTACTTATATTAATAAGAAACGTAAGCAGTACAAGGCTCACAGGGTTTCGTTTTTCATCAGCAACGGGTCTATTGATGATGAACTTCTAGTGTGTCATGCTTGCGACAACACTTCCTGCGTTAATCCTAAACATTTGTTTCAAGGTACTGTCCAGGATAACTCTGATGACATGACATCAAAAAAGCGACAAGCAAAAGGTTCCTCAAACGGTAATTCAAAGTTAGTTGAAAAAGACGTGGTTCAGATTAAACACTGGATTACTTCTGGGGCTAAGCAAGTTGATATTGCAGAAATCTACGGAATTACTCAAACAATGGTTTCTTGCATTAAGAATGGTAAATCCTGGAGTCACTTATCATGCTAACGATGCCAAGAAGATTAGGTAAGAACTATCCACGTGGGGACTTCATGTCCATGTGCGACTACTGCAACGCTGTCTTCTATAGAAGTCAACTGGTTCGTAAGGAATCTGGATTTCTAGCTTGTCGCAAAGATTGTGCTAAAGGTCGTGACGAAGTACAACTCTCACGAATGAACGCAGAACATGCCGCAACTGTTTTGAAACAGGAGTACCCGGCCGACCACGGAAACCAGGACCGAAGGTCACTGCCAACCATCCAAAGGACAACTGCGGCTGATATTCTGCGCTATACTGATGATGATGTCTGAGGTTAAATGACTATTTCCGCAACTTCCTCAACCCTCTCAACGATTGATGAAATCATTCTCCAGGCCTATAAACGTGCCGGTTTACTTCCTCTTGAGTTTTCCATTGGGGCAGATGTCCAATGGAACGCACGGGCAGATCATGGACGTCAGACGCTTAATCGTATTGTTAATGGTCTTGCTACTCTTGGCTTCATTGACCATTTCACTGACTTTTTTGTTTTGGACTTGCTTGCTGGAACTACTACTTACGCAATTGACCCGGACGATAACATTCTTAATTTCGTAGACTCTGGTAGTCATATACCGCTAATCAACGGAACTGAAGAGGTGGAGACCACTGGTGAAACTCCAGTCAAACCCATCTCTCGTCACCGTTGGAATTCTCTATCATCTAAGGCTGCAGAATCTACCCCAACTCTATATTATATTCATCGTAATGGCCCAGATTTGACTCTGTATCTCTGGCCTACTCCAGCTCAGGCTAGCAAAATTCGGTTCCAAATCCACCGCATTCCGGGCAGCAACTCGACTGGCTCAAATAATCCAGATTTGCAACGTCACTGGGATATGTATCTCGTCAATGCTTTGGCGTATGAATTTATGTCCGATGCCAAACTACCGCTAGACGAACGTCAACTGGTTAGAGCTGACCGTGACGCCGAGTTAGATAAATTGAAAGCTTACGAGACTTCAAATGAACCTCCAGATGTTATCTTTACTCACTCTACTCCTTGGTCAGGATGGTGCTAATTAAATGGCTTCACTTGTACAGTTTCTAGCTTCAGGAGTTAACGGTGCAGAAAACGGCACAGCTACCTTTGTTCTCAGAGCAACAGCATCTTCAGCGGCCTCAGTTCTATACTCAGACTTTGAAGAAACTTCTCAGCCCGGAACAAACATCATTACACTCGACTCGCACGGAGCAGCCGAAATCTATTGCGATGCGTATTGCGATGTTACCCTCAAAACGTCAGCAGGTTCTACCCTTCGAACCGTAACCATTGGTCACGCCGCAACAATGGTAGAGGTACAGAGTGATTCATTCACTGGTACCGATTACTCCGGTTCGCCTTCTGGCTCTGGAGAACCAATCACTCTAGCCGCAGTGCTAGATAAATGGGACAACTCTGCAGGTGCAGACGACTGGAAAGTTTCCGTCAACGGAGTTGCAACTAATCTTAGTTCCGCTTTCTCTGCTCTAGCTGGACTTTTCTTCAATGTAAAAGACCCAACTTATGGAGCTGCAGGAGATGGAGTAACAGATGATACCACCGCCATTGGTTTAGCCATCTCAGCCGCTGCTTTAGCTGGAGGAGGAGTTGTCTACTTCCCTCCGTCAACGTCATTCTACAAAATTACAACGCTAACCCTGTCAGATTCCAACATAACATTGATGGGTTCAGGCAAAGGCGCATCTACAATCAAATCAGCGTCCACATCTACAGTTATCACCGTTTCAGCTACTGGCCCGGTTAACCTAGCCGATTTGTCATTCGTTGGCACTGGAGCGAACGCCAACAATCTTCTGCAAATCAACGCAGGAGCAAACCTGACAGTTAGAGACTGTGAGTTTTCCGGTTCTTCCTATACAGGTTCATTGATTAGAAAAACAAGCGGCTCCACCAGAACTAATGCCTCCTTCAACAGGTGCTTAATTACTGCCGGCGCCTCTATGTTGAAGTGCTTTGAGAATGCAGCCAATGACGGTAGGATGTTTTTCACCGTATCCAACAGCAAGCTAGTGCTGCCCGTTGGATATGTAGGCTTTGGATTCCATGGACCCGATTTTATCGTATCAAATTGCACGGTAGACGGCTCAGCCGTTACTGGTTCTTTCGCTGCACACGTATTTCCTTCATCTAGTGTAACTTCTGGCAAATATCTTGGTCAGTATACCAACAACAGATTCATTGACGGCGGGTCTACAAGCATCTGTTTTCTTCTCACTAGTATTGCTACAGATTCAGATTTTACCGAATCAAACAACATTTTCGAAGGATTTACAGCTCCATCGGCTGTAACATCTGCCGGAAACATCTATAGCGTTTCTCATAACTCACAGGACGCTTACAAGGTGCACCTCGGTTCCAGAATTGGCAGGACTATTGAAATTACTCTGAATTCGACAGGAACCGTATCAATGGCTGCCTTGACATCTTATGAGAATCTTTTCGTCAACTACACAGGAGCCGGTAACATCACGGTCCAGGCTCCTATTGCAACATTGACGAACGGGGCTAGTTGTTCACTGGTTATTCTTAACAATTCCGGTTCACAAAGAGACGTGGTCATTGATTACGGGGAAACTCCTCAGACATACGGTCCTCAAAACGCAACATCTGGTTCTGATTTAACATTGCAGCCCAATGACCAGGAAAGAGTTATTGTATCTTACAAAGCAATGCACTTCGGCTCGGGCGCTCCCTTAGTATTTGCGCCAGTTCCCGTAGAGGACTAATTGTTTCTAGGGTTACCCGTAACATGCCTGTTGATGTAATTGACTTCAGTCCTAAGCAAGACTCTTCTTCTGAAGAACTTGGCGGTTCTTCGCCAAGGGCCTTGAATGTTATTGTGGACAACAACGGAGTTGTTTCGAAACGTCCAGGAATCAAAGCCTATACCGGAGTGGCTCCGTCGACGGTTATCGACTCTACTGGCATCACTGGTCTCTATGCAACCAATGACGGTCAGTTGTTTGCGGTAAACAATAACCCAAACCATCGTTCAATCTACAAGATTGCCAATGGTAGCGCATCTAAAGTAGACAACCTGCCAGATGAACAACTAACTGGATTTGGCCGTCCAATTTTCACTGAAACCGAAGTATACCTTATCATTGCTGGTGGAAGGAATATTCAGAAAGTTAAACTGAATACTTTAGAGAGCAGCAGACTTGGCGGTGACCCGCCACTGGCGACTCACGTAGCGGCTAACTCATCTCGTTTGCTGGCCAACGACGCTGTAGTAGACAAAACCAAAGTCAGGTTCTCCGGTATCTTTCAGGGGACTGTTGACACTTCTGGCATGGAAGATTGGGAAAATACCGGACTGGAAGAAGACGGCGGATTCTTTACTGCTGAAGCTAGACCGGACAATGTTGTTGCCATTGCTGAGAACACGAATGAGATTTTCGTTTGGGGCACCGATAACGTACAGATTTTCGTTCCTGATAGTTCGTTGATTTACGCTCCTGCAGCAACTAGAGAGATTGGAACTTGTGCTCCTTACTCTATCATCAAAAAAGACCAGGAATTCTTTTGGCTTGACCAATACCGTAGAATCGTATACTCTGATGGAAGGACTTTCCAGAACATCGATAAGCCTATCAAGAATCAGTTGGAAGCTTTAACCAATGCTTCTGACTGCTTTGGCTTTAGAATGATCCTAGGAAATAAAGAATGCTTTGTCTGGACGTTTATTACAGATGAAGTTTCTTTCGTGTATCAGGTTGATTCCGGCTGGGCCATCTGGAATTCATACGACTCTACTAGAGCTAACTTTACTAAGTTAAACGTCATGTCTCATCATCTGAGACGTGACGGCGGAGTAAACGTAGTAGGCACCTTTGACGGCAAGGTTGGATACTTGGACCCAAATACTCCAGATGACTTAGGCGAAATGATTGTAGCTCAGGTCACTTCTGGATTTCTGGATAGAGGCACTGATAACCGTAAGTTTTGCAAGTCTGTTAAAATCTCCGGACGCAGAGGCTCTACTTCTACTGAATCTCTAGGAAGACTGGAATGGAGAGATGATACCGGCAACTGGAATGGTCCATTGTTCATGGACTTCGGAACTACCGGTGATTACGCAATCGTCAAAGAGTTTCGCTCACTGGGAATCTATAATCGTCGTCAATATAGATTTACTTTTTCAGACAACGCTAACCTGTCATTGGTTAGATGCCAGGAAGAGTACGAAGTTCTAGGAATTTAAGGATTATTTATGAGTTGGTGGAATGAATTACCAGTAGTCGGCGGTCTTGCTGGAGCGGTTTTTGGTAACCCTGAGCAAGAGGCTCAGCAGAAAGCTATGCGAGACGCTAGCGCAGCACTGATGCGTTATCGTCCTGATGCGATGAATGCTCGCATGAATGCTATGGGCTCTATGCAGCATGCCTTTGACCCAATGAATAATCTCATGGGTCAGATGTATGGGCCGCAATCGCAAATGAACATGCAGCAGACACTGCAGAATCCTTTCCCTCAGGCTATGCAGTCCAGCATGGTTGACCAAGCGTTTCAGCCTCAGATGCCTCCGGGTATGGAGAAAGATTTATCCAAGGCTCCTCAGGTTATTCAGGATAGAGTCAAAGCAGCAATGGCTCAGCAGGCCGGTAAGGACAGAGCTAAGGCAGGGTATTGATATGTCAATTGTTGGAACTGTTTTAGGTATCGGTAAGAAGGTTCAGCAGAATGGCGGACTGACCAATACTGCTGCTAACTTTGCTGGCCAGAAGATGCCAGCTGGACAAAACTCGTCCAATCCTCCCTGGCTGCAGTACGCGAACATGCTGAAAAACAATGTTCAGAACATGACGCAAAATGCTGGCAAACCGAAACAACAGCAGCCCACCAACGCTCCAACTTCTCCACAACAGGGAATCGCTCCGTTACAGCAGAACATGCCCGGAGCTAATGGTTATACGCCTACCAATTCTCCTTATGGACAGGACATGTCCAACCCTGGAGTGCAGGAACAGTTCTGGAATCAGAACCAGAATCTTTGGACTAAAGGCGCTTTTCAGGGTCCAGGACAGGGCGAGCAATTCTGGAATCAAGTATCTGGAAACTTCAACAAAGCTAACCAGGATTTAACTCCTCAGTTCAATGCTTACTATGACCTGGCTTCCAAGAATGCCGCTAGCTCAGCTAATACCCAAGCGGCATCTCGTGGAGTATATGGAAGTTCTCAAGCGTTAAATGGTGTCAATAGTGCGGTATCTGATGTAGAAAGTCAGCGAGCCAAAGCATCCACTGACTTTATGTTTCAGAACGCTGCTAACCAAAGGTCAAATCTTGGTCAGTACGGAGACATGGCCTTTGGCGCTCAGGGAATGAGTAACAACCGTCAAGCTATGGATTTGAATGCTTTGAATTCTGCTTATGGCGCAGCGGGACAAGCTCAGAATCAGCGCGGCAATCGCATTCAGAACCAGTTCAACAACACAATGGGTATGCAAGATAGGTACCTAAACTTCTTGAATAGTCAATATGGTGGAGTGATTGATAATGACCAGGCTTTGATGTCTGGTTCTCAGGAAGCTAAGGTTGGCGCTGCTTCTAATGCAGTCAATCAACAGCAGCAAAATCGTCAACAAAATTCTCAAGATTTGAGCAATGGACTATCAATTTACGGAGCTTTCAAAGGAAGCGGGAACAAACCCCCACCTGGTCCCGCTCCTCAACAGCCGCAGTATAATCCTTATTCCGTTGGTTCATATGTTCCAGGATACTATACCCGCTGAGGTTTTAAATGCCCGTATCACGGATTAACCTTTCTCAATTCATCAACCCTGTCACGCAGGGCCCTGGTGATATTACTGCTGGTCTTCGCCAGTGGCAAGCTCAACATTTGGATGAAGCTAGGCTTCAGGAACAGCAGCGTCAATTTGACCAGAATCAAGCTAGACAAAACTCTGAATTCAGTCAGGAACAGCAATATAAGAATCGTGTATCCAACGATATTAATGCTCGTTTCGGCTTAGAACTTGGTGAGAAAACTAATCTTCGTGGTTACGAACAGGAATCTAGCAGATACAAGCAACAGCTAGAGTTACTGAACAAGGCTCGATTCTCAGCTTCTCAAGGCCGTTGGAATGAAGTTGAAGCCATGATGGGTTCTTTGAAAGAACTGGGAGCTAATGTCGGAAGGTCGATGGACCAAGATGGTAAGCCAATTTATCATCTTCAAGCCGGACAAGAACCAACTGCTTCTGGAGAATCTTTCGAATCTTCAATGGCTAAGTTAAATGGAAACCAGGGTCAATCTGGTTATCAGTTTGACGCCAGCAGTCCACAGATTACTCAGCAACAAAAATCTCCATTTGATAATAGCCTTGGAACCACAAGTTACCAGTTCAACGCAAACCAACCGACCATTTCGCAGCAATCACAACATCCTCAGCAGCCACAACAGCATCCTACTACCGTAGACCAAGACCTCAATCATATCCAGCAAGAACTGGACGGTCAAGTTACAATTGGGCCACAAGCTAGTCAGCAGCCGCAGCAGGAACAACAATTCGACCCATATGCAATCAATTCATCTCAGCTGAACCAGATGAACGAATCTCGTTTACAGCCTTTGATTAAAGGTTTAACTGAATCTTTCCCTAATAGATTCCAGCCTCAAATCCAAAGTTTCATGGGTGGCATGCATGGTCTAGGGTATTCTCCGGAAGGATTCCTGACTGCAATGCAAAAACCTTTGGACACTGTCACCCATCTGATGGGAGCTGAGCTCAATGCTGAGGGCCAGATGGCTAGAGCAAATATTGGCCAATCTGGCCATGAGGACACACAGTCTAGGCTGCTGGCTAATGATGCGAGTTCAGCCGCTCAACGTGTTCTGAAGGAATACGGAATTAAAGATGCTGTTGACAACTCTTTGAACATGGACAAGGTCCGAACGCTGATTCTGTCAGACAACAGAAATGCAAATGCTCAGGGTATCAAAGAACTTATCAAGATGGTTGAAGGCAGCCGTATCACTGATAAAGACTTTGATATTGCCGCCAGTGGTTACGCTTCTGACTGGGAACAGGCAAAGCAGAGGACTGAGCGAGTATATAAAGATGGGTTAACAGCTGACCAGAAAAGCAACTTCAATCATATGATTGACATGTATCAGACTTCTAATAAGTTCAGGATTGGTACAGCATCTAAGAAACTGGTTAACTACCTAAAGAAATTCAGGACTGAAGCCGAACGATACGGAGCTTATCGGGAATTGATGGGAAGTATTCCTGACGAATACTTGCCGGATGAAGTAAGGAATTGGGACCCGTCTCGTGATTTTGGCGGACAGCGAGCCGTTACCAATCAGGGCGGCAGTCGCTCTGTCTCCGTTACTGCGCCAACTACTGACCAGGCTGTTCAAGGCGCAAAAGACTTACACGAGGAAGCTAGTGAATTTGAGTGAGTTAACCAATGCCAATCACTGCTGATAACTACCAAAGAGCTGAAGACTTTATTTCTAGGGCATCTCTTGACCCTAACTTTGACCCTGCTCGTCTAGCTAAGCTAAAAGGTGACCTAGAAACCTTCAAATCAGGTCAGAGTCAGGCTGTTCCTTATCGTGACCAATCCGAAACTCCGACGACCCGGATGCGCAGCGCAAAGGCTGGCTATTTTTATGAGCCTAGTCTTGACGAATTCCATTCGGCAATGCGAGACCCACAAGTCATTTCTGCTATCGGTTCTCCAGAAGTGCGCTTAAGCAGACAGGGAAACACAAGTGCTGGCGCTAGCTATTTGGAATCAAAAGTTCCTGAACTTGCCGCACTAAACAAGACAGATACTGAGCATCTAACAGAACAGTCGCCAGAATACAAAGCCTACTCTGACTATGCTTACCAGCAAGCTAAGCAAAAAGACCCTAGCGTAGATAGGTATTCTTCTCTTGATATTACTCAGAATCCTTTCAAGAAATCACTCGGCGCAGTAATAAAGCATGGTCCGGCCGCTGCTCTTGGTGCAGAAGAAACTCTTGGTCTAAAGATTCCAAGACGTGCCATCGCTACCATGGCCGGCAATACTCCTGACTCAGCCGCTGATGCTCAGTATGACCCAATGGGTGCACCGGTTGGCGAGTGGCATCCGGAGAAAGCTGAGTCAGTCATGCAGTCAGCAAAGGATTATGAAGAACTTTCTCCAGTAGGTCACACCATCGGTCAATTTGGAGCGTATGCTTTACCAGTCGCTCCTGCTAATGCTGTTGCAAAAGGACTTACTGGCGCACTTGGTTACGAAGCTGCTAATCCTTTCATGAAGGCTGTTATCGGCGGAACCGTCGGCGGGTATACTGCCGCTTCTGAGGGCATGGTTAAAGACGTAGCCGAAAACCCTTCCATCACACAAGATGAGTTGGCTAACAATTATTTACCACGACTTGTGTATGGCGCCGGAGGAGGAGTCCTAGCTGACGCTGCTGGGCAGTTTGCTGGTAAAGCTCAGCAGGCTTTCGAGCAATCTCCACGTTGGTCTCCCATCAAAAACCAAAGAGACATTGGTGGAGACACCAACTTTCTCACTGGAATTGAAACAACTCCAGGAGTTAAGGACAACGTACGAATTGGCGCTCTAGGCAGAGAGAATCGTACGCCTCAAGACATTGCTGCTCAGAAAGTTGCTCCTGGAATTCAGCAATCTTTGGATAACAGACTTACCAAAACAGCCGCTGATATCAATAAACAGGTAGAGGATTACGTTGCTTCTCCTTACGGAATGGAAGAACAATCGGCTCGTCCGGCTGTGGACAGACTGCTTTCAATGGCGGATAAGGGAACCGTATCAATGCCGGTGTCCGGTAAATACGTATCTGCTAACAAAGCTTCTGCTGATGCTATCCGTAGAAACCTGCAAGAGTTTTCTGAGTTTCAACATGTATCTCCAGAAGAAGCGCAAGCCATTGCCAAACAGCACGATGGTGTTATTCTCAGCAGCCGCCAAGCTGACGTTCTAGGTTTGCCGAACGAACCAGGTAAAGTTCACGTTGTTGTTCCTTCTAAATTCAACGCTGAGGCCTTATTGAAGAAAGAAGATCAGATTGCTCGTAACCTTAAGTATGACACCAAAGAAGGCGGTGTTGACAATCCTGTATTGCAAGAGCTAGATAAGTCATTCAAGGAAATCAGGGACAAGTTCAAGTATGATGACCCTAACGCTCCTAAACCTGAAGCTGCTCCTTTTGTAGATAGACGCGGACCTGGTAGACCAACTAACGAACAATGGCAAGCTATGCAGGCACCGGTTGGCGTGAATCGTAACACTCCAATCAGCGAAAACTCCGAAGTTGGAACTGTTACACCAGAACCCGGACAATCATCTGTAGGAGAATTTTCCACTGAACCACCGCCAGCTCGCTCTGAACCGACTCCGGTTGCTGAAATAAAAGGTAACAAAAGATATCAAGAACCGTCCGCTTCTGAGTATGCAAAGATGCAGAACGGTGAATCTGTGGACAAGTCCGGAAATGGTTACCAGAGATTGCTAGATACTGAAGATTTTGCCCCAGCTTATAGACTTAGAGCTGACCCGGCTGAAGTTGACAGCCTAACTAAATTGGCACAAGAGGCTGATGATTTGGAAGCCATTTACAAGGCTAATCCCGGTATTTCTGCCGAAGATGCACAGAGGTCTTTAGAAGCAAAGGCTAGTCTGCCATCCGGTGACCAATATAGCCCTGAATTTCCAGCTAGTGAAGCTGAGCAAACTGGTTGGGCCTCTCCGTTCCGGAGAGGACAAGATAATCCTTTTACTCCAGACAGAATTGCAAAGAGACGTTCTGAGTGGACCCCTAATGAGGATTTGTATACCGCCAATCCTCCAGAAAGCATCGCTGCAGAAGAATACAAATCAGTAGCTACGGCTCCAAAATCTGAAGCTGAGAATCGTTCTCTTTTCCCTGATACTCCGGACCAAGTAGGCGTTCCTAACAAGTCTGAGATGGCCAAAGCAGCTCAGACTCCGGATGTTGGCAAGGTAAAAGACATCGTTGCTAAAACAGACGAAGCAGCGTCTAAACTTACTCCAGAAGAGTTAGACGCCGTTCATTCCTACACTTCTCGCAAAGGAGAGAAGGTTGGTTCTAAGGAATGGGAATCAGCTACTAAGAAACTCACAGTTGATAAGCCAACTGAAGGCGGAACACTTTACCACGGTACCAGACTCCCTCAATCTGAGATTGACAAGATTCTCAAGAACAAGTCTTTCTCAATGTCCAAGCCAACTTCAACTTCTTATAACAAAGATATTGCTTCTGCAATGGCTCACAGTCGAGCAGGAAGAGGTGAACCGGTTGTTTTTCACGTAGATGATATTGACAATGGTATTTCTTTGGCTTCTAGGAAGCTAGGAATCCATGGAACCAATAACGAAAAAGAAATCCTTTTGCATAACAAGGATTTCGCGGTTACAGGTACCAGCAAAGACTCAGACGGAAATCTAGTAATCAATCTCAAACAGAAATTTAATACACCTGAACAACTAAAGGCAAAACTTGAGTCCGGACAAGAGGTTCAAGGTTTCAGCGCCTTACGTCGACAGCAACACGAGGCATTAACTGCTCTTGAAGAAGCCAGAAAAGGTACCGGAGGCGCCACCAAAGAAGGCGCTCACCGTAGAGCGTTGAACTACAAGTCAGGAGAAGGGTCTCCCTATGAGAATGCTGCTTTAGCTCAGGAAGCCGACGCTTTAGGATTGCGTCAGCAGCTAGAAGAGATTCCGGCTACTCGCGAATATCCAGGCCTGAGAGCTAGGGCTTTTGCCGGCGGCGGCGAAGGTCCGATGAATACTCTCAAGGATTTCCTCGGGTTTCGTCTGGACCCTGTTCTCGGTGCCATTGCCGGTCAAGGCAGAAATCCGTATACTGCTTTACCAAACACTCCGGCTGGACGAATCCAACAGTATCTTTTTAGGCAAGGTGTTCCGTTCTATCCATTGCTTGAAGGTAAAGCCGGGTTAGCTGGTGCTCGCTACGCAGACGAAGTTGCAGATAGGAATCGTAAACGATGAAAATGCAAGAATCAATCATTGCCGCCATTTTTTTAGTCAGTTGTGCACAAACTCAACAGCAAGCCGAAACTGCTATCACCACAGTTAAAGCATGCTCGTATCTGCATGATTATGCCGATGATATGACTGATGCTTTGAACGCCAAAGACTGGAATCAGGCCTTGAACATTGCCGGCCAAACTTATATGCGTGCCTTGGAAGACGAAAACGCTCCCTGTCTAAAGGGAGCCAAAGAACTCACTAATCAGGCCACTCAATTTATCGTTGAGCAGTCTAATTTGCAGAATCAGTAAACATCATGGCAAAACATAAGACTATTATCCCATTTCAGGCTACTCAAGTAGCCAGTGGCTCAGGGTTGCCAGCCGCTAACGAGGTTGTAACGCTATTCAACTCGGTTACTGCTTTTGGTCCAAAAGCAATGCAAAACCTAGGAGACAATTACTGGTTTACATATTCCATCGCCCCTAGCACTAATGCCACCGGTAACTCTGTTACTGGCCAGTATTCAAATGATGGCGGAACTACATGGAACGAATTCTATGCTTCCCCAAGCAATGAACCAGTGGGTGATTCCACTACATTCTCTGACGAAGTATTCATTGGAGATTTTCAAGATGTTCGTTTCAAGTACACCAATGGTGCGTCTGCTCAAGCAACTCTGTTTGCAGTAAACATGTCATTGGACGGTAAACAAAGAGCAATGGCTGGTCTCTAATGTATCATCCTAAACTTTGCAAAGAAGTTAGGAAAGGATATTATTGGTTATCTAAAGATTTTACTGGTATCGGAACTACTTCTTTCAGAACCGTAGAAGGTAATGGCAATGTTACTTTCGACCAAGTTCAAGCGACAACCAGTAAACAAGCTACTACTGTAACCAATAACACAACTACTCAATTCTTATATTCTTTCGCCTCAGACCAGAAAACTAAGACCTCTGGCAGCGTTGCCGCCGGATGGACTGGTGCTACATATTATGCTACTTGGTGGAGAATTCCTCTGGATGGTTTGTCCAATACCGGAATTACAACCATATTCGCGCATAACGCAGCTAGTCCTAACTTACGTTGGCGATTCTTCCATACTGGAGGAGTAACTAACACAATGTCTTTAACAGTTAGCGCTGATGGCACCGCAACCCAGACCGATATTTGGGCGGGGCCAACGGATGCTCTTTACCATTATTTAGAGTTAATTTACACTCCTAGTGTTGGAGTAGATTTTTACAAAGATTTCACTCTAATATCTCATAGCACTCAAGCAATCAATATTGCATCATTGGCTAACCCTGCTACTCCACTCGGTATTGGCGGTTCCACAGCCGCCGCTGTTAACACCAATGACCATGAGATGGGTAATTCATACTATACGAACGGTATTCCAACTCTAAAGAACAGGAAAAGACTAGCCGGCGTTTCCGCTCCTAAAAACACTCGTTTTTAATGCCTTCTTTTCTTAAACTCTTAAGAAGGAGACCAGTCTCCCAATCTGATGATGTCAAAAAAGACGTCTTAGATTTAACCACGTTCGTTAACCGTGAACTTCTTCCATTTCTAGCTGAGATTATTCAGCTAAATGGAACTATTGGAAGCACTGGACCAACGGGACCAACGGGCCCCACCGGAGCTACTGGTTCATCCGGAAGTAATGGCGCCACTGGTGCAACAGGAGCAACCGGGCCAACGGGACCAACGGGAGCAACCGGAACTTTCGTTGGAGCAACCGGGGCAGCTAACGGTTATGCAAGTTTTAATACTTACAACAATTCAACCCAGCCAATATTCACCACATCAACTGATATCCCAACTGGAAACTATTTTCATCTGTTCTTACGTGGACCCGGTGGAGGCGGTGGCTCTGGTGGTGTGTCCGGAGGAGGAGGAATTACCGCTCCCGGTGGGGGAGGTGGGGGAGGAGCCGGTTATACACTAGAGCTATGGCTAACAAGAGCTGCTCTTGTTTCCATGTTGCCTATAGTTGTATCTCTTCCTGCGGGCGGGACTGGAGGAGCCGCCGTAACATCAGCTGCTACCGCAAACGGCAATCCGGGAAACGCTGCCAGTGGTGACGCAACAATTAGCGCTAACGGGACTGTAGTTTATACAGCTTTTCGTGGAGGAGGCGGAGCCAGAGGCGCTCCGTCGAACACACAAGGCGGCGGCGGCGGCGGCGGCGGGTCACAGAGCGCGGGAGCTAGCACAACTACATCTTCTGGCGCAGCCGGAGGAAATCCCATTCCGGGTGCTTCTGGTGGCGGAACCTCAGGAGCATCTCTTTTCGGAGGAGGAGGTGGAGCTACCGGAACATCCATAGGCGGAGTCACGGAATGGGGCGGTTCAGGAGCCGGCTGTGGAGCTGCAAATCAGGGCAATAACGGAACAGCAGGAGGACAGTCTACGCGTGGTTCAACAGGAGGAGGCGGCGGAGGTTCAGCCTCTAGCGGCGCTGCGTCAAACGGAGGAACCAGTGGAGCTGTACCCGGTGTCACCGCCACGTCAGGGGGAAACGGAGTAACGGCTAGCGCAACAGGCAATAACGGTGGAACAGCAACGAACGCAAACGAATTTCACGGCGCAACAGGCGGCGGAGGCGGCGGGTCAACCCAGCGCAGCGGTTCAGGCTGCACCGGTGGTTCAGGGTCTAACGGTGGCGAGGGTGGAGGAGGCGGAGGCGGCGGTGGCTCTGCTAACGGAGGCGCATCGTCTACCAGTGGCGCCGGTGGCAATGGCGGCAGTGCTCAACTCATCCTGATTGGATTGCCCGGATAATTCGATTGCTCACAGGCTATTAATCGCCTAAACTAATATGCGGTGATTCACCTAGAAGAGAATAAACGTAAACGTCCTTTCGACACCATTGGTGGCGCTATTAAGCATTTTCGGAAGAAGAACGGTTGGACTCAAGTTCAACTAGCACAGCGTCTTGACGTTTGTCAAGCAACTGTTGCTCATTACGAAGCCGGCAGAGTCGTTCCTCCTCTAAAGATGCTCAAAAGACTATCAACTGAATTTGAATGTTCGCTATCTCTTCTGGCTGACCACCGACTAAACTTCACTTCAAAAGATTAAAAATGGAGCCTTCTTCATGTCAAAACTCAGTAACCTATTTGGGCATCGCCTTGACTGGCGTTTTAGGCCTGGCTACAGCCTTGTTAAAAGCAGTCCTGAATCAGAGCAAGAAGCTTCAGGAACTCGCTCAGTTGCAGAGCCAGATAAACGAGAGACTTCTGACGAGAACAAATCCGACTACAAAAGAGTAGAGAAAAAGTTTAAGTGCCCTACAGAACCCTTTTTCGAAACTCTTAGAATACTTGACGAGTTGCTGTAATGTCATTTAAGTTTGGGTTAAGCAGTCTAAAACAATTAGGAACCTGTCATCCTGATTTGCAGAAAGTTTTGAATGAAGCGATTAAAACCTACGATTTTAGTGTTCTCCAAGGATTCAGAAACGAAGAAGACCAAAACCGGGCTTATGCAGAAGGAAACTCCAAAAAAAGGTGGCCAGACGGAGAACACAACAAATACCCGTCGGAAGCGGTAGATTTAATCGCTTACGACAAAGACGGAATGCCATGGAAAGATTCGGTAAGATTCGGTGTTCTTATCGGTCATATCCAATCGGCCGCGACTAGAGTTGGAGTAAAAATTCGCTGTGGTCTTGATTGGGACATGGACGGAAAGTCAGAAGACGAAAAGTTCAAAGACCTTGGGCACATTGAACTTTATAAGGTTGACGGCTAGCGCCGTCGCTGATATACATGATAGACGACGGGAAGGGCCGGGTACCGGAAGGTATCTGGCCTTTTCTTTATGCCGCGTTACCCAGTCTGGAACAGTCAATACAGATGGACGACTTTCACGGTGTCATCTGCTGATGCTATCCAAACATCCTGTATTCCATCGTTGACCTTCTTAAGGTACCTTTCCTCTGCAAATTCCAACGACAAAACGGGAGCATCGTAATCGTTGCTGAAGCAAACAACAGGAACATCCTGTAATTTCATCAATGTCCTGGCCAATTCGTGCGTAGTCATGTGCTTGCCCAATCTGAAACAGTCAGAAATCAATGCATCCATACTCGTCTTCTTTTATAGTATAAAAGCACCTACTTACTCCACGATGCTTCATTGCCATCTGGCATCCCATACATGGCCTGGCTATCGCAACGGCCGAATTCTTCAAGATTCTTGATACATATACGATAGAACCAGCATCAAGCTTGCGAGAAAGCCTGGACTCTGCATGAGCCGAAGGAGTTCTTTCTCCTTTCGTTCCTCCATTCGTTGCCGTAACAATCGCCCCGTCTCGTCGTAGGCCGATGGCGCCAAGAAGGTATTTACGCGATTGCTGACCATTTAAAGCAACTCCTGCAGCTCTTTCCAACATCCGTAGCATTTTGCGACTACTTGTTTTTAGTAATTGCACCCATAGGGTGATTGCAATATTATTATCTCTTAAAAATGGCAACAGAAGAAGAAACCATCCCGAAACCAAAAAGTAAAACTGTTGTCACAGAACAATCAAAGGATAACAATATGGCAAATGATACCAATTTCGCAGCAAGCCCTTATCCAGTTTACAACATGGGTAATGGTGACGATGATTCGGTTCAGCAGTCTCTGCTAGTCAGTCATTCGGCAGCCTCGATTGAACGTAACCAGGATAGCAACTTTGGCGCTGGTCGCCAGCAGTTTACCCATCGCGACGTTCTGGCCTCTGGCAAAGACGGACAGGTAACGACTCTTGTTACCAAGCATGATTTGACGGTTCATCTTAAGGATTCTGAGCGTCGGCAGGCTGAGCGTCTCGCTCGGATTGAGGCTAAACTTGATAACCAGCAGATTATGACTCTTTCTGCTCAACTTGCCGAGTCAAAGGCTGACGCGCGAAATGCTACTCTTGAACAGGCTTTGACAGCTATTCTTAAGAAAATCGGTGGATAAGTAAGATAAGATAAGTAGATTGGTCTTTGGCCGGGAGAAATCCCGGCCTTTTTACTTTCTCGGAGTCAATCCTTTATAATCCCAAGGGTCCTCGCCCAATTCCATATCATTTTCCAGCATCCTAAGCATTGCTTTTATCTGGCCAAGCGCCAGTTTTAAGATAAACAATTCCATCTTCTCTTGTGATTAAATCAAGGTTTCCAGCCCAATGTTTCTCTGCATAAAAATCAGGATGCGGCTCATTTTCTTCTGATTTCCAGATATGGACTGCGGCGTCATGAATACTATCGAATGACGGGTCAAATTCTGGGTAAAACGAATTAAACTTCTCTTTCCTTAAGGCGCAAATCCATCCAGCAAAACAACAGGCCGTTTCGCATGAAGGTGCATTATTGTCGTATTCGTCTTTTACGTATTGCGACATATCGAAAGTGTTTTTGTCATCTTCGATAACCGCGATCAATTCATCTTTTAGAGACATATTTACCTAGGTTTCAATCCTTTATAATCCCAAGGGTCCTCGCCCAATTCCATATCATTAAACGTCAGACAGGAACGCAGCAAGCTTCTCCCATAGTATCTCAGAACGAATTCAGAATTAGTCTCAACGATATCACAAAGATATCCATCGAAAGCAAGATTGAATTCTTGAAAGTCTGGCCCGCTCATCACAGTTCACAATATAAACAGTACAGTGCAAATGCTATCAAGGCAACTATCCCCACGGTTAAAGAAGTTGCGCAGATACAAAGAAGAATCTTAATGTAAATCATATTCCAGTGCTCCCGAATCCCGATTTGCCTCGTTCAGTTTCCGTTAGCTCATTAACCGCCACCATCTCAACTGGTTCAACCTTTTGAATTACCATCTGGCAAATCCTCGCACCATCTCGGATTGAGAAATGCTTGAAGGAATGGTTGAAGACGTTGGCCATTACCACACCTCGATAGTCGCAGTCAATGGTACCATGAAGCACGCAGATTCCATCCTTGCCAAGGCCTGACCTTGACCGGATGCGAGCCTCGTAACCCTCGGGCAGCTCCATTGAGAAACCCAGGGAGATGAGTTTGTTCTCTCCGGGTCTCAACACGTCTACGTCCACGATGCCTGGGATGATATGCGCGTAGCAGTCATATCCAGAAGCGTATTCATTTGCCTTCTTCGGAAGGTGCGCACCTTCCTGCAACTTAATCTTTACATTAATCATACGCCTCCAATGGATTCTAGTAGATTATCCACAGCATACTCAGGGAACCAGTAATATTCTGTCCTTAACGCTCCCACTCTAGCGGCCCAAGCTGTAGAATCCTGCTGGTCACAGTAGACAGTAATTTTGCCATCAGAATATTCTCCAGGCTCAATCTTCTTAAAGGTCCTTCCTGCTCGCTCAAAAGAATCACGACTATAACAGTCTTTTGCTTTCAAATCAGATACTAGCATTCTTTATATCCTTATACAGTTTCCTGGCAATTTCTTTATCAGCACTGTTTAGCCTGAATCCCTTGCCGGCAATGAACTTTACCAATTGCTGCGCCTGTTGTCGAGTTAATGTCGCGTCATCGCAGACGCCGCATCTCTTCAACAAAGCATACTGTTTTTCTGACAGAGTTTCTGTCTGAACAGCTGTTACTTTTAATTCAACGCCTTTTTCGAATTGCCCCGAGGCTTCAAAGGGGTCGAATTCTTCAGTAGAATGTACCGTTCTTGATTGAACAGTGCGAGCGATTCTGGAGATTCCAAGGTCCACTCTGACTTTGTCTGATTCAGTTCCTTCTGAATCATCGCTTGGTCGTTCTTCGTCAGTTTCAGCACGATTCTTTCGTTCTTTTGGCTCTTTTGGCTCTTTTGTTTCATTTTCTACCGGTTCTAAGAATGATTCAGCGCTAATAAGATTCAGATTCGCAGAGATTCCTACAAAGTCCAAAATTTGCATGTATGGTTTTACTGAATCCGCTATTGCCGATATACGGTCTGGCGCATTCGTAAACCCATTCAGCAAGCCTGCCAGGGGGCGAGTTCCACGTCCAGCTCTCTGTACATACGCAGCTCGACTGAGCGTTGGCGCGCACATCCCTATCACAGAAGCTTCTGGCCAATTGAATCCCTCGGTTGCGATACCAACGTTACATAGCCAATTGGCATGTCCCTGTCGTAGGCGATTGACCAGAATCCTTCTTTCTTTTCCGGTAATCTTACCATCAACGTAAACGCTAAGGTCGGGTATTCTTTTGTTGAGAAGTTCAGAAGTAAGCTTCGCTGAAGCGCAACCAGGGAAGAAAAGAATCCCTTTGTCAAAAGCAAAGTCAGCCGCAATGACATCAGCAATAGCTGAAGCTCCCTTAACCATTTCATCATCCAACGCCTGTTCATCAAAATCTCCTGACTCTTTCGTCTTTACTTTGGTTAGGTTAATGGAATCAACAACTATCCGCCTACCGCGTATAGGCACCAAGTATCCTGATTCGATTCCCTCTCTAATGCCCATTCGGTATGAACAAACTTCAAATGGGAGCTTTTTACCATCAGCTCTTGCATCTGTAGCAGTAAGTCCAATAAGTCTTGCTGACTCAAAGTGTCGTAAAAGTCTTTTGTAAGCTTCACTAGCAGAATGGTGCGCTTCATCGATGATAATGAGACTGAAATGTTTAGGGTCAAATTTGTCTAGCCTCAGTGATACTGTTTGGATGGTTCCGACTACGATTCTCTCGCCTAAATGATGCTCAGGTCCTCTTTCAATCCCTAGCACTTCTCCAGTGATTTGCTCAATCTCTTGGTAGGCGTTCTGAAGTAGCTCCTCAAGGTGCACCAGAACGAGCACTCTACCTTTCCAGGATTCGATAATCTTCGAGAATAATATCGTCTTTCCGAGACCTGTAGCAAGCACAATGAGAGAAGAACGATGGCGTCGTAAATCACTAAGGCAAGCTTCATATGCTTCCTGTTGATAATCTCTCAGCTGTATTTTGCTGGTTTCGGACTTAACAACATCAATGACAAGACAATCAGGAACTCTATTGGGCAAAGCATCGTATATGTTTCCAAAGACTTCAATCGTCAGAGCCATCTTCCCAGATTTTTTTCAAGTAGCAATCACCTAATAGCTTGTCAATTGTTTTCTTACATGGCGAAATCATCACAATCTTGTCGTCGCCATCCCATCTGTATGCAGCCAGTGCCAAAATTTTAGCTGAAGGATTGACTATATGCCAATTATAATGAAGTTCCCGAATCAAAACGGCATCTCCTCAGTTTCGGGTGCCGGGTCATTGACCGAGCACCAGTCAGAGTGACCAGTTGGAGGATACGGAGCGCAAGCCTTCACGGCACCGCAAGTGCAAACCGCATAGCTTGCCATGACGTCTGACTTCTTCATTGGCTCAGGCATAATCGGAACATAACTATACCATCCACGCCCGCCTGGAGCAGACGATGGGTTACCTTTCACTGTAAAACTCATTGAAATCTCCGATGTTTCAGAACTAGTTCACGTCTCAAGGCAATGCAGACAGCTGCTAGATACTCTAGGTCATGAATATCCAATTTGTCAGTATCAACTCTTTCAATAGACTGTGCCAATTCATTGACAAACTTATTGTAAGTGATGTCGTAGCCTTGGTACATCCTAGAAAGAGCTGAAATGTATTCCTCAGCTTCTAGCTGCATTCTTTCGGTTGTAGCGTCTTCAAATTTAATTAGACTATTCACTAGAACCTTTCAGAATCTCCAGGGCGCGCATGACTGGCCCGACGTACTCGCCACGCCGTGGCAGCGAAAGCACATGCTCCAGCTCCGCCACGGCTTCGGCGATGTGGGTCCGTTCAGTGGCCAGGTCATCAGCCAACGCCGCCGTTTGAACGCGCAGGTGTGACTCCAGCTCGGCCACCCGTGCCAGCGCGGCGTCGTAGAGCCGCTCTACTTTGGTACATACTCCACCAGCAAATGCGAGCAGGCGCCGCTCCTCAGCGGTCAGCGTTTCCTGTTCGCTCGTGACTCCTGTTTCCCCTTTAGGCCCGCAACAACCGCTAGCGGTGCCTGATTGGCATCCAGACTGCGGACAGGTTCCAAATGGACACGGCCTGCTTGAAGAGTTCATCATAGGTCCTTAATTTGCTAGGCATTCGCACGTATAGGAACGCTCTCCGCAAGATTCGCACTCCGGGAAGCGCGGTTGTTTGCAACCGCCTACGCATACTCTAGCTGCTTTGGTTAGCGGCACACCCTGAGCTCCACAGTCCATGCATCCTGGACCATTATACGGGTGAAGCGTTTCCTTTTCGGTATTGTCAGACATAGTCCACGAATAACCGGTTTATCGCTATACCGGAAACGTCTACAAACCCTACTTACTCAAACTTATCTTCGCGCTCAGAAGGCTCGCGAATCTGAACATCCATCCCAGGAATCACCGGAACATCAAGCTTTAGATTCAAAGAGCCATCCTTGTTTTCCCAGGCAGACCCGATTTTCATCCAGAAAGCTTTTCCGCCTTCTTTAACTGCAGGCTTAATGTAAAAAACATCCTTACGACTACTATTCGCCATTATTGTTTCTCCTTTCAACAATACTAAATCCATTGTATGAATCATAGTCTCTGCGTATTTCTACTTTATGTACATAGCACAGAACCATAAGTATTTTACGAAGTTCTTCACGAACCGAACTAAGACCAGAGAGCGTATCCCGAGTAGACTGTGAATAACAATCTCTTTCAGAAGAACTCATTATTACTCCTTAGTTCACTGAAGTAAGGTTTCCCTTATTTTTCTTCTCAGCTTTCATTGTAAAACTGCCAAAATCAAATGTTACTTCCTTGTTAATAAGTTTGTCTACAGCATTTCCAGGTCTCATATTGTTATCATCAGCAGTATAACAAAATTCTTGCCAAGACCTCTTAACTGCGTAGATGGACAAACCAATACCTGACAAAAAACCAGATAGAGCCGACACAAAATAAAACATTCTATTT
>Ga0164302_10000005_pt1 | contig 53435 bp, 76 predicted proteins | sample Whisoiple_202_MG_FD_109714 | JGI IMG/M metagenome (GOLD analysis project Ga0164302, IMG submission 109714) | Soil microbial communities amended with pyrogenic organic matter from upstate New York, USA - Whitman soil sample_202_MG | ecosystem: Environmental > Terrestrial > Soil > Agricultural... | reverse complement strand
GAACTGTCCACGGATTTAGGTGCGGCGATTGCAGCGGGCTGGTTGTGCTTTGCTGATACGAGCAAGTGTTACTGCAAAACTTGCAAGGAGCGATGGCCGAAAGAGTGTGACGGAAAATACGAATGACCGCCATCTACATTGCATCCCTACTCATCATTCTCGTCGCCTGTGCGGGAGTAGTTTTCATGTTCTACAAAAACATGTTGGCGAATACTGAACATGATGCTAAAATCATCGCCGCATTGTCTACGGAGTGCCGTGACCTGCGCGACCGCCTGTTTGTGAGACACAACATGCCGCCCGCCGGAGTCAACATCCAAGAACAGTACCAAGCCCGAACCGAGCAGGCCACGGCTAATCGGGATCGTACGCGGCCACCAGTTTTAGGCCCACGCGAAGTGCAATTGCAGGAATCTTATGCCCGCAAGGCCAAGGAAATAGCCGAAGCCGCCGAACGGCAAGCCGCGAATGGCAGCCAGTGACAATATTTAAGAGGTATCTAGGGGAATGACGTAGCTACTCCTAGGCGTAAGAGTGGGCCGTGACCGTCATTCCCTTGGATACAGTGAGGCGAACAATTCAATGAGCCTAGGACAAATTGTTGTTGGTGGATATGCACCATCTCCGTTACCGGGAACTTACGTAGATTGTCCGAAATGCACCGCCAATATGTTAAATCCCGTTTTATGCCCTGAATGTGACGGGGTTAGCGAGATTGATGCGGGCCAATTCAACCAGCATTTATTTACTATTCGGCCCCTGAAAACGCCAGAATCGCACAATGGCAGCATCTAGTCTTAGTTTGGTTACTCAAGGCCAAACCAATCGGTTAGCCAAGCAAAGCCGTCCCCAAAAGAAGTTTGACGACTGGGTTCCCCAGTTAGCGGATGACCTCAAAGAGTCCGTCAAGTGGGGAGAGATTCAACGTACACAGTGGGCTGTGACCATGCGCCGTCGTTGGCGGGGAACGTCCGCGTCCGACATGGGCGGCGCATTCTGGCCGAACATGTACCAGAACCAAGACTGGTGCGACATCTCCGGGGCGGGCCTACATTCACTCAACATCGTAAAAGACACCGTACGCGCTAACGAAGCGGCGATGGTGGAAGCTCGCGTGCAAGTTACCGTGGAAGCGGGCACCTCGGGCGGGGAGATGAAGGGTGCGGCGGGAGTTGGTCAGGGAGTGTATGAGTACCTTGAGCAACGAGACTGGACGGACAGCCTAGAGGCCCGCTTAGCACAGACAGTGCAGATATCCGGGGGGATATTTCTTAAGACCAAGAAAGACCCGCAGAAGCCCAGCGAAGCGCTCAAACGGCCTGTTATGGGCGAGGTTCCGCTAGACATACCGGGGCAGTATTCTTGCGAGTGCGGGTCGGGCGGGGAATTTGACGGAGAAATCGCGGAAGACGAGTTTGGGCAACCCCGGACACCGTGTCCTGAGTGTGGCATGCCCGCAACGGTAATGGAACACCCTCAGATCGTTCCTTTCGAGACACAGGTTGACGAGAAAGAATTTCACGCACCGGATAATGACACGGAGATAGTCTCTACGTATGAGATTCGGATGGACGAAACCCATACGCAGGGTGGCGATATCGACAAGGCGCATTGGTTTGAGCGTCATTACCTCATGGGGCGGCCTGAATTAGAGGCCAGATACCCCCATATTGAATTCGGCTCCCCGGATCGGTGGAGTTACCCGATTCAGTGGCAACAGGCCATCCGCACGGGTTCACAAAATATCGAGTGGTACTTACAATCTCGCACCACTAACACCGAATTAGACCAATTTGAGGTACGGGAGCTTTATTTACGCCCCGAAATGTACCCTCACCGCGTCGAGCCGGTGGATTTTGAGCTATTAGGGCCGAACGATAAGGCCGTGTTTAAGCTAAAAGCGGGCGAATCGTTGGCTAAAAAGGCTCCAGACGGCATGATGGTCAGGATATGTGGAAAACATATTCTGGACGTGTATACCAAGAAGCCGGATTATAAGGAAGAAGCCGACGAATACCAATCCTGCGATTTTCGGGACGAATACACGCTGATCCAGTTCCTGTTAGACGCGGATTCGGTGCATAGCTTAGGTCTGGTTGAGTTGGAGCCGATTCAGCAGGATTTGAATAATAACCGGACCATTAGCCAGAACAGTTTAGAGAAAAATGCTGTTGCGAACCGCGTCTATGACGGGATGATGTTTGACGCGGGTGATTGGGATTACGATTTAGTTCCTAGTCGGTCGGGTATGCCCTTAACGCAGGATATTGGGCATTACGTGAAGGATTTGGAGAATCCCAAGCTAGGCCCGGAAATGATGCAGGACACGGTGTTTCTGCTAGGCGTTAAAGAGAAACTATCGGGCGTAAGTCCGGCCATGAAGGGCGAAAGCCAACCGGGCGAACCGTACCACTCAATCCTGCTTCAAAAGCAGCAGAGTCAAGGGCTTCTGGCTCCGTCTCAGCGCAGTAAGGCTGAGGGTAAGGTGCGATGGACTAAACAGAATTTGCGCATCGCGCAAGGCTGGCCGCTGGAGAGATTTGAGTATATCCGTACAAGGCTCGGTTCGGAGTGGAAAGACCAAGATGTAGAGGCATTCATTAACTGTGACGTGGAACGAGACTTGGATGTCGCATATGTACCCGGCTCCGAGGTTGGCCGTGCCCTCATGGAGCAGCAGCTTCACCTTTCGTCGTTGCTCCAAGAATATGCGACTGTGGCACAAATCGCCCCGGATGTGATTCCCGCCAAGTCATGGCGCGAAATTCTGGGTAAGATGAGTGCGTTAGGTGGGGTTGAGGAATTAGACCTCAACAATACAGAATCGGACATGCGGTTAGCGCAAGACCGATATCAGGCGATTCAGGACCGGATGAAGCAAATCCCCGGCCAGCTATCTATTGACTTAACTAATCGGCAGCAGATGCAAGGCATCGAGCAAGAAATGCAGATGCAGGCCCAACAGGCGGCACAGATAGCGGCGATGACCGGACAGCCGCCACCTCCGCCACCGAGTATGCCCGAAGACCCGTATGTTAATGAATTACTGAATACCACGATTTTCTTTATTGGTCCTGGAGAGAATGCCGAGACAATTAACGAATTTTTGGACGATCACATTAAGACGATTCAGACCGACGATGTTCCCGATTTAACTTTATTGAATTGTTTACTAGTGTGGCGCGACCGTCAGACCGAAGGGGCGGTGAAGGGCGCACAGGAAAAGGGCCGTGCTGAGATTGCCGCTCAACAACCCCAAATTGAGATGCAATCCGCGATGGCTGGTAAGCAAGCCCAGCAAGAGGCGGAGACGGCCCAAGGACAAGCCGATCAACAGGAACAGGGCGCAGAGGCCCAACGACAACACGAAAGCGGCCAGAACGAAGCGCAAATGGCAGATTCACACGCGCAGCGCGAGCATGATAAGCACATGCAGGGCCGCGAGCATTCACAGGCCGAATTAGCGATGGTCGCTGATTTGGCTAAGCAGGAAATGGCGGGAGCATCCAATGGTCGCTAGTTTACGACAGGCCCGTGATGCGTATTACGAGGGCGCAGCCAATGCGTTTCGAGGTACGAATAAGTTTGAATCGTGGCTAGCGGCAGAAGCGGAACGCATGAAAACTACAATTCCCGATGTTTTAGATGCGGTTAACCGCGCCGAAGGGGTATATCGTCCAGCGCAGGGCCGTAAATGCGGATGCTGTGGACAATCTAAAGGAGCGAGTAAATGACCCAATCGGACACGGCGACGCTATTTTTGGCAGCGATAAACGATGTCGTGGACCCCGTCATGGCTACCGAGGCCGAACGGCGGCGAGTAGACGGCCATGCCGAGAAGATATTAGACGCATTAAGTGGCAATCCTTTATTGCTGATGACAATGAGCGGGAATTTGCTCGAATTCGCGATGATCTATGCGCCAGAAGCGGTGCGAGCAGTTTCGCTCGGGTCTCGGAAGTGGACCTAAAAGATTCGCGTGAGGTTGACGGCCAGCATGATCGACATAACGTCACAGCGGACACTTGGCCACCGGCGAAGCCAATTGAAGTAACCACTGTCGAGAGTGTCACTTTTCCTGAACACGAGGGTCCGGCCTTGCCGACCGCCCCGGATGCTGAATTTGGCGTGGTTAAATTGACCCTACCGAATTTGGTAGACTCCGTTGAAGTCGAGACCGTAGATGCTAAGGGCGAAACGGAGCCGGTACTTGTCGAGTCCGTTGAGGACGAGGTAGAGGAAGCGCCGCGTGTCTCTCTTAGCATGACCAAAGCAGAACTGGTCGCGGTCGCAGAGGATCGAGGCATTACGGTTGTCCCCGACACTATGACCAAGGCCGATATTATCGCCGCCATCGAAGGCGAATAAACGCAATTTAAACGAGCCGCCGTTGCGCGCCGCCGCTCTGGACACTTAACGCGAAGCCCTTTACGGAAGTGAGAACTTCCACAGGAGAAAGAAATGCCAAGTTTTAATGTTACCCCCACTCAAGTGGCCGTCAATTCCAGTGCCGACGCACTTTCGATTTTCACAAACGTCAACCGTCGCGTGCGCGTGTTCTATAACAACGGAAGTGCCAGTGCGTACCTCGGCGGCGACGATACAGTCTTAGACACAACCGGCATGCCGCTTTTGCCCGGTGGTTTTTACATCGACAATGGCTCGGATGCTAATTACTACGCCGTCTGTGCGTCCGGTCAGAGCACGACGATTGCCGTGCTGACACTGAGTAGCCCGGTTTCCATTGACGTGTTGATTTCGCTGATGGGTGCCACGGCATCATCGTCCACGGTTTCGGCGGCGATTACCGCCGCTTTGGCGGCTGGCATTACAACCCCGACCATTACCGGGGTGGGTGGTACGTTGAACACCATCGCTACGCCGGTTATTCAACAAGTTTCACCGTCTACGCCGACGACTGTGACCACTTTAACCGTAGCGAATTTGCTGAAGCGATTAATTACCGCCACGCCGACCGCGACTGGCTCAACCGTTGTCTACACGCTGCCGACGGGCACGAATATGGACGGTGGGGGAACGTTCGTAAATGACACGGCCTTTGACTGGTCGATCACCAACCTAGCGGCAGCGGCGGCGGACACCATCACGATAACCGCGAATACCAACCACACGATTGTTGGCAATCCGATTGTCAACAGCAGCCACTCCAGTACCGTTGCGGACAGTTCGGCTGTGTTCCGTTCGCGTAAGACGGCGACTAATACGTGGGTTACTTACCGTATTTCGTAAATGCCCGAAACTAAACAATTGCCAACACGGGAAAACTGCGGTAGTATTCCGGCAGTTGTTTCGGTTCGTTCATCGCCCGCCGTGGTGACGCCCGATTTATCGGACGAGAAGCGGCGGGCACTTAAGAACGCCATACCAGCTTTAAAGAATCTCATTAAGTGTTTTGAGATTCTGATTGACGAAACTAAATAACGGTCTCTTAGAACCATGTCCCCCCTTGCCGATTAAGTCAATCGGGGAGTCATTCTAACAGCCCACAGATTTGAGTCTAAGCGACTCATGTTTGTGGGCTTTTCCATTTGCTGCCACCCAAGGAGTTGCCGCACCAATGCCAGAACCAGTTGTAATCGAAACGCCGCAGCTTGTACCCGCTGCTGTCGTTGACGCTGCCGCCACCACCGCCGCAGAAACCCCGGTACAAAGCTCTTTTAGTCCCGATGCCGCCGCTGCCGCCTTAGCCGCTGAATACAGCGCTAAAATTGCTGAGTTAGTGTCACCGCCGGAAAAGGCCACGGAGAGCGAGCCAGTAGTTGAGGCCAAGACAGAAGAAAACGAAGCAGAGGGAGAGCAGGAAGCCGCCCCGGTAACGGACGCCGCGACCGAACCCGACCCTTTTGCAGAGTTTGAACCCAAGCAGTTACTTCGCACCGATGATGAGATTGATACGGAGTTCAATCGGGTGCCGAAGGATGCCAGAGCCGCACTCAAAGAGGTCACGGCGTATGCACGGGAACTTTTGGAGCAGGTTGATACTGCGCCCGAAGTACCAGAGTACGTTACGCCTATTACGGAAGCGCTAGATTTCATCGTTCCTGAAGAAATGATGAACGCGGAGAAGTTAGCGCAGGTCAATGACCACGCCGAACGGCTTTTGGATACGACGTTTGAACGCAATATGTCGCTAGGGAAAGCCTTAGCACGTAAATTCCTCCAGTTTTCGTATGAGAACTGGCCGGACGACGTTCTGAACATGGGGCTAGCCCCTATGGAGACGGACATTGAGCACGTCAAAGAACTGCTAGGGTGGGAAAAGGCAGGGTTAATTAACCCGGAAATTGCCCGCGATGACTTTAACGAATACCTGAAGTCCGCTCAACCGGCGGTAATCGCTCGGATGGAAAAGGCTGAAGGTACAGTTGATGCCCTCAAGCGGCAGATTCAACAACTACAAGGTGGCTCACAGCGCGAACAAGAACAGGCGATGGAGAAGACCGTCAGGGACCATGAAACGAGTCTGCGAACTCAGATCATGGATGCGAAGGTCAAGCCGATTCTTGAGAAGGTGGGTTGGAATAAGGTTCCCGGTCTAGGCGAAGTCCTGAATGACTGGGCAGCCCTGCAATTCGACAAATCCCCCGAACTGAAAGACCTAAACGAGCTAGTCCGTAAGGGGAAGGTGAGTACCCGCGAATACGGACGGAAGAAAGAAGCGTTAGAACACGTTATTTCGGCCCGTGTGGCGTCTCAAGCCTCGAAGATTTACAGCGGATTGCCGGGGATGAAGAAAACCGCATCTCCAACTCCAGCGGCAAAAGAACCAGCAGTTGACACCCCCACGCCGCCACTGGCTAAGCCTAAAGCTACGTATAACCGGAACGAAACGTTCAATGTGGACGATTTCGAGCAGAAGTTACGGGCTCAAGCAAATGCGATAGCGCGAGGGTAGGAGAGCAAAATAATGTCGGCATTTAATCTGGCACAGGTACAGCAAGCCCAGCGTGTCTATTTAGAAGGCATCTGGGATGCGTACCAAAAAACCCCGGACCTGTGGAAGCAATTTGAGAAGATGCCCCGCGTGGACACGAACTCCAAGGGGCGGCAAATTACGCTAGAGACCGATCCGAACCCATCACTGGGCTTTACCGGCGGTAATGGGCAGGATTTGGCTACCACGGGCAGCACGAACCTGCAAGACCTGTTGGTTACTTATGTCTGGATGAATTCGGGCATGGAGCAAACCTACATGGCGATGCTCAACAACAACAAGGAAACTATTGACGACCCACTGGCGAAATACGCCAAGTCGTCGGCCGAGCAGTTCGCCCAGTGGCAGAACATTTATGCTTCGCGGGGAGACGGCACTACCGCGCTAGCGACCAGTTCTGCGGCCTACAATGGCGGCGCACCGACCGTTTTTGTCGCCAATGGCAGCACGGATACCATCGGAGCAACGCAGGTCGCTGTGGGGCAAATGGGATGGATTTACGATTCGACCGGCACCACTAAGCGGACGGCGGGTAATTCCAACATCCTGGAAATCGCTACCAAGTCGGGTACGCAGTTCACGGTTACGGCGACGATTCCGACTTCAATGATTGCCGGTGACATTTTCGTGCCGGAAAATGCGTCGGGCATTACCACGGGACCGAAGGGTTTGCCGTATATCGTTGCGGACGACAACGACTATTTCAACCTTGACCGGGCGACGGTGGAGCAGGTTCGTTCCACGGTTGTATCGGAAGGTGGTTCGATGTCGGCCACCGGCTTATTCCAGACTTGGGCACAGGTGCAGCAAAAGGGCGGCCGGATGGATCGGAAGTACGCGTCTAACGGGCTGAAAATGGTGACGAATATCACCCAATATGGTGCCTACAACGCCCTGACGGTCGCGAATACGCAAAACCATCTGTTCATGAACACCAATGCGGGTGCGCCGAAGGCCGATATCGGCGCGGATAACCTGCAATTTACGTGGTTCAACTGCCCGATTGAGTGGTACTACCAAATCAACGGCGATGCGGTGTACTTCCTGTACATGGACTTGTTCAAGGTGGCGGAACTGAAGGCTGCTGGCCCGCTGAAAATGCCCGCTGGCGACTGGATGCAAGCCTTGACGGGTTCGACTTCGACCTATCGTACGGCAGAACAGCGCTGGATGGACGCGGCTTATGACGTGTACAGCCCGCAACCGTTCATGCTGGGCGTCTACAACGACTTGGCTATCGACGGATTGCCGACGCAGAAAGGCACCTATTAGTGCTGATTAGCATTAACTCGGATACCTACCAGCCCGCTCCAGCTAAGCCGGTAGGGTTTGACGACGAGGTTACGGCTGTAAAAGGCCGTAACCCGTTAGGTCAACCCCAATGGCGGGTGGTGTGGGGGATGGACCAGTTCATTGACCGGGGCGGCAAGAGATTTCCGAAGTATGGGGGAATGACCGTCTCCGGTCTGGGACCGGCCTGTTGGGTGCTTGAGGGATGGTTTCCGGCGGAATTCTTTGGGGATAAAAAGCTCTGGGAAGAAAAGCGTTACGCCCAGACGGACGATGGATTAGAGGATATTTTGGGGGAATATCCGCGTAATGGTGAGTACGGTTCAATTTATCCCATCATTCGGAAGCGGGGGAACGAGTTATATTTCGTCCCCTTGTCGCAAGAGGTGTTGGATTTTATCTACCTGATTCGACATAACCAGACGCTAGTTCCTAATCGGGAAGCCGTTTTGGGGCAGATTCAGTTAGAAGCCGAGCGCCGTCGAGCGACGGAGACGCAAGATGCCAGTGCCAAAGCGGACGAGTTGCAGGATTGGGTGAACACGAAAGGCTGGATGACCAACCGCGACTCTGCGCGGGGTAAGGGTATCAGCAGGATTTTATCAATGGATGAATTCGCGGGCCGTCAAACGAAAGTTACCCCCGGCGGAATCATCACACTAGGAGATTGTTAATGGAAACGACCGCCGCAATTAGTTTGCCGCCGTTGCCCGTACACGCGGCACGCAACGAACCGAAGAAGCCGGAAGGCGCGAACCCGCGTACTCGTAGATTCGGCATCAACCCCGGTGTTTACAGCCTAACGGTGTCACCTTCGGCATCGGGGTTGCCGGAGCGCAATATTCCCGCCGGGAAACTCTTGATGTTTGAGACGTGGGACCCGGTACGACCGAATTTTGAAGGGGTAATTGGGCTTAACAAAGCCCCCGCGCAGATTCGCAAGGAAAAGACCGCCGCGCAATTTATCAATAATGTAAAGGTACGCGGAGGGCAGAAAGGTTTTACCGAGCTTACTCCCTTGACCCCGCTAACCGACGACGAGGCTAGCTTTGCGTTTTATTCGGTCTTTACGTCTATCACGGATTGCCCGATGGAACTGGCCGACTGCGCCACTTGTCGCTTACGGCAACTTAATCAGATGGACGTGAATGACTTGCCGACTACGGCTACTATCCAAAACGCGCAGGGGAAGCCGGAAGTTGTCTCCATTGAACGAGACGTATTACGGTTACTGAAGGTGCAGCTACTTAGCGGATACACCACGTTCCGGGATTGGGCCGCGCAGAGCTACGCTACTAAGGTTAGCGAGATTGAGGGGCGGCGCAACGGTGAACCCGGCGTGTCCAAACTGAAAGCAGCGGAGCATTACTATCGCAAGCACCTACATTTGCAAAAGCCGGAAGACATTGAGAAGGAAATCGCGTCTAAGATCGGTGAGGCACAGGCCAAGGAAACCAAGGCTGGCTTTGCGGCGATTACCGAAGGACTCAAGAGTCTGTTAAGCCGACCGGCGGAAGTTGACCCGGTACAAGCGAAGCAGATGGAAGTCTTAGCGCAAATCGCGGATAAACTCAGCAAATCGGATAAGCCCGAAATGACTGAAGCCGAAAAGATCGATATGCGTACCAAGGAAGGCCGCGAGCTTAAGGCCCGGTTGGACGCTCAGCGCGAGGAATAGTGTACGCCAATCTTGCTACCATAACGTCGGATGTAGTCATGGGGTTGGGCAATCCAGCCCCGGAAATACTATCTATGGAGGAAGCGTTTCGGGCGGTGTCCCAGACGCTTTCTCTGCGTTTACAACAGCTTCAGCAATCAGACCAAAACATTAACGTAATGTCCTACGAGTTTACCCTGAGCGGTAGGGTCCAGAACATTACTGGTGTGCCGAATCTAGGCACCCCGGCGTGGGTAGACCGGCTGCGCTTTCCGGGTACGGCCCCGATTGATATTTGGGACCCCATCTGGGCGGTCAGTTTAAACCAGATCGAAGATTATCGCAGACGGGGAGTGCCCGCCTGTTGTTTTTACGGGGAAAACGGCTCTCAGTACATTAAGTTTAGCTATAACCCGCCCTATGACACCCTAGCGACCCGACACCGGCTCTGGTATGACCCCAATCCATTGTTAGGACAGACGTTAAATTCCGCCTCTGGCCTACCCCAAAACTTTAACGTAATGATTAGCGGGGAAGCGCAGCTAAAGTGCATCCCCTTAATGCTTATTCACGCTGCGCAGTACGAGAATACGGAACGGGCAGTGACGGCTTCCATTAAGGAAGGTTGGGGGATGCTGGGCGCATCGTTGAACAACGAACTAAAGGGATGGGAACAAGCCTACATGGAGTTTAAGTTCCGCTCCCGTGGCGACCAACGGGGCCGGAACCGCCGAACAGTATTAGCCGGTGGTGGCGACCGGGGCTTTTTCCGGGGTGGATACGGTGGGAGTGGCTGGTAATGGCTGTTGTTGATATAACACGAGTCCAACAGCGGGTGGTGGCGATTCTAAACGCCGCGCCGCCGCCGGGTGCCACTTTTTCGGCTACTGTCTCAGGGAAACAGGGCCGCTATCGGTCTACTGAAGAAATCCAGTATGCGATTCTAGAAGTGGACAACGCCTTTTGTCGGGACTTAATCATTACCGGGCATCCGTATCGCTCGCAGTTCATGGTAGTCACGGACCCTTTGACCACGAATTCTCTCATTCCCGCACATATCGGGGGGCAGGGAATGATTGAGGTCTCTGACGATGATTCGGTGTCCGACAGCGCAGTGTGGCTTCCCGCGCTCACACCCAAATCACAGGATGATATCACGACAGTTTTAGCCTTCCCGACGAACTACGGGCTAACAGTAGCCGATTCGAAAGGGTGGGCATGGATATCCGATAATCGGGTGGTTACTACTTCTCCTTATTGCCGAATACGATATCCCCAATTCACACCCAACTACACCACTTGTCAGGCGGATGCCTCACTAGAGGACGGGGAAGTGTCAGGCGCTGTGGCCGAGTTGTTTAAAGACGGCAGTGACGGTGGGTTGTTTGACCGCCACCGACAGCTTTATGCCGACACACGAGCGGAGATTCGCGCTGGAGCGGAAGTGTTCCCTTCATTGCAAATGGCCGAAAGACAGGTAGCCTAAATGTCGTCATTATCGTACGCAGCAATCGGAGACCTCGTACGGCAGCGGCTAAACCTGCCCGTCTCTACCCGTCTGCGGATGCAGTCGTTGGTGGGCAATGCCCTTCAGCGACTTGGCAATCAGTTTGCTCAGAACCCCTACAACCGCCAGTATCTTTTAAGCGACCGCGCTACTACTACCGTTGCGCTGGCAGGCGGTAAAGCAGACCTAACGACACTAATTAACACAAGTCAGATCGAGCTAGAGTATCTAATGTTCGGATATATCTGGCATCCGTCTTACACTAGCCCGTTACAGTGGAAACGCGGCCCGGACATTGGTGCGATTCAGGGACCATTTGACGGTGTGTTCCCCCATTGCTGGTTAGAAGGCATTCATCTATACGCTAAAGGTACGAACAATGCGGTATTGAGTGGAACCCTATCGTTAGCGTGTCCGTATATTCCGACCTTAGCGCAGCTTCCGACTCAGCTTGAAAATGACCTTATTGACGCTTGTGTGGGATTAGCCCGCGAAACGCCGGATGATTACATGGAAACACCGGGGCACCCGGCATGAGCGATGCATCGGAGCTTTGGACCATACCCGAAAAGTGGCGATGGGACGAGACCAACCCGGACTTTGCGGAGTTGGTGCGAGTTAGTGAGGCTCAACAAAAGAAATGGGCAGAAAAATTCAATCAGCCCTTCGCTACCAAGACCTCGCGAGATATTGAGATGGGCCGTGCGGTCATCATCGCGCACAGCCACGGTAATCCGGTAGAAGTCGCGGAAGCATGGGCAATTCTTGGACGCTACGACCTTGCGGTAGAACTCGACCCGCGACCCGCTACGGGATACGCAGAAATTTGGCGGGCAATTACGGAGCCAACCGAGTGGTGTGGTCATGGCGTAGGGCCGCGAATTAAGGGTCAGCATCCACAGTATCGTGAAAAGGAAGTGTGGAATGTACTTACCGGCTCATGGTCGAATGTTCTGCGTTGCTCTGAATGTGGACATCGCCAAGTAGGACCGCTACCAAAGCATTTAGTTAAACAGGAAGAAAAGCGAGCGGAGTTTAAGCGGCTAGTTGACGGGGGAATGAACCCCCATACCGCTTTGGCACAAGTAAATGGCTGACAGAACCCCTTTGACTAACCTTGAGTTTGTGAAGGGCCTTGCTGTCTCTACTCAACCTCTCAATCCAATACTGCACGGAACATTTTCTCTCGGCTCCGCGAACAATATTACTTTAGGGGATGGAAGTACGCGCCCGTGGAAGGGTCTCACTTCTCAAGGCGTTGGCACGGGGTCAAGAATAGGCTTAACCATCGGTAGAGACTGGGGCGGCATTCGTGATAACGGCATTGTGCGCGGGTCCGGGTCTGTCTGGCAGGATTTGGGTCAGTCACTTTGGGGCGCGGGGTCTGGCATTGTCACTCGCTTAGGTGCAGACGTGCTCGGTTCCGGCTCTACACCGTTCACTTTATCCACGATTCTTCAAGTCTTACTAAACGTCAACGGTTCCTATTCGGCGTCCACTTCCGGGCCGTTTACCGCCGGATTATCTCAGCCCTCTTCCCCTGATATTGGCATTGTCCAGACCCCCGGCGCTGGATACACGGGATTAATTAATGGCCCCGTTTCAGCCGTGATAGCGCGGTTACGATTAAGCACGGGAGCGCGTTCAATTGGCTCCGCAGTATCGGCGGTGGTTTCCCCGGCACTGCGAACCGTGCGGGTGACTTTCCCACTAGCCTCTGCGGGACAGGATGCGTGGGCGATATTCTTTACCCAGCAGGGTTTTGGTGGAGTCGGGCTACAGTACCGCTTGGCTTATCAGAACTCGCTGGACATTCCCGAATCACTGCTGACCACGAATGTGACGGGACTCAGTACAATTTCAGGGAGTGCTACGGTCAGCGCCGTTGCGGGTACATTCCAATCCTCATGGGTGGGATATCAGATCGTTTTAGCGGCTGGTAGTCCCGACCCGGCACCGACGATTCTTTCGGTCGCTGCCAATGGTTCTAGTGTGGTAATGTCCGCTACGGCCACTGCCACCGGCACCACCACGGCGGAGATTAACTCAATGGTGGATGGGATACCTCGTTCGCTAGAGTTTGACTACCAAGACGGTGACTTAGTGCCGATTGTGGCGTGGACGGATGATTACCCGCCCCCGGCCGGAACCCACGCGTGCCGTCTGGAAAATGTAATGAATGTGATTGGTTGCTATTCGGATGCGACCACCTCACCCACCACGACGAATCCGGGCACTTGTATTGCGGTCTCTCTGCCCAACTTCTACGAATCGTATAAACCCAGACACTTACTATTTTTACCGGAGCAGGTTGTTGACGTGCTCTCCCGTCCGTCTGATTCGTACAGTTATGTTGGCTGTCGTAATTCGATCCACGCGCTTCAGTATGTAGGCTTTCGGGATGGTCCGGCCTGCTCGATTACGACCATCTTACCAGATACTGGGATAGCCTTTGCCCATAATTGGTGCCAGTTTAAGGGGCGCTTAGTCATTTACACGGCTAAGGGCAACTTAATGATGATGGACGATTCCGGGGTGATGGATGATTCCTTTGCGGCCCCGGTGCGGCATTTTCTGACTCAGTGGGAGCCGGAAGACACCGTGGTGGGATGGAATCCACAAACTACCTGCTTGGTTATCTCTCACGGGAAAACCAGCCTGAACTATTGCCTGCAAAATGGCCTGTGGTCGGGCGAGATTCACCACATCGATGCTGGAGTGGGCGATAACGTGGTTTCCTGCGTAACCTCTGCCAACGGTTCGGTGCAGGGTGATTTGATCGTAACCATCGGGGATGATGCATATGCGTACGATAAGGGCGCAACGGAAATGCAGACCCTTTCCGTAACGAATTGGGAGCAAGCCCCGAACCCCGCTAGAGCTAAGACATTGTATGAATTGACCGTTGCGTTTGAGAATGGCCTAGTTGAGCAACCCCTAGTCATTTCCGTCCACCGAAATCTGAATGGTGGCAACCCGGTCTCACGGCATGACGGGGCGATGACGAACGGCTCGAATATCCTCACCATTACCGATTCTAAATTGAATTCTACCCTCGAAGGGATGGCCTGCGCGGTCTTTTATACCGATATTGGCGGTACTGACATTGACTACATTATCGGTATGGTGGGGACCGTGACGGGAACGACCGCAGAGTTATTGGACAGTAACGGCGACCCTCTGAGTGCGAAGGTTGATGTGAGTGACGCGCTATGCGTATTTGCTTATGTAACGATGGATATTCCCTTTGATATTCAGGGGCAGCAGCACGCTCAGAACGTCTTTCCCGACATGTCGGATGCGCGGAGCTACGCCGTATCGGTGTGGATGAAAACCGACGCACAACAGGGGCAGGTCTTTCAGATGATTCCGCTGGGAACCGTCTCGGAGATGAGCCAGGCGGTGGTGACGGGTTAATGGGATCGCAAAGCCAAGTAGAGACTGACCAAATCCTGCGCCGGGTCCAGCTACAGGTCAATGAAATCATTGGCCGGTTAGAACTTGAGGGCGGAGGAACGGGAATTCAGGGCGGAGCCGTCTTACCCCCGCGCTTTACGCCCGTGGTGCCGGGAGTCACCCCACAGGCGTCTGATTTACTGCGTAATGGGGACATGGGGCATTCGGTGTTTACGTGGTTTGAGACCGCACTGCCTTATACCAACCCCGAAAACCAAGAGGCGGCGTGGTTCTATTCGAATCTAGCGCCATTTAACGGGCAGGAACTGAATATTGAGAACTCGTTCACTGACCCCGGCAACCCCAACACGACACTTAAGACCCCGGACCATGCGTCTTATGACATTAATTTCAGTGACTGGGACTCGTCCGATGGGGTGGCGCGGCTAAATGGAACTTATACGATAGACGCACCGTTCCCGTCGAATATCGGTGGCCCCGGCAAGACGCTTTATATCGTATTCATTGCGGCCCGGCGGACCCCGTATATTTCCCTTCCCACACCCTTTCGAATTTACTGCGGGATTTGGGATAACACGCTAGGACAGCGAGACTTTATCCAAGGTTCCGCGCCCTTCACGGTAGACGCTAGCGTAGTCAACTCGCCCAGTTCTACTACGGAGCGGCGATATCGCATCCACGCGAGAACGGACCGGGGATATACGTTCCTCTCGGATGAGGTAGTGGTGTCCGGAGCGCCCTCTGATATTGCTTTTGCTACGGACGATCCGGCTCCGTACGTGCAACTTAGTTGGACCCAATTACCGAACAACCAGGGGATTCTGAGCTATGACGTATATCGGTACGACGTAACCGCCAACGAGTATTTCCTACTCCAAGACGTATCTAACGGCTCCCGTACCTATCAAGATAACAACACCGCTTTACGGCAAGTTTCGGCCTATCCCACGGGCACTTACGACCGTGGTATTGCTTATGTGGCGACCACATCGGGAAATCTAACGAACTTAGCAATTAACGGGGTGAGCGCAGCGTGGTCTACCCTCGCTGTGCCGATTCAGTTACCCCCGAATTATAACCAGAGCAACACGACTTCTGAGCAATGGCTACGCATCGGCCAAAATCAACCTGCGGATGTGCTGGTTGCCGCCTTTACGACCTCTGGCAGCACGACTGTTTTATCCGACGATGCGCAGTTCGTGGTAGAGATGGAGGGCTTAATGGCCACTTTTACGGATGGGGATAATACCCAGACCGTAGAATTGGACACCTACGTTTCCCCTACCGAATTTACGACGGTAGACCCGTTAACTTTCGATGCTAAACGAGCGGCTATGCTGATTACCGGCGGCGGGTTTCATGGGGTAGAGATCGACTTAGTACATGCTTCGTTCCAATCGGGTACGACGTGGACCCCCAACGCCGAAGATTTGACCCGTGTTTTGCAGCCCATAGCGGCCCCTGACGGCTCTTTTCAGGGCGGGACGGGTATTGGCGGCTCCGGTTCGGAAGGCGGCGGGGATGGGGGCATACGGTGCTTAGTAGAAGGCTATCCCGTACTGACCTTAACCGACGGGGGGACAGTCTTTCGTACGGCGGTGGAAATGCTTAACCAGTTTTTCACGGTTAAAAGTGAAACGCCGTTGGCCCCTAATTTTGTGCATTCCAATGACCGGCATTGGTGTGCTAATATATGGCGCGTAGCCACGGAGCATTGGGAGATTGAATGTTCGCCCACGCATCCGCTGATTACGAGCCAGCTAGACCACAGAGGCGTTCCGGTATGCAATTTAAAACCGGGCGACTTTACCTTAACCGAACTGAACGGACGGATAGGCCGAGAGGCCTTGACAGTCTGTGAGGCCACCGGGAAAGGTGGTTGGGTTCGGCAGCTATCGCTATATCCCCGCCACAACTACGTCGCCGGGAAGGCCAAGCGAACCTTCTGGCAAAAACTTTTCGGGCGCAATCCTGTTGGTGGATTTGTGCAATCTAACGTCAAGCCACAGCAGGAACCGACGCAAAACCAGAGCTAGTTATGGGTCAAAAAGCTCCCGATTATACCGCCATATTTCAGCAGATGCTGAACCAAGCTAACCAGCATTCTCCCATTGAGGATGCGATTAGCGGCCAAGCCCTCGACACGATCAATTGGGCGAAACAGGGCGATTATCGCAACCCCCCGAAAAACCTATTCTTCGACTTTGAACAGCCTGCGGTTCGGCAAAAGCGCCGGGAGCTAATGACCAACGCGGGGGATTTAGGCATCTCCGCTTTAGGGAGTTTAGGCGGTGGCGCACAGAAGCTCATTAAGGAAAACGACGACCAGAACTTTGCGCAGGATGAGGCGGCGAATTACCAAAATAACATCCGAAATGCGTTCGCCAACGCTAGTGGGGCCGGTAAAGACTTAGCCGCGCTAGACCAATCCCGGCGGATGGGAATTTTAGGCACGACGGCGAGTTTGGCGGGCAATCAGCAGAACCAACCTAAGTGGTGGCAGAGTTTGTTAGGCGCGATCTAATGCAGATTTCCGAATACACCAGCCCCGATATTTGGCCGTTTGGCGGCACCTCCGGCATTATGCGGACGTATGCCAACGCTACGTTTGTGGACGTGGAAGGTAAAATTGTTTGGGTCGGTGAGCCAAATTCGGTAGACACTCCCTGCTATGAGACGCCCTTCACGATTAATGACCGCCGGGTAGCACTGCCCGTAGTAGAATTGCCCGACACGACCGTTAGTCCGACTATCCCGACGACTCAATGGACCTCGATACTCTTTGATGAATCGGATACCCCCCGTGTTTATTTCTTAGGCGGTCCCTACACTACGCCGTCGTGGCTAGCGAGTCCCACGACGTGGGATCAAGTCGCGATAGTCAATGCGGGTGCTAATATTACGTGGCCGACCGCGTACTACTTAAGCGCCAGTGAGACAGCGGCACTTATCGCGGCAGCGGTGACGGGTGCAAATGCCCCGAAAGCTAGCACGATCGTTTATGGGAGCGTTACTCTAAACATCCCGGCGGCGGATTCCAGCGCTCCCGAGGTGGCAGGCTCTAATACTCCGATCATCATCGGTACGGATGGCATTAAAGCGGTCGCGAACTACGCTAATCTGGCGGACGCGGTAGCTACTATTGGTTCGGAAGACACCGAACTATACATCAACAGCCCGATAGTTTCAGACTCTTGTACTGTCCCGGATACTCTGAGCCTCCAATTCGTGGGGGACGGGAGCATCACCGTCAATCCAGGGGAGACGGTGACGATTAGCTCTAAACCCAACCTCACTCCGGGTAAGCAATATTTCTTTGGAGGTGGACGGGTCGTTTTTGGCGCGGCAGCCGCCATCGACGGGGTGAATTTAGGCTGGTGGTCAGTTGATAACGACGATGTGACTGAAACCTTAGCCGATGCCATTACCAGCGTAGATAATTGCTCGGGCGGTATTGTCACGATTCCCGCTGGCACATATCAGTTGGGCGACACCGTGACCGTCCCCGATGGAGTGACCATTCGCGGGCAGGGGCATACCTACGACACCTCGCCCAGTGTAACGACCATCGTCGTTCCGGCATCTGCCCCGGCGTTTCAGTGCAATGGTGCTTTTCGGAATATCACATTTGAGAACCTGCGCATCAACGGCACCCCGCATACAGGACAGATCGGCATTCTGGCTTCCGGCACCCAGCCGGATTCGGCCTTTGGTCTCATTTGTACGAATGTTGTATTTAATAATCTTGAAGTCGGGATCGATATTGACGCGAGCGACCATGCGTGGCAGGTAGAAGAACAGGTATACACAAACTGCCAGTTTTACAACTGCGTGGCGGCCGGTTATCGGTGTAGTAGCGTTAATACCAGCAACGTATTCGTGGCTGGTAACTTTGGGGTTCCGGCGGGCGGGGTAGGCATCCAAGCTAATGACATCGGCGCTACGAATCTGCTGGGAGTGAAGTTCGGGGGAGAAGGGAAGGCCATTGACATTAACGGAGCTATCACCAGCTTTGTCATTAATGGCTGTGAAAACGAGGGAAATTCCCTGTTTCTCCATAATCACCTCTCGGATACTTCCGTTGCGATTACCTTTATTGGCGGGTTTATCCAAAGCCCAATCAAGATCAGCGGCGCGGTCAATGTCGATCTATTTGGCACCGCCTTGAACGCTGCGGGGCTGTTCGTTATCGATTCTGGTATAGCCGCGAGCATATACGCGGTGGGTTGTCCGGGTTGGCCGACGTGCTTAACGGATAATTCCGGGGGTAATGCTATTTTCCCGCTGACGACCTCGCGGACGGCAGCGGTTATCTCGCGGCAATTAACGGTATTCTCGGAAGACCCCGACACGTCTATCCCGATTGAGCAGCTAGGCAGTGCGGTGGTTGGTAAAAAGTTCATACGGCTGGGTCAGTGGAATGCAACCACCAAGACGTTTAGCAGCCGTTACGATCTATACCGAGATGGTAACGGCTACTTTTTCGTAGACGGCAACCAAGCCAGTCCGAATAACGGTTTGCGCACGAGCGGCCCTATCGAGCTACCGATGGATGCGGGGGTGCAACCCAGCGGCACTCAGGCTCGCTTGGCGTGGTCCGGCACTCTCTTACAGCTATTGACCGCTAGCACGATCTACAACGTCCTGTTGGCGTCCACCTTGACCACGACGAACCGATTACTCAAGGCTACCGCGAACGGCGTACTAGCCAGCGCGTTGTTGTCGGATGACGGTTCTAACACACTACTAACTGCCGGGTTGTTGCAATTCCTAGGCACGTCAGCAAGTTTTCCGGCAATTAAGCGGGCTGGGGCGGGAATAGCCATTCGGCTGGCGGATGATAGCGCGGATGCCGGGGTATCGGCCGCAAATGCTATCTTTAGCGGAAACGTGACCATCGGCGGCGGTGCGGCGATAACCACAAGTAACGCCACGGGTTCAGGCCTATTAGTAAAACAGACGAGTCCCACGCTAGTGACGCCCACGCTGGGCGATGCGGTAGCCAGTTCGGTGAGCATTTCTGCGGCCAACGGCGGTGGCGTCATCGGATTGCAGCGAGTCGCGGTTATTACCGTAGATTATAATCTTGCTGGAAAGCAAAATATTTTCACAATTCCAGCGGGGAAAAGTGGCATAACGTTTTACGTCGTATTGCGGGGCGCATCAGCCAGTTTGACTACGGCTTCTATTTCGTTCGGCTACGATGCCAATGCTTCGGACGTTATCACTAATGCAACTCACACCGAGATAACTGGCTCAACCGTGCAAACCGTTTTACTCGCCAAGGCCGGTGCGGTTATTGGAACCGCCGGAGCGATATTTGGCATGAAAGCTAATACTTTGCAGGGAAGTGCTGCAACGGGAGTGGTCGAACTTTGGCAGGAGATTTACTAGGAAACCATTATGGCAGCAGGAACGACATCTAAGCTACTTTTTGACGGTACGACTCAGACGAGCGAATCGTACACCTCGTCCTATCAGTCATGCCTCGTCGCCTTATTTTTTAGCGACACCTTCGCGGATGGTGCTATTACCTTCGAAGCCTCTCCCGATGGGGGCACTACGTGGTATCCCGTGTATACGAGTGACGGGGCAGAGGTATCTATCACAGCGGTTCACAGCACCTGTGTGGCTATCGACCCGTCACAGATGGCGTGGGCTGGCCTTGTGCGGCTGGTATCCAGCGTGGACCAAACCGACGAGACGGTCATCGCGAGTTGGCAGCGAGTGATTTAATGGCTCTTTTGCTTCCATTTGGCAGTCAGTACGGCCCGTCGGTTCTGTCGCCGGTGCTGAGTAACGTGTTGTCGCCGGTAATTACCCCCGGTGGCGGCGGTGGTACGCCAGTGCTAAACCAAGACAGCGCGCCGGTAAAGAACGACAACGACGAGCAAGTGTTCGTAGAGGAATAATATGGCAGAACTAACCGCAGGGCAGTATACGGTCGCAACCGACGGAACGCACATCAATACGGACGGCGTGAAGCGCTACGTGGCCCTACTTAACCAATCAGGCACGGATGCGCCGGTGATTACGGAGTTGGAGAACTCGCTGGGGGAAGTACCCTCGTTTACCTATGATGACGTTGGTAACTACCGACTCGTTGCTGGCACCGCACCTTTTACTGCTGACAAAACCGTAATTCTAATTGGTGCAAGCCCGCAGCCGACTGGCTTTACTTCGCCATTCGGCTGGACCTCTGCGAGTCGGATAGACACGACCGCTGTCGCAGTTCAAACCGGCAACCTTGATGTTGCGGGGCAGAACGTATTTGCAAACGGGCTTTTAACCGCCGTCGCTATAATGATTTTAATTTACCCTTAAAGGAGCATTTACATGGAAGCTGGAGACATCGATCCCGACCTAAGAGCTATCGTTGACACGGTAGCGGAACCAACGCGTGATATTAAAGACATCAGGCGTTTCTGTCTTGACCTGAAAAATGCTCTCGGGGCAACCCCGCTAGGCACGGAAGACCCGGACATAGCGGTTACGCTTTCGGTAGTATCCGAGGAACCGACGATGGCGGAAGTGGCGCAATCGGTACGAGAGTTTCGAGAAGCGCTTATTCATTATGGACTTGGCAAAGAACCAGAATAGGAGACATATAGAACTATGAAACGGTACGTTACTTTTACCATCGCCATTTGCGCGATATTCACCGTGATTAACTTTACTCGGCCCGTGAAGGCGGACCCGCCGACCATTTTGGATTACTCCAGCATCTCGGACGGCGTGATAACCATCGGCGACAGCCAAGCTAAGATCGAACTGGACACCAACACACACACGGCGACCATTACAGCGCGTAAGCTGCACGTAAACGGCATCGACACCGGCGGTCAGGTAGAAACCATCATCAAGAGCCAGCACTTTGCGGCTGGCGACGTGGACAGTGTGTTATACGGGGAAGGCTTTACCACGGACAGCTTAACCGGAACCGCCACGGTAAATTCACCGGGTAATGGCAGCCACTAACTAATGGCAAACTTTCGCACAGCAGCGCCACCGAACAACTCCCACGGCAGTGACGGGGATTTTCTGACGTACGTTGGTGGTGTCGGTGCGCAGTATCGTAAAGTATCGGGGGCGTGGGTGCCAGTCACCCCGCCCGTTGATACCAACGAAGTAGTAGGCCTAGACACCGCGCTAGCGAGCAAGGCAACCACCGCAGCGCTTACTAGCGGATTAGCCCTCAAGACAGATAAAACCACCACGGTCAACGGCCACGCGCTCTCTACTAACGTGACGGTCACGAAGGGCGATGTGGGTCTGGGTAGCGTTGATAATACGGCAGATACCGCTAAGCCGGTGTCCTCTGCGCAACAGACCGCCCTAAACTTAAAGGCCGATACGTCCGCACTAACAAGTGGCCTAGCGGGGAAAGTGCCCACGACGCGCACCGTCGCCGGACATGCCTTGTCCGCAGACGTAACGTTAGTTAAGGCCGATGTTGGTCTCAGCAACGTCGATAACGTAGCAGATGCGTCAAAGCCGGTTTCTACGGCCCAGCAGGCCGCGCTAGACCTTAAAGCCAGCATCACCTACGTGGACGCCGGGCTAGCCGCCAAGGCGGGTAACGTGAAGACCACCCGCGCCATTTCGAGTAGCACGACCCTTTTGGCGACAGATCAGATTGTTAACTGCACCGGGACGATCAATATCACGTTGCCCAGCTTGGCCTCAGTATCAGAGGGTTGGGAGTATACTATCTACAACGCCGGTAATGGGATCGTGACCATGTTGACTGCGGGCGGGGCGCTGATTAGCCAAGACATCTCGGGCGCAATCACGTTAATCGGTGGTGAGTCTTTGGTGGTAGTGAAGAGCCAAGGGGTATGGGTCGCTAAATGAGTCTGCTTAAGGAAACTCAAATCATTGGGGTCAATGATAACCGGGGCCGGTTGCGGGTTTCCACGGGCACGGTACAGGAAGATTACACCTGCCGAAACTCAGACCTGGATACGTTCTTGTTAGACTCTGCCGGAACGGGCACTGATACATTCCCCTTTACCAATATTCGGCGGCTAGGTGTGACATCGGGGCAATACCGGGTTTTGCAATCCAAGATTCATCATCCGTACGTTCACGGCTCCAGTCAGACGATTCGTTTCGCGATGGCTAATTTCGGCGCTGCTAGCAACGTAGAAAAGTCAGTCGGTTATTTCAGCACTTCCACGGTCTCACCCTACACGGCCAATTTGGACGGTATTCGGCTGTACAAAGACACCTCAAACGTCTATTCGGTGCAGATATGGAACAACGGCACTCAATTGACTACGACGAGTCTGCAAAGCGCGAACTGGGTCGATAAGTTGGACGGCTCAGGCCCGTCGCAGATGACGATCAATTGGGCGAACTTCAACGCTTTTAAGCTGGAGTTTTCCTATACGGGCGTTACTACGCTGAATTGCGCTGTGGCCTACAACGGCAAGTGGTGGACATTTGCTCAGTATTTTCATACGAACCAAACCGCGACTCCAGCTTTTCAGAATCCTAATAAGCCCATGCGGTGGGAAATACGCTCTACGACCGGCACGGGCAACCTTGACATGATAACCGGGTCCGTAGCAACCGAGGGGCAGTTTGAGGCAACCCTAGAGGTAGGTATTCCGGTAGCGGTGAGCGGCATAACAATCCCCGGCGCTGGCGTGCGCTATGCGATGTTGGGGGTTAGCCTCCAGCCAGCGACCCGGAGCCTGCTGGCCCGCATTACTTCATTTGAAGGGCAAATTAAGACCAACGACTTCCTGGATTTGGCGTTATACTTAAATCCGACGGTAGCGGGAACATTCACGTACGCCGATTTAACGGGTACGCCTTTGCAGGTAGCGACGGGTACTGCCTTGAATATCGTGACCGGCGGTACGCGTATTGGCGCGGGCACATTTAACTCGCTGAATATGAATAACAAATCAATGGTTCAATCCGACCTTGCTCGTTTGGGTGCCAAAATTGACGGGTCACTAGACCGGATTGTTCTAGTAGCGACCCCGACGCTAGCGAGCACGAACGTCAACACCGCAGCAGAAATTGTCTGCGCCTGGTTTAACTAAATGTCAGCACACTTTTTATCAATCGCCGCATCGGGGCCGTACTTGGAGTACACGTATAACGACTATGGTCCCTATGTCGCCGTGGGAGAAGGTGAGCAGGACTTTGGCCCGCAGTTGCGCGCAAAGGCATATTTAACCGAGATTGCAATGGTGGTGCGCGACATCACCGCCCCCGACGGGACGGTGTTATTTGCAGCGGTGCCATTGGTGAAGGTGGAGGAAGATGACCGTATTTCGTACGCGATTGGTAATGACGGGACGATAGCGACCGTCGCGGATACCTTTACTTGCGCCCCGTTCGTCTACGTAATCGAGTCCGTTGGCGGAAATTTCACGGCTACCAGCCAAGACGTGTACGACGAGATTAGGATTCTACTGGCGACCTAATGGAGAAATATTTACCCTACCTTTCCATTTTAGTGGCCATGAGCGCGATAGCTCTTTCTCAATTGAAGACGCGGGGCTTGGCCGCCGTTGAGGTCCGGTTAGTGGCGATTGAAACCAAAGTAGCCTTGTATTGGAGTACTATCGAGCGCAATGCTGCTCAGTTATTGCACAGCCCGCATCGGCCTGAATTGGACCGGCTACTGGATAAGCACTTGGCGGGGGAAACACTTTCCACGGCAGAAGCGTGGGAATTAACCCGGCTACTGGACGAACTGATTAACCAACGTGATGGTGACTTGAATCAGCTATTTATGGCGCAGCAGCTTAAACAGGTAACGATTGCCAAGTACGGACTACACGAGGCTCATGTTTAAAGCGCTCTACGCTATCATTTTCGTTGAGGTTGCTGCCAAGGTCATCATTTCCGTGTTGATTGCGTTGGAAGCCATGCGCATGGCCCGGTGGATACCCTCTAGGGCGTGGTCGCGGAAACGCGCCGCCGCGATTGTAATAGGTATAGCTCAATTAGTGGCGGTGGTGTGGCTATTCTTAAACCCTGCGGGACCGACCGTAGTCGCGGCGGTATATCATGGACTAGAATTGGCAGGCTTTTACTTGGTATATTCCTTTTTAGGATTCTTGGCCGACTCGGTGAGACATTTAGGAAGATAGAATTAAATTGCAACAACCTTGTATTCTGTGGGAGATAGAATACAAGACATTATGAGACACCAAATGAATGCAGCCACCGCGACCCAACTTGCAGCCGTTCCTACCCTCAATGGGAGCCGCCCAATATCCAAGACCGTGGAACCGGAGCAGACTAAACCAAAGTCCCGGCTTAGTAAACTGTGGGCTATCTTTAGACACGGGGAGCTACTGATACAGCCTATGACCGCTCACAGTGAAGAAAATAACCACGCTCAGCGCTGGCCCGCACCGGCGATTGCGGCTATTCTGGCCAGTACCAGTATTGGCTTAATATCCGTAGTGCTAACGCTGGGATTAGCCATTTTTAGCTACTACAACTCGAACAAGGATGGGAGCGCCACTCGGCGCGAGGCCGATGTTCGGGAATTGCTGGACACCAAATCTCGTTTAACAGTTGCCGAGGGGAAAGTAGATACCCTATTACGTGAAAACGGTGATTTAAAAGCCGACGTGAAAGTTCTAGAGAACGACATGAAGGTTGTAAAAATGGCCCAACATTTGCAATAACAAGGAGAACCCGACATGCCTAGCCGCCGCAGACGTAATCTTTTATTGCTCGCGCAGCAACAGACCGGAATCGCTGGTGCGTACCAACGTCCGATCAATTTCATCAAATACGACAACCACAATTTGGGCGAACCGCACTTTTCGTCATTGCCCGATCTACATGAATCGGACATGACCACTGGGCAGATTAGCGCTCTCAACGCGTTCTTTGCGAACTGCGTCCCGAGTACGGGCGCGGACTCCCTCATTGTGGACATGGACACTCCAACCGCACTAACGGGCATTGACGGCGTACCGATGGGGCTGTATCACATCGTGTTGGTGAATGCGTCCGGGGGTACGACCGATGAGACGTGGGTTGAGAATGGGGCGAATTCAACGGCCAAGGCAGCAGCGGACGGTATGTGCGCTTTAGCTGCCTAGAACAATTTGTAATATGATTTGCAGCCTAGCAGGAGTAGTGACGCAATGCCCGGATTTAGTAATTTTATTAACCCGTACGATGAAGATGCGGGGGTGAACCCTTTCAACAACGGGACATTAGGCGCAGCGGCTGCTATGCCGGGTGTCGCGAAGAAGAAAAAGGGCGACAAGGGATTTGGCTGGGAAGACGCTTTAATGGGTGCGCTGGGCGGAGCCGGTGGAGGACTTGCTGGAATGGGCGTCAATCTAGCCAAGTCGTACGCGATCAAAAAGTTGGGCGCGGGTAAGGCTGTCAGTGCTTTGTTAAACTTTATCTAATGGCAAACACATCAAAATGGCAGACGCTGTTGGCTGACCTACTTAAGAAGAAGCAGGCAGCAGCAGAAGCACCCAGCAACCCGGTCGCTCTATCCCCACCGGAGCCTAGCGCGGCTGAGAAGTACGCGCCGATGGGCAGTGAGCCGCAGGCTGATCCGACAGTGCAAATGCCGCCACAGGGATGGCAGGCCGCGCTGTTACAAGCCCAACAGCAGATGCCGCAACCGGACGGCCCTATCGGCCCGACAGATGCGGCCCCGGTCATGCCAGAGGTCGTGCTAGACCCCACCAGAAGCGATTCGTATGCGCCGACAACGAGAACGCCGTGGCAGCATAACCGCATGTCTCAGCGTGAAGGCGAACCGGACCCGTTATTTGAGAAACGGTTGGCCGCGTCTGAACCGCATGGTGACAGGAGTTGGGGCGCACGGTTAAAGGCCGCACTAGGGGGTGCGTTAACCGGACCCAGTACATTACCGGAGATTAATCAGCGCAGTAATTATGGCCCCGGCAATGCGGCAGCGGCACTAGGTGGCGGCGCTATTCGTGGCTTTTTGGGCAATCTGTTAGACCCGGACGCGCAGGCCCGTCAATGGCAGACGCAAAAATTAGGCCAATTGGGCGCGAGTCGCAAAGCCATGACGGACGCGGAAAAAGCGGCGGCGGATGCTGAGGAATCGCGGGCGCGTGCCGGATACTATGATACGCAATCCGAACAACTTCCGATTGCCAATGAGCAAAAGCGCATTGCCGCTGACGCTAAGGCCGCTGAGGGGCTTTTGAATCGGATAATCGGGTTAGGACAAGGCTTTGACCCAGATGACCCGAATAACGCCGAAGTAGTGACTGCACTGCGCAAAGCAGGACGGGCGGTTCCTAAATTGGAACCCGGTGTGCAGAATGTGCGATGGGTGTATGATACCGCCACAAATCAGGATATTGGCATTGTGACGGACAAGACGGGTAAGACGCACACGTTAGAAGGCGCAACCTACACGTCGGAAGGTAGCGCGAACCGTACCGCCGCCGCCGAACGGCAACAGATTCAAATCGAGGCGCAAACACACTTACGGGAACTCATGCAAAACTTTGAGCGTGAGATGGAAGGGGTGCGGCAGGGCAATAGAGTACAGCTAAAGCAGACCCCCGGCGCTAAGGCTACAGGGGGGCCGGATGCCACTAAAGGCCGTATTCCCTTATCCCAGATTTACCACCAAGCAGAACTGGCAACCCCTCCGGGAGCGGATGCAGCCACCCGCAAGCGTATCCGTAATGCAGCTTTTGCGAGTGCAGCTAAACACGGTATTCCATATGATGATGGTGCGCGACCGGATGCGCTAACCACCGCGACCCCTAAAGCACCCTAATGTCAGCGAATTACCAGCCACAAACGCCGCCAACGACGCCGTTAGGCGGAAAGCGGAAGCGTGTCTTAGGGCTAACCGACGATCCGCCGATTGACACACCCACCGATGAGCCACAATTTAACTGGACGCCGGAGCCAGCGGAAGCGCCCAAGGCCAGTTTAAGCCTTTTAGATCGTATCCGCGAGGCTACTGGAGCGCAGGAGTCAGGGAATAATTTCAATGTCCATCCCAACGGACGCACCGGAGCATTAGGTCAGTGGCAGGTTTTGCCGGGGAACGTACCCGCGTGGACGCAAAAGCATCTTGGCCGCAGCCTTACCCCTGAACAATTCGCGAAGGACCCGGACGCGCAGATTCGGGTATTCAATGGTGAGTTTGGTTCGTACTTGAACAAGGCATTAGCATCCGGGGCTGATGAAGATACGGCAATCAGGATGGCGGGTGCGGGCTGGTATGGTGGCCCCGGCCGAATGAACCAGTACGACAACCCTAAGCGATTTCGCCCGAAAGAACCTAGCTATCGGGAATACACGATGAAGCTGCTAAATGGTGTTCGTACTCGAATACCCAAAGTGGAAGCCCCCGTTACGGAAACGCCCGAGCCGGGAGCAGACGAGGACGCCCCGGAACTGAGCGCAGCAGCAATTCGGCATTACAAGACCATCGGACGACCTGATCTGCTTACTCCCACGAATCCGACGGAAGTAGCTGACGGCCAATTTTCTTGGACCCCAGAGGTTGACCCGACCCCCGTACCCGAACAGTCCGAGACGCTAGAGGCTCAAATAGCGTCAATGGACGACCCCAATTCACCACGGGCAGCGGTGTTGATTACGCCGGGCGAGCAACCGAAAACGCCGCCTAATGGGGTACGGGTGCGGGTGCCAGAAGGTCTGTTGATTATCAACACGGACAAGTCTAAGAAACTTGGCTTAGGCGACGAGGAACAGTACGTAGCCAAGAACGGCTTCGCTGGCTTACTCGGAAAAGTGGAAGACGTGGGCAGCGCGACCTCAGACGGTCACGCGGTGGTTGCGCGTGGACCCGACGGTGCGGAGCTAGACGCTTCGATTGTCACGACACCACAAGCGGCACAGGCTCAAGCGCAAGTTAATCAGCAGATGCACCCCGGCTCGGTGCAGACCGTAGAACCCGCGCAGCAGGTAGTACAGCGCCGTCGCCCGCGTAGCCAGCAGCACGTAGCAGCGCCAGCCAGCGCGTTGCCGCATGTACAATACTGGTTGGGAATCTCCCCCGATCAATTTCGCCAAATGTCGCCCGACCAACAGCGCAGTGCTGCGCGGGTAGCATTAAATCTGCATGCGGTAGACTTAGACCGGACGAAAAACAAGCAGCCGTTACAACCACACCCAACGGCAGAGCAGCAAGCGGGATATCGTGCGAACGCGGGTATTCGCCCGTCAGTATCGGCTCCGGGACGCGTGGGCGCAACTCCGGCAACCCCATCGATTGCGCCCGGTGCTGCGGACGCTGCTGGCGATATTCGTGCGTTGTTGTATGGGGATACCCGTGCGGGTCTGTCCGGTGAGCAATCGTTACAATTACGACAACTAGATCGGGCGCAACGGGACATCCGAGCACGGGGTCCGTCACCACGTCCGGTTTCATCCACGTCACGGGCTGGTACTATCTCATCAGCAGATGCACAGGCGATGGGTTTACCTCAACGACCCCAACCAGTGCAGCCATTAGGCCGTGGCGTGGAATATGCGCCGACTTTCCGTGACTTTGAAAATCAGCGGCGGCGTATTAAAGGCCAGCCTACATTGGAAGAACAGGACGAAAACGGCTCGCTGTCGAATCGGGTAGACCAATTCTTGACTAGCTTGGAAGGCGGTTCGGATAGTGCAACCGGCGTAGTGCGCCGAGGTGTGGCGAGTGGCGTTCAAGGCGGCGTGGCGGGCATAAATAACTCGTTGGCAAACGTGTTGAGTGGGTTTGGTGCGACTGGACATATTACCGACAATCCAGGGGTGGCGGACTACGTCCGTGGTTTAGCTGAAGAAGGTCATCGTGACGCTTCCGAGCGAACTGCCGCCGACGTAGCTAAACACCCGATTCTTAGTTCGGTCGCGCAAGGTACGGGTAGCGCGGTGCCGACATTGGTTTCGTACAGCCTGTTCAAGTCAGCAATTGCTTCGACTTTTGGCGAAGCGGCGGCAACTCCCGAAGCAGTCATGTCCACCATGAGCGTGGTCGAACATGCCGACAAACCCGTGCGGGATCAAATTGTAAATCTCTTGTTTTCGTACGGCGGCGGTAAAGTATTCGGTAAAGTTGAACCGCTGGGTAAGATGAAATCGGTTGGCGCGTTAGGCGCATACGGCGGCGCGGAATCGGCAGTTCGGAGCGTGCTGGATGACGCGATGAACGGTCGAACGCCGGACCTGAAAAAAGCAGGAGCACAGGCTATTCCCGGCGCGATTAACATGGGAGCGCTTGGCTTGGCCGGCGGCAAACCGGAAACCGAAGCTCGCCCCGGCGAACGTCCGGCTGAGGGTGCCATAGCACCGTTACCTGTGCGCCAAGAACCCGCCACCCGCGAATCGGCGCTGACGGACCAGAATTTAGCGGGACGTATTGAGCGCATCCAAAAGATGCCCCGCGCGCAGCAGACCGAAGCGCGTCAGGCTGAACTGTCCCGCTTGGTTACGGAGCAGCAACGTCGCCAGTCTGTCACGGAAGCGCCACCCGATGTCGTAGAACCGACACCTGAGGTATTACCTGAAGTAGCACCTAAGACCGAGCCGATAACTGACGGCCCCTTTGAGTGGAAGCCTGAAATCGTCCCAGAATCGCCCCGTACCGCTGCGGAGGTAGAACCGACCGCCCCGATAGCCGCAAAGCCCGTAGAAGCGAAGCCTGAAGCCGCATTGCCCGCCGACGAGCCGGTCACGGTAGCCAAAAAAGACACGTCCGGGGATGTGACGATACCGCGTGAGCCGGTAACGGAGCCTGTTACGCCTAAACTGGTCGAGCCTGAGCCGGTCCACCATAGTTTAGAACAAAATCGGGCCGAAACAGGACAGTTTGAGCCGGGGAAGAAAGTGGAACCCGTAGATGATGCCAGCCGACCGGCGGCGGGACCCGTACCAACTGAAAAGCAGATTGCCGAGGCCACGGAGCGAGTAAAGAAACGCCGCAAAACTCCCGTAGGTATTCGCCAGCACGGGGAAACGATGCGGCAGGCGGGCATGACCGAAGCTCCAGATGTTGAGTATGACGTTCAGAGTGTACCGGGATGGAAAAAGGACGCAGCAGCGACGGTGCGGGAGATGGGGCTTGAAGGAGCAATTAAGCACTTCAAGAACATGACGGACAGTGACCAAGGCGGACGGCAATCGTTAGGTAATGAATTACTTAAACATCACATTACACCGGGAACGCCGGAATATCACGACGTAGCGCGGCATTTAATTGAGCACGTTGGTGAGGCCGGTCAGACCATGCGTGCCGCTCAAGAGATAGGCAACCTTGACCCCGAAAATGCTGTTGCTTACATGGAAATGGCATCGCAGCGGCAACGCAAACGCGGATTAACGTCGGACGAGGCCGCAGGTATTCAGAAGCGTGCCGACCGACAAATCACGCTTAATGCCGACGTGGTGAAGCTCGACAAACAGCTAGACGCGATTGCCCGTAAACCACGTTTCGGCAAGAACGGCACGCTGTCTCAATTTATTCGAAGCGTAGGCGGGATTCGGGTTGATAAGGACCGCGTTAATCGCGGCGAACTATCCGGCTTAACCAACAAAGAAGCGGGTACGACCGGGTTAATCACCAAAGACGGAATGACCGCCGAAGATGCTGCCCGACATGCGTACGAATCAGGTTATCTGCGTGACATTCCCGATATTTTAGAGGATGCCGATTACGGACACGTTGACGTAAATAAATTCCTTGAGGCAATGCACGAGGACGCTGGGGGAATTCGCTCGCATCGGCACGTTGACGAGCTAGACAACTACGCGCCGGATGTTAAAGCCGAGGAACTTCACGCGCTTAATCAGGGGCAACGGGCGGAATGGGATAAACGCGCCCAATTCTTAGACGATCCCGAAGTTGAGGATTTGGTTCATAAGCTAGAGGCGAACAAATCGGATGAGAACGCCATAGCAGAAATGTACGTGATAGGAAGGGAACACGGGCTATCGGATGACGCAATTAAAAAGACCATCGACTACGTTACCACCGAAAGGGAAGATACTTCGTGGCTTGCGGAGAATGCACCTGGAGGACGTAAAACAAATGAGCGCCAAACCAGCGAAGCAAAGCCCGAATCTGGAGCCTTTGACCGCCCATATAGCGAGCGAGACCCGGAAGGATACCGGCGAGAGCAAGAGGCCCTCAATAAAGGAAAGGCCAAGAAGTCAACGTCACGTCGTGGAGATGCCCCTAAGAAAGCCACGTATGAGGTAAAAATCCGCACTCAGGGCGAGGCCGCGTTAGAAGCGCTGCGAGCTAAGCTGAAAGCTGGCAAGTTAGAGTTAGGCACGGCTCCCAAAGTTGGTGAGCGCGGTGCTATACGTCTGCGTATTGGTGAGATACCGGAACTTAAACGTGCTACCCGTACGACGCCCCTAGAGCCGTGGCAAATGTCCCAAAAGGAATACATTGCCGCCATAAATCCGGGCAATAAGCGGTTAGAACCAAGTGACCGGCCCACCGTATTTAGCGATGACCTAGAGGGCATGGCAGAAGGGAAAACAATAGCCCGACCCCAATTAAATTCGGGCGAAACTGTTCAAATCCTTAAAGATGAAGATGGAACATATTACGCTAAAATAGGCAAACAAACCGTAGGATATATCAGCCAATTAAGTAACGGTGACGTGGATATGACCGTTGCTAAGGATTTTCAACGTAAGGGCATAGGTCGCATCTTAAATGCTGCATTCCGTAAAGATAACCCCCTAATTCTGAGTGGTGGACTCACGGAGGCTGGGGAACGAACAGTTGTACAAACTCATGCCCAATTTGTCCGACAAGCGTTGGCCGAAGGCAAACCCGTTCCGGCTGAAGTATTGGCGGCGTATCCCGATTTAGCCCGTGCGCCTAAACTCGACTTGGGGCCAAAACCTAGACCGGGCGAACGCGGCGCGGTGCGGGTTGAGGTTGGCGAGATACCCGAACTAAAGGGTGACGCGGAGTTGATCGCGCAGTACGCTGCCAGCCGCTTACCGAAGCTGGAAAGCATCGACGCGCTAAATACTGAATTGCGGAAGGAATTTGGGGCGGAGATTGAGCCGCATTTAAAGGACATCCGCCAGCGGGCATACTCGATTCGTGCCGAAGCCAGACGGGCGGAGATTGCCGCATCGGACAAGCCCCGGCAGCAGACTCTAATTAGTGAGATTCGGCAGGAATTACAGGCTGCGCACCGTGAAGTTAAGGCGGCGGAGAATGCCGAATTAGTCGCTAAGCGAGAAGATGCGCAGGCGGAACGAACCGCCAATGCGCAGGGGCAATATGAAAAGGACGTTGCCAAGCGTGCAGATATTCTCAAAGCCAAGGCGGATACGCGCAAGGCCAAGGCCGAAGCACTACGCCAAAAACGTGATTTAGCCACCGCCGCCCGTGAGCAAAAAGCTCAGCTACAACGTGAGCTAAACGAAGCTCGTAAGGCCGAAGTTAAAGGCTATCGGGAGCGTATCGGCGCGGAACGAACTGCCCGTAAGGCGGCAGGCCGATGGGATGCCGCGTTGCGTCAGGTCGCTACGGAAGCACGGGACCGCCTACCGGAGACGGTGGACCCTAAAGACCCCGCACAGATGGAGGATTTAGTATCGGTCGGAACCGAGAAGTTCCTGAATGATTCAAGCCTTCCGACGATTACCGCCATCAGCCCCGCCCGGTTTTACAAGGAAATGGCGGCAGGGTACCCGAATCTCAAAATGCGCGAGATTGGTAAGGTTTACCGCCGGTCACTGGAAAATGCCCGTGACGCTACCAAGGCAGCGCGGGAGGTGGCTCAGCTACGCGGGGCTACTACGGAATCCCGTAAACGGTGGGAGAAGTTTTGGGAAGGCTCAGGCATTGACGGCGAGGATATTTCAGCGCAGGCGTTGTTAATTCAGCGGGCGAATAAGGCTAAGGAATTGCTGGCTTTACGGCAAGAACAGCAACAAGAATTGAATCGGCTGAGTCGTAGTAAAGCGGAAACCATTTGGGACGATTATTTGCATGGTGCCACCAAGTCATTGCGCAGCACCATTGACTCAATGCTACTGCGGCAGGGGTTTCAGAATACGATTCTCCACCCGATCATTACCGCCAAGAATGCGTTACCCGGCACTCGCGGATACATTATGAGTAAGGGCGATTTTCAGCGGGCAGTGACGGCAATGGAAAATCACCCGCGCCGTGACATTGCTGAGGCAATGGGGGTGGATTTACCCGCCGTGGAAGAACAATACAACCAGACTATCGTTTCTAAATTGCCCCACGTCCGGTTGTCCGAGCAGGCCGCTACTTTGCAAATGACCGGACAACGATTAGGTATGGTTGATTACTTTGCGCGTATGGGTGAAAAGGCCGGATACACCCCGGAAACGAATCCAGAGTTTTATAAACAGGCAGGACGGATTATCAATTTAGGGACCGGCCGGGGCGATTTCGTTGACAGCCCTACCAAGGCCCGAATTGCCAGCTACCTGAATAAGATTCTGTGGTCAGGCAAGTTGGCAACGTCACGTTTTCAGCTTATCAACGACGTGGTGAATCCTGTCAGTTGGATACGGAACGACCCCGCAATTCGTAAATATAAGGCCATGCAAATGCTCAAATTGGGAGCAATGACCATGAGCACCTACGCCATTGCTAACGCTTTGGGCATTTCCGTGGGGATGAATCCGTTTGAGAAGGATTTCGGCAAGGCTCGTATCGGAAATACCCGTTATGATTTAACTGGCGGGGAAGGGTCAGCCATTCGCCTAATTGCGGGGTTGACCGCCATGACCGCCTACAAAACAGCAGGATTTGCACCAGAACTGCAAAAATGGATTGGGGCGCACTTTGGCACTCCACACTTTGGCAGCGGTGTTGGCACCGAGATGGAGCGCCAATTACGGTACAAGCTAGGCCCGATCCCCTCACTTATCGTTGATTCAACGTATGGCGAACAGAAAAATGCCGTGGGCGAAGATATTCAATATATTCCAGACCCTAGCGACCCGATAGCGACGGCGCAGCACAATGCGTTCCTCAATTTAGTAACCCCAATGGTGACGACTGATTTTATAGACGCTGCGGTTGATGAGGAATCGCCAATGGGCTTGTTGTTGCCACTTCCCGCATTGGGCGGTATGGGCGTGCAAACTTACAAAGACAAACCTAAAAAGTCTACAGCTAAGAAGTCCGACCCCGGCGAGGCTGTCCACGTACCCGGTCACTAGCCCCGCCCCCGTTCCCAGCAGCTTCACGTGCGCTAGGGCAGACGAAAGCCCCGCCGGTGCAAGATTTAGGCGAACGTCTAATTTTAGGCCCGGCCATAGCAAGGGCTAAAACACTACCGCCCGCCAAGACGAACAAGCGACTCGGCGGGCGGTGATGTGATCGAACGAAACAACTCTCTCGCGAGTTGAGATGTCTATACACCGAATCGGGTATTGACGGCAACAGATATTTGTGGATAATTAAGACATCGCAAGTCCGGCGCGACATGTGATATTTAAGCGGTTGGTTCGGTGTAAGACGAATCGGCCCGTGATAATCGAATCAACCGCAGAGTTTAACGTCTGTCACTTGTTGCTTACACAACAGGTGGCGGGCGTTTTCTCGTTTCCAGACTGTTAGTAGCAGTCCAGAGGTACGCAGCTAACTCAATCTTAACATAACTTGTTGTCGGTTTCCCGCTAGAATTTTCCGGACGGTAAGTGACCGTAATCCGTATTGGTCGGCTGATTAGCTAATACGGTAACCGTGAGTGACACCAGCAGACCGCTTAAACGTGCGAAAGCAGACCCGGTAAAGCATTACCCGGACGGGTTGGATAAGGGCGAATCAGAGCGCGAAATCTCCGAAGGCCGAACATTGACCGACAACATTGGTGGAGGTTCCGCGAGTTTGTCCCTACCGTCAGTCAGCATGGACCTTGAGTCCCCAACCTGATTGGCACGTAGGGCAAGCCGCGTCCAACCGAAACCGAACATGTTTAAGAGTTAGTTTAAAGTACTTCTTAACCCTTAAGAATAAAAAAGAAGTGTTCAGTTCTGAGGAAAAACAGGCATTTGCAGCTAAGATGCGGCGTAATCCAACCAAGGGAGAGGCCGCATTGTGGCACCAGCTTAAGGATCGTAAATTAAGCGGCCTGACGTTTCACGCACAAGAGGTTATATGCGGTTTTATTGTTGATTTTGTCTGCTTTGAACGGAAACTGGTCATTGAAGTAGACGGTAGTTCTCATGTTGGCCGTGAGGCTTACGATGCGCGTCGGACTAAGGCATTAGAGAAACTTGGTTTTAAGGTCATACGCTTTACGAACCATGAGGTATCGGGGATGACGACCCAAACCCTAGAAAGAATGGCCAAAGACGCTGGACTGCCGCCCGGATTTATCGCGCCAGCGCCTAAGCCCGCACGTCCAAAGAAACGGAAACGCCGCAATGCGAGACAGCGCCGTGCCGATGAACGCTATCGGCTGACTGGGAGCTATCGTTTTTAAGTGAAAACGACGGACACGTGATGAGTTTGTGCCCGTTAACCGTGAGCGTACTGATTGGCGCTTACGCAACCGATAGTGAATTGAGGAAGGATTGACCGACATGAGCTTAGACGTTTATTTAAGACTAGACCGGCCGGTCGCCGACGTGGCCCCTAACAAGGGCACTGGCATTTTTGTTCGCGATAACGGTTCAACTCGCGAAATCACCGAAGCTGAATGGTACGAACTGAATCCGGCGCGCGACCCCTACCGGCTAACGGAGTCTGTGCTTGAAGATGACGAGGACGAGGTGTTTTCGGCCAATATTACGCACAATTTGGGCAAAATGGCTCAAGAGGCGGGTATCTATCAGCATCTTTGGAGACCGGACGAATTGGGCATCACCAAGGCACGAGAGTTGATCGAACCGTTACGGAACAACATTGATTTAATGGAGCGGGAGCCAGAGCGATTCAAGGCATTCGATTCGCCTAACGGATGGGGGTTGTACATTCATTTCATGCCGTGGTTGCACCGCTATTTGGCGGCGTGCGAAGAATACCCGGACGCAACCGTAAGTGTATCGCGTTAATACGGACCTAGACAGGCTAGAGCCGTGAAAGGTGGAGAGGGTCGAAATGAAAATGGACCGAACGGGCTGCGCACGAGTGGTTTTCCTGACTAAGCGATACGCGGTCAAGGTGCCTAATTTCTTTGAGTGGCGATTATTTTTACACGGGTTGCTAGCTAATATGCAGGAGCGCAATTGGAGCCGTACGGGTTGGTCAAAGTTTTGTCCCGTATTGTTCGGAGTACCCGGCGGCTGGTTGCTAGTCATGCCACGGCTAAAATTACTTACCGATGCCGAGTTTGATGCCTTGAACTTTGAGGTCTGGCGCGACGATACCGAGGAAGGTTATTACGTGCCCTGTGAGGGGAAATCTAACAGCCTTGGATGGTATCAGGGGCGCGTGGTGGCGATTGATTACGGCAACTAGCCAGCCCTGCGTATCTAATTGTATCGGTCAAACTGACCGCTAAATAGTCCATCTTTACACTTACACCCGCGAAATAAATACGCTAGTATAGGCGAATGAGAAGCTACTCAGAAGCACAAGTATTAGCACATTTACGGACGGCGCTTATCGCGTACGGTTCACAGCGTAAGGCCGCAAAGGCGCTGGGACTTAATGAAACAGTGCTGTCGGATGTGCTTAATGGGCGCAAAGCTATCACATCACGGATGTTGCAGGTGGCTGGCTTTGAGCGCGAAGCCACCACCACGGTCACGTACCGGAAGATTGGGAGGGAGACGAAGTGAAAATCATTAACCGATTTGACGCGAGTGTTATTTACGAGGATGAGGCACCGACGCTACGGGAGAGTGTTATAAACGCTATCGCGAAGCGTGCGGACCTTGGCTATGCGAACCTTGGCTCTGCGAACCTTGGCTCTGCGAACCTTCGCTCTGCGAACCTTCGCTCTGCGAACCTTGGCTATGCGGACCTTGGCTCTGCGGACCTTCGCTCTGCGGACCTTCGCTCTGCGGACCTTCGCTCTGCGAACCTTGGCTCTGCGAACCTTCGCTCTGCGAACCTTGGCTCTGCGAACCTTGGCTCTGCGAACCTTGGCTATGCGGACCTTGGCTCTGCGGACCTTCGCTCTGCGGACCTTCGCTCTGCGAACCTTCGCTCTGCGGACCTTCGCTCTGCGAACCTTGGCTATGCGGACCTCCCTTCTCCGACTATGGTCCTGTTGGCCTCGTGGGGTACGCTGTCGCCGCAACTTGTTGCAGATTTGATGTTTTACGATGCGCAGTGCCATCCCGATCCGAATGCGTTTCAGGTGTGGTCTGACGGTGGCAACTGTCCGTACGATAGCGTCAAAGTGCAACGAGCGGCGATATTTACCGAGGCGCGAGAGTTGTGGGGTCAGGGTGTTTACTGTCGCCCATACGAGCTAATGACTCGCGTGTTGAGTGAGCGCTGCCCGGATTGGACCGATGAACAGGTAGTAGCGTTTACGGCAAAATTCGACAAGAAGTAGGCGGCACCCGCTGACCGTGTACAGAAAGGCTAGCTATGAGCGAGACCATCTACAAATATCAATTCAGGGTAACGGATCGATTCATGCTGACGCTGCCGGTTGGTGCCCGTATTTTAGCGGTGCAGGTACAGCAGGGAATCCCGTGTATATGGGCACAAGTGGACCCCAAGGCTGATAGCGTTACCCGCTTCTTTCGGGTATTTGGCACGGGACGTCTGATGGAGAGTGACGTGCCCTTGCAATATCTCGGCACGTTTCAGATACAGAACACCATAGTTTTTCATCTCTATGAAGCGCTCATCGTTCAAGAACCGGGGCAACGGCCTAGCACGGACCTCGACATTACAGCGCAAGCCGATGGCGAGGGGAACCAAGCGGCTGGAACCGGGCAAGAAAACGAATGAGTGGGCGGCGGTTCGGCGGGAACTAAAGGTTGAGTTTCTCGCAGCCGGGATTACGGCCTGTGAGTTTCGTTTCCCCGGCTGCTGGATAAGTAAGGCGCTTTCATTCGCTCACGCGGTCAAGAGAGACGATTTAGACAGGGATGCTCCGATGGGCGCACCTGAACACATTCGGACGGTGGCGCTAGCTTGCACAACAGTTTGCCATCCGATCCTCGACAACGAAATGAGTCACGACGAGATGCGCGAGGCCGTAATGGCGGCAATCGCTAGAAGGAACACACAATGAATCATTTTAACTGGCAAGGATTGGTGGTCGCGCTCGCAGTTATTGGGGCAGTGATACTGCTACTGAGACTTGGATTGCCGCACCTGTTCGCCGCTAACGAAGCTGGGCGACATTTGCAGGCTAAGCACGACGCGGCTTTAGCAGAAAACGCAGAGAAGGGCGGCAAACCCGAATGACTGAGTACACCCTACTCTACGGCGGCGGCACACTGGCGATCCTGTTAATTGCCGCACTGATTTTCATCAACGAACACTGGAACACTAACAAAGGAGCAAAGAGTTGAATATCGAAGATTTACCACCAATCGAAAAGGTATCGGCTGCGGTCCATCAAGCATGGATCGATACGAAGCGGGCGCAGGGAATTACGTCACGCCCAAGCGCGGACGGCCGCGAGCAGATGGTCCCGTACGAGGACTTGGACGATGATCTTCAGGAACTCGACCGGAGTACGGTGCGGGCGGTTTACGCGGCTATTCAAGCGGCGGCAGACGACGATGGAGATGGCGACACCGGAATTTGACCTGACCATCCCGATGGCGGAATAGCTTTGACATCCGGGGGTGCCAGATACCCGCAAGGCTCTGGCCGGTGATTCGGCATCGGTCCTACACCCCCGGTCTAAATTAATCGAGACCGTAATTTTATGGAGGGAAGAATGGAAGCACTGAAAAAATCGCTGGACGACCACGTTGACAATTTTGACGATTCCGAACACGCGGATATGCCGTTGACGATTTCAGCAAAGAACTGGGCGTCACATTGCCTCGAAACTTATGTTGGGGATTTGCTCCAAAAAGGATTGGCCATTGCTGGAGCTTTGGCCGAGTTTGAAGTCGAACTGTACCAATCTGAAAGGCAGGGACAATGAGTCGCAAAATCTATTTATTTGGTGGCAAGCCGCCAATCCCCGGCACGGTTGAGCCGAGCAAGGCTAACGGAGCGTTAGGCCGCAAGAAGCTACGTAATAAAAAGCGTGCGCGAAAACTAGCCCGACGAAAGGCCGCGCATGAGTAAACCAATCGCATGGATAGTGGAGCAACACGACGAATACTGGACGGCTTTTGTCGGGATGCTTTTAATCAGCCTACCCCTGCTGCTGTGGGCGGGAATCACGAGAGGCATAGATGTCTGTCTGGCGCTGAAAACCGCGTCTACGGGGCAGCAAACGCAACGAACCGGCCCGTTAGGGCTAGAGGGAGAGTGAAAGATGAATGCCATCGTAAAATACGAATGCGATACGTGCGGGCAGGTTTACGATACCAGTGAGAATGCCTTGTACTGCTGCCCGCGTGAGGTCAATCCGGTTTACGTCTGTGGGAATTGTCAGGAGCAATATGACGAGTTGTCGCGTGAAAAAGCCGAACAGTGTTGTCAGGAAGGCTCAGAATGACCGACGATCTTGACATCCCGCTGGACTGCAAAGCCGTTCCGTTCGAATGCAGCGACCGCTTTGCTCTGCTAATGGAAGCGTACTGGACTGAGCATGAGCGGCCGGTGGGGCCGAAACCATCCGGTAAGCAGCGGGAATTCAAGCCCAAGAAACACAAGGTGCGGTTCAATGACGGACAGCCGCAGCCGCCCCGTGAGTTGAACCCCTATCCCATGCGAGGGAAGCGCCAATGAAACACCTGCTAACGATTCTAACCGTGCTCGGCATAGCCTGCGCGCACGGCATTGCAAGGTGGCATAAGCCGCGCTGAAAATAAATCTCACATCCGCTAAATAAACGCTTGACATGTAAACAGACTATGTATACACTAAGCACATGAAGAAACGAATTTACAAATGCCAACGATGCGGTCACGATTGGTTGCCACGGCGGGAGCCGGTTCGGGAATGCCCGTCGTGTCGCTCACGGCGCTGGGATGAACCCAAGAAAGAGGCGAAATAATGGCGAGCAAGACACAGAGCGAGATTAACGCAGAGATAGCCCGGTTAAAAGAAATTAAACCTAAGGTTCAACACTTTTCGCACTTTGGCGACGACAACCACGCTGCTATTGATGCCCAACTAGATGCGTTAGAGGGCGATCAGGATGATGACGAAATATATCAGTTGCAGGATTCTGGCGACTTGACTGATGCTGAGGTGGAAAGCGCGCTGGGTGCGATTCAGTGGCGTGACGGTGAAGAAGATGAAGCGCCGTCGGCTGGATGGGAACCGTTGATTGCGGAATAAAGAAAGAGGCTGCGAAATGACCAAGAAAACGACCGAAGCGATTAAAGCATTTACGCGTGCGCTCAATGCCGAGACTGCGCTAGCGTCCGCCAACCGCATTTTAGATGGGTATTTGATCGGCCTAACTCCGGCGGAGATTACGGAGTATGAGGCGGCAACGACCACGATGATTAACAGCCGCAATACCTTTGTTGCGGAACGGGAAGCTAAAGGGCTTCGCGCTTAAAAAGAGGCTGCGAAATGAACATCTCAAGAGCAGGCGATGAGGGCGAATCACTGTACCGCGATGCGAACGGACGTACTCTAGCGAGCCTACCACGCATCATCATCGGCGATTACGAGGAAAAGTACGGCGTGCAATGCGCGTGCGGAAACTGGACTCACAGTGAGGCATGGACCCGGTGCGAATCATGTTTACAGCGGGAATACCGGGCGCTAGTGGCGGAAGGAGTGCTGAGCTAATGGAACGATCTGACGGCATAGAGGAACTCATCGTGTTCCGCAGTAATCTGGACGGTCGGCTGCTCCCTGATGAGGTTGAGCCTGAGACCGACTACGAATTTTTGCTCAGCGAGAGCAACTGAACCGGGCTGAATAAGCCACCCAACTTAACCCTAACCAGAAAAGGACAAAACTAGACATGCGATTAAATGAAGTGTTCACCTCCGATTACCTGCGCGTAGAGGACCTGAAACGGCGTCGGCGCACTTTTACGATTAGCGACGTTACCGTGGAAAAGATTGGCGAGGACCGTAAGCCGGTTGTCGCCTTCGAAGAGACGGAAAAGACGTTGGTGCTCAACAAAACCAACGCCATGCGCATTGCCAGCTTGCTTGACACGGACGATACCGATGATTGGGCCGGACGAGCGATTACGCTCATGCCGGACGAAACCACCTATCAGGGCAAGGCCGTGCCGTGCATTCGCGTGGCCTTGGAACTGCCCGAAGATGATGAGCCGCCGCGTAAGAAGGCCAAACCCCCGACGCGCAAGGACGCTATCGGTCGCAACGCCAGTGCATCCGACCGCGAATACGCCGAGGACAACGCAGACGAGGACGAGGTTGCCTTTTAACTTGATCCCGTAGCCCAGCCGGATGGTGCTGTTATGGGCCATCCGGCCTTAAGGAGAAAGTATGGAAGACGATATTTGCCCGGCCTGCGCGAATGGGCGGCACGAAATGCCGCTACTGATCGGCATGAAATGCGGATGTTTATGTCACGGAGCAGATGCGACCCCAGAACCGGAGGGTGGCGATGAGTGAGTTTGCCAATCTTGAGCGAGAGCTAAAAGGGCTAACCAACGAATACGATAAGCTGTCGGTGGAGTATCGGGACATGATCGAAAAGTCCGTTAGGCTTCGACATGCTCTGGATATGGCCCGTGCCCGCGCCACCATCGAATCTGTCACTGGTGATAAGAAAACAACGGTTGATGTTCGCCGTGCTGAGGTGGATTTACAGTGCGACAAGCAAGAGTTGGACGCACACCTAGCCGAAGGGTATGTGGAGGCTGCAAAAGCTCGCCTACGGGCCCTGGATACGCAAATAACCGCCGTTCAGAGCCGCGTTAGACACAACATGGCCGAGCTAACTCAGTTTAGAGCGTCGGTCTGATTCACAGGAAGGATAAATCATGAAAGACCTGAGCGGGATGGAAATTACCGTAACCGAGTTAGACATCAAACGCGGCGTACCGTTAAGTGACTGCGATTGTCCAGTTGCGCGAGCTATTCGGCGGGCGGCCAAGCTACGTAGGGACTATATATCCGTCTGTGACGAGGAATTGGAAGTAGGCCCTGGCGTTGGCATTATACCGGGTGAGGCGACCTTTTTGCTGCCTAAACGTGTCGAAAATTTCATTCACAAATTCGACAATGAACAGCCCGTCAAGCCGTTCAAATTTAAAATCGGCCGGATGGTCAAGGGCTAGCCACAAAACGCGCCCACACGGGCAGCACGGCCCCGTAATGGGGCGAGAGGGGATGAGATGGAACTGCAATTCACGAAAGAACGGCCTACGGTGCCGGGAAACTATTTAACCCGCGTCTCGCCTACCGATCCGCTTCCACAAATACAACGGTTACACTGGAAAGCAAATCGTCTCACAGGGAACAACTGGGACATCGACGCTGCGGTTTGGAAGCATATTGAATGGTGCGGTCCGCTTACGTTCGTTGCCGCCCCTGAACCCGCAGTAGCGCCGGAGCCGGATAATCGCTATGCACGTTGCATCGTATGCAAGGAAGAACGGGCAACGGCACCAAATGGACGATGTTTTAGTTGTCACACTTTTGACCGGACCGCCCCTGAGCCAGTAGCCCCAGACCCGTTCTGGAATACCGAGACGGTCAAAGCGTTCAATGAGATGGAGGTCACGCCGCCCGTGGAGGATAACCCGTGGACGGCAGTAGGCGCGGAGATGCCGATAGAAGGGCGAGAGTGTCAGGTAAAAACAGGGTATGGGGCGCTGATAAGGCCACATTACTTGAAAGAGGGCGGCTGGTGGGTGAACACTCAATTCGGGCCAACTGTGCAAATGGGGCAAATTACCGAATGGCGCTACATCCCAGAGCAACCCGCCCCGGACACAGACGCCGTTGACTGGAAATTGCGCTACGAAGCGGCATGTAAGCGGCATGTCGCAGCGGAAAAGAAGCTGATTATGCTTCAGGCCGATTACGACCGGATGGCCGCACAGCGCGACGAGATTATGCGCCAGCGGGACGAGGCTCGTGCGCAGGTTAAGCGGTGGGAAAACTTCGCACGGAACATAGCCCGTCAAGTCCACTTTATCGCCGACGATTTAGACGAACAACTACCGAAATCGCCTTAAATGACCCGCAAGCCGCCCGTCCTGGACTTTTCGCGCACATGACTTGTTTGTGTAAGGATATTTGCATAGAAGTGAATAAATTAGAGGTTGAAACCGAAACCGAATCGGAGTAAGATAATGCTGTTCGATAAATACGCTTTTGGCAGGGCGTTATCGTAGATGGAACCGTAGAGCCTTTAAATAGGCGTCTAGTGTCGCACCGTAACCGGTTCCAACGGTAAGCTGCCAAGCACAAGACGCGGACGCCTATTTAAGGGCTTTTTGTTATTTCCCCCAATGACCGATTTATTAGAAAATCCGATTCCGGCTAACGTGGAAACCGAACGTATGGTTCTCGGTGCCATAATTCTTTATAACGATCTAGCCCCGGAGGCACTGGAAAACCTCACTTCGGAGGACTTTCACCATATCGGTCATCGGGTCGTTTTTGACGCTATTGGACGGCTATTTGCTGCCGGTGGTATGTTCGATGTGCTACTCATCGGAAACGATTTAACCGCCACCGGCCACCTTAATTACATCGGCGGAGTGGTAGGAATTGCCGACCTCACAAGAGGTGTTCCATTCTTATCAAATATCTCAAAATACATTGCTATTTTAACAGAAAAACGCCTAGCACGGGCGTTAATTAAAGTCGGGAATAAACTAGTCGCGGATGCCTCAGACACGGAAAATCGAGCGGCATCGGTTCTTGAAAATGCCGAACAATCGCTATTCAATTTAAGCCACGGCCAAGAGATTGGAAAGCTAGAGCATGCCGGTATTGGCGCGGATGAATGTATTGCATGGGCCGAAGCCATGCACGGCCAAGAGTATAGCGGTATACCTTCTGGGCTGGTAGACCTAGACCGTAAAACGAAGGGCTGGCAACCGGGGGAATTGATCTTTATAGCCGCCCGCCCATCAATGGGTAAAAGCGCCCTAGGGATTGGCCTAGCGGTTCACGCCGCCAAGACTGTACCCGTGGCATTCTTTAGCCTTGAAATGCCCCGCAGGGACGTATCCAAGCGTATTCTAGGGCTACTAGGGCGCGTAGATATCCATCGGATTACTAATGGTGATTTGAACCAATTGGAATGGGCGGCAATTGCCGAAGCCCGCGAAGAACTAAACAACCGAAAAATCTTTATTGATGATTCCACTTCTCTTTCGACAATGGCACTACGGGCCAAACTTAGGCGAATTACGGCCACACAAAAGAGCCTAGGGTTAGTGGTGATTGATTATCTTGGATTTATGCGCGGGTCCGGTAAATACGATTCCCGCAACCACGAGTTAGGGGCTATTTCTCGCGATCTAAAAGAGTTGGCCAAAGACATGGCGGTCCCCGTGGTGTGCCTTTGCCAGCTAAACCGTGCTACGGAGGGCCGGGCCGACCGAAAACCCATGTTGTCTGACTTGCGGGATTCGGGAGAACTGGAGCAAAACGCCGATGTGGTGATTTTGCTGTACCGAGAGAACTACTACCAGACACAAAAACAATCCGTTCCCGACTACGATGCTAAAAGGGGACTAGCAGAGCTAATCATTGCTAAACACCGAAACGGTCCCACGGGTATGGTCGAAGTTACGTTTAAGCACGAATACGCTAGTTTTGAAAATCTGATGAAAGAGGAATGGGCATAAGTGGCGCTAATCCCCGACGAAGCAATTTGGTGCGCCGATGAGATTCCGGCAGGTGCGTTTCGAATGTACACCTATTTCTGTCTCCGCAGGGACCACAACACTGGCATTTGCTTTCCTTCTTTAGGGGCCACCGCCGCCGATCTCGATATGGGCTATACGTACGCCAGTACCATGCGAAAGGCACTCTTAGAGGCCAAGTGGATTGCGCTGGAGAATGGGCAAATCCGACCGCTTAAGGGATTCGATAATTCCGGCAATGCGGAAGGCATGTTCCGTAAACCCGAAACTAAAGTTCCGCAAAAACGGAAGCCAGTTTCGAAAACACGGAAGGAAAGTTCCGCAAAACCGGAACACTTAATACCTCCTGAGTTCCGCAAAAACGGAAGGGGTGTTCCGCAAAAACGAAACATAGTTTCCGCAAAACCGGAACTCCCTTATATAGAACCAGCACAATTAACCAGTAGAACTAACCAAGTCGAACCGGCGGAAAAACCGCCTTCACCTGTTGTTGAGGTTTTCGATTACTGGAAAACGAAGCTGAACCACTCGACGGCCCGATGTTCGGAGGATCGAAAGAGACTAATCAACGGGCGGCTGAAAGAGGGGTATTCGGTGGCCGACCTCAAGCGAGCGATTGACGGGTGTGCAGCGTCGGAGTGGCATCGGGGGAAAAATGACCGCAACCGCGCTTTTGATGGCTTGGATTTGATTCTCCGAAATGGGAGTCACGTAGATAAATTTATCGCGTTGGTTCCGGCCACGAATGGCAACGGAACAGCCCCGCCCAAAAATTGCCCGGACTGTCATGGCGATGGGGTGTACGAAGTGACCCGTTCGGGAATAACCGGGAATGTCAAATGTTCTCACCGGCGGTTAAATGGAAACGGAGCGACACATGCCTGAGTATCAATCGAAATACGGCTGCGAATGCAATCGTCCAGCACACGACCAAATGATAGAAGCAATCGTGTTATATCAGTTGGCTGTGACTCGGATTCAACATTTCAGCGTGTACGACACCGAAACGGATAAGGTTAAGCAACTAGCTCGTGAAGCCGAAGATGCCCTTGCGGTGTTAAAGCATGCGGCTTTGACTTACTACCAAAAACCAACAGAACGCGAACGATTAACGGAGACAACCCCAATGAACAAACGTACGCGCAGACCGCGCCAGAGGTGGTGGAGATGAGTGAACCCACAATTGCACAGGCCAAGGCCAATCTAATCGACGCTATTTCGGAATACACCAATTTCGCGTTGCCGCTGGACAGCTTCCCTGAGGAATTTGCGGCGTATGAATTGGCGGTCAAATACGCCACGCTCCAGTCTATGATTGAAGAATTGAGTGAACATCGGTCAGATTGACACTTGTGTTCATGTTTTAGATATCGTAATATTCTCGCATTATGAAACTAGGTATTCTATTAAAAAAGTACCGCGCCATGATAGACATTGAATTGCGGTCACTGGCGAAGGAAATCGGCATATCGGCGGCGACGCTGATGCGTATCGAGCATGGCTACCTGCCGGACGGACGCACTGTTGCCAAAGTGCTGGCGTGGATGTTTGCGGACATGCCGGATGACCAAAAGCGCACCCATCACGCGAAGGTGAGCAAATGAGTTGGCGCGATTACGCTCGACCGATCATTGCACGGGTCATAGCTGACACGGGGCGGGACGATGAAAAGGCGCTCCGTAAAGCATTGCGTGATGCGTATCCATTCGGAGAGCGCCGGTATCACCCGTACAAAATTTGGTGTTCAGAGGTTAAGCGACAGTTGGGCGTCCCAACGCCGGTTAAGCCAGACCCACGACAGCTAATACTTGAGGTGAGCAAATGAGCGAAGCCAAGGGCGGCGTCGAACTGATTGCAGAGGATAGCGATGTTTGCGGTCTCTGCGGTGAAACTGGTGCCGATAAATTTCCGCATACAACTTACTGGCCCGGTGAGCAGCGGCCCGAGAGTGAGCTAGTTCACGCGGAATGCGAGCAGGAAGAATGCCGCCGAGCACACGCGGAATTGTCGGACGAGCAGCGTCGGCAGTTGATCCGCAGTATTTCCTTGTACGGCTGACTAACGGAGAGGGGTAGAGGTGGCATACGAGCGAACGAAACAGTGTGCTAAATGTTGCACCGAACGTCTTTGTAACTACTGCGTTCGGTGTAGTTTATGGATTTGCGGGGAATGCTTCGAGTTTCATTGCCCGGAGCGTTCTCGACAGAACCACGGCAAGGATTTACCGCATAGTACTCGCCGTGCATCAAGACGGCTAACGAAAGGTTGAGAAATGAACCAAGCCGACGTAATCGAGATACTCACTGAACTATGCGAGTGGAAGCCGCTTCAGCATGTAAATAGCTCGCGGGCCGTGCTATTTAATCCGGCTACTGCCGTTGACCCTGATTATCTAGAGTGGTGGAAGCCGGTGGGCGCATCGGTCGAACTGGAAGTAGATGACCTGCCACCTATCTCCACCGATGAGACGGCGGTGTTCACGCTCGTCGTGCCAGCAATGAAGGCTCACGGATACCGCATATTGGTAGGTGACCAATTGAGCAAGACCAATCTCTACGAAGCGTCGTTTTGGCGACCGGCCCAGCTAGGGGGCACTGAATTCAAAGGGGAATCTGAATCGCCAGCCGAGGCTATCTGTCTCGCTGCTTTAGCAATGATCCGTGGGAGGGTGCAATGAGCGAGAAAAGCACTGCGACGTTAAAGCAAGACGTGGCGACTTTGGCGATGGAGTTAGTGACAGCCATTGCCGACTGCCGTAAGGATACTGGCACAAAGAACATTTGCGCTCACTGCACGGCCAAGGTTGAAAGCGGTTTGTGGCGAATTATAAATATGCCGACCGATAAACAGGAGGCCAAATGACCAACCAAGCGGAGACCAGCGAACGGGAAGCGATAGTGAGCGAGTGTTGCCGGGTTGCGCTATCGGCCGATGACCGCTATTGCTCAAAATGTGGCCACGAGGCGCGGGCGTTCAGGTTGACTCCACCCCCAGCCAGTGAAACGCGGCCCGACTGCCCCGCGTGCGGTGATCGAGGCTGGTTTGATCTTGAAGAACCACTTGGCCGTGTTCCTTGTGCGCTCTGTAAGGGTACACCCCCAGCCACCGGGGAACACGTTGATGGAGCGCAGGGGAAGTGCGGCGCATGTCAGGGTAGCGGTAGCAACGGACGGTATGCGGTCAAATGTGTGCTATGTCAAGGAAGCGGCGTAGCCCCATCCGAGCCGTGCCCGCACGATAGCCTGACCGGACGGCGAGGCGGTCCTGTGTTTTGTGATGACTGCGGCAAGAAGGTTATAGACGTTGTTGGCCAATACGTTACGGCCCCATCCGAGCCGGAATATTCTGAGGGCCAATGTAAGACGTGTGGGCACCGTCGGCAATTAAGCGACGGCGAATGCTATGTGTGCGTTCGCTCAGCCCCATCTGAGCAGTCGTTCAAAGACGAGCGCGTTAAGCACATAATGAAGGATCTGGGAATACCACGCCATGTAGCTGCGGATATTGTGGTCCCATCCGAGCCAGCGGCCATCCAAGAGGCAGCGGAGCACGAGGCGGGCAAGTCCGAATACTTTAAGGCTGCTCAGGATATTTCTCGTTATCGGTTTGATCCAGCGTTCAGCTTAGTCGAGGACATTGTGAAGCTGGCCGAAACTGCCTACGCACAGGGACTTGCGGACGGACTGGCGCAGGGTGTGCGTAATCTTCAAATGGCGAATGAGGCGTATCTGCAAGTTGCCGCCGCCAGTACGCCGGGTCTCTGCAAAACCTGCAAAGGCAGCGGTGAGCATCTAGTGCCGCATGGTAACGAGGATTGCCGGGATTGTGACGGCACGGGTAAATCGGCCGCATGGCAAGCCGGATACCGTGTCGCTAGTACGCTGGGGCACGACCTAAAGCCGCTAACCGATCTGGCGGAGAAGTGGGAAGCGATAGCGAAGGAATTTCAGGCACAAGGCGACGAGTTGCAACGTCGCTTTGCCGATATTTTATGGCATCGCGCAGGAGAGCTACGCGCCGTCATCGCCACTCTCCGACCTCTGGACTCGCGCCAGAGGGAGATAGATATCCACCGTGCCGTTGAGATTTTGAACGAGCACTGGTATATGCAGGACAAATGGATGATTTCGGATGACAACCCCCACAATGTTGAGGGTACGGGAGAGTTTTGGATGCCAGCTTTTGCCGCGATAGCAATCGCTGAAAAGTATCTCAGGGACAGCCCGAACGGAGGGGACGATGAGCGATAAGCTGTCCATTGAGGAAATCGAGCAGAGGGCGAATGCGGCTCGTCAGCCAGACCACATCAGGAATAATGTGCATTACGATGGCGGTCTTGAGCTTGTGTCGCGGTCGATTGAATTTTACCCGCCGGGTAAGACACCCACTGGTTACGGCGCAATTTGCGAGACGACCAATTACCCTAACGATGAACCACAGGGCAGACAGGCCAACCTTGATTTAGCGTTCCTGTTCAGCGCACGAACTGACGTGTTAGCCCTAATAGCGGCGATCCGTTCATACCAAGCGCGGGAGAGTGAGGCGATGGCTGTACTGGCCCCATCAATGCCGGAGAACGGGTTGGTCGATGCGTGCCGTCAGGTGAAGCAGGTAGCTATTTCTGAGGCCAACAATTCGAATACCATCGAGCGCCGATACCAAGCGCTGGAGGAAGCGATAAGGGGGTTTGTGAAAAGATTACGCGCACCCCATCCGCTTGAAAGCACCAAAGACCTGTGGTTCGGAGAGCTTGCCGACGAACTATCACGGCTATTGGATGCCGAGCCGGAAGGGGAAACAAAATGAGTAACAAAAGTACTGGATGGATTCAGAAGTACAACATTGACCGTGTAGACGGCACCGACGGATTTGGTGGGAAGCATTGCGGATGCGATTTATTTGTTCTTGACTTTACCCATGACCCCATCGCTATGCCTGCGGCTTTGGAGTACGCCTTTCTTGCCTTTGAGCGCGGTTACTGTTTATTGGCGCGGGATATGGTGCGGCGTGTTCAAGCGAGTCCTAATTTCCATCCTGAATTTATTTCCAAACGACACGAGTGGGCCATCGAGCGGGCGGATATTTTTGATCGAGAGCAAGCGACCACGCCGCCACAGGAAGGGGAATAGAATGAACATATTTAGACAGATAAACCAAATGCGCACGTACGACAAGATTAACCTTGCCGTCATGTTCGGAATTGCTTTGGTTGCTATGGTGGCCTTTGTAATCCTACTGGTGGTGATGAAATGACCAACCCAACCCCAGAAGCCGCGACCACGGCGGAGACGTGCCGCGAAGGGTGCAAATGTGGAAAACCGCACATGTGCCCCGCCCAGCCCGCCAACGAAGTTACGGCGAACAAAATTGATGAGGTGTTTACGACCCATCTTGAGCGGGAAGGGTATGAAGTGACCCGCGATCCGGTGGGGAACTATCCGCAAAAATTCGCGACGTTTCTTGCCGGTGCAGAGTACGGTTACGCTCAACGCCCCGACGTGGCCGCGCTAAAGGCGCTGATTGAATCCGCTTGCAATAAGCATACCGAGGATGTGCGCGGTATGGCTGAGGTGGGCGAATGAGCGGATTACCAGACAGGCGGGATGCTCGTCGGTGCCCAATAATTACAGTGACGTTACCGTATCCGCCTTCTGCTAATAGATATTGGCGTAAGACTAAGACGGGACGAGTTTATGTGGGAGTAGATGCGGTAAAATACCGCGAGGATGTATGGGCGCTGACCGTACGAGAGCCTCGATTGGTCGATCCGGTGGCCGTAGCTCTGAAGTTCTATCGGCCGCGCAAGTCGGGCGATTTAGACAACAGGATTAAGATTTTGATGGACGCGCTGCAATTGAATTGCTTACAGGACGACAGTCAGGTGGCGGAGATTCACGCCTACCGATTTGAGGATAAGGCCCAACCGCGAGTTGAAGTGGAAATTACGCCGCTATGACACTGATTCCCTGCTACGCCTGCGGAAACCCCGCGCTAGGCCACGTACACGACGCAGAAGGCGCAGAGGTGCGGTGTTGCAGCGAATGTGCGGCTACGGGCGCCGTCCGGTCGCTGCTAAATGAGCCGGGGCCGTGGAAGATGTACTTAGATTTCATCCCCAATACGATTATGTTTGACGGGCATTGAGTGAGGGACATATGAGCGAACAGATCGAACTACTACCGTGCCCGACAGGGCACCCGGACACATATATAGCCGAAACTGAGGACCATGACGGCAGAACGATGTATTATGGTCGGTGCGGCTACCTAGTCTGCGGCTGGATTACGGAGGAGTATGATGCGCCAGCCGAGGCTGCCAAGATTTGGAATCGCCGCGTATCCCGTGAGCAACCGAGCGGGGAGATAAGTGTCGAAGCTGCGTTTGAGGCATGGCCCGGTTCGTTTATGGATGGTGGCACGATAGAGACGGCATTTCGTGCTGGATGGGAAGCTCGCGCCTATCTCCGCGACAGCGAACCGGGATGGATAAGCGTAGGGGAGCGAACGCCAGCATTTGGCGATGAAGTGTATTGGGTTCATCCCACCACAGAGCGAACGGCCTACGGCACTTTTATCGAACCAAGCGACCCAGAAGATATCGGATGGTTCATGTGCAACTCGACCGGCCCGTACAACTGCAAAGCGCACGAGGTCAAATGGTGGATGTCGCGACGGAAAGAGATACTCCCCGCTCCCCCAGAGGCCAAGCGATGAACTGGTGGTTCAACTTCAGCCGCATCACAGCGCGAGCCGTGAATTGCATTATTGATTTTCTGGCAAGGAAGTTGTGCTAAAATCGAACGTGGTAAAAGTTTAGGGATCGGCAGCCGTTGAACCGGCACGAGGTGAACAGAATATGCCTATTGAATTTCGTAACTGGAGTTGGGGTGGTTCCACGGTGGGATGGATCATTGCTTTAGTGGTATTGGTGGTTTGCATTGTCTTATGGATTAATGGCCGTCCGTTGACCCCTAACGAGGTTTTAGGATTGATTGCGGCACTGGCCGTCTGTCGGCTGGTTTAATAGGTTTTATGGCACGGGGTAGTAGAAGGTAGGCTCTACGCTCGCTATACCGAGAGACACCGGAGCAAAGCCGGTTCCCGTAGCCCCAATATTCCGCGCGGCCTATCTACTGAATTAATGGGAATTGCTCGGTGGACGCTTGCGGGCCGTGCGGAACCCAAGAAACGGCGTAGCCCCGAATCGGATAAAGGCCGTATTCGCACATATACGGTTATAGATAAGGTTACGCTGGGCGATGTATCCGAGGATTTGTGCTTTATCGGCACTGCATCGCTATCAATCTTTTAAGGTGAACGAGCATGAGCGATTTAGTTGACGAACGAGACCGGCGTGAATCCACGGTACACGGCGATTGGGGGCCAGTTTGCCCGGTCTGTGACGCTTCGGACTGTATGCGCGGTCACGACCTCATGGAAACACCCCGTAATCGCCCTACCACGAACTATCTGGACGAGGACAGCGCGTTAGTCGGGGAAGTGGCGAAAGAATTCTCACGGCTCGGTTGTGCGTCGGATTGCTCTGTCTGCGAATCGTATTGGGCGGTAGACGCCGAGGAATTCATCGATGACTGACCAATCCGACACATGGCCCGAGCGCTTCGTTACCGGCGCACGGCGCGACGAATTCACCGGCACGGAGTACACGGTGCATCATTCGCCGTTCGATACGGACGAGCCAGTGCCAATAACAAAGTTTTACGCGGACGCGCATTTGTACTGTCCGGTCTGCCCGCATCCGATTCATAAAACACGTTGCCGG
>Ga0164302_10000004_pt1 | contig 54373 bp, 52 predicted proteins | sample Whisoiple_202_MG_FD_109714 | JGI IMG/M metagenome (GOLD analysis project Ga0164302, IMG submission 109714) | Soil microbial communities amended with pyrogenic organic matter from upstate New York, USA - Whitman soil sample_202_MG | ecosystem: Environmental > Terrestrial > Soil > Agricultural... | reverse complement strand
GTACTCGAGCTCGTCCCAGGCGACGTCCTCGAGGAACTGCTGGATCGCCTTGTGCAGCATCGGCCCGCGCCAGACGACGGCGGAGTTGTCCTCGACGAAGAAGCCGATCGACATCACCTTCACCCCGCTGGGCGAGTCCAGCGGCAGGATCTTCCGCTCGGCGTTGACCTCGGGTTTGTGGTTGACGCCGAGCATGCGCGGGATCGAGTAGCCGTAGACGTCGCAGTCGAGCGCCCCGGCCGGGTGGCCTTCGGCGGTCAGCGCCGCGGCCAGGTTGGCGGTCATCGTCGACTTGCCGACGCCGCCCTTGCCGGAGGAGACGCAAATCACGTTTTTCACCTTCGCCAGCGCGCCCTGCGGCAGCTTGGTGCGGCCGAGCGTCTGCTGGAGGTTCCCTTTCTCCTCGTCGGAGAGGACGTCGAAGCCGACCGATACCTCGGTCACTCCGTCGAGCTCGGTGACTTGCTTGGCGATCGCCTGTTCGAAGGGGGAGCGGATCGGGCAGCCGGCGGTGGTCAGCGAGACGACGACCTCGACTCGACCGTCCTCCTTGACCTCGATCGAGCGGACCATGCCCAGCTCGACGATCGAGCGCCGCAGCTCGGGGTCGATGACGGCGCGTAGCTTCTCGGTGATCTGATCTTTGGTGGGAAGAGACATTGGAGCGATTCTCGCAAAGGCGGTAACTCGGCAGCGCCCCGGGGGGGAGAGATCGCCCCCTCCGAACCCTTGGCCCTCGGTACGCACCCGAGTGGAGGAGGAACGATGTCGGAGACGAGGCTGACCGTGGGGAGAACCGTGGCCCTGGGGATCCTGCTGGCGCTGAGCACGCTGCTGCTGGCGGCGGCGAAGGCGGAGGCGGGCAAGTACGCAGTCGCTCAGTGCGGCTGGTTCGCAGGAGCCGACGCGAGCTGGGCCGACACCACCGGCGGGACGAAGTTCCGCTCCGACGCCTACTGCGTGCCGGCCGGCGGCGACAGCTTCGACGGCGTCCACGTCAAGAGCGTCACCCGCGACGGGCAGGTGAGCGTCACTGGCACCCGCTTCGCCCGCTGGCGCTGGACCGCCCCCGCCGGCACCGGGATCACCGCCGTGCGCGGGACCTGGTGGCACGCCCTGCACGACGGGATGGAGCAGCGCTTCGGCGCCATCGACGCCGCCGGCGGCTTCGCGCCTTTTCTCTCCGCGGCCTCCACCGACACGGCGCTGCGCGAGTTCAGCAAGGGGTTCCCGGCGCCGGTGCCGGCGATCGAGGACCGCCTCCTCTGCGCCCGGGCCGAGAGCAAGTGGTGCTCGCTGGAAGACGGGTCGTGGTCCTCGCTGCGGGGGCTGACGATCACGGTCGACGACCCGACGCCCCCGGGCGCGCGGATCGCCGGCGGCAGCCTCACCACGCCGGGCTGGCACCGCGGCGCGCAGACGCTCGACGTCGGCGGCTACGACGCCGGAGCCGGGGTGCGATACGGGGAAACCAAGCTCGACGGCGCCCGCGTCGGGTTCACCGAATACCCGTGCGCCGTCGTCTCGGTCGGCGGCGAATGGCGGGGCACCCGGATGCAGCCCTGTCAGGTGGGCGTCACCGCCACGCATACGGTCGCCACCACCGGCTTCAGCGACGGGCCGCACGAGGCAGTCCACTGCACCACCGACTTCGCGGGCAACTTTGGCTGCGGCCCCAGCTGGCGGGTCCTGATCGACAACAACCCGCCCGCCCATCCCAAGGCGGTCGCCGTTGCCGGCGAGGAGGGCTGGCGGCGGACGAACGAGTTCGACCTCGGCTGGGAAAACCCCGACCAGGGCGTGGCGAGCCCGATCGCCGGCGCCTCCTGGCGCCTGGTCGGCGCGGGCGGCTACGACAGCGGCGTTCGCTTCGCCGCCGGGCGGGACCGCCACGGCATCGCTGACCTCAGCGTCCCCGCGGCCGGTTCCTGGTCGCTGCAGCTGTGGCTGCGCGACGAGGCCGGCAACGAGGCAGCGAGCACGGCGGTCACGGTGCCGCTGCGCTTCGACGACCTCAAACCGAAGGTCGCCTTCGCCGCCGGCGATCCGGGCAACCGGCTGCTGGCCGAGGTCGCCGACGAGCACTCCGGCCCGGCCGGCGGGGAGGTCCTCTACCGCCGGGTCGACGCCGAGCGCTGGACCGAGCTGCCGACCAAGCTCGTCCCGGGCGAGGGCGGCACCGCGACGCTGGCGGCGCCGATGCCCGAGCTGGGCGTTGGGACCTTCGTCTTCCGCGCCGACGCGACCGATGTCGCCGGCAACGCCGCCTCCACCACCCTGCGCGCCGATGGCACCCAGATGGCGGTCCGCCGGGTGCCGCCGCCGCACGTGCCGCGGGCAAAGTCGCGGCTCTTCGCCCGGCTCCGGGGCGGTCACGGCCGCGGCGACTCGCTGACCGTGCCCTTTGGGGCCCCGGCCCTTCTCAGCGGCCGGCTCACCCGCGCTGCCGACGGCGCCGGGATCGGTGGCCGCGAGGTCCGGGTCGTTTCCCGTCCCTCGCGCGGGGCGCTCGTGCCTGCCGCTGTCGCAGTCGCCCGGACCGGGGAGGAGGGTGGGTTCGAGCTGCGGCTGCCGCCCGGCCCCTCGCGCCAGGTGAGCGTCGTCTTCGCCGGCGACGGCGGGCTGGAGGAGTCGGCGCGGCGGCCGCTCGATCTGCGGGTGCGGAGCGGCATCTCGCTACGCGCCGCGCCGCGCACGCTGCGCACCGAAGAGGTCGTCCGCCTCAGCGGCAAGGTCCGCAGCCGCGGCGCCCCGATCCCCCGCCGCGGCAAGCTGGTTTCGATCCAGTACCTGGAGGAGGCGACCGGTCGCTGGCGCCCGGTCCTCGTTACCCGGACCGACCACCACGGCCGCTTCCGCGCCCACTATCGCTTCCGCTACGTCACCGGGACGGCCGCGATCCGCCTCCGCGCCACCGCCCTGGCAGAGGAGCGCTGGCCCTACGCGCCGGGTTCCTCGCCGCCGGTCACGGTTCGGGTGCGGGGCTAGCTAGGGTTGTGGCCATGTCGCAAGCGACCCTTCACACCAGCGCCGGGGCGATCGTGCTCGAGCTTCACGACGAGGACGCGCCGAAAACCGTCGAGAACTTCCGCAAGCTCTCCGCGGAGGGGTTCTACGACCAGCTCGTCTTCCACCGGGTGATCCCGGACTTCATGATCCAGGGCGGCTGCCCCGAAGGCACCGGCCGCGGCGGGCCGGGCTACACCTTCGAGGACGAGTTCAACGACCATAAGGTCGTGCGCGGAGCGCTGGCGATGGCCAACGCGGGCCCGAACACCAACGGGTCCCAGTTCTTCATCGTCACCACCGGCGCCGCGCCCTGGCTTGACGGCAAGCACACCGTCTTCGGCGAGGTGATTGACGGGATGGACGTCGTCGACTCGATCGAGTCGGTGCCGACCGACGCCGGCGACAAGCCGCTCGAGGCGCAGACGATCGAACGGGTCGAGCTCGACGAGGGGTAACGCGCCGGCGCGTTGCGCCGGCAGGGTCAGGCGGTCTCGCCCGGTGCCTCGCGCCGCTCGCGGCGGCGGCGCAGCGCCTCGCCCGGCCGCCAGAGGCTGACCAGCCCGGCGACCAGGGTGACCAGGAAGATCTGGCCGAGCATCATCTCGATGCCGGCGATCATCCGCCCCGGCTGCCCGCCGGGGACGAGGTTGCCGTAGCCGGTCGTGGTCAGCGTCGTGTAGCTGAAGAAGATGAAGTCGCTCCCGCTCGGGTGAGACACCTCTTCGAAGAAGGGGCCGCCCTGGATCCGGTCGATCGTTCCGAAGGCGAAGGTGAAGAGGATCCCGAGCACGGCGTAGACGCTGATCGCGCCGAGGATCGTGCGCGAGCCCACTTCGGCGCTGGAGACGACCCGCCACAGCACCGCCGCCATCGCGAACGCCAGAAGGGAGATCTGGATCAGCGAGCCGATGTTGAGGAGCGTCTTCTCGCCGGTCGCGGCTGCGGTCACGGCGAAGAGGACGGTCAGGGCGGAGAGCCAGATCGAGGCGTGCACCGCCCGGGGCCTGACGTGGGAGCTGGTCAGGGCGACGATCGAGGTGACGCTGGTCGCCAGGGTGAGGACGACGGCCGACCAGCCGCGGTTCTCCATCAGCGAGGCCAGAACATAGGTGAGCAGGACAAGGGCGAGGACCAGCCCGAACGCGTCCCTGACCCTCTCCGCACGCCCCCGCCAGACCTCACGGCGATCGGCGCGCCTGCCGGCATTCTCCATGGCTTGCTCGTTCGTCCGCGGTTGTCGCTTTCCTGCCGCGGCGCGCCGGGAGCGGAGAGGTAATTCGAAATTGACAAACACTGCTGCTCTGAGACAGAGCGGGTCCGATCGGGAGATCGGCCGTTGCAATCTGGGTCAGGCGTTCTTGACGACGTGGACGCACGAGAAAACGTGCGCCGTCTTGGCGATCTTCATCTGCCGTCACCTCCTCTCCCCTTTAACCCCGGCCCATCTAAGGCGGCCGATGGAAAAGGCAATGCTAAAAAATCCCGGGCATGCCGGGGTCGCCCACCCCTTTCGCCTCGGCCATTCGCTCTGCCAGGTTGATCCGCTGGGCGAAGTCCACGAGGACGAGCTACCGGAGGCAGCCCCCTGCTGCCTAGTCGATTTCGCTTGCCTGGATCAGATCCTGGGGCAGCACGTCGAGGGCGTAGGCGATGTGGCGCAACTCGCCCCATTTCGCCTCGGCCCCGGCTTCGATCTGGATCAACCACCGTTCACTAATCCCGGCCTTCTCGGCAAGGGCGGGCCGCGGAAGCCGCTTTTCTTTCCGCAACCTCTTGATGGTCAGCCCGAGCGCTCGGAACGCAGCGCGATCCTCAGCGGTGGTGCTGCGCCTATCCACTAACCCGTAGGAGTGAGGCGATAGAAGGTCTCGTTGGCGGCGCCGCGGGGGTAGTTGGCGACGATCTCGATCACCCCGGCCTTGCGTAAGGAGGTGCAGTGGTAGTGCAGTTGGCCGACCGTGATTTCAGGGTCGGCAATCACCGGCTTCATGGTCGTTGCCGAGAGCGCCCGGCAGGTGCGGCCGAGCGCTGTGAGGATCGCCAGCTTCGTCGGGTGGATGATGCGGGGGGCGACCCGGCCCCAGTCCAATCCGTTGTGGTCGCCCCCGCACATCACGGAAATGCTCCCCGCCTATCGGCCTGCGGCGGGGAGCAGCTCGTGATGCCGAAGGCGGAGAGCGGGGGGCTTGGGGGGTGGGAGTGAGGCATGATTCGCTTTTGGAACAGGGTGCGGGGGCAGCCGAAGCTAGGGTGCAAAAGCCACCCCCGCCCCCCTTGTGATGTGCCCGCGAAAACCGACCCGTTGCGGTGAGTAAGTCGGAATTCGCAGAACGGTTTGAACAGTACAAAGCGTTCAGGAAAAAGCCATACCGAGTTCTCAAACAGGTATTAGGTGACGTTCAGGATTCCCTGGACGGCATGGGTACGTCACCTTCGACCGGCTCGGGCGGGGAGCTGCGCGCCCGCTCGTAGCCGAATGAGGTGATGATGTGCATCACCCCGGCCTCGCCGGTCTTCGCTCGTCGGTTTGCCGATTCCGCGGCGATCTCTTCCATCCGATCCCAGCTACGCGCTTGCTCGTCGCAGAGGTCTTCCCGCCCCTGCTCGTCGAGGATGATCCGGTTCCACGCCAGCATCACCTTCGGATCGTTGGCGAGCTTGCCCGCCCACAGGGCAGCGAGCGCCTCGGCCGCCGAGGACTGCAAGATCAAAGCGGCGGTGATCTGCCGTTCCTCGGGAGTCATTTCCCGCACCGCTTGCTCTGAGAAGAACGGCAACTCGACCACGCGGTAATAGACGATGGTGTGGTTGCGCTCTTCCGCGGTGAAGGCTTCCTCGATGGAGCCGTCTTTGAGTAGCTCCCGTACGTGGTTCCAGACTTTGCTGTGAGGCTGCCGCAGGATGCGCGCTAGCTGGGTGGCGCTCGCTGGCCCCTCGTGCAGTGCCGCCAAGATTTCGATTCGGAAGCGGTGCCCGATGCTGCGGCTCGTCACTTCCTCAACGCGCCTTCCCCCCTCTTTTATGTGGGCGACGACCGCGGTGCCACCGACGGCTTCAGCCATCTTCCGTTTCCCTCCGCTTCATCTTGTGCCTTAGCTCAGTAGGCGCCGAGCTTAAGCCCTCCTGTGCGTTCAGCGATACCGAAACGTTCAGCTAACGGCTGACGTTCAGGTTTTCCTTAACGTGCCTCCGAACCCGGCTGTGGGAGCCGGGCCACGGAGGAAAGGGGGTGATGCCCCGTGCAGATCAAGAAGGTCACGCCGATCAACGTGTCGAGCGTGATGATCATGAAGCACTCCTAGAGGAGTGAAACCGGCGCTGGCAGGTCGCACGACCGCCAAATACGGCGCCGGGCGGCCTGTCGCGCCGCCTGTATCACTGCCAGCGTTTTCAGCTGCTAAGCGGAGGGGGTGGGATTCGAACCCACGAGACCGCTTACGCGGCCTAACGGCTTTCAAGGCCGCCGCATTCAACCGCTCTGCCACCCCTCCAGAGCGCTCAGAGGGCTCTCACTGATTGTATGCAGGGCGTGCGTAGGTTGCTCATCCTGGCTTCGGCGATGATCTTCTTCGACGTCGCTTTCTTTGCGGCGATTGCACCCCTGCTTCCGCAGTACGTAGACGAACTCGGCCTCAGCAAGGCGGAAGCCGGAATCCTCTCTGCCGCCTATGCCGCCGGGACCCTGCTGGGCTCGCTGCCGGCGGGTTTCGTTGCCAGCCGGATGGGCCCGCGGCGGACGGTCATCTACGGGCTGCTGCTGCTCGGGGTCGCCAGCGTCGTCTTCGGATTCGCGGAGGAGATCTACCTGCTCGACGGCGCCCGGTTCATCCAGGGAATCGCCGGGGCGCTGATCTGGTCGGGTGCGCTCACCTGGCTGATCACGGCGGCGCCGGAGGAGAACCGCGGCTCGGTCATCGGCACCGCCCTCGGCACCGCGGTGGCGGGCGCCCTGCTCGGCCCGGCGCTGGGGGCGATCGCCGGGTCGGTCGGAACCGGTCCGGTCTTCAGCTCGGTGCTCCTGATCACGATCCTGCTCTCGATCGCGGCCTCGCGGCTGCCGGAGACGCGCGCGCCGGAGGAGCAGAACCTGCGGGAGGTCTTCGCCACCCTGGTCAGCCGACCAGTCCTCGAGGCGGCGGCCTTCGTCGCAGTGCCCTCGGTGATGTTCGGCGCGATCGAGGTGCTGGTGCCGCTGCGGATCGACGAGCTCGGCGGCGGCCATGGCGTGATCGCCGCCGGCTTCATCGTCGGCGCGGCGCTGGAGGCGTGCCTGGCGCCGCTGGCGGGGCGGATCTCCGACCGCATCGGCCGGCGCCTGCCCTACGTCAGCGGCCTGACGATCTGCGCCGCGGCGATGATCGGCGTCGCGGTCGCGGCCTCGCTCGGCGGGGTGCTCGGGGCGCTGATCCTCACCTCGCTCGGCGCCGGCCTCTGCTTCGCGCCGGCGCTGACGCTGCTCTCCGACATCGCCGAGGCAAGCAGCCTGCACCAGGGCTTCGCCGCCGGCCTCTCCAACATGGGCTGGGCCTCCGGCCAGGTGATCGGCGGCATCGGCGGCGGGGTCGTGGCCAGCCTCACCGGCAACGTCCTCCCGAGCCTCGTGATCTCCGCCCTGCTGCTGGCCACGGTCTTCTACGCCTACCGGGTGATGCAGCCGGGCGGCGAGCTGCAGGCTGCTGCGAGCTAGGCTCGACCGATGGCACGGCGGCGCCTATCGAGCGGCGAGTGGGTCAACTGGGCGGGCGACCAGCGCTGCCGCCCCGCGAAGCTGCTGCGCCCCGGCAGCCGGGACGAGCTGACCGAGGCGATCGCTTCCGCCGCGGCGGCTGGGCAGCGGGTCAAGGTCGCCGGCTCCGGCCACTCCTTCACCGAAGCAGCGATGACCGAGGGGGCGATGATCGACCTCGGCGGGCTCAGCGGCGTGCTCGACGCCGATCCCGGCTCCGGCCTGGTCAAGGTCGCCGGCGGAACCCGCCTGGCGGACCTGAACGAGGAGCTCGCCGGGCTCGGCCTGGCGATGGAGAACCTCGGCGACATCGACCGCCAGACGATCTCCGGCGCGATCTCGACCGGGACCCACGGCACCGGCGCCCGGCTGCGCAACATCTCGGCCCAGGTCGGGGGGCTGGAGCTGGTTCTCGGCGACGGCAGCGTCCGCCACCTCAGCGCCGAAACCCATCCGGAGCTGCTGCGGGCGGCGCGGGTCGGGGTGGGGGCGCTCGGCGCGATCGCCGCCGTGACCTTGCGCTGCGTCCCGGCCTTCGACCTGCTGCGGGTCGACTCGCCGCATCCGCGCGAAGAGGTGCTCGACAGCTTCGAGGAGCGCGCCGAGGCGCACGAGCACTTCGAGCTCTTCACCTTCCCCTACGACGACTCGGCCCTGGTGCTGGAGCGCAACCGCGCCGACGGACCGGCGCGGCCCCGCGGGCGCGCCGCCGCCTACCTCAACGACGTCGTCCTGGAGAACTGGGCCCTGGGGATGCTGGCCGGGACGGGCAAGGCGATGCCGCGGACGATCCCCGCGCTGGCCCGGCTGGCCGGCCGCCTCGCCTCGGGCAGCCGCACCAGCGATCGCAGCGACCGCGTCTTCGTCAACGAGCGCCGGGTGCGGTTCACGGAGATGGAGTACGGGGTGCCACGCGCGGCCGGTCCCGAGGCCGCGCGGCGGGTGATCGAGTGGGTGCGCTCGAACGAGTTCCCGGTCTTCTTCCCGATCGAGATGCGGGTCGCCGCCGGCGACGACGCCTGCCTCAGCCCCTCGCACGAACGCGACACCGCCTACATCGCCGTCCACCAGTACCGGGGGATGGAGTGGCGCCCCTACTTCGAGGCGGTCGAGGAGATCATGAACTCTTACGACGGGCGCCCCCACTGGGGCAAGCGCCACTTCCAGACCGCCGCCACCCTGGCGCCGCGCTACCCCGCCTGGGACGAGTTCCAGCGCGCCCGCGACACCCTCGACCCCGGCCGCGTCTTCGCCAACCAGTACACGGAGCGGGTGCTCGGCCCCTAGAGGAAGCTCTTGCCGTCGCCGCGGTAGGTCGGGACCTCGTCGACGATCGCGTCGCCTTCGACCAGCAGGAGGGTGTCGAAGCGCTCGCAGAGCTCGCCGGCTTTGGCGTGGCGGAGGTAGACGCGGTCGCCGACGTCGAGGTCGCCGGCAGGCCGTCCCAGCAGCGGCGTCTGCACCTCGCCGGCGCCCTCCTCCTCGTCGAAGCGCAGCCCCTCGGGCAGCCAGGGGGCGGGCAGGCGGCCCGGGTTGCCGGGGCCGGAGGCGAGGTAGCCGCCGCCGAGCGCCGTCGCCACCCACTCCGAGGGCTTGCGCGTGACCGGCAGGGCGAAGGCCGCCGCCGGGGTGAGGCTGAAGCGGCTGTAGTGGTCGAAGGAGACCGGCGCGTAGAAGCCCGAGCCGGCGGTCACCTCGGTCACCGCCTCCTCGGCCGCGGTGAATTCAAGGCTGCCGGTGCCGCCGCCGTTGACGATCTCCAGCTCGACGAACTCGCTCAGGGCGGCGACGATCGCCCCCCGCCGCTCGGCGATTTCGCTGGCCGACCGCTTCTGCATGAAGCGGATCGCGGCGCCGCGCAGGCGCTGCCCCGGTGGGAGGTCGCCGACCCCGGAGATCTGCCCCTCGTAGGCCATCAGCGCGTCGAGTTCGATCTGCGGTCGCTTCTCGACCTCGCGCGCCAGCTCCACCGCCTGCTCGACGGAGTGGATCGGCGAGCGCTTGGGGCCGATCTTGACCCGGCCGCCGAGCCACCACCAGCTGGCGTCGACGTCGATGCAGACGCGCAGTGGCGGCGCCCCCTTGCCCAGCACCGACTCGATCATCTCCAGGTGGCGGATGCAGTCGACCATCACGATCGGCGCCCCCTCCGGCGCCGCCGCCGAGCGCAGCGCCAGCTCCTCCAGAGCCCCCAGGTCGGCGGTCGGGTAGGCGAGCAGCAGGTCCTCGAACCCCTGCTCCGCGAGCCACAGGGTCTCGGGCAGGGTGTAGGTCATCAGGCCGCGGAAGCGCTCGTCCCGGGCGAGGATCGCTTCCATCAGCGCCCGGCAGCGGACCGACTTCGAAGCCACCCGCACGCTCTTGCCGGCCGACCGCTCCAACATCGCCTCGGCGTTGGCCCACATCGCGTCGAGGTCGACAAAGGCGAACGGCGCCTCGACGTCGGCGAAGACCTGCTCGTAGCGCTCGTGGGTCTGGGGAGGAGCGGACACGGCGCCAGCCTATCCGCGGGATCGAACGGAGTTCATGGGATGGTATTGAAACCCCGGGCGGCAGGCTCAGCCTGATCGGCTAACGCCTATCCGATATTGACCCCACTCTGATGTGGTCAATATCGGATACGCGACCTAATACCGCATACGAGAGCCGGTTCGCGGGAGGCGCTAACTTCGTAGTTTCATGGACATTCTCACTGCCGTCATCACTTTCGTGGTCGGTCTTGGTGGCGTGGCTCTTGGTGGCTTGCTTGCCAGGCGCAACGAAAAGCGTGCCCAAGGAGATCGATTGTTGGTCGAAGCGTTGAATGACGCTATGACGGCAATTGCCGGGGTTGCGGGGGGCGAGGGAAAAGCGGCTCAGAATCGCTATGCGTCAGCAACTTCAAGGATCGCGTTGCACGCCTCCCCTGCTGTTGTTGCAAGGTTTCGAGAGTTTCAGGATGATGCGAATACGACCACCGTCGATGGACGCCAACGTCTGCTTGCTGCAGTGCAAGCGGCTCGGGGAGAGCTCGGACATGGACAGGCACAGGATGGTGACCTTGCCGTCCTTCTTTTTGGGCCAGACAAAAGACGAATCGCGGCTCGGTGCAATTTCTCTAAGTTCGACGTATCACTCGACCCTCGGGATGAACCCCAAGACCGCGTACCGGGGGTAAAGCCCGACGACAGCAATGGCTCCTGACAGAACCAGCGCTCGGGGCCTTTTGCTCGACCTGGGTTTTCGAACACTGCTGGGATCGAACTACACGCTCACCGGTATGGCGACCCAGGCAGTTGAACAACGAGAGCCGCGCAACAGCGCCGCGAGAACTCGCCTGTGGAAAAGGCGCAGACACTCGCCGATTTGGGTCGCCATTAAGCGACGCGCGTCGGCTCGCACTCAGACCGCCCCGAATCCGTAGATCAGCGTTAGGACCAAGGCGGCGAAGAAGATCAGGACCTGAGCGACCGCGGGAGCGCGCAGGGCCCAGGTGTTGATCGTGTCATCGACCGTCGTCTCGCCCTTCTCATCGGTGGTCGTTTCCGGATCGGCGATCTGACCGGCCATAGCCATCAGGGCGAACAGGCCCAGCGCCACGCTCACGACGTACATGACCCAGGCGATTTCGAGCAGCGTCCGACACCCGTGGCCAGGCTGCGAGATGCGATCGGCGAAAGTCAGGGTGAGGGCAAAAACCGCGGTCGCCAAGGTGATGACCTGCTTGGTGACCTCCGCCGCTGCTCCATAGGCGGCGACAGCTCTCTCATCCAGATGGGGCATCGCGCTTTCGCGTCGTCAGCGGCCAGAGTGGCGGCAGATGGCGGAGTGCCCGGCGGATGTCAAGCGCCCCGATCCGCCCTCGGCCACCCCTTCGCGGTAGTCCGGCGGAGAAGGCCTCGGGTCCCTCGGCAGTCGCGGACATTCCGCCAGCGGTGGCGAGAAGCAACTCAATATTGCTGCGGGCTCGATACAGAGCGTCGTCATCTCCGGCCTGCCCCTCTCTGACGATCACCTGGGCGCCTCGTAGCAGCAGCCAGTCGAGGTATACACGACCGTCAACGGTCAGACCGAGCTGTTGCTCGCTCAGGAATTCGCCAGCGAACAGCCGCAACTGACGCCACACCCTGACCATGCGTCCAATCCTAATCCGATGGAGGACGGATTAGTTCCCATGGCTGACCAGCTAGTTTCACAACGCCGAAGAAGGGGTCGGGAGGCCAAAAAGTCGAGCTCGCCAAGGCCCGGGACCGGGTTCAACGGCTGCACGCCCAGCGTTTTGCGTCAAGCAAGCGACCCGTGCCTCGATGGGAAGTCGGAACAACTCCCTGTGCTACTGTCTTAGCTATGCCTTTTGAGACGTTCAAACGGAATCGCATGCCATCTACTGCGCAGCCAGCAGTTACGATTCAGAAGCGTGGAGCGTTGTCCTTGAATACCGCTGCATACGAGGCTCTCGGTTCTCCCAAACACGTTGCACTTCTTTATGACCGCGAGAACGAACTCATCGGCATGCAAAGTGTGTCCGGGAGCGCGCCCCACGCCTACGTTGTCCGGGGGGTCGGCAACAACCGCGCGACTCATGTTGTGTCCGGCAAAGCTTTCCTCACCTACTACGGCATCCCCCGCGACGTGGCGCGTCGCTGGTCGGCAGAGATTCGGGAAGACACGCTGATCGTGGATTTGAAGCAGCCGGGAACCGAGGTCACCGGCCACAGCAGCCGCGCCCATAGAGGAGGCGACGACTAGAGAGCTTCCTGGGGGTGCGCCACCTTGCACTGTTAATGCGAGGGGCCAACCACTCATCCCCGGAAGAGGCGGGGGCGGAGTAGTGGCTCCGTCCCCCGTCTGCATGCCAATTTACCTCACCCGGACAGAGAGACGTTCCCCCTGAGACGAAGGTTCGACCGTCGGGTTCATGCCCACCAAATACGGAGAGGGAGGGATTCGAACCCTCGAGAGAGCTTTATAGCCCTCTACTCGCTTAGCAGGCGAGTGCCTTAAGCCACTCGGCCACCTCTCCAGGCGTGCGCGTATGCGCTGAGCTTGATTGTAGGTACTGAGACCGGATCGGGCGCGTCCCGTCTACCCTCAGCAGGATGAGCGCAAGCAAGACCTCGGGCGCCCACCTGGGCCGCCGCACCAAGATCATCGCCACCGTCGGGCCTGCGAGCTGGGAGCCGGCGGTGCTGGAGCAGCTGGTCGCGGCCGGGGCCGACGTCTTCCGGCTCAACTTCTCCCACGCCGGGCCGGAGCGGCAGGCCGAGACGATCGCCGCGATCCGCGCCGCCGCTGAGCGGGTCGGGCGCGAGGTGGCGATCCTTGGCGACCTGCCAGGGCCGAAGCTGCGGATCGGCTCCCTGCGCGGGGACGTCGCCGAGCTGGAGACGGGTATGCACGTCACCCTCACCCCGGAGGACGTCGAGGGCCACGGCGGGACGATCCCGGTCCAGTGGGCGGGGGTCTCGGACCTGCGCGAGGACCAGCTCGTCTACCTCGCCGACGGGGCGATCCGGCTGCGGGTCTCCGAGGCCGAGAACGCCGGCGTCGGCGCCGAGGTCGAGGTCGGCGGCACCCTCTCTTCCCACAAGGGGATGAACATCCCCGGCGGCGCCGACCTGCCGGCGACCACCGGCACCGACCTCGACTGGGTCGAGTTCGCCGTGAAGGAAGGCGTCGACCTGCTCGCCGTCTCCTTCGTCTCCACCGCCGCCGACCTGGAGCCGGTCGCCGCCCGGCTGAAGGAGCTCGACTCCCGCATCCCCCTGGTGGCCAAGATCGAGAAGCAGGAGGCAGCCGAGCATGCCGAGGAGATCGTCCGCGTCGCCAACGGCGGGATCATGGTCGCCCGCGGCGACCTCGGGATCGAAATCCCGCTGGAGCGGATGCCGGTCGAGCAGAAGCGGCTGATCCGCCTCGCCGGCCAGCGCTCGAAACCGGCGATCACGGCGACGCAGATGCTGGCCTCGATGGTCCACGCCCGGCGCCCGACCCGGGCCGAGGTGACCGACGTCGCCAACGCGATCTACGACGGCACCGACGCGGTGATGCTCTCCGAGGAGACCGCGGTCGGCCAGAACCCGGTCGAGGCGGTGGAAACGATGGACCGGATCGCGCGCGCGACCGAGCCCGACCTCCCCTACGGCGAGTGGCTCTTCACCCGCACCGACCAGGCGACCCAGGACGTCGCCGACTCGGTCGCCCAGAGCGCCGTCGGCGCCGTCTACCGGCTCGGGCTCAAGGCGCTGGTGGTGCCGACCAACAGCGGCCGCACCGCCCGCCTCGTTTCCGCCCACCGACCGGACGTGCCCGTCCTCGCGGTCTCCCCCTATATAGAGACGGTGCGCCGGATCCAGCTGCTGTTCGGCGTCACCGCCGTGCAGAGCGACTTCGGGACCGAGCTGCGCAGCTTGCTCGGGCACTGCGCCGGGCTCGCCGCCGAGCACGGGATCGCCGAGCCCGGCGAGCTGGTCGCGATCACCGCCGGGCTCGACGGGCAGGAACTCGGCACGAACCTGTTCGAGGTCCATAGGGTTCCGCAGCTATGAGCCCGAACCCGGCGGCGCGATTGGAGCGCGAAGGCGGCCTCGCCGTCATCACCCTCGACAGCCCGCCGCTGAACCTCTTCGACCAGCGGATGATGGACGACCTCCGCGCCGCGATCGACGCGGTCGCCGCCGACCCGCCGCGGGCGCTGCTGATCCGCGCCGAGGGCCGGGCCGTCTCCGGCGGGGTCGACGTCCACGTCTTCGCCGGGCTGACCCCGGAGCAGGCGAGCGCGCTGTGGACCGAGCTGCTGGAGATGATCGACAAGGTCGAAACCCTGCCGGCGCCGGTCGTCTTCGCCGCCCACGCGCTGACCTTGACCGCGGCCTTCGAGCTGGCCCTCGCCTGCGATCTGATCGTCGCCTCGCCCGGGGCGAAGTTCGGCCTGGTCGAGAAAGTCGTCGGGCTGACGCCCTCGATGGGCGGCACCCAGCGCCTCGCCGAGCGCGCCGGCAGCGGTCGCGCCCGCCACTTCGTGATGTCCGGTGGGATCTTCGGCGCCGAGGAGATGGAGCGCTGGGGCGTCGTCAACCTGCTCTTCGAGGACCACGACTTCGAGGCCGCCTCGCGCAAGCTGGCGCAGGAGCTGGCCGAGGGGCCGACCAAAGCGCACGCGATGACCAAGCACATCCTCCGCCGCTTCCGCGAAGGCGGCATCCCCGCCGCTGACGAGGCGGTGCGGACCGAAGCCGGCGAGCTCTTCGCCAGCGAGGACCTGCAGAACGCTGTCAAGACCTTCCTCGAGCACGGCGGCCCCGGGCACGCCGAGTTTCACGGTCGCTGAAGGTAGGCTGCGCGCATGCCAGGGGTCCCCGGAATGCCGAACGTCGACTTCGACGCGATCGCCAAAGGCCTCTCGATGGCGGTTCCCTTCGCGGCCTTCCTCGACCTCGAGATCACTGAGGTCGCGGCGGGCGAGGCAACCGTCGTCCTGCCGCGCAAAGCCGAGCTCAACAACCACGTCGGCTCCCAGCACGCGGGCGCCCTCTTCACCGCCGCCGAGACCGCCTCGGGGGCGGCCTTCGTCGGCGCCTTCGCGGTCCGCATGGGCGACGTCACCCCGCTCGCCCGTTCGGCCGAGATCGAGTACGAAAAGATCGCCCACGGGGCGATCACCGCGAAGGCGACCCTGGGCATCGAGGCCGCCGCGGCGCTCGCCACCCTCGACGAGGAGGGCAAGGTGGAGTTCCCCTGCGAAGTGGAGCTGACCGACAAGGACGGCCAGCGGGTCGCGACCGCGACCGTCCACTGGCACGTGCGGCTCAAAAAGTAAGCCGTCAGGCCGTCAGGCGATCAGGCGTTCCGCCGGCAGCCGCCGCGTCGACCAGAAGGACGCGAGGACCAGTAGGGCAGCGACTAGGAAGGCGAGCTTCAGCGCTTCCAGCTGCGCGTCTTCGTAATGGGAGACGAGCGCGTCGGTTTCCCGCGGGGGGATGTGTTCGTCCTCGGCGGCTTCGCGGACTTCGTCGGAGGCCACGAAGCTGCCGCCGGCGCTGAGCTGCACCTCGACCTGCTGTTCGACCCGGTCGGAGATCTGCGCGTCGTCGGCGATGTTGGCGGTGAAGGCGGTGGCGAGGCCGGTGATCACGATCGCTCCCAGCAGTGCCGTGCCGAGCGAGGAGCCGAGCTGCTGGGCGGTGTTCTGCAGGCCGCCGGCTTCGCTTCGCTGCTCGTCGCCGATCGCCGACTGGACGACGTTGCCGAGCTGGGAGACGACCAGGCCCATCCCGACGCCGAGCACCCCCATCGCAATCAGGAACGGGGTGTTGTCGAGTTCCGGCTCGATCGTCCCCATCAGCAGCAGCGAGGCGACGAAGACGAGGGCGAGGCCGACCCGGACCAGCGGCTTCGGCGCGAAGCGCGATGCCAGCCGGGAGCCGACGAGGGCGCTGACGAAGAGGCCGACCGAGGTGGGCAGCATGCGGATCCCGGTTTCCAGCGCGTCGAGGCCCTGGACGATCTGCAGGTAGAGCGGGATCGTGAAGAAGATCCCCATCAGGACCAGGTTCTGGGCGAGGAGCATCGAGACACCGCCGCGCAGCGGCGCGATCTTCAGCAGGTCGAGGTGCAGCAGCGGTTCCTCTCCGCGTTCCTCGCGCCGCCGCTCCCAGGCGACGAAGCCGGCGAGGAGCAGGCCGGCGGCGGCGAGGACGAACGGCGTCAGCGAGAAGCCGAAGGGGGTGATCGGCGAGTTGGCCGGGCGCAGCCAGCCCCAGTTGCTCGCCTGCAGGACGCCGAAGACGAGGACGGCCAGGCCGGATGCGGAGAGGACGCTGCCGACCCAGTCGAGCGTCGGCTTGCCCGGCGCGCGCTCGGGCTCGGCCATCATCCGCGTGCCGAGCAGGATGCCGGCGGCGACGATCACCTCGCCGACGAAGACGTAGCGCCAGCTGAAGTCGGTGGTGACCCAGCCGCCGAGGATCGGCCCGACGGCGATCCCGGCCCCGGCAACGCCGCCGAGCACGCCGTAGGCGACGGCGCGGTCGCTGCCGCGGTAGGAGCCGGCGACGAGGGCGACCATTGCCGGCAGCACCATCGCGGCGCCGATCCCCTCGAGGATCGACCAGCCGAGCATCAGCGAGGGGACGCTCCAGGAGGCCGCGGTCAGGCCGGAGCCGATCGCGTAGATGACGAGCCCGATCGCGAAGATGCGGCGGCGGCCGAAGATGTCGCCGAGCTTGCCGCCGGTCAGCATCAACCCGGCCATCACCAGCGCGTAGAGGGCGATCACCATCTGGATCGTCGTCACCGTGGTGTCGAAGTCTTCGACCAGCTGGCTGATCGCGACGTTCATCACCGCCTGGTCGAGGACCATCAGGAACTGCGCCGCCGCCAGAACCCCGAGTACCGCCCACTTGGTCACCCGGCCAGCCTATGCCCTTGGGGTGGGGGATAGGGTTTGGATCGATGGCCTCGACCGTTCCCGCCGCAGCGCCCGCGTCGAGCTCGTCCTCGCCGCCGCGGGCGAAGCTCGTCCTCACGGCGCTGATCGCGGTCGCCGCGGTCGCCAACCTCAACCTCGCCGTCGCCAACGTCGCCCTGCCGGACATCGGCAAGGCCTTCGACGCCGGCCAGACCGGCCTCGACCTCGTCGCCGTCGGCTACTCGCTCGGGCTCGCCGCCTCGGTCCTCTACCTCGGCGCCCTCGGCGACGCCCACGGCCGCAAGCAGATGCTGCTGGCCGGCACGGCGCTGGCGATCCCTGCCTCGCTCGCCGCCGGCTTCGCGCCCTCGATCACGGTGCTCTTCTTCGCCCGCCTGGTCGGCGGCCTTGCGGCGGGGATGGCCTTTCCGACCACGCTGGCGCTGATCACCGCGCTCTGGAGCGGGCCGGAGCGGACCAAGTCGATCGCCCTCTGGTCGGCGCTGGGAGGTGGGATCTCGGCGCTCGGGCCGCTGGTCTCCGGCGCGTTGCTGGAGCAGTTCGACTGGGACTCGGTCTTCTTCGTCACCCTGCCGCTCGCCGTCGTCGCCCTCTACCTCGCCTGGCGCTACGTCCCCGCGCACGTCAACGAGACCTCCGAGCGGGTCGACAACCTCGGCGGCATCCTCTCGGTGCTGATGGTCGCCGCCCTGGTTCTGGCGATCAACTTCGCCCCGGTGCCGGGGGCGGGCGCCGCGGCGGCCGGTCTGGGAATCGTCGCCCTCGCCGCGATCGTCGCCTTCGTCATCCGCCAGCGCCGCGCCAAGCCGCCGCTCTATGACTTCGAGGTGGCGGGGCGGCGCATCTTCTGGGTTGCGGCCTGCGCCGGGATCATCGTCTTCGGCTCGCTGATGGCGGCGATGTTCATCGGCCAGCAGTACCTGCAGAACGTGCTGGAGTACTCGACCCTCGACGCCGGCCTGGCGATCCTTCCGGGGGCGATCGGGATGGTCCTCGTCGCGCCGCGCTCGGCGAAGCTGGTCGAGTCCCGGGGGGCCCGCTTCACCCTGCTTGTCGGCTACGCCTTCTGCCTCGCCGGCTTCCTGGTGATGCTGCTGCTCTGGGACGAGAACGCCCACTACTGGCACATCGGCCTCGGCTACCTGCTGGTCGGCATCGGCGTCGGCTTCGCCGGCACCCCGGCCTCGCACTCGCTGACCGCCTCGGTGCCGGTCCGCCGGGCGGGGATGGCCTCGGCGACGGCCGACCTGCAGCGCGACCTCGGCGGCGCGATCATGCAGTCGATCCTCGGCGCGCTGCTGACGGCGGGCTACGCGGCGGCGGCGACCGCGGCCGTCGCCTCGGCGCCGCACTCGGTCTCGACCAGCGTCGAAAACGAGCTGACCAAGTCCTTCTCCAGCGCCGCCGCGGTGGCCGAACAGCATCCCCGCTACGCGGAATCGATCGTCGAAGGCGCGCGCGGAGCGTTCCTGCACGGAGATACCTGGGCCTACGTGGCGGGGATCGTCGCCATCTGCCTCGGGGCGCTGCTCGTCGCCACCCGCTTCCCGGACAAGGAGGGCGAGCAAAAGCTGCTCGCCGCCTACGCCGCGGAAGATGGAACCACCCAAACCGGGTAGCTGCACCTCCGCAAACCCGAAAGCGAAGGAGCGGAGCATGGCGACGAGGAACGGCAGCGCGGAGTGGAGAGGCGACCTCAAAGGCGGCAGCGGCACGGTCAAGGTCGGCGACGGCGTCTTCGAGGGCAACTACTCGTTCAGCTCCCGCTTCGAGGATGGCGAGGGCACCAACCCCGAGGAGCTGATCGGCGCGGCCCACGCGGGCTGCTTCGCGATGGCGCTGAGCCTGGTCCTCACCGAAGCCGACCACCCGCCGGAGTCGATCAAGGCCGAGGCCCGCGTCCACCTCCGCATCGTCAACGAGCTCCCGACGATCGCCAAGATCGACCTCGACGTCACCGGCACCGTCCCCGGCCTCGACGAGGACGCCTTCCGCTCCTACGCCGAGAAAGCCAAGGACGGCTGCGTCGTCTCCCGCGCCCTCGCCGGCGTGCCCGAGATCACCCTCGACGCCCGACTCGCCTAAAACCGAGCCCCATCCTTTAATCTCGTCCTTCGCCGGCACCACCCGGCCTCTCGCGCCCGTAGCTCAGCTGGATAGAGCGTCGGTCTACGAAACCGAAGGTCACAGGTTCAAATCCTGTCGGGCGCGTTCCTTGTTGCAGGGCATTGTGTCGAAACGATGCTCGCGCGGTACACGCACGCCATAGGAAATGGCGACGAAGCTGTAAGAGAAGCCATCGATCGCTGCTAACTCTGTGAGTCGCTAGGTCCGGCACTCAAGCGTTGCGCCTCAGAACATCGACGTGGTCGATGGAAATTTTTTCGTCGTTTTCCTCTCCGACCTCCTCCGCGAAGTTCACATCATCGGTCGAAAAGGAGGAGGCTTGTATAAGGTCGGACAGGTCTGCCTCCCAGGCTTTCGCAACTGATCGAATCACCAGGTCTCTGAGGCTCCCGCGATTTCGCCCCGGATCGAGGTCGGTAATAGGTGGCCATTCAACATAGGTGTCGCGACGGGTATTCAGCATGCCAGGCCAGCCGGGGTTCGTTGATAGGACGTTGTCAAGTAGTCGAAGATTGGGCCGCTCTCGGTAGGCAAGATTTGAGATTGCAGCGTCTTGGACCAGGACGAGGTAGTCGCGTGTCTTAGCCCAGGCGATCAACTCGCCGACAGATACCCAGCCAGACCGCAGCTCAGCAATCTTCAAATTGGCAGTGTCCCCATCACACAGGGTCACGACCGATGCAGCTTCCTTCTCTTCCTCGGGGGATTCGGCAATCTCGCCCATGAGATTGGCTTGTTCTTCAGACCAGCGTTTTAGGTCATCCATGCTCACGACGGGAACCCCTACATCGCGGGCCGCCCGTTCGGAGCGGCCCGCGAGGACTCCACCCAAGGAGTACAAAGAAGTTGAACGCAGCCCTCCGATCGACACCACTCCGGGCCAGCTTGCTGCTCCCTTTCTGGCGGTCCTGTTACGCCGGTCAATCTGTATGACTGCGCGTCCTACGAGCTCGCCTCCGGGGTCATATAGCGGTCGTATGCAGTCATCCAGCCTCAGAAGAATCTCGTCATCCTCTTCTAGCTCGCCCCCGCCAAGGCGCGCTCTCAAGGATCGAGGTGGGAGTTCACGCCAGTCGTTGGCCTCGACAACGCGCATGCAGCGCCCGTCGGCTTGTACGGTCATGTTCACATCGAGAGTGGGACACAACCACGCACACAGGTGATGAAGGTCCCAGTCTTTGCTTCCATTGCGTCTGAGAAGGCCGTTTGGACCATAAGGGCTTTCGCGCAAGGAAATAGTCACTGAGGTTCCGCCATCCTCTCGAAACTCTTCATCTCTTGCGGAGCGCAGAAGAGGCCGTTCGCCCAGTCCCTCTTGGAACTCCAAGACCCGAGTTGCGTCCACGCCTGCTCGGTACGGGCGAGAAGCAACCGTGACGGTGTCGCCCAGCATGAAGACAGAGAAAAAACCAACGCCATACTGACCAGTAGGGCTGAAGCCTCCGGCGAGGAGACCTGGAAATTCCACGCTGATTTCGGATGAGCCCCAGAACGACGACCCAAAATCCACGAGTGCCTCGGTGAGGACCTGGTCGCTCATGCCAACACCAGTGTCTGAGACCGTGAGAATCCACTGGTTATCGTCTTCTTGCTCCAAGCGAACCGTGATCTCTCCCCACGCTGAATCTTTCGATTGCAGGATTCGCCTAGCACGGACTGCATCAGCGCTGTTCTGGATCATCTCTCGCAGTGGAACGTGCGCGTCGCGGCCGTAGAGCTGCTCTCCACCTAAACGTCGGACCAGATCGGCGACGTTCGACACGTGGAGGGATGCATCAACTGGCTCCCAGTTTTCGGTCGGGATGAGCTGGGCAAGGCGCACAGGATCGTCAACAGCAGATATTCCACGGGCCGCTAGTCGGGGGCGCTCAAGGTCTGCCAAAAGGGCGTCGATCTCACGAAGCCAGCAGTCGACTTGGCTCAATACGTCCCGGCAAAGCCACCATGACCTTGCTTCGTCCGAAGAAAAGGAGCTAGTCGCCGTGAAAGTCAGACGATCAGTATCAACATAGGGACGATTCAGCTTTCCTTGAAAGGCCCAGTGGTCTGCCGCTTCGCCGCTAGGTCTGCGTAGCGCACGTAAAAAAGGAGGTGCTCGGCGCGCATCGAGGTGCACGGCATCCGCCGCGCGGAGCAGGCAGGCCAGCTTCAGAGAATCAACAGTCCAACTTCTGGGTACGACTGGAGAGGAGCCGGTCGGTGCGCCAAACTCAACAGCCAGGCGCTCGGTCGGCCACCAGTGGCTATGCGCCAAGCGACCGATCATGGCCCCATATGCCTCGCGAATCTCGGGCTCCTCAATCAGTCGGTACTCCTCCCTGCCGTCCCTCCAGGTAATTGAAGCAAGCTGCTCAGCGTGCTGTGCGTGCAGGGATCTCAGTATCTCTCTCTCGGCGGCCACCGTAACTTCGGGAGAAGCGCTCTCTTGCTCCTGGGCGGTTGGTAGGCGCCCGAGATTCGCGCGCAGAAGACGTATTAAGGTGTCGCTCCACATCGGCTCCGCATGGAGCTCCTTGGCTCCATCTGGGTAGCTAGCAATAGCTAGACCTAGGTCATGAATCAGAATTGCAACCCCAAGGACATATGCCTCCGCGCCATTTAGGCGAATGTGATCTCCGGCAACGAGATCAGCCATCTCCCAGAGAGCATCAAGATGGGTCTCGTCATGAACCGTGAATTCGGGAAGGCTCGCCGCAATGTCTTGAGCCAGCAATGCGGCTCGTTCTCTGGTGAGTAGATACGCAGATCGAAGTAGATCCTGCGCTCGGCGCTCGGCAGGGTCACCGGCGATCTCAAACGCGTCTGCGAAAAGCCGACATTCGGGTTCCGCCCCCATCGGCGTTTCTTACCACAACTCCGTGACCAATCGAATGTGGGGTGCTTACCGCGACAATCACGCTCTTTTTCGCCGCATCGGTCACGGCTCATTCCAAGGGCACCCTGCCAATGGAGGTCGGCGCATAGCTCTGACGCGCTAATTCTTCAGCTTCTCTACTCGAGTCACCCTTCGTCTACGAATCTGGTGGCACCGTCCTGATTGCGGAGGGAGATTGGGATAAGAGAGCCGCCACAAGGCGGCATCGCGGGCGGCGACTACGATGGCGCAATGGCGATGACCGAGGAGGCTCTGATCGAGGAGGCTGGGCGGCGGCTTAGCGCGGCTGCTCCGGATGCGGATGTCATTCTCTTCGGCTCGCGGGCCAGAGGCGAGTCTCGCCCGGACAGCGATCTCGACCTGCTCGTTATCGAGCCCGACTTCAACCGTCGCGGAGAGGAGTACGGGCGGCTCCGCAAGGAGCTTCGCGGCCTCGACGTCGCGATTGATCTCGTGATCTATCGCCAGGACGAGGCCGAGAAATGGGGCCGCGTGCCTGGCAGCTTCCTTCATCGGGCTCTCGGGGAAGGCCGTGTCCTCGCCGGGGCCTGATCTCTCAGAGACCTCCCGAATCCTTCTCAGGAAGGCGGAGGAAGATGCAACTGCCGTCCGCGAGTTCGCGGGCAATCCGGACATCGGTGACAGCATCATCGGCTTCCATGCCCAGCAGGCGGTCGAGAAGTGGCTGAAGGCCGTCACCGCAGCGGGCGGCGTCCGCCACAGCACCATCCACGACATCGACCGCTTGATCGAAATCGTCGAGGCGACCGGGATCGAGGTGCCCCTCGATCGGGACCGGCTGGCGGTGCTGACCCAATACGCGGTTCCGTTTCGCTACGACGAACTGCTCGACGCGGAGTCGCTTGAGCGCGAGGTTCTAGTTGTTCTGGTTGACGAAGTGGCGGCGTGGGTTGCCGACCAGATTGGTTCGGACGCGTAGTCCTGGTCGCTTCCGGGTCGCGTCACGACTCGAAAGCCGCACCATCACGCCCCTCACCGACGGTCTACGAAACCGAAGGTCACAGGCTCAAATCCTGTCGGCGCGTTCGGTGCGGAATGTTTGGTCTGAGGACGCGTCGGGGGCAACCAAGTGAGATGCTGGCTTTCATGACCAACTTCGTTTTCGGCATGCTCATCGGCCTCTTTGTGGTTGTCGCGCTCGTGGTTGCCGGACTCGTCGTCCTGGACGACCTTTTCAGCGAGGCGGGCGCTCTGATCTCGCCGCTTGCATTGAGCTGACTCGGGGGAGGCGTTGCGATTTCGGTCACACCCGGTCGGGCCCTGGTGACCTCGTGCGCGGTTACCCGCCGCGCCTCGCCGCCCGGGTGCCGACACCCTCGGCGAGGAGTGTGGCGAGACCCTCCTCGCCGGGGTCCGGTATCGCGCAGGCGCCTTCCGGGCCGTGGAGCCCGGGGGAGAGAGGGTCGCGGCCGGTGCGGCGGGCGAGAGCCGCTAGCGGGGCGAAGAGCACGGCTTGGACGAGGGCCGGCGGTTTGACGAAACGGATCGCGTCGCTGTACTCGCGGGCGATCGCTGCCAGCCAGAGGGGGTCGGGGAGGCCCTTCTTGTTGACGCGGCCGAGGGCGCCGAGGGACCAGAGGGCCTCGATCATCGAGGCGAAGCGGGCGGCAGGTTCGCCGGGGGCGCTGTCGGCTGCGGCTACTTCGACGCGGACGTTGGCGATGCCCTCGCCCGCGTTCCACCAGTCGTGGACGGTGCCCGCGGGGACCTCTGTGAGGCCGTCGCTCGGGCGCACGGTGCGCTCGCTGTTGCCCACCTTGAAGCCGACCTCGCCCTCGTGCACCTGGAAGCGCTCGATGAAGTGGTCGTGGATGTGGGCTCCGGCGACGGCCGCCCCGGGCTGTAGCCAGAGGTCGACTTCGAGGCGCCGGCCGTCGGCGTCGGCCGCGAGGAGGTGGGCGATCTCGCCGGTCGCGGGGTTGTGGAGCCAGGCGCCGACCGGGAGCCCGCCGGCCGGAGACGGGGCTGGGCGGTCGGGGCTCATGGCCCCTTTATATAGGCGGCCTCGTGATAGCGTCGCCGCGTGGTCTACCAGTCGGCTGCGATCTCCAAAGTGGGGGCACTCCTCACTTTCCTCCTCGTCGCACTCGCGCTGATCTGCGCCTGCGTGCCGGCGCAGGCGGGTGCCGCGGTGGCGATCGACGAGGGTGTCGACACGGTCGAAACGCCCAACTACAAGTTCAACTTCGGCGACCCCGCCGGAAACATCGAGCGGGTCGACGAACTCAACTGGCGCCGGGAAGCGATCCTTGCCTTCGGGGGCGACCTCGCCAACCAGGGCGGTGGCGCCTGCGGCGAGGTCAGCGAGTTTTGGGGCCAGTCCTACGGCAACGTCGACTTCCAGTCGCCGGGCCCCGTTGTTGCCGGCAATCGCGGCACCTGGGGGCAGCGGGGCCAGCGCAGCGTTGAGATCAACTCAGCCTCCCCGACCGTCTGCTCGGGCGACACGCCGCCGGTCCCTGTCCGTACCCGCTACACCTTCTTCGACGCCGGCCCGGCGGTGAACACGGTCCGCGTCGAGCGCCGCTGGTCCTTCGCCGCAAACCAGACCCACATCGCCACCCTCGCCCAGGGGATGCGCGCCTACGTGCCGCGACTGCCGGGCGGGACTTTCAACCAGGTCGTCTTCCCCAACGCCGCCGGGACCGAACTGCTGACCCGGGGGACCAGCGGCCCGACGGTCGAAGCCGACTGGAACAACAGTTGGATGGCGCTGAACGCCTCCGGCGACAACTCCGGGATGCTGATCCTGCGGGACCCGGCCAGCGTCGCCGCCAACCCGGCCAGCGTCACGACCGACAACGACGGCTCCTCCGGCTCGAACAACTCCGGCGTCACCCTCGACCGGCCGCTGGCGAACTGGGTCGTGCCGCTGACCGAGACCGAGTACCTCTGCTTCTACGACGCGACCAGCTGGCCGGTCGCCGAACGCTCGCCGACCCGGCTGCCGGACGGCTGCAAAGCCGCCACCGCGCCGATCAACGTCACCCCGCCGGCGGTCAGCGCCGGCGCTGGCAACCCGACCGTGGGTGAAGCGTTCACCGCGACGCCCGGGACCTGGGACTTCTCCAACAACTCCTTCACCTACCAGTGGTTCCGCTGCAAAGGCGAAACCTGCACCGCGATCCCCGGCGCCCAAGGCACCGAATACACGGCGACCGCGACCGACGTCGGCAGCTCGCTGCGGGTCGAGGTGACCACCGGATCGCCCGGCGGCGAAACCGAAACCGCGACCAGCAGCGTCGCCGGCTCGATCAGCGGCCACGTCTACGAAGGCGAAAAGAGCCCGGCGAAAGCCGCCGCGGGGGCGCCGGTCCAGGTCTGCAAGCTGAAAGGAACCCCCTGCCGCTCGACCGTCACCGACGGCAACGGCTTCTACCGGGTCCAGGTCCCGGTCGCCGGCGACTACCGGGTGACCGCCTATCCGCCGGCCGGCTCGAACGCCGCTTCGAAAACGCGGGAAACGATCACCCGCGCCAAAGCCGAAGTCGAGAAGACCGGCCAGGACGTCGTGCTGCCGCTGCCCAAGCCGCCGCCGCCGAGCGTCGAATTCACCGGCGCCGGGGTGCGCGGGACGACCGGGGAAGGCGTGCCGGTCGTCCACTGGCAGGAACCGTTCACGATCCGCAAGGAAGCGGACTGCGACTCGAAAGTCGAAGCCCGGCTCGAATTCGGCAACGGGCAGACGCTGCGGGTCCAGCCCACCGGCTCCGAACCCCTCTCCGGCGGCGGTTGCGTCTTCCCGCTCTCCTTCCAGCCGCTGATCCCGAACCACGGCGCGGCGCGGATGCGGATCCTCGCCCTGCCGCCGAGGGGCGCCGGCGAAGAAGAAGCCGAAGAAAAAGAAATCGAAGAAGAAGAAGCTGAAGAAGAAGAACAGGAAGACGAAGAAGAAGAAGAACCGGAAGAACCCGAAGAAGAAGAAGAAACGCCCGAAGAAGAAGAAGACTCCGAAGAAGAAGAAGAAAACGAAGAAGACGAAGAAGAAGAACAGGAAGAAGACGAAGAAGAAGAAAACGAAGAAGAAGACGTCTTCCCGATCTACATCGACCCCTCCGGCTACGTCCGCACGGTCGACGGCGCCCCGCTGACCGGCGCGACCGTCACCTTGCTGCGCTCCGACGCCGCGGGCGGGCCCTTCTCCGTCGTCCCCGACGGCTCGGCGGTGATGTCCCCGAGCAACCGGCGCAATCCCGACGCGAGCGAAGGCGACGGCCACTTCGGCTGGGACGTGATCGCCGGCTTCTACAAGGTGCGGGCGGAGAAGGCGGGCTGCCACGCCCCTGGCGCCGGCGACCCCACCGTCGAAACGGCGGTGATGACGATCCCGCCGCCGGTCACCAACCTCGACATCCGCCTCCAGTGCGACGCACCCGCGTCGTCCCCGCCGCCCGCCCCGCCCCGCGCCAGGCCGCGCGTCTCGCTGCGGCTCCCCGCGGGCGTCGGTATCAAGGTCGGCAAGGACGGGCGGCTCGAAGCCAAGTCAGCCACCGTCGAGTGCCCCGCCGCCGCAGAGGGCTCCTGCACGGCCGCGATCGCGGTCACCGTGCCGCCGCCTAAGAAGAAAAGCGGGCGCGGTAAGGCGAAGCCGGTCAAGATCGGCGCCGGCAGCCTGACCGTCGCTGCCGGCAAGAGCGCCCCGGTGAAGGCGGAGCTCTCGAAGTCCGGTCTCAAGCTCCTCGCCAGGCTGAAGAAGCTGAAGGCGACCGTCGCCGTCGACGCGAAGACTTCCGGCGGAGACGGCGAAACCGGCACCTTCCGCGCCACCCTTAAGCCGAAGCCGCAACCGAAGAAGCGCTGATAAATGCCGATACCCTGATGGGTATCTCGGCAGATCCGCAAAGCACCGTTGCCCCTCCGCGGCGTCGGCGACGCCGATGGCTGGCGAGCGCCGGCATCGCGCTGGCGGTCTTGGTCATCGCCTTCGCCGTCCTCGCTTCGCGGGGCGGGGAGGACGGTGGCGGTGGGCCGCTGAACGCGATCGCGCAGGCGGCCGAGAAGACGCGCAGCCAGCCGGGCGGACGGGCGACGATCCGGATGGTTGCGACGAAGCCGGGGTCGAAGCCGATCCCGATGTGGGGCAGCTTGGTCTACGACGATGAAGATCGAACGCGGGCGGTGCTGACCGTTCTGCCGCCTGGCTCCGACGAGTCGTTCCAGATGAACATGGTCACCGAGGGGACGACGATGTACATGAGCTCGCGCAAGTTCGGCTCGCTGCCGGACGGCGCCAAATGGATGTCACTCGACCTCACCCTGGGGCAGGAGGGCCCCGTTCCCGGCAACCCCGACGCGATGGGGGAACTCGAACTCCTCGAAACTGCGACCGACGACGTTCGCAAGCTCGGTGAGGAGAAGGTCCGGGGTGTGCCGACGACGCACTACCGCGGCATCATCGGCGTCGACACCCAGGCCGAACGCCTGCGAGACCTGGGCGCCGACGAACTCGCCGAGCGGATCGAAGAGGAAAGCTCACCGACGCGCGTCGACGTGTGGATCGACGCGCAAGGCCTGGTGCGAAGGACGAAGATCGTCCACACCCAGCCGCAGGTCGAAGATCAGGGAACGGAGACCGTCGAGATGCGGATGGACTTCTCCGACTTCGGCAGCGAGCCGGAGATCGACGTGCCCGACTCAGACGAAGTCTTCGACGCAACCGGCCTGACCGAAGAAGAGCTCCGCGACCGCTAGGGCTCGGGTCATCCGGGCGCGATCCTAGGCTGCCCGCCATGCCGACCTCGGCCCGCCTGGGTCTGACCGTCACCCTCTGCGTGCTCGCCGCCTTTGCGGTCGGCGCCCTGCTGCCCGGGGCCTTCGCCGACGACACGAGCGAACCGACCGCGGTCCGCAGCGCGCTCGCCCGCAGCGAACGGGTCCAGGGCGCCCCGAGGCGGACCATGGTGCTGAGCCGAGTCGTAGTCGAACCGGGGGCGAAGCTGGCGCTCCACCACCACCTCGGGACCCAGATCTCCCGGATTGCCTCGGGAACTCTCACCTACACCGTCCGCCGGGGCTCGGCGACGGTGCGGGAAGGCGACGCCGAAAAAGATCCGCGGCTGGTGCGCACGATCGGCGCCGGTCAGACCGCTCGCATCCGAGCCGGCCAGTGGCTCGTTGAGCAGCCCTCCGATATCCACGAAGCAGCAAACCGCGGCAAAGCGCCGGTGGTCATCTACCTCGCCACGCTGCTGAAGAGCGGCGCACCCCCGGCGACGCCCGTCACCCAGCCCTGAGCGGGGCTCCTGCGGGTGCCAGTATCGGCTAGTTCTAAAGAGGAAACATCGAGTATTCTGGCTGGGTTCGTCCGTCCCGGAGGGCAGGTGGATGGCCAGGACCAGTCAGCTGGGCCTACTTCATTGTCAGAGCTGCTTGCGGCGGTTTCTGGTCGACGATGCCGACGCGAAGCCCACCTGGCCATGCCCTGCCTGCGAGCGGCCGCTGCAGCTGATCGTCCGCAGCATCCCCGGCCCTCCGACCCGGACCGCGAGCGCCCTCGGGGCCACGCTGATGAGCTCGGGCGGGGGCGGCCGCTACTAGCGTCGCCCCCGCCGGCCGCTACTTGCAGGCTCTGACGGTCCCCTTGATCAGCCGCTTGATCTTCTTTTCCTTGCTTCCCTTGGTCAGGATCAGCGTCACCCGGGCTTTGGCGACGTGCACCGAGCCGGCCGCCATCGGGCCGGGGTCGACCAGGTAGCGGAACGGCTTCTTCTTCTTGATCTTCAGCTTCTTGCCGTCGTAGATGAAGACGACCTTGGTGAAGCGGATCTCCCCGCCGAGCCGTTTCGAGAGCTGTTTGCGCTTGCGTTTGCCGACGCCCATGAAGAAGCGCTGGCGCGACTGCAGGCAGCTCTTCGGCAGCCGCAGCACGATCAGGAAGTTGCCGACCTTCTTGACGATCGCCTTGGTCTTGCCCTTGTAGATCGGCGGCCGCGGCGGTTCGCCGGGCGGCGGGCCGGCGATCGGCGTCAGGTCGGCGACCCGCAGACCGGAGGCGTCGGTGAAGGTCACCCAGCCGCTGCCGCCGTCGTTGGTCGCCAGCTCGGCGTTGGGGCCGATCGCGTAACCGTTGCCGAGGAAGGCGACATGGCTCTCCGAGTAGCTGGCGCCCCCGTCCGTCGAGGTGAAGAGGCGCATCACGAATGCATCGTCCCCGGCGCGCTTCCCGGGCCAGGCGACCGCGATCCGGTTCCCGCTCGGGGACTGGGCGATCGCACCGCCGACAAAGAGGTTGGTGGTGGAGTCGACCACGAGCGTCCGCGGGGCGCCAAAGGAGGTGCCGTCGTAGCGGCGGACGTTGATCGCATTCGGATACTGGCTGCCGCCGCTGTAGTCCTGAGAGACCATGAACAGCCCGGCGGGGCCGCCGACGAGGTTCGGTTCGTAGCCCTTGGTCACCTCGGTCGGGCCCACCCAGTTGCCTTCGGAGGTGAGCGACCCCGAGCCGTCGTAGCGGTAGAAGAGCAACGGATAGGGCGGGTCGGAGATGTTCCAGTAGGCGATCACCGGGTTGGCGCCGTCCAGCCCCATGCTCGAACCCGCGACCCCGCCGCTGCCGGGGTTCGCGAAGCTGATCGAGCCGCCGCCCAGACCGCCGACTTCGTTGGTGCTGAAGCCCAGGCCGGCGTTGAAGGCGCCGATCAGGAAGTTCGAGCCGACCCGGAAAGCATCGGTGGGGTCCGTCTTGCTCGAGTAGAAGGCGCTTTCGGTGCCCCCGTCGAAACTGGCCCCGCCGTTGGTCGAGGTCCAGTAGATGACGTCGTTGTGCGGATACCGGGGTGCGACCACGTAGACCGTGCCGCCGGGGCCGAACACCGGGATCGCCGCCGAGGCGCTGTCGGAGAGGCTCGTCGCTCCCGGGATCGGGAGCGTGATCGGCGTGCAGGATCCGCCCGGCGCGATCTTGCAGAACTTGACCGGCTCGACGCCGGTTCCGACCCCCTCGCTGACCCAGGCGAGGTAGGCGTTCCCGGCTCCGTCCTCGATCAGATGTCCGCCCGAGGTCGGGTTCGCGTCGACCGTGAAGAGGTCGTTGGCGCCGGCGGCGCCGGGGAAGAAGGCGAGCGCAAGGCTGGCCACGGTCAGCGTCAGGACTGCTCTCAAGGTCGGCATGGCGGCACCCTAAGCGCCGCGGCCCAGGCTCGCAAGCGCGGCTAGGGTGCCAATCGCACCGGCAGCGTTTTCAGCTGGTTGAGGAAGCCCGACTCGATGTAGACGGGCCTGCCCGTCATCTCCATCTTCGGGTAGCGCTTCAGGGTCTCCTCGAGCAGGATTTTTAGCTCCAGCCGCGCCAGGGCGGTGCCGAGGCAGAAGTGGCGACCGCCGGCGCCGAAGGCCTGGTGTTCGGGGTTGCGGAGGACGTCGAAGCGGTCGGGGTCCTCGTAGCGCGTCTCATCGCGGTTGGAGGAGGCGTACCACATGACCACCTTGTCGCCCTCTTTGATCTGCTGCCCGCCGAGCTCGACGTCCTTGGTCGCGGTGCGGCGGAAGTGGGCGAAGGCGGGGAACATCCGCAGCGCCTCCTCGACGGCGCCGGGGATCAGCGAGGGGTTCTCGATCAGCAGCTGGCGCTGGTCGGGGTTTTCCATCAGCGCCCGCATCGCGCTCGAGTAGGTCGCCTTGGTGCTGTCGTTGCCGGCGGCGACGAGGAGGAAGAAGCCCATCACGATCTCGTGCTCCTCCAGCTTCTGGCCTTCGACTTCGGCGTGGACGAGGACGCTGGTCAGGTCGTCGGTCGGGTTCTCGCGGCGCGCGGCGATCATCGCCCCGCAGCGGGCGAAGACCTGCTGGATCGCCTCCTGGATCGTCGCTTCGACACTCTCGACGTCGGGGCTGTAGTCGGGGTCGTTGGCGGCCAAGGCCATGTTCATCAGCTCAGCCCAGGCGGCGTCGTCCTCCTCTGGGATGCCCATGAAGCTGCCGATCACCCGCGAGACGGCGGGCTGGGCGACGTCGGTGACGAGGTCGCAGGCCTCGCGGCCCTCGAGCCGGTCGAGCGTGCGGGTGACTATCTCCCGGATCTCCCCCTCGTGGGCGGCGATCCGCTTCGGGGTGAAGCCGGCCTGGAAGAGCGCCTTCAGCCGGTCGTGCTTGGGCGGGTCCATGCCGATGAACATCGCCCGCGCCAGCTCGATCGGGAAGACCTCGTCGATGACGACGACGCCGCCGAGTTCGGAGGAGTAGGTCTGCCAGTCGCGGCTGACCGTGTAGACGTCGTCGGCCCGGGTCACCGACCAGAAGCCCTTCGCCTGCGGCAGTTCGGTTACCTCGGAGGTCCAGTGGACGGGGCACTGGCCGCGCATTCGCTTGAACAGCTCCTGCGGCGGCCCGTTCTCCCAGTGCTCGCGCTCGAGCACCAGGGCGTCCTCGACGTCCCCTCCCCCAGCAGCGATCTCAGCCTGGTCAGCCACGCCCCGCGCATACTACTGGCTGGCTGGCCAGTTTTTCTAGTGCGGCTGCGATCAGCTCAAAACGGCGCCTTGTCGCGCGCTTTCTTACCGGCCGAGTGGCTCTTGTCGCTTGCCTGGCGGGATTTGCCGAACGATTTGCTCAGCAGGGTGCCGATCGGGCCCGGCGCCTTGCTGCCGGCGCGCTGGCCGAGGCCGAACCCTTTGTCGGTGCCCTTCTTGGCGTGGTCGGAGAGCCTGGGCACGAGGAAGCCGAGGATCAAGAGCAGCACGCAGATTCCTACTACGACTCCGATAACCATTTGCTTCCCCCTGTTTAGTGGTTGACCTAGAGCTTCTGCTCTAGGTCGTCGGCTTTGCTGCCGTGGCGCTCGGCGATCTGGCGCTCGCGCTCAGCTCGCTCGGCCGCTTCCTGCGCCGCCCGCTCGTGCTCCTGCGCCTTGCTGGCGTGCACCTCGGCCTCGCTGCGATGGCCTCCGGCCTGTTCGCTGAGGCGCTGGCGTTCCAGTTCGCGCTCGGCGCGGCGCTTGCGTGCGGCCCTCACGGCGAAGACCAGCAGGATTGCGACAACGACGACTATGGCGATGATCAGAACGGTTGACATGGCCCTTAATTACCCGTCTGAAGATTGGTAAACCAAGCCAATCCGGGCGGGGAGCGCGCGTCGACCGGGCTAGGCGCGCTTGCGCGCCCGCCAGACCTCCTCGATCGGCCAGCGCTGCGCCCACTCGAGATCGATCTGGGAGAAGCGGGTGGTCGAGCCGCCGGGGGGGCGCACCTCGATCAGCTCTTCGAGTTCGAAGCCGCTCTTTCGCAGCAGGGCGATCATCTCGCCGTGGGGGAGGTGGAATTCGACCGAGCCGTCGGGCCACTCGTAGCGCCGCATCCCGAAGTAGGGGCGGATCATGCGGTCGGTTGCCGGCTCGTTCTCGTCGTCGGGGCCGCAGAGCATCGTGAAGACGGAGTTGACGAGGAAGACGAGCTCGCCGCCGGGTCGCAGCAGCCGGCTCGCCTCGGGGATCCAGCGGTAGGGGTCGCACCAGATGCTCGCCCCGTACTCGGAGATCGCGAGGTCGAAGCTGGCGTCGGGGAGGGGGACCTCCTCGGCGTTGCCGTGCAGGAGCGGGAACTCGATCCCGAACTCGCGTTGCAGCGAGCGCGCCGTCGCCAGCTGCTCTTCGCTGTTGTCGATCCCGGTCGGCCGGGCGCCGCGCCGCGCCAGCCAGCTGGAGACGTAGCCGGTTCCGCAGCCGAGCTCGATCGCGTCGGTGCCCTCGAGCTCCTCCGGCAGCATGCCGAGCTCGGCCTCCGGCACCCGGAAGGTGCCCCAGCGGGGTTCCTCGGCGGCCCAATCGTCGCGGCCGGGCTCAACCCACTCCGCGGCGGCCTCGTTCCAGAAGGCCCGGTTGCGGGCGACGTGCTCGGGAAGATCGCTCACCCGGTCAGCGTACGGAAGCGTCGCGCACGGTCGCCTCGATCAGGTCGGCGGCGCGCTCGGTCCCGCGGGCGGCATGCAGCTGCTTCGAGGTGGCGGCGAGGCGGGAGCGCAGCCCCTCGTCGGCGAGCAGGCGGTCGACCGCGCCGGTCAGCTCCTCGCCGCTGTGGCGGTAGGTGTCGAGGCGGGCGCCGAACCCGGTCTCGTCGATCCGCTGGGCGTTGTCGTGCTGGTCCCAGAAGATCGGCAGCACCACCATCGGCTTGCCGAAGTGCAGGCACTCGGTGACGGTGTTGTTGCCGCCGTGGGTGATCACCAGGTCGACCTTGGGCAGGACTTCGGTCTGCGGCAGGAACTCCTCGCCGACCATGTTCGGGGCGAGCTCGATCTCGGCGTGCTGGGGGCCCTTGGAGACGACGATCCGGTACGGCGCCTCCGCCAGCTCGGCGACCAGCTTGCGCATCAGCTCGACGTCGGCCGAGCCGAGCGAGCCCAGGCTCAGGTAGAGCAGCGGTCCCTTGCCGTCCCGCAGCGCTTCGGGGAGCTCCCAGGCGGGGTCGGTCTCCCGCACGCTGGTCTGGAGGTTGTGCCACGTCGGCCCGAGCGGGCGGGCTCGGGGGTAGTCGACCTCGTCGGGATAGAGGTAGAGGTTCAGCCACTCGCTCTCGTGGATGAAGTCGTCGGCGGGCAGCGGCGGCGCCCCCCGCTCGACGCAGAACTCGCTGAAGGAGGCGTGCAGCTCACGGTGGGCATCGCGGTAGGCCTCCCGGAACGGCACCCAGCCGCTGCGGTCGGCGCTCGGCAGGCCCGAGAAGACCGGCGGCACCTCGGGGTCCTTGATCTCCGCCGGGTTGCAGGAGGCGATCCGGGCCCAGGGGCGGCCGCTGGAGAGCAGCGCCGGGAAGCTGACGACGTTGTCCTCGACGACGAGGTCCGGTTGCAGCTCGTCGATGATCTCGAGCAGGCGGTCGTCCACGTAGCGGGCGCCGTCGACGAGCGCCTCGAAGGTGGGGGCGATGAACTCGGCCAGCTGCTCGGTGGTCGATTTGCGGAAGACCGGCGCGGTGTCGCGGATGAAGTCCTTCCAGAACTGGCCCGGCGCTTCCTCGGTCTCCGGCGGCGGCGTCAGCCGCATCAGCCGCTCCTCGAAGCCTTGGGCCTCCAGCGTGCCGGCGAAGGACTCCTCGACGATGAAGACGACCCGGTGCCCGCGCCGGCGCAGGACGTTGCCGATCCCGACGCAGTTGTTGGTCGGCCCGAACGCCCCCTCGGGGAAGAAGACGATCGTCGACCCGTTGCCCTGCATCGGCCCATCTTCGGGGACCGATTGCCAAACCGCAATGTCCTGGGTGTAGAGACCGACTTCTGGGTTTGCTTCACTTCTGAGACCAGAGAAAGGAGGTGGTCCTAACTTGATTCACATGCTTAATGGGACTCTGGAGGTGCAGGGCCGCTAGGCGCCGCACTGGTTTGGCGCCCGGTGGAATCCACCCCGGGCACCGGCGGACGTAGGGAGCCGGGTCTTGTCCCGCTCGGTAGCCGTTCCCGCGCTCCGTTCCTATGCACCAGGCCGGGGCCGCCATTTGGCGGCCCCGGCGCTTTTCAGCCGCTCTCGGGCGGCCTTCGCGCTTTCCGGTCAGCCGGCGGTCTTTAAGCCGTCTTGCGCTTCGCTGAGGAAATGGGAGGCGATCCCCCAGCGGCGCTGCAGGACTGGTTCGATTTCTTCCGAGCCGCAACCGAGCTCGGAAACGCATTCGCCCCAGTCGTTGCCGGCTTCGATGTAGCGGTTGAACGCCTTCTCGCCGGGGGTGGCGACGGCGGTGAGGCAGTCGATCCGCAGCTCATCGGTCGGGATCTCGCCGTAGGTCGAGCGGATGCCGCGCACCTCGGCGACGTACTGGTCGTAGGTGACGCCGACGGCGAGCCGCCGTCGCAGCCCGTCCATCGAGCCGACAAAGCTGCCCAGCTGGCTCTGGCAGAGGTCGCCGGCGGGGACGTGGCGCTTTGCCCCTGCGGTCGCGGGAGCGTCCTCTCCGAGGTTGTGGGGGCTATGACCCCCCGAACCTCGGAGATCGTCTTCGCCGCTGCTGACGGTGGAGGACCCAGTCGCCGTCGAGTCGCCTCCGCCGCAGCCGGTCGCCAATAGGGCGGCGACCAGGGCGCAGGCGAGGAGCGAGGGCCGAAGCGCGAGCACGCGCGGCAGTCTAGGAGGCGCGTCCTGTAGAAACACCCCGTGCGGCGAATCGGCAGCTTCGGCGGAGCGGTTATGGCGGCGTTGCTGCTCTGTCTCTGCGCACCCGCCGCCCAGGCCCGCTCGGCGCCGCACGTGCTAGTCGTCGGCGACAGCCTCGAGGAGCTGACCTCCCCCTACCTGAGCCGCTACCTGCCCGGCGTCGAACTGACGGTCAATGCGGTCGGCGGCTACAACAGCTACCAGATCTTCGACCTCTTCCAGGAAAGCTACGAACCCTCCGACGACGTGATCGTCTTCGACGCCGGCACCAACGACAACCCCGAATATCCCGAGATCCTCGCCGGCAACCTGGCCAAGGTCGCGGAAACCGTCGGCGACCGCTGCATGGTCGTGCCGACCGTCCACGGCTTCACCGTCAACGGCGTCGACAACACCGGCAAGAACCGGGTGGTCGCCGAATTCGCCGCCTCGCGGCCGGGGACCCAGGTCCCCGACTGGGCCGGGACGGTCGCCACCCGTCCCGACCTGATGCAGGCCGACAACCTGCACCCGATCGAAGAGGGCGCCGATTACCGGGCCCAGCTGATCGCCCAGGGCGTGCAGGGCTGCCTCGCCTACGGCGACGCGGTGGCGACCGCGCCGCCGGAACCGCGGACCGACGTCGAGACGATCGCCACCGTCGGCAAGCTGCAGGCGCGGCAGGAGGTCGTGATGGGCCAAATCCGGGCCGACGTCCTCCGCCAGGCGGCGGCCTCGCTCCTCGCCGGCGCTCTTCTCGGCGGCCGTTGAGGGCCGGCTGCCCGAAGTGGCAATCTGTAGGCATGGAGCTGCCCCATGAGTGAGGTCGTGATGCCGCGCCTCTCCGACTCGATGGAGGAGGGGACGATCCTTACCTGGCTGAAGCAGGTCGGCGACGAGGTCGCGATTGGCGACGAGCTGGTCGAAATCGAGACCGACAAGGCGAACATGGCCTACGAATCCGACGTTGCCGGCACGCTGCAGGAGATCCTGGCGCAGGAGGGGGAGACGCTTCCGATCGGGTCGCCGATCGCGCGGATCGGGGATAGCTCGAATGGCGAGGGACCAACCGCTCGACCCGCGGGTCCTGTCGACGCAGGGGACCCACCCCCAGCTGCAAAGCAGCAGGGGGTCCCCCCTACGACGCCACCCACGGGAGAAGAGGGCACCCAGGACGGTGAGCGAGTCAAAGCCTCTCCGCTCGCGAGGCGGCTCGCTCGAGACAAGGGCCTTGAGCTAAGAGACCTCCATGGGTCCGGTCCCGGCGGGCGGATCGTGAAGCACGATGTCGAGGAAGCAGAGTCTGCTGGGACGGCTTCTCCAGTGGGTGGCGCCGGAGGAGGTGCCGAGCATGCAGCGCAGGCACCTCCGCAGGTGGCAGGACCCGCTGGCCAATCGGCATCGTCTGAAACCGCGAAAGGCAGCGTCCAGACCCAGGACCTCAACAAACTGCAGCAGACGATTGCCCGGCGGATGGCGGAGTCGAAGGCGACGGCGCCGCACTTCTATTTGACGATCGAGGTCGATATGGGGAAGGCGGTCGAGGCGCGGGCGGGGTTCAAAGCCGCGGCGGGGGAGGGCGATGTGGTGCCGTCCTTCAACGACATGATCGTCAAGGCCTGCGCGATCGCCCTGCGCGAGTTCCCGAAAGCCAACGGCGCCTACCGCGACGGCCGCTTCGAGCGCTACTCGCGGGTCAACGTCGGGGTCGCCGTCGCCGCCCCCGAAGCGCTGGTCGTGCCAACGATCTTCGACGCCGACAAGAAGGGCCTGCGGCAGATCGCCGCCGACACCCGCGCCGTCGCCGCCAAAGTGCGCGACGGCTCGGTCACGCCGCCGGAGCTCTCGGGTGGGACCTTCACCGTCTCCAACCTGGGGATGTTCGAGATCGACGAGTTCGACGCCGTCATCAACATGGGCCAAGCCGCGATCCTCGCCGTTGGCGCGATCCGCGAGCTGCCCGCCGTCCGCGGCGGCGAGATCGTCCCGGCGCAGCTGATGAAGGCGACGCTCTCCTGCGACCACCGCGTCCTTTACGGAGCCGAGGGCGCCGAATTCCTCGCCCGGGTGAAGCAGCTGCTCGAGGAGCCGGTCTCCCTCGCCCTTTAGTCCTCGGCGGGGTAGTCGGCCTCGCCGCCACCCAGCTCCGGCGGCAGCGCTTTCGGCCCGTCGGGATACATGTGCCGCAGCTGCTCCTCGCTCATCTCAAGGGTGCTGGTGATCTCTTCCCGCGGAGCGCCGACGACGAGCCAGAGTTGGTCGGCGCCGGTGTCGTTGAAGAGCTGGCGGTCGGTGTCGGGCTCGACCAGCAACGTGTCCAGCGGCGCCAGCGTCAGCACCTCGTCGTCGATTCGCACCCGCCCCTCGCCCTCCAGCAGCACGTAGAGCTCCTCCTGGGTGAAGTGCCGGTGCCGGGTCGACGCTTTGCCCGGCTCCAGCCGCCACATCCGCGCCCCCAGCTGCGTCGCCCCGAGCTGCCCGCCGAGGTCGGTGTTCGGCGTCTTCATCTGGTTCGACCGCCGCCAGAAGGCGTCGCCGGCTTTGAGCACGCGGAAGCCCATCAGTGTCGAGTTTGTCTCCCTATGCGAGACAAACTCGACATCAGACCTCGAGCCAGGTGCCCTTAGGGCCGAGGTTGCGGACCGGGGTCTCGCCGACCTCGCTCTCACAGCCCCAGGACTCGTGGATGTGGCCGCAGACGGCGAGGCGGGGGCGCTTCTCTTCGATCGCGCGCAGCAGGGCGGGGCTGCCGAAGTTGCCGCCGCCACCGGCGGAGTCGCAGTGGTCTTTCGGGGGCGAGTGAAGGACGAGGACGGCGCCCTCGGGGCAGCCGCTCAGCATCTCCGTGGCCTCGGTGTCCTCGAGGTCGAAGCTCCAGTCCCAGGGGGTGACGGGGATGCCGCCGCCGAGGCCGTAGAACTCGGTTCCATCGATCGTCGTCCCTTCGCCGTGCAGGACGGTTGCCGCGTCCCAGCCGTCCACCGCCGCGCGCAGCGCGTCGACCGTCTCGTTGTTGCCGGGAACGAGGACGGTTGGGGTCGTGATCGCCGCCAACGCGCCGACCGTCTCCTCCAGTCCCTTGTGAACCGAGGCGAAGTCGCCGGCGCCGATGACGACGTCGGCCTCGGCTGCCATCTCGACCAGCCGCGCCCCCTGCTCGAGGTCGCAGTGCAGGTCGCTGAAGGCGAGGATCTTCACGGGAGGAAAACTAGCTGCTCGGCGCTGGGGTCGGACGCAAGCGCCTGAGCAGCCGTCGCTTCGGCGCCGGCTCCTCTTCCTCCCGCACCTGGAGGTCGAAGTAGAGGAGCGTCTGGCCGACGGCGACGTAGGGGATGAAGAGGGCGAAGACGACCGAGCCGAGGACGTTGATCCAGAACAGCGGGAAGGCGGTGAAGATCAGCGCGAAGCCGAGGATCGGACCGGCGGCGATGCTGAGCAGCCAGAGGACCCCGGCGACCCGCACCGTGTGCAGCCAGCGGCCGCGGACCAGCTCCGAGCTGCCCCGGAACGCCTCGCGGATCGACTTGTCGGTGAAGAGGACCTCCTGCTGGACGAAGAGCCAGCTGACGTATTTCCAGGCGGCGATCGGGATGCCGATTACGGTGAACAGCAGTAGGAGCAGGGCGAAGGTGACCATCAACTGCGCGGCGACCACCCGCCCGAAGCGCTTCAACATCCTCCGGATCGAGTCGCCGACGCCGACCTGCCGCCCGCCCGCCAGTTCCCGCACGAAGACGATCACGATCGCGGCGACCAGCGTGTAGGCGACCGGCGGCCCCAGCGTTTCCGCCAGGTCGGCGAAGGCGAGGTGGAACCCCGCCCGCCCGGCGACCTCGTCGGCCCCGTGCCCGTTGGCGAGGAATTCGGCGAGCAGCTTGACCCCGCCGACGATCGGGAAGGCGATCAGCCCGATCGGCACCAGGGGCCACCAGTGGCGCCGGTAGAGGCGGCGCGCGGTGCGCAGGATCTGGCCGAAGGCGCGCCGCGCCCGCAGCTGCTTGAGGTCGATCGGCCCCCAGCGGGTGACGCCGAAGAGCAGCACGAGGGCGAGGAGGACCGCGAGCACGATCCCGATCGCCGCCGGCCGCGACTTGGTCGCCAGGTGGGTGAGGTCGGTGACCGCGGTGACGGCGCCGCAAAAGGCCCCGGTCACCGGCCCCCCGACGACCGAGCCGCCGGGAAAGCGGGGGCTGGTTTCCCGCTGCTTCTCCATCCAGGCGAACGGTTCGCGCCAGACGGTCTTCGTCACCGGCCCCTGTGGGCCGTTGTTGAACCCCTTTTCGCGTTCGCCCCAGCGGCCGCGGTAGCTGAGCCACTGGAAGGCGCCCGCTTCCGGCGCCGTTTCCGGGATCAGCACCGGCCGCAGCGGCAGTTCGCGCAGCGGTTCGGAGGTGTTGTCGCACCCCACTCCGGACCCGTTCTGCCCGTTCTCGACATAGACGGCGGAGTCGTAGAAGGTCGCGTGCGAGCCGGCGGCGGGGTAGACGACTGGGTGCGTCCCCTGCTTCTGGACCTTGCCGCTTTCCCACTCGGCCCGCTCGCCGCCGGCGTGCTGGAAGAGGATGATCTCGCTCGGCTCTTCCTCCAGCGCCCCGGCGGTCGTGTTCGACTCGAAGGTGATCTGCATCCCCTCCCAGTCGCCCTCGTGTAGGTCGTTGAACTGGTTGAAGTACCAGTAGAACCAGAACTGCAGCGCGAACCCGTCGTGGTTCGGTTCGCGGGCGACGTGGGCGTAGGTGACAGCCGGCGCCTTGCCTTCCTTCAGCAGCTTGCGGAAGGCGCGCGCGTAGACGCAGGTGTCGCCGAGGACCTTGCCTTCGTAGTCGAGGTAATAGCCGTCGCGCAGGCCGGCGATGTCGTCCGCGGTCGGCGCCTTCTTCACGTCGACGAGCTCGCCGTCGGGTTCTTCGTGGGTGAGGGTGACGGTCGGGTTGCCGAGCACCAGGTCGACGCTGGTCGGCTGGTACTGCTCCTCCTTGGTGTTGCAGGGAGGGTCGCGCTGCTCGCGCAGCATCGTCACTGGCACGTACCTCTCGGCCAGCTTCTGGGCGGCCGGGTCGACTGGCGGCGCCAGGGCGTTGTCGGTCGTGTTGACCGCCGCCGCGGCCGGCGACGCCGACACCGCCAGGGCGATCGTCAGCAGAGCAAGCCGGCGGACCCTCACGCCGGGAACCTAACGCGTCAGGCGGGGCCGGCGGAAGTGGGCTCGCCGAAGTCTTCGACCTCGGTTTCAACTTTGCCGGAGGGCATCGCGACGAGGGCGATCACGAAGGCCACCGCCATCACCGCGGCCATCCCGTAGAAGACCGTGCGCGAGGCCATCGCGAAGTCGTGGGGGATCGAGTCGACCACCTTCTGGACTGGCGCCGGCAGGTTTTCGGGCGTTTCGCCGGCACCGGTTCCCTGGCTGATCTGGTCGGCGATTTCCTTGCCGACTTCCTTCGAGAAGCCGTGCTTGTCGGCCGTCGCTTCCAGGTTGGAGCGGTTCTCGAGGATCAGGATCGAGCCGAGGATCGCCAGCCCGAGGCTGGAGCCGAAGTTCCGCACCGTCTGGGTGATCCCGGTCGCTTCGCCGTAGCGGTCGCGCGAGACCCGGTTCAGCGCGTCGGTGTTGGCGGGGCTGAGGACCAGCCCGACCCCGGCTCCGGCGAGGACGATGTAGTACCACTGGTCGGAGACCGAGAGTTCGGTCAGCGAGTGCCCCCAGAGGTAGAAGCCGACCGCGGCGAGGCCGCAGCCGAGGACCATTGGCCGCCGCGCCCCGATCTTGTCGAGCATCTTTCCGCCCCACTGCGAGGCGGTGGCGAAGCCGGCGAAGAAGATCAGCAGGTAGAGGCCGGTTTCGGAGGGGCTTTCGCCGAGCGAGATCTGCGCGTACATGCTGGCGAAGAAGAACAGCGGGACGAACGGGATCATCAGCAGGAAGAGGACGATGTTGTCCACCGCGAAGGCTTTGTCCTTGAAGATGGTCAGCCGCAGCAGCGGGTTCTCGGTCCGCAGCTCGTAGAGGACGAAGGCGGCGAGGATGGCCAGGCCGAGGGCGAGGCAGGCCCAGGTCTTCGGGTCGCCCCAGCCCCAGATGCTCGACTGTTGCAGGCCGAGGACCGAGAGGCCCATCCCCAGCGTGATCAGCGCCGTGCCGTTGTAGTCGATCTCCGCCGGGTGCTTCTCGTCGGCCGGTTTCGACTTCCAGATCAGGAACAGGGCGATCAGCGCGACCGGGATGTTGACCCAGAAGATCGCCCGCCAGGTGATCTCGACCAGGTAACCGCCGGCCAGCGGCCCGATCGCCGTCAGGCCGCCCGCGATCGCGAAGAAGATCGCCATCGCCTTGCCGCGTTCGGAGACCGGGAAAGCGCCCAGGACGATCGCCAGCGCCGCCGGGAACATGATCGCCGCGCCGGCGCCCTGGATCACGCGGAAGACGATCAGCCAGGTCTCGTCGAGCGAGCCGGTCGGGGTGGCGCCGCAGAGGGCGGAGGCGGTGGCGAAGATGACGACGCCGAGGACGACCATCCGCCGGTGGCCGGCGATGTCGGCGAGGCGGCCGCCGAAGGCGAACAGGGCCGAGAGCGAGAGCAGGTAGCCGTTGATGATCCACTGGACCCCGGTGGCGGAGAGGGTCAGGTCGTCCTGGATCGTCGGGATCGCGATCGCGACGATCGTCTGGTCGATGAAGGTCATCGAGACGGCGAAGATCATTGCCGCCAGGATCAGCTTGCTGTTTGGGGCGGAGGACTGGTTCATGCCGCCGCCTTTTGCCGTTCGCGCCGCGATTCCTCCCCGCCTTCGGGTATTCTCGCCGCCGCAATGCCGCAGATCTTCTGGCTCGGATTTGGAATCGCCGCCGTCTTCGTACTCGTCGGCGCGATTTCCGGTGCCCGCTCGCGCACCGCGAGCCTCGGCAGCGGCCTCGCGATGGGCGCCTACCTCGGCGTGATGGCCGCTTTCCCGCTCTGGGCCATCGGCCTGGCGACCTCCTAGCTCCTCCCGCCGATTCAAGACGCTGACCCGGGGGTACCCGAGGTGGCATGACCAACGCGACCGAGGTTCCCGTCCTGACCCTGCACGACGGTGTCGAGATCCCGCAGCTGGGGTTCGGCGTCTTCCAGATCCCGCCGGAGGAAACGCAGGAGGCGGTCGAGGAGGCGCTCGCCGCCGGCTACCGCCACATCGACACCGCCGCCGCCTACCGCAACGAGGCGGGGGTCGGGGCGGCGATCGCGGCCAGCGGCGTGCGCCGCGAGGACGTCTTCGTCACCACCAAGCTTTGGAACTCCGAGCAGGGGTACGACTCGACCCTGCGAGCCTTCGAGGAGAGCATCGGGCGGCTCGGCACCGGTCACGTCGACCTCTACCTGATCCACTGGCCGCTGCCGGACAGGGACCTCTTCCTCGACACCTGGCGCGCCTTCGAACGGATCCAAGAGGAAGGCGGCGCCCGCTCGATCGGCGTCTCCAACTTCCGCGTCGATGACCTGGAGCGACTGGAGCGCGAGGCGGAGAAGCGCCCCACCGTGAACCAGATCGAGCTGCACCCCCGGCTGCAGCAGCCCGAGCTGCGCGCCTGGCACGCCGACCACGACGTCGTCACCGAGGCCTGGAGCCCGTTGGCCCAGGGCGAGCTGCTTCAGGACGGCACGATCGAAACCGTCGCCGCCCACCACGACCGCACGCCGGCGCAGGCGATCCTCCGCTGGCACCTGCAGCTCGGCAACGTCGTCATCCCCAAGTCCTCGAACCCGGAGCGGATCCGGGAGAACTTCGAAGTGTTCGACTTCGAGCTGAGCGAGGACGACATGGCTGCGCTGGAGCGGCTTGAGGCGGGCGAGCGGACGGGGCCTGATCCGGGGACTTTCGAGGCGGGATAGCGGGGAGGGGGCGGGGTACCCCCTCCAGACACATCTCGCCAATGGCTCGATGTTGAGTGTCTGGAGGAGGCACCCCGCCCCCTCCAGTGACCCGCCAAATACGCTCCGGCGATGGATCTCGACCGGCGGGTACTGCGCAAGCGGGGAGTGCTCGTCGCGGGGGGAAAGGAAAAGGGTCAGGCCGACCCGGCGACCAGGCGGCGGCTGACTCGAATCAATGCGGTTGCTGCCACGGCGTTTGTGATCGGCGGGTCGTTGTTCTCGATCGGGGCGCTGTTGGCGCAGGCGCATGTCGGCGGGCCGCGGTTGGCGGCGGCCGTGTTCATGGTCGGCGGGGTGTTCTTCACCACCGGTGGCTACGCCTCGGTGCTGCAGGTCGCGAACGCACCGCGGGAGGTGGGGGCCGACGGCGTCGTGCGGGCGCCGTCCTGGCGCTGGTGGTCGACCGAGCCGGGGCGGCTCGACTGGGCGAGCGCCGTCGCCCTCTTCGTTGGCACCCTTTACTTCGGCGCGAGCCTGGCGGTGGCGCTGCTCGGCGACTTGACCACCGCTCAGTTGCATCGCGACGTCTGGACCCCGGAAATCATCGGCTGCGTGCTGTTCCTCGTCTCCGGCCACCTCGCCCTGACCGAGATGCACCGCGACCGCCCGCCCGGCGCCCGCGCCGACCTCGGCTGGTGGATCGTCGTCGTCAACCAGGTCGGCTCTGCCCTCTTCATGGCCGCCGGCGTCGCCGCCTTCGTCCGTCCCGAGACCGGCGACGCGCTGGCGATCGGGATCGCCAACTGGTGCACCTTCAGCGGCGCCGCCTGCTTCGCCGCCGCCGGCGTCATGCAGGCGTTCGAGCGCCCATGACCGCGAGACCGCAAAAAGTCCTCTTCAAGAGGACTTTTTGCGGTCTCGGCGTCGGGGGGCAGTCACCGGGGATGCTCTGAAAGACTGGCCGCGTGGCCAGTGACGGACGAGCGGAGGCGCCGCGGACCGAACGCGTCCTCCCGGGGATCTGGCGTCTGCGCCTGCCGCTGCCCTGGCCCGGCGTGCCGCACGGCAACGCCTGGGCGGTCGCACACGACGGCGGCATCGTCATGTTCGACACCGGGATGGGGGGCAAGGGGCGGCTGCGGGCGCTGGACCTGGCGCTCGGCCAGGCCGGCTTCGGGGTCGAGGACGTGCGGCTCGTCGTCTGCACCCACTCCCACACCGACCACTACGGGCTGGCCGGCGCGATCGTCGAGACCGCCGGCTGCGAGCTCTGGATGCACCCGCGCTGGGAGCACGTGCGGCTGCTCGCCGACGACCCGCAGGCAGCGCTTGAGGCGCGGATCGAGACGGCGCGCGAGAGCGGCGTCCCGGTCGCTTCGCTGGAACGCTACCGCGAGGCCCGCAGCGACGAGGAATCCGGGATCGACGTCCTCAAGGAGCCCGACCGCGAGCTGGTGCCGGGGGTCGAGATCGAGACCGACCTCGGCACCTGGCAAGTCCACGAGACCCCCGGCCACGCCCCCTCGCACGTCGTCCTCCACCAGCCCGAGCGCAAGCTGCTGATCTCCGGCGACCACCTGCTGGGGCGCACGGTCCTCTTCTTCGACTACGGCCACAGCCCTGACCCGGTCGGCGAATTCCTCACCAGCCTCGACGAGGTCGAGGGCCTCGACGTCGGCCTCGTCCTTCCCGGCCACGGGCGCACCTTCCGCGACCCCGAGGCGAAGATCGCCGAGTCCCGCCGTCAGGTCGCCGAGCTGCTCGGCAAGGTGAGGGCGGCGCTGGCGGACGGGGAGCGGACCGCCTTCGCGATCGTCGAAGAGATCATCGGCCCGGAGATGATCAAAACCCCCGCCAGCGCCTGGGTGCTGCAGATCGTCCGCTCCTGCCTCGACCACCTGGCGATCCTCGGCGAGGTCGCCCCGGTCGAGGGCACCGACCCGCGGCGCTGGCGGCTCGCGTAGCCTGTCCGGCGATGGCGAGCTTCACCTACGTGCGCCAGGCGGCCGCCCCGCCCGAGGTCGTCTTCGACGTCCTCACCGACCACCGGCGCTACACGGACATCACCCCCCTGCGACGAGCCGAGCTCGAGCGCGAGGGTGAGCCGGACCCCAACGGGCTCGGCGCGATCCGCGTGCTCAGCGCCCTGCCGGGCCCGCCGATGCGGGAGGAAATCATCGGCTACGAGCCGCCCACCCGCTTCTCCTACAAGATCCTCTCCGGCCTGCCGGTGCGCGACCACGTCGGCACGGTCGAGCTGCGGCCGAAGGACGGCGGCACCGAGATCACCTACGCGGTGAAGACGACGCCGACGATCCCGCTCGCGGGCCCGGTCTTCATGGCGATCCTGAAGAAAGCGATCAGGGACCTGATCACCGGCGTCTCCAAAGAGTCGGAGCGCCGCGCAGCCGATGCGCGTTAAGCGCTTCCTCGAGCTCCACCTCTCGCATCGCTCCAATCAGATGCTGGTCGTGGCGTTCCTCGCCTTGGCGATCCTCGTCAGCGGCGCGATCGTCGCCTACGAGCTGCTGAAGCGCCCGGGCGACGTCCATAACCAGGAGGCGATCGAAAACTTCAAGCCGCAGAAGCCGCCGCCGCCGAAGGAACCGAAGACCGTGAACTGGCCGTTCTTCGGACTCAACCCCGCCCGCACCCGGTACCTGCCGGTGAAGGGGATCAAGCCGCCCTTCGACAAACTCTGGCGCTTCACCGACCGGCCGCTGCTCGAGTTCCCGCCGATCTACGTCGGCGGCAAGCTCTACTTCGTCAACAACAGCGGCTTCGCCTACGCGCTCGACGCCGACACCGGCAAAGTCCTCTGGAAACGCCGGATCGGCCGCCTCAACGCCTCCTCGCCGGCCTATTACAAACACCGTCTCTACATCGTCAACCTCGTCCCCGGCCACATCGTCAAGCTCGACGCGAAAACCGGCCGGGTGATCTGGAAACGGAACCTGCCGGGCCGGGCTGAGTCCTCGCCGGTGGTGATCGACCGCACCGTCTACTTCGGCTGCGAGAACGGCGAACTGTTCGCGATGAGCACCGGCAAAGGGCAGGTCCGCTGGTCGACCCCGCTCGGCGGGCCGATCAAGTCGGCCCCGGCCTACTCAGACGGCAAGCTCTTCGTCGGCGACTACGGCGGCTACATGAACGCGGTCGACGCCAAGAGCGGCAAGCTCGTCTGGCAGAGCGGCTCGCTCGGGCCTGGCTTCGGCGGCTCCGGCGCCTTCTACTCGACCCCGGCGGTCGCCTACGGCCGCGTCTACGCCGGCAACAACGACAGCCGCGTCTACAGCTACGACACCACCGACGGCACCCTCGCCTGGTCCTACTCGACCGGCGGCTACGCCTACTCCGGCCCGACGGTCGCCAACACCCGGCACAGCCCGCCGACCGTCTTCATCGGCTCCTTCGACGGCAACGTCTACGCGCTCGACGCCAAGGACGGCAGCGTCCGCTGGAGCCGCTCGGCCGGGGGGCAGGTGGTCGGCTCGCTATCGGCGATCGGCGACATCGTCTACGTCGCCGAGTTCAGCAACAAAACGACGAGCGGCTTCATGATGAGGAGCGGCAAGCGCGTCTTCCGCTACCCGAAGGGGACCTACACGCCGGTGATCTCCGACGGCCGGCGGATCTACCTGACCGGGTACTCGTCGATCACGGCGCTCCAACCCCACCGGGGGGTGGCGGCGGTAGGTGAGGCGCGCCCCGCGCGTAAGCCGGGAAAAGCCCGGAGTGGAGGCGGGCGCGGAGGACGTTCAGGCTAGATCCGTAGTTCTGGATCCGGTAGCTGTTGCTGTCGCCGAAGTCCTGGTAGTAGACGAGCATCCGCGTGCGGCGGTGGCTTTTCACCCAGGCGAAGAGCTTGTTGACGAAGTTCGGGTCGTCGCCGCTTTCCACCGCCCACTCGGCGATCGCGAACGGCTTGCCGGAGAAGCGGCGGTAGAGCCCGGTCAGCGCCTTCCATTCGGGGTAGCCGCTGTAGAAGTCGGTGCTGGCCCAGTCGACCCAGCGCGAGCCGGGGTAGAAGTGTTTCGGCCGGTTCTCGGGGGTCGTCGGCGAGCCGGCCGGGAGTGGGCTCCAGACGATCGCCACCGGGGACTTCGGCAGCGCCCGCACGTCGACGGTCAGCGGCGGCAGCCCGGCTTCGGCGAGGCGGCGGTCGATCGCGCTCTTGCGGCCGCCGCCGTGGACGATCACGTAGATGCGGCGGAAGGCCTGTTTGTAGGCGCGCGGGCTGTGCTCGGGCCCGCGCGAGGCGCCGGAGCAGTCATAGGCGGCGTAGACGTTGAGGCAGCGGTTGGGCTCGCCGAGCGGCCGCACGTAGGCGCGCATCCCCTTTTCGTAGAAGAGCTTGTTGAGGCGGACGAGGTAGCGGTCGCCACCGCCGGCGGCGATCTGGGCCGGGGTGATCAGCTCGGCGCCGGTGTTGTTGTCGGCGGTCGAGAGGTGGATCATCGGCCGCGCCCGGGCTATCTGCCAGCGGCGGATCACCTCGTCGAAGTCGGTGCCCCAGGTGCGGAAGGACTGGATCACTGCCGGGTGCTTATTGAGGTCGCTGGAGAACTGGCCGAAGTCGGCCGGGTCGCCGGTGTCCGAGACGCCCCAGTAGACCTTCTTGCCGGGTGGCAGCAGCGGGCTGAAGGCGGCGGCGGGCGCAGCGAGCAGCGCCAGCGCGAATGCGCCGGCAAGGGCAACCGCAAGCGCGGCGCGGAACTTTCGCGGGCCGGGTAACAGAGGCCCTATGCTCGCAAGTGGTGAGCGTGAGGTATGAGCCCCGCCGGGTCGCTGCAACCGCGGTTGCGCTCGTAGCCCTGCTCTGCGCGCTCGGCGCCGCCTGCGGGTTGGCACCGCCGGCCGCCGCTTCGGCGACGGCGCCGTTCGGCCACGCCTGCGCCGCCGAAAACGGCGTCCGCTTCTGCCCGACGGCGGACCCCGCCGCGCGCGTCCCCTCCTTCGATGGCGTGCCGCTCGACGTCGACGTCACCTTGCCGGAAAAAGGCGAAGCGCCCTTCCCGGCAATCGTGATGATGCACGGGTTCGGCGGCAGCAAGACCGACTTCGAGACGACCACCCCCGCCGGGCCGGCGCCCGAAGAAGCGGGCAACGGCTCGACGATCTACCGCTACAACAACAACTTCTACGCCCGCCGCGGCTACGCGGTCGTCAACTACACCGCCCGCGGCTTCGGCGGCTCCTGCGGCGGCGGCACCGCCGGCGACCACTCCGGGCCCTGCGCCAGCGGCTACATCCGCCTCGCCGACAGCCGCTACGAGGCCCGCGACACCCAGTACCTGCTGGGGCTGCTGGCCGACGAGGGCGTCATCCGTCCGCGGGCGATCGGCGTCACCGGCATCTCCTACGGCGGCGGCCAGAGCATGGAGCTCGCCTTCCTCCGCGACAAGGTCCGCCGCCCCGACGGCAAGCTCGTCCCCTGGCGCAGCCCAAAGGGGGAGAAGATGCGGATCGCCGCCGCCTACCCGCGCTGGCCCTGGTCGGACCTGGTCTCGGCGCTGATCCCCAACGGCCGCTATCTCGACACCGCCGTGGCCGGCCCCGAACAGAGCCTGCGCCCCTTCGGGGTGCCGATCTCCAGCTTCCTCGACGGCCTCTACCTGACCGGAGTCGTGCGCGGCTACTACTGCGGCGGCGCCCCGGCCTCGTTCCCCTGCGCCGACCCAGAAGCCGATATCACCCAGGACAAGTCCTACATCGACGCCGGGGCGCCGCTCTCGGCCGAGGCGACGACGGCGCTGAAAGGGATCTACCGCAACCACGGTGGCTACCCGCTGCGCTTCCTCAAGGGGGCCTCGAAGCCGGCGCCGCTGTTGATCGAGAGCGGCTTCACCGACGAACTGTTTCCGATCGAGCAGGCGCTGCGGGTCTACGGCTACCTGCGCAAGCAGGACCCGAAAGCGCCGGTGGCGCTGCAGTTCGGCGACCTCGGCCACAGCCGCGGCTCCAACAAGCCCGCCCTCAACCACTTCTTCAACGAACAGGCGGCGCGGTTCTTCGCCGTCCACCTGCAGGGAGCCAAGAAAGGCGCACCCGCCCCCGGCCAGGTCACCGCGACGCTGACGACCTGCCCGAGCGACCAGCCCGACGTCGGGCCCTTCAAGGCGATCGGCTGGAAGAAGCTTCACCCCGGCACCTTCCGCTTCGGCCGCGACCCGGTCCAGGAATTCACCTCGGCCGGCGGCAACCCGACCGTGGCCCGGGAGTTCGACCCGGTCTTCGGCACCACCGAAGCCTGCAAGACGATCGCCGAAAACACCGAGCCGAACGTCGCCATGTACGGGCGTCGGGTGACGGACGGGTTCGCGATGATGGGCCGGCCGACGGTCACCGCCCAGATCTCCAGCACCGGCCAGAACGGCCAGATCGTCGCCCGCCTCTGGGACGTCTCAACCGACGGGACGCAGCTGCTGGTCGACCGCGGCGTCTACGCGCTGACCGACGGCCAGAGCGGCCGGATCGAGTTCCAGCTGCATGGCAACGGCTACCGCTTCGCCAAGGGTCACCGGGTCTGGTTGCAGCTGCTCGGCCGCGACGCCCCCTACTACCAGGTGGGCAACGTCCCCTTCACGGTGCGGGTCTCGAAACTGCGGGTCACGCTGCCGACGCTGAAGAAGAACCCGCGCTAGCCGCCGGCTAGGCGGCTTCGACGAGCGGCGCCTGGCCGGCGACGATCGCCAGCACCTCATCCGCGTACTTCTCGATGAAGGCGGGGCCGACGCCGCTGATCGCCAGCAGCGAAGTCTCGTCGGCGGGGCGCGCGGCGGCGATCGCGGTAAGCGTTTTGTTGCTGGCGACGGTGAAGGCCGGCTTGCCCTCGGCGGCCCGCAGGCGCCACTCTTTGAGCGCCTCGAATAGCGGCGCGTCGGCGGGGGAGAGGTCGGGCGCGGGCGTTGCCTTGGCGGCGGTGCTCTTCGACTTGCGCACCGCGATCGTGTCGGGGTCGGGCAGCCAGTCGAGCATGTCGCAGACGTCGCAGCAGCGCTCCAGCGGCGCCCCCGCGGTGCTGTCCGAGAAGTGGTCGAGCAGGGCGCGGCGGCGGCACTCGGTGCCGTAGATGAAGTCCTTGATCACGTGGTAGGCGCGCCAGCCGCGCTCGCGGGCGACGGCCAGGTCGGGGTCGCCGGCGCGCTGTTCGTTGAAGCGGACGAGGCGGCCGAGGTCGGATTTCAGCGCCAGCATCGTCGCCCGCGAGGGCAGTCCATCGCGCCCGGCGCGGCCGGCCTCCTGGTAGTAGGCCTCGACGCTGGTCGGGATCGTCACGTGCCAGACCGAGCGCACGTCGGGCTTGTCGACGCCCATCCCGAAGGCGTTGGTCGCGCAGATGACGCCGGTGTCGGTGGCCATGAACCGTTCCTGGATCGCGGTCCGCTGCTCGGGCGCGAGACCGGCGTGGTAGGCAACCGCGGCGACGTCGGCGTCGCGCAGCTCCGTCGCCACCTCTTCGGTCTGCTTGCGGGTGCCGCAGTAGACGATCGCCGGCCGGTTGGCCGGGTCGCGCAGGCCGGTCTCCAGCAGCGCCTGGCGGCGCGCGGTCGAGCCCTTGCCCTCCAGCGCGACGACGTCGAAGGAGAGGTTCGGCCGGTCGAAGCCGGAGCGCACCTGGAGCGGCTCGCGCATCCCGAAGCGGGAGGCGATCTCGCGCGCGACAGGCACCGTCGCCGTCGCCGTGCAGGCCATCACCGTCGGCCGCCCCAGCCGCTCGACCACCTCGGGCAGCCGCAGGTAGTCGGGCCGGAAGTCGTGTCCCCACTCAGAGACGCAGTGCGCCTCGTCGACGGCGATCAGGTCGACCTCGCGGCAGGCGAGCGCTTCGAGGAAGACGCCCGAGGCGAACCGCTCCGGCGCGCAGTAGACGATCCGCGCCTCGCCGCGCACCATCGCCAGCGCCTCGGAGACCTCCCAATCTTCCATCCCCGAGGTGATCATCGCCACGCTGTGGCCCCCGGCGTTCAGCTTCCCCCACTGGTCCCGCATCAAGGCGATCAGCGGGCTGACCACGATCGTCAGCTGCTCGGAGGCCAGCCCCGGCAGCTGGTAACAAAGGCTCTTCCCACCCCCGGTAGGCATCACGATCAGCGAGTCGCGCCCTTCGAGAGCCGCGATCACCGCCTCCCTCTGTCCGGCGCGCCAGCTCTCGTACCCCAGCGCACCCAGCAGATCGTCAGCTTTTTTCCCGGGCTCGGACATGGGCGAGCCAGAGTAGGCGTTTCTGCGGCGGGTGGCTATCCCCCAGTAGCCATCGCCGCCGGCACCTGGCTCAGCTCCTCCGCCAGCACGTCGATTTCCCGCGCCAGCTTGCGCGTGTCCGCCTTCGTCAGCTCCGTGTACAGGACGAACCCGTCCTCGGTCCGGTAGGGCTCGAGCGAGTTGAAGACGGCCCTGAAGTGGCTTTCGATCTCCGCGCCGAGGTCGGGGTCGTTCTCGTCGAGCAGCGGCTTCACCGCTTCGAAGGCCGCCTCGGCGCCTTCGACGTTGGCCTCGAAGTCGACCAGGTCGACGTGCGAGTAGCGCTCCTCCTCGCCGGTGATCTTCGAGGCCGAGACCTCGCCCAGCAGCCCGTTGGCGCCTTCGGCGATCTGCACCGGCGCCAGCTCGACTCCCTTCACCTTCTCGGCCAGCGCTTCGACGTCGCGCTGCAGCTGCTCGGCAACCGGCGCCATGCCGTCCGTCGTGCCTTCCTCCCAGAGCGCCTTCTCGATCCGGTGAAAGCCTTCGAATTCACCGGCGGCGACGTCGTTCTCGCGGGCGTCGATCTTCGGGTCGAGGGCGCCGAAGCTGTCGGCGACCGGCTCGATCCGCTCGTAGGGGATGCGCGGCGCCGCGTAGAGCTTTTTCGCCTCCGCAAGGTTGCCGGCGACGACGGCGGCGACGAACGGCCTCGTCGTCGCGACCAGCTCGTCAGCGTTGCGCTCCAGGTAGTCGCGGTAATCGGCGATGACGGCTTCGACCTTGGGGTCGGTCACCTGCGCGGCCGCCTCGGTGGCGGTCGTGGTCTCCTCGCTCGAGCCGCAGGCGGCGGCGGATAGTGCGAGGAGGCCGAAGGCTCCTGCGCAGAGCGCGGTTCGGACGAGATTGCGGTTCATCGGGTGCGTTTCTCCTTCTCTTTCGTAACTGGTTTCAGGGGGTGTCTGAGCTCGAGGGGCCTTAAGCCCCCTCCAACTCAGACACGTCAGGCGAATAGGCGCTCGCCGACGAAGCCGCCGGGTTCGGCCCCGGGCGGCACCGCGAAGAGGGCGCTGCCGACGTGCTTGATGTACTCGTTGAGCGCGTCCATCGAGCCGAGCCGCTGCTGGATCGCGACGAACTGGCCGGGGTCGCGCTGGAAGCTGATGAAGAAGAGCCCGGCTTCGAGCTCGCCGAGGCTCTCATCGACGCCGTCGGTGAACGAGTAGCCGCGGCGGAGGATGCGGGCGCCGCCGTTCTCGCTCGCCGAGGCGAGCCGGACGTGAGCGTCGCGCGGGATCGTCGGGTGGCCGTTGCGCTCCTCCTCCAGCGGCAGCGGCTCGAACTCGTCCGTGCCGCCGAGCGGGGCGCCGCTGTACTTGTGGCGGCCGATCGTCCGCTCCTGGTCCCGCAGCGGGGCGCGGTCCCAGACCTCGAGCAGCATCCGGATCCGGCGGGTGACCATGTAGGTGCCGCCTTGCATCCAGGCTGGGGCCTCGCCGCCGGCCCAGACGAAGCGCTCCATCGCCTCGCCGTCCTCGGCGCGGATGTTGGCGGTGCCGTCCTTCATCCCCATCAGGTTGCGCGGGGTGTCCTGGCTGCGGCTGGTCGAGGCGGTGCGGCCGAAGCCGAGCTGGGACCAGCGCATCGCCACGGTGCCGCGGCCGATCCGGGCCAGGTTGCGGATCGCGTGAAAGGCGACCTGGGGGTCGTCGGAGCAGGCCTGGACGCAGATGTCGCCGCCGCTTTCCGACGGGTTCAGCTCGTCGCCGGGGAGCGGCGGCAGCGGCCGCAGCGCCGCCGGCCGCTTCGCCGCCAGGCCGAGGCCCGGCTTCTCGAACAGGCTCGGGCCGAAGCCGAAGGTGACGGTGAGGCGGGAGGGGAGGAGGCCGACGGTCTCGCCGGTGTCCTCGGGCGGAGCCAGCGGCACCTCGGTGACGCTGCCGACCATCTCGCCGGCGCTCGCTTCCGCCGCCGCCACGGTCCAGGCCCGCAGCAGCTCGCGCAGCTCGGCGGGGTCTTCGCTCAGCAGGTCGAAGGCGGCGAAGTGGAGGCGGTCCTGGGCGGCGGTGTCGATCCCGGCCTGGTGCTCGCCGTAGAAGGCGACCGCGCCGGTGCCTTCCTCGCCGGCCTCGGCGAGCTGGTGGCCCGCCAGGAACCCCCCGCCTGCGAGTCCCACGGCCGCGGCACCCACGCCGGCGGATGCCAGCAGGCGGCGGCGCGTGATTTCGGGGTTCGGAGGCAAGGGGTCCTGGCGACTGGTGTTAGGCCACCCTAATTAGGGCGCCCGAAAACCTACCAGGACGCTAGGGATTCAGTCGCCCGGCAACCAGGGCTGCGCCCACTGGCCGGTCCCCTGGACCAACTTCGCGGCCTCCTCCGGCCCCCAGGTCCCCGGCTCGTAGCCATGGACCGGGCCTGGTTCGTCGAGCAGCGGCTGGACCACCCGCCAGGTCTCTTCGATCGCGCTCTGGCGGGTGAAGAGCTGGTGGTTGCCGGCGATCGCGTCGCCGAGCAGGCGCTCGTAGGGCTCGGGGTCCTCGCCCGGCACCTTTTCGAACAGGACCTCCATGTCAGCGGCCTGGAAGGCCTCTTCGCCCGCCGCCTTCGCGTAGAGGCGGATCCGCGCCCCCGGCTTCGGCTCGATCCGGATCGTCAGCTGGTTCGGTTCCGGCGTCTTGCCCTTGCCGACCCCGAGCCGTGGCGGCCGCTTGAAGAAGACGCTCACCTCGCTGACCTTGACCGGCAGGTTCTTGCCGGCGCGGACGAAGAACGGAACCCCCGACCAGCGCCAGTTGTCGACCTCCAGCTCGACCGCGGCGAAGGTCTCGGTCTGCGAGTCCGGCGCCACGTCCTTGACCTCGAGGAACCCCTCGTACTGACCGCGCACGTAGCGCTTCGGGTCGGCCGCCCGCGTCGCCTTGAAGAACTCGAGCTTCTTGTCGCGGACGCTGTCGGGGTCGTTGCCGGTCGGCGGCTCCATGCCAACGATCCCCAGCACCTGCAGGGCGTGGTTCTGGATCACGTCGCGCATCGCCCCGACCGCGTCGTAGAAGCGGCCGCGGTCGTCGACGCCGAAGTCCTCGGCGATCGTCATCTGCACGTGGGAGACGTGCTCGCG
>Ga0164302_10000003_pt1 | contig 54917 bp, 60 predicted proteins | sample Whisoiple_202_MG_FD_109714 | JGI IMG/M metagenome (GOLD analysis project Ga0164302, IMG submission 109714) | Soil microbial communities amended with pyrogenic organic matter from upstate New York, USA - Whitman soil sample_202_MG | ecosystem: Environmental > Terrestrial > Soil > Agricultural... | reverse complement strand
GGCGGCGACCGTCCACAGCATCGCCAGCCAGTTGCCGGTGGCGAGGCCGACGTGGACCCAGACGATCTCGCTTGGGAGCTTCAGAGCCCACTGGACGCCTCCTATGGCGCCCTGGAGGACCAAGAGGCCCAGGACGACGGTGAGCGGCTTCACGGCCCGCCTGTCGCCTCCCTGGCGGCGCAGCAGGAACCAGACGCCGATCGCCGCGAGCCCGTAGACGGTTGCCAGCACGGCGTGGCGCTGGACCACCCATTCGAGCGTCCGCGTGCCCTCGAAGTCGAAGCGGTGCACCAGCTGCCCTTCGTGCGCTCCGGCGTGGGGCCCGGAGGCCGTGGCAACCGTCCCCGCCAGAATCGTGAGCTGCCCGAGCGGGATCAGCGCCCGCACCGCCCAGACGCTGAGCCGGTCTCGCGAGCGGCGACGCTCCCAGGGTTCGTAGCGCGAGCACCAGGCGAGCGCGAAAGCGGCGTCGAGCAGCATCATCGAGAGGATGAAGTGGGACATCACCAGCCCCGGCGCTAGGTGGTACTTGACGACCAGGGCGCCGAGGATCGCTTGGCCGATCACCCCGAGGGGCAGCAGGGCGCCGAACAGCGCCAGATGCCAGCGGTAGGGGCGACGGAAGAAGGCGAGGACGCTGGCGGCGATCACGGCGATGCCAACGAAGCCGGTCAGCAGCCGGTTCCCGTACTCGATCACCGCGTGGGATTCGATCGGGGGCGTGGTGCCGCCGTAGCATTTGGGCCAGTCCGGGCAGCCGAGGCCGGAGCCGGTGAGGCGAACCCCGGCGCCCGTGAGGACGATCAGCGAAAGCGCCGCGAGGGCGACCATGGTCACCTGGGCGTAGCGCTGCGGAGCGATCTCGAAGCGGCTCAAGCGTTCGCGCATCGGTCCCTACATCCTGGCAGCGACCGCGCGGCCGCTGCTGCTCAGCCCTTGGCGCTGCCGCCGGCGGGCGAGTTTTCGATCAGGAAGTTGACGAGATCTTCGAGTTCTTTCGAGGTCAATTCCTGTCCGAAGTTCTGCGGCATCACGTTCGGCTGGTAGCCCTTGGCGATCTCGGCGTTCGGTTCGACGATCATCTCTTCGATCGCCGCGGCATCGTCGTCGGAGGCGAGGTATTCGTCCAGGTTCGGACCGGTGACACCGCCGGAGTTGGCGGCTTTGAAGGTGTGGCAGTTGCCGCAGCCGTAGCTGGCGTAGACCTGGGCACCGGGGCCGCCGGGCACCTTCGGCGGGGCGGCGCCGGGGACGCCGGCCCATTCGCCGACGTAGGCGGCGACGTCGTCGAGGTCCTGACCGGTGACGATGTCGGCGGGCATCGAGACGGCGGTGTTGCCGTTGCTGGGTCGCGGGTACTCGACCTGTGCTTTGACGACCCCCTCGATCGTGTCGCTGTCGTTTCCTTCCGCGCGGGCGGCGGCGAAAGCGTGGTCGAGGTTGGGCCCGACCGCGCCGGTCGCTCCGGCCTGCGCCATGGCGTGGCAGACGCCGCACTTGACCCGGAAGAGTTCACGCCCCCGCTGCGGGTCGGCGTCGGTCGTGCCGCAGCCCGAGGCGACCGCCATCAGGCCGGCAAGGGCCAGGAGGGCGAGCAGCGGGGAGATGAGTTTCGATACGCGGGCCATGGGGTGTAACGCGGGGCGGAGTCTATATGTCGGCGATGCCGGGAAGCGTGTCGTCAGGCAGGGTCGCCGGGTAGTCTTTGAGGCGATTCGCACTAACTTTGAAATCAAGGCGATCGGAGGCCGCAGATGCAGGTGAAGGACGGGATGTCGGAGATCACTTTGACCGTGGGCCCGTCCCACACGCTGCGTGAGGCGGCCGCGAAGATGGTGGAGAAAGGCACCGGTGCGGCGCTCGTGATCGACGCCGAGCGGCCGACGCCGTCGGTGGTCACCGAGCGCGACCTGCTGATCTCGGTTGCCCGGGGCCAGGACCCCGACCGCGAGCACGTCGCCGACCACATGAGCGAGGGAGTTCTCACCGCCGCCCCCGACTGGAGCCTCGAGCGGGCGGCCGCCGAGATGTCCCGCCGCGGCGTCCGTCACCTCGTCGTCTTCGAAGACGCGGAGGCGATCGGCGTCCTCTCGATGCGCGACATCGTCCGCTGCTGGACCAGCGACGGCGCCACGTCGGAAATGAAACTGCCGAGCTAGGGCTGAGGCGGACCGGAAATGGTTTCCACCGGCAGCGCTGCGCCCCGGGTCTCCTGGCGGCGCGGCAGGCGGTAGTAGTCGCGGACCGAGCCGCGGACGATGCTGCGGAAGGCGGCGAGGGCGAAGATCAGGCCGAGCAGGCCCCAGACCTTCGGCGCGAAGATGAAGCCGCCGGCAAAGGTGCCGCAGATCAGCCCCAGGGCGCCCATGGCGAAGAAGACCGGGGCCCAGGAGGGACGCGGCTGGTAAATCGTCTCGCCGGGCTCGGGAACCTGTCGATGGTCGGTCACGATCGGGCTCCTACTGGGCGATGTAGAGGAAGGCGGCGACGAAGCTGAGGGCGAAAATGCCGGCGGCGATGCCACCTGCAACCAGCCCCGCTTTCATCTGCCTGCGTGCGGTCTCGCGATCCATGAGGACGGATTTCTATCAGGCGGGGTGGAGGAGGGCTCAGACGTTGGCCGCTATGGCCATCGAGAGGAACAGCAAGGCCAGATACGCCAGCGAGAAGAGGTAGGTCTTCAGGGCCCAGCGGCGGTCTTTGGTGCGGAGGAGGCGGGTTGCGTAGTAGATGAAGCCGGCTCCGAGGAGGACCGAGGGGACGAGGTAGGCGACCCCGAGGCCTCCGGCGCAGAAGGGGAGCTGGGTTACGGCGTAGAGGAGGACGGTGTAGAGGAGGATCTGGCGGCGGGTCTCGTCCTCGCCGCGGACGACCGGCAGCATCGGGATCCCGGCCTTGGCGTACTCGTCCTTCATCAGCAGCGAGAGCGCCCAGAAGTGGGGCGGGGTCCAGAAGAAGACGATCGCGAACATGTAGAAGGCCATGCCGCTGAGCTCGCCGGTGACGGCCGCCCAGGCGACCAGGGGCGGCACGGCGCCGGCGGCCCCGCCGATGACGATGTTCTGCGGCGTGCGGCGCTTCAGCCAAAGGGTGTAGACCCCGACGTAACCGACGAAGCCGCTGAGCGAGAGCGTCGCCGCCAGCGGGTTGACGGTCAGCGAGAGCAGCAGGAACGAGGTGGTGGCCAGGACGAGGCCGAAGATCGTCGCCGCTCTGGGGGAGATGCGGCCGGCGGCGACCGGGCGGGTGGCGGTGCGCGCCATCGTGCGGTCGATGTCGCGGTCGACGGCGTGGTTGATCGCCCCGGCACCGCCGGCGGAGAGGGCGCCGCCGAGGCAGGTGAGGAGGATCAGGCCGAGCGAGGGGTCGCCCGCCACGTACATCGTCGTCACCGTCGTGAACAGCAGCAGCGACTGCACCTTCGGCTTGGTCAGCGTCAGGTAGTCGCGGACGACGGTGGGGAGGACCGAGCGGGTGGCCGCCGTCGGATTGGGCGCGGTCTGCGCGCCGGCACCGGATTGCATGGCGCTCAGGCTACCGGCTGCGATTCGCGCGAGGCCGCCCGCTCGGAGCGGCGGGTGCGATGGCCGATCGCCTCACGGATGTCGCGCAGTGGACGGGCGCTGCGGACGTCGGGGAGCACGTCGAAGTTGTGCGGCTCCGGCGGCGAGAGCGTGAACCACTCCAGCGTGTCGCCGCCCCATGGGTCGTGGCCGGCCTCGGGGCCGTTCTCGCGGCTGGCCATGGCGTTGACGATCGTCAGCAGGATCCCGATCGCGAGGATGAAGACCCCGATCGAGGCGATCACGTTGTAGGCGGTGACGCCGGTGCCGGCGAAGTACTTGTAAGTGTCGATGACCTGGCCCTGCTCGGTGCCGGCGAAGAAGAGCGGCACGAAGCCGAGCAGCAGGCCGAGCATGATCGTCCAGAAGGAGATCCGGGCGAGGGTCTCGCCCATCGTCCGGCCGGTCATCTTCGGGAACCAGTAGTGGAGCGCGGCGAAGCCGCCGAAGACCGAGCCGCCGATCAGCGTGAAGTGGGTGGCGGCGGTCGAGTCGACCGTGTTCTTTAGGTGCCAGGCGGAGGCGACCAGCGAGTGGCAGAGCTCGGAAGCGAGCCCGACCGTGATCGCGAAGATCGCCCCGGTGGCGAAGAGCAGCGGCGCCCGCATGTGGAGCGTGCCGCCGGCCAGGGTCGCGATCAGGTTGAAGAGGACGAGGCCGAAGGGGACGATCAGGGCCAGCGACATCAGCATCGCGAAGTACATCCAGCCGATGCCGATCGGCGCGGTCAGCATGTTCTGCATCCAGGCCAGGGTCCCGATCACCGCGATCGCGGCCAGCGCGGCCATCACCACGGTGCGGTTGAAGAGCGGTTTGCGGGAGAAGGCGGAGGCGATTTCGGCGATCGCGCCGAAGGCGAAGATCAGGATCAGCATGTAGGTGCCGGTGTAGAAGATCCAGCTCAGGTGCTGCCAGAGGAGCGGCGCGCCGCCGGAGCCGTCGGCGAAGAAGATCCCGTCGTAGTGGCGGTCGATCATCAGCATCGTCAGCGCCGCCAGCAGGACCGGGCCGATCACGACCATCAGCCAGGAGCCGACCGCGGTGGCCCAGGCGAAGACCGGGACCCGGCGCCAGGCCATCCCCGGCGCCCGCATCGTTTTCAGCGTCGCGATCAGGTTGATCGCGAGGAAGACGAAGCCGAGGGTCGCGAGCCCCGACGAGGTCACCCAGGCGTCGACGCCGTTGTTGGAGAGGAAGGCCTTCTCCGTCAGCGGCGCCAGCGGGTTGACGCCGGCCTCCGAGGGGGTGAAAAGGAAGGTCGCGTAGAGGGCCACGCCGCCGGTGACCCAGAGCGCGAGCCCGGTCTGGCCGAGGCGCGGCAGCGCCGTTCCGCGGGCGCCGATCTGCAGCGGCGTCACGTAGTAGAAGAGCCCCATCGTCAGCGGCAGCGCGAAGAGGAAGATCGCGCTGGCGCCGTAGAGCGAGAGCATCCGGTTGAAGCCGACGGGCGAGAGGAAGGTGTTCTCTGGCACCAGCAGCTGGATCCGCATCAGCACCAGCTCGAGGAGGGCGAGGAAGAGGAAGCCGAGGGCGCCGCAGATCAGGATCTGCCCGATCTCCTTGTGGTCGGCGCTGGTCGCGAGCTGAGCCCAGCGCGGGCGCTTGGGGCTGTAGCCGCCGGCGACGAGCTCGGGGCGCGGGCTGGGGCTCATGGGGTTTCTCCGTTTTCGATCTGGCCGACGACCTTTTCCTGGGCGGCCTCGATCTCCTCCGCTTGCGTTTCGATGAATTCTTCGTATTCCTCGGGCGAAACGACCTCGACTTCGGTCCGCATCGCCGCGTAGGCCTGGCCGGAGAGGGTGGCGGAGTCGCCCAGGTAGGTGCCTTCCTCGTCGGCGCTGAAGAGAACCTTGTTGGTCTTGCCCGGCACCGCGTCGGCCTTGCGTGCCAGTTCTTCCACGTTCCAGGTGTGGACGACGTCGGTTGACTGCAGTTCGAGCTCCACCGCGGTGTCGACCGGGACCACCAGCTTGTAATAGGAGAAGGCGCCGTTCGGGTAGTCGTAGCGCCACAGCCACTGCTGGCCGGTCGCTTCGATCTTCAGCGGTTCCGAGCTGTCGGAGGCAAGGCCGGCATCGCCGGTCGTCGGCTTTTCCCGGGCGTTGTCGGTGAAGACGATGCCGAGGATGAAGAGCAGCGCTGCGAAGACGGTGAGGAGGCCCCCGACCCGGAACTGCAGCCGCCGGCCGCCGAGCAGCTGGCGCGGCTCGGCCCCCCGCTCGCCGCGGTAGCGGCGGACGACGTAGAGGAGCGCGCCGACGATCGCGACGATCAGGATCGCCGCGGCGAAGAAGCCGATCCAAAACAGCGTGTCGATCTGGTCCGTGCCAGGGGAGTGGGACGCCAAAGCGCGGCCATTCTATTCACGCTGGGCGGCGCGACGCCCTCCCGGCCGCGTTCTGGCCCCGGACCTATACTCGCCGCCCCTATGAGGAGGCGCTCCCGGCCATCGAATGCGCTCCGCCTAGCGGTGCGCGCTGGCGCCTTCAGCGCCGTCGGCGCGGCCGTCGCGGTGCCCCTGCTCCGGCGCCGGTTGCGAATCCCGACCGCCGTCACCGTGACCGCCGTCGCGGCGGGCCCGCTGGCGCTGGCCGTGTTGAGCCCGCGCTCGAAGCGGCGCGACGTCGTCCTCTTCGCGATGCAGATGTGGGCCTTCACCGTCGCCCACGAGCTCCCTTATGACGACCCCGAGCGGCTGCGAGCGCGGCTTCGCACCCTCTATCCGATCCACAGCGACCGCGTGATCGGCGCCGGCCGCCTGCCCAACGCCCGACTGCAGCGCGGTTTGGCGCGCTTGCCGCAGGTCGGGGCGGTGAACAAATTCCTCGCCTGGACCCACTGGCTCTGGTTCATCGTGCCCTACGCCTCGCTGAGCTGGATCCTCGTCCGCCACAACGACCGCTTCCCCCGCTCGGCGCGCCAGATGGCCGCCGTCTTCGACCTCGGCTGCGCCGTCTACTTCGCGGTCCCGACCGCGCCGCCCTGGTGGTCCTCCGAGCAGGGCCTGACCGGCGAAGAGGTGCGGCGGATCATGGTCGAGGTCGGCGAACCGACCTGGGGCCGGGCCTGGGAGCGGATGTACGACGCCCTCGGTGGCAACCCCTGGGCGGCGATGCCCTCGCTGCACTTCGCCACCTCGCTGCAGGCGGCGCTCTCGCTCTCGGAAGCGGGGAAGGTGGAGGGCGCGCTCGGCTGGGGATACGCGGGCACGCTCGGCTTCGCCCTCGTCTACCTCGGTGAGCACTACGTCACCGACCTGCTCGCCGGTGCCGCCCTGGTAGCGGCCGTGCGCAAGGGCGAGCCGCTCGCCGAACCCCTTATACGCAGGGTAAATGGAGAGCTGCAAAGACTGGAGAGAATGGCAAGCGGGTAATTTCCTACTCGTGTCTCCGGATAACTCGGCGAACGGGGAAAACTCGGCGAACGGGGAGAACCGCATCGCCGAAATGCCGATCTTCACCACCCGTCGGCTGATCCAGACGATCGTCGTCGTCTTCGTCCTGCTTGGCGCGATCTACTTCCTCTTCCCGAAGCTGATCGGCCTCGGCGATGCCCTGGGCAAGCTCGACGAGGCCGATCCGCTCTGGATCGCGATCGCGATCGGGTTCAACGTGCTCGCCTACGCGACCTACATCGCCCTGTTCAAGGCGGTGGTCGGCGGCGACGCGCTGCGCCTCACCTGGGGGGAGACCTACGAGATCAACATGGCCGGGGTGGCCGGGACGCTGCTCTTCTCGGCCGGTGGCGCCGGTGGCATCGCCGTCACCTACTGGGCGCTGCGCAAAGCGGGGATGCAGCGCCGCGACGTCGCCCGGCGGATGGTCGCCTTCGTCTCGCTCCACTACGCCTTCTATCCGATCGCCCTGATCGTCTTCGGGATCCTGCTGCGGACCGGGGTCCTCAACGGAGAGGACTCGGTCGAGCTGACGATCATCCCCGCCGCCGTCGCCGGCCTGCTGTTGATCCTCGGCGTCCTGGTCACCCTGATCCCACCCGATGCCGGGCACCGCCTTGCCCGCTTCGCCCACAGCGACCGCTCCCGCAGTTGGCTGGAGTCCGCCGGCAAAATTCCCGCCACGCTCGGCGAAGGCTTCCGCTTCGCCCTCGGCCTCTTCGCGCATCCGCGCCGCGGTGGCCTCGCGGTGATCGGCGCCGCCGGCTTCTGGGCGGCCAGCATCGGGGTCCTCTGGGCCTCCTTCCACGCTTTTGGGGTCCACGTGCCGCTGGCGGTGGTCGTCCAGGGCTTCTTCCTCGGCATGGTCGCCAACCTCTTCCCGCTGGCGCCGGCGGGGGTGGGGGCGGTCGACGCCGGAATGATCGGCGCCTTCGTCCTCTTCGGGATTCCCGAGGAGACGGTCTTCCCGGCGATCCTGATCTTCCGGCTGGTTGCCTTCTGGATGCCGATCCCGCCGGGGATCTTCGCCTTCTTCCAGCTCCGTCACACCGTGCACCGCTGGGAAGAAGAGGGGCTGCCGGTGGACCGCGGCGGCGAGATCCACTCTCCGGTCGAGGAGGTCGCGGCGGTTGCCTTCGACCCCGGAGAGAGCTACTATAAAAAGTAAAGTAATAGACTCCAGGCGGCAGATATGGCAGAGCAAAAGAAGGTCGAGAACGTAATCATCGTCGGCGGTGGGCCCGCCGGCTACACCGCGGCGCTCTACACGGCGCGCGCCAACTTGGAGCCGCTCGTCTTCGAGGGCTTCCAGTGGGGCGGGCAGCTGCAGAACACGACCGAGGTCGAGAACTACCCCGGCTACCCCGAGGGGATCATGGGGCCGGAGATGATGGCCCAGTTCCGCGCCCAGGCCGAGCGATTCGGGACCCGCTTCGTCACTGATGACGTCGACCGGGTCGAGCTCTCCGACGGCGGCGTCCACAAGGTCTTCCTCGGCGACGAGGAGCACCGGGCCAAGACCGTGATCCTGGCGATGGGGGCGGAGCCGAAACGGCTCGGCGTTCCGGGTGAGATGGAGCTCGGCGGCCGCGGGGTCTCCACTTGCGGCGTCTGCGACGGGGCCTTCTTCAAAGACCAGAACGTGATCGTCGTCGGCGGCGGCGACTCGGCGATGGAGGACTCGATCTTCATCTCCAAGTTCGCCAAGAACCTGACGATCGTCAACCGCCGCGACGAGTTCCGCGCCTCGAAGATCATGTTCGAGCGGGCGCGCGACAAGGAGAACATCGACCTCAAGACCCCGTTCATCCCGGAGGAGTTCGTCGCCGGCGAGAGCGGCAAGCTGGAGAAGGTCCGCCTGCGGAACGCCGAGACCGGCGAGCAGGAGGAGCTGGCCACCGACGGCGCCTTCGTGGCGATCGGCCACGTGCCTAAATCGGAGATCGTCAGCGGCCAGGTGGAGACCGACGAGGACGGCTACATCGTCACCGAGGCCGGCTCGACCCGGACTAACCTCGGCGGTGTCTTCGCAGTCGGCGACGTCGTCGACCACACCTACCGGCAGGCCGTGACCGCGGCCGGGACCGGCTGCATGGGCGCGCTCGACGCCGAGCGCTACCTGCGCGACGCCGACGTGCCGGTCGAGGCGCACTGGATGCCGGGCGGCGAGCCGGCCGAGATTGCCACCGGTCCCTGACTCCTCAGTACTTGGATAAAGATTCCTGCGTTAGGAAGCCCGGGGGGAAGGGCAGGTATATGTTGGCCCAGTGAGCTCTGAGTGTTCCCATCTCGATTCGGTCAATTACCTCAACCTGCCCGGTGAGGTCGCGGGCTGCGAGGAGTGCCTGGCGATGGGTATGGACTGGGTGCACCTGCGGATGTGTCAGACCTGCGGCCACATCGGCTGCTGTGACAACTCGATCGGCAAGCACGCCACCGCCCATCACCAGGACACCGGCCACCCGATCATCCGCTCGGCCGAGCCCGGCGAAGACTGGAGCTGGTGCTACGTCGACGAGCTGATGATGCGCCTCGAGCAAGATAAGTAGCCTTCAGATATCTTCAGGATATCCCCCTGCTAAGGTGCTGGCATGGCAAAAGCGACGAAGGTCCTCGTGACGATGCCCGACGATCTGCTTGAACGGATCGACCGGGAAACCAACATCTTGGGTCAGACTCGCAGCGAGTTTCTTCAAGAGGCCGTGCGGCGACGACTTGGCTCACCCGATCCCTTGGAGGTGGAGGCGGCATTGCTACGAGGTCGTGCTGCCTTGAATGGGCTGGGCAGCTTCGAGTCGGCCGAGTTGATCCGTTCGGAGCGAGAGGAGCGCGATGCCCGCGATCGACGTCGTTAGCGATGCGAACGTCGTACTGAAGTGGTTTCACTCCAAGGGCGAGGAGGAAGTCGAGCCGGCGCGTGCTCTTCTCGACGCCCACAAGGAACGAACCGTCGTCCTCTCGGTTCTTGACCTGACGAAGTACGAGGTCGGGAATGCACTGATGCGTGGTAGATCAGGCGCCAGTGCCGATCAGACTGCGGTCGTGATCGAAGCCCTGCTCGAGATCTGCCCTTCTATCCGCCCGAGCCCCGAAGAGATGAAAGCCGCCACTCGACTGGCCGAACGCCACAAACTGACTCTCTATGACGCTGCCTATGCGGCCGTTGCGCAAGGTCGCTCGGCCGAGCTCGTGACGATGGATCGCGCTCTCCTTGAGGCCAAGCTTGGAGTGCGGCCCAGCGAACTGGTCGCCGCCATGGCAGGTGCCAAGGGGAGGTAGCGCTGACGCTCAGGCCTCGGGGGTGACGATCGCGAAGGCGGGGTCGGGCTCGTCGAGCAGGCCGAGCAGCTCGCCGATCTTCTCGCCGTCGCCCTCCACCGCGAGGCGGCCGCTTGCGGCCAGCGCGGCCAGGTCCGCCGTCCCCATCAGCAGCTCGTTCAGCGCGGTCCGTTCGACGACCAAGGCTGCTTCGGCTTCGGCGCCGTCCTGCCACGGCCGGTGGTTGAGGACGCCGTTTTCGAGCTGGAGCAGGCGGCGCTCGCCGGGGTTCGTGACCCGCCACTCGATCGCCAGGCGTTTGCCCCAGGCGCGGGGGCCGTTGAGCCGCACCTTCATCCCGTCGAGGATCTGGGCCACCGAGAGCTGGGCCAGGATCGCCGGGGCGCGGGTGTCGGAAGGGGTGCCGGTGACCCCGCTTCGCAGCTCCTCGGCGCCAACCAGGTAGAAGTTCCGCCAGGTTGCGTTCTCGGCCCCGTAGCCGAGCTGCTCGAGCGCGTCGGCCTGTAGCTGCCGCGCCGCCTCGTTGCCAGGTTCGGCGAAGACGACGTGGTTGACGACCTCGGCGACCCAGCGGTAGTCGCCCTCCTCAAACGAGCGGCGGGCCTGCTCGAGCACCTGCTCGGCGCCGCCCATCGCCTCGACATAGCGCTGCGCCCGCTCGACCGGCGGGTGCTTCCAGAGGTGGGCGGGGTTGCCGTCGAACCAGCCCATGTAGCGCTGGTAGACGGCGCGCGCGTTGTGGCTGACCGAGCCGTAGTAGCCGCGGCAGTGCCACTCGGAGGCGAGCTCCGGCGGCAGCTCTAATTCCTCGGCGATCTCCGGCCCGGTGCGGCCGGCGTTGATCAGGCGCAGGGTCTGGTCGTGCAGGTAGCCGTAGAGGTCGCGCTGCTTGCGCAGGTACTCGACGATCCGCTCCTGCCCCCAGCGCGGCCAGTGGTGGCCGGCGAAGAGGACGTCGCTCTCGGCGCCGAACAGCTCGATCGACTCGTCGAGGTAGGCGGCCCAGATTTGCGGGTCGCGGACCAGGGCGCCGCGCAGGGTGAGGACGTTGTGCATCGTGTGGGTCGCGTTCTCGGCGATGCACAGGACCCGGTGCTCGGGGAAGTGGAAGTTCATCTCCGCCGGGGCCTCGGTGCCGGGCGTCAGCTGGAAGACCATCCGCACCCCGTCGACCGTCTCTTCCTGCCCGGTCTCGGTCACCTCGAGGTTCGGCGGGATCAGCGTCAGCGTGCCCAGCGAGGTCGTCTGGCCGAGGCCGGAACCGATGCCGCCGTCGGGGCCGCGCTGCAACCGCGCCCCGTACATGTAGCCGGCGCGGCGCCCCATCGCAGTGCCGGCGTAGACGTTCTCGCTGACCGCGTGGTGGAGGAAACCTTCGGGAGCGAGGACCGGAATCTCGCGCTCGGCGACCTCCTCGGGGGTGACGATCCCGGCGGCGCCTCCGAAGTGGTCGATGTGGCAGTGGGTGTAGAGGAGGCCGGTGACCGGGCGGTCGCCACGGTGCTCGCGATAGAGCGCCAGCGCGGCGGCCGCGGTCTCGGCCGAGATCAGCGGGTCGATGACGACGATGCCCTCCTCACCCTCGACCACGTGCATGTTCGAGAGGTCGAAGCCGCGCAATTGGTAGAAGCCCGGCGCGATCTCGAAGAGGCCGGCGTTCAGGTTCAGCCGGCTCTGCCGCCAGAGGCTGGGGTGGGCCGTCTCCGGGCAGTCCCCGTCGAGGAAGCCGTAGGAGTCGAGGTCCCAGACGACCTTGCCGCCCTCGCCCTCGACCCGGGCCGGCTCGAAGCGGGCGACGAGGCCGCGCTCGGCCTCGGCCAGGTCCTCGCCGCCGTCGGGGGGCAGCGCCGCCGCGGCCTCGCGATTGCGGCGCGCGGTGATCTCGGAGGCGGGCTTGCGGGCGGCGCTCACGCGGCCTCCGCCTCCGCTCGCAGGCGCGGCGCGGTGGCGTAGGCCTCGCCGTGCTCGGCGCGCAGGCGGTCGAGCGTCTCGACCGCGCGGCGCGGGCCGATCAGCTCGGTTATCGCCAGCGGCCCGATGGGCCAGTTGAAGCCGAGCTTCATCGCCGTCTCCATGTCGGCGCCGGAGGCGATCTCCTCTTCGCGGGCGAAGGCCGCCTCGTTGGCGATCTGGGCGAAGAGCCGGGTGAGGACCTCCCCGGCCGCCGGGTCGATCTTCGCCAGCTCGGAGGGGTCGAGGGTCGGGGCGGCGATCCCGAGGTCGGGGTCGGGCTCGCGCTGTTGCCCCTCGCCGTACTCGAAGTAGCCGTGGCCGCTCTTGCGCCCGAACCGGCCTTCGGCGACGAGCTTCTCCTGGATCGGGCTCGGGCGCCAGCGCTCCGGCTCGCCACCCTGGGCGAAGAATGAGCGGGCGATCTCGAGGTTGACGTCGAGGCCGATCAGGTCGAGCAGCTCGAACGGTCCCATGCGGAAGCCGCCGCCGAGGCGGACGGCGCGGTCGATCGTCGGCGCGTCGGCGACCCCGTCGCCGAGGATCCGCAGCGACTCCAGCGAGAACGGGCGGGCCAGCCGGTTGGCGACGAACCCGGGGCTGTCCTTGGCCCGGATCGGGGTCCGGCCCATCCGCTCGGCGACCGCGGTCGCCGTCGCCAGTGCCTCCTCGGAGGAGCGTTCGGCGGCGACGACCTCGACCAGCTTCATCAGCGCCGGCGGGTTGAAGAAGTGCATCCCGACCACCCGCCCAGGCCCGGGCACGCCGGCGGCGATCTCGGTCACCCGCAGCGAAGAGGTGTTGCTGGCGAAGACCGGCTCGGGGCCCACCGCGGCGGCCAGCGAGGTGAAGATCTCCCGCTTCAGCTCCAGCTTCTCCGGCGCCGCCTCGATCACCAGCCCGCAGCCGCGCAGCCCCTCGAGTTCGGTCGCGGTCTCGACCCGAGCCGCGGCGGCCTTGGCGTCGTCGACGCTCCAGCGCCCGCGCTCGGCGCCCTTGTCAAGTGCGGCCAGCAGCCCTTCGGCGCCGGCCTCGGCCAGGGTCGGCGCCACGTCGTAGAGGACCGTCTCGTAGCCGCCGAGGGCCGCTAACTGGGCAATGCCGCGCCCCATGGTGCCGGCGCCGAGGACGCCGACGCGGCCGACGGTCATCGTCCTTTGAAGTCCGGCTCGCGCTTCTCGATGAAGGCGGTCATGCCCTCGACCCGGTCCTCGGTCGCCATCGCTTCGTCGAACATCCGGCGCTCGGCGACGAGCCCGTCGCTGAGCGCCGTCTCCTCGGCGGCGAGCACCGCCTGTTTGGCGAGGCGGGTGGCGATCGGCGGCCGCTCGGCGATCGTCCGCGCCAGCTCGACCGCCTCGAGCGTCGACTGGCCGGTTTTGACGACTTTGTTGACCAGCCCCCAGGCGGCCGCCATGCCGACGTCGAAGTGGCGGCCGGTCAGCACGTACTCCATCGCCCGCTGCTTGCCGATCGCCCGGGTCAGGCGCTGGGTGCCGCCGCCGCCGGGGATGATCCCCAGCGTGATCTCCGGTTGGCCGAAGCGGACGGTTTCGTCGGCGACGATCATGTCGCAGGCCATCGCCAGCTCGCAGCCGCCGCCCAGCGCGTACCCGGCGACGGCGGCGACGATCGGGGTCTGGACCGCGGCGATCCGGCGCCAGAATTCGGCTCCCCTGGCGTCGGAGGGCTCGCCGGGGGCACGGGCGGCCAGGGCTCTGATGTCGGCGCCCGAGGCGAAGATCTTCTCGGAGCCGGCGATCACGATGCAGCGGACCTCGGGGTCGGCGTCGAAGCGCTCGAGGCCGCCGACGATCCCTTCCCGCATCTCAACCGAGAGGGAGTTGCGGGTCTCAGGGTCGTTGAGTCGCAGTAGGCCGACGTGGAAGTCGTCAACTGCGGCCTCGACAATCGCCACGGCTCAGGACTCCTCGAAGGGGAGCATCGCGTTGATGCCGGTGGCCTGGCGGCCGATGATCAGCTTCTGGATCTGCGAGGTCCCCTCGTAGAGGGTGGTGACGCGGGCGTCGCGCAGGTAGCGCTCGACCGGGTAGTCGTCGACGTAGCCGGAGCCGCCGTGGACCTGGATCGCTAGGTTGGCGCACTCGACCGCCGACTCCGTCGCGAACAGCTTCGCCACCGAGGTCTCGGTCAGGTTCGGCTTGCCTTCGTCCTTCAGCAGGCCGGCGCGGAGGACCAGCATCCGGCTGGCGTCGCGCTTCAAGATCATGTCGGCGATCATCTCCTGCACCAGCTGGAAGCGGGCGAGGGGGACGCCGAACTGTTTGCGCTCCTTCGCGTACTCGACCGAGGACTGGACGCAGCCTTCGCAGATCCCGACGCAGCCGGCGGCGACGCTGTAGCGGCCGTTTTCGAGCGCGCTCATCGCCACCTTGAAACCGTCGCCGACCTCGCCGAGCATCGCGTCGTCGCCGACCTTGACCTCGTCGAGCGAGATTTCGGCGGTGTCGGAGGAGCGCAGCCCGAGCTTGCCGTGGATCTCCTGGGTCGTGAAGCCGTCGCTGTCGGTCGGGACCAGAAAGCAGGCGAGGCCGCGGTGCTTCTTCTCCGGATCGGTCTGGGCGAAGATCAGCGCCACGTCGGAGTAGTTGCCGAGGCTGATCCACATCTTCTGGCCGCTGATCGACCAGCCGCCGTCGGTCTTGGTCGCGCGGGTGCGGAGGTTGGCGGCGTCGGAGCCGGTGTCGGGCTCGGTCAGCCCGAAGCAGCCGAGCCCCTCGCCCGAGCAGAGTCGCGGCAGCCACCGCTGCTTCTGCTCCTCGGTGCCCCACTTCTCGATCGGGCCGGCGACCAGCGAGGTGACGACCGAGATCACGGTGCGGGCGGAGGAGTCGGCGCGGCCGATCTCCTCGGCGATCAGCCCGTAGCTGACGTAGTCGAGCCCGCGGCCGCCGTGCTCTTCGGCAACCGGCGCGCCGAGGAAGCCGATCTCGCCGAGCTTGCTGGCCAGCTCGCGGTCGAAGCGGCCCTCGCGGTCGTTCTCCTTGATCTTCGGCAGGATCTCCCGCTCGGCGAACTCGCGCGCGGTCTCGCGGATCAACTTCTGCTCGTCGCTGTAGGTGAAGTCCATCCCTACAGCTCCCGCAGCTCTCGGCCGAGGGTCTCGGCGAAGGCGGCCTGTGCCTCCTGCGTGCGCGGTCCCGGCGCCGCCGGGAAGACGCGGCCGTCGACCGAGGAGACGGGCTGGATCTCACGCGTGGTCGAGGCGAGGAAGGCCTCGCTCGCCGCCCGCAGGTCGTCGAGGTGCCAGCTGCCCTCTTCGACGTGGAGGGCCTTGATCATGCGGTCGCGGGTGATCGACTCCAGCACGCCGTCGGTCAGCGCCGGGGTCCGCAGCTCGCCCTCGGCGGAGACCCAGAAGACCGACGAGGTCGGCGGCTCCAGCACGGTGCCGTCGGGGCGGACGAGGACCGCCTCGTCGGCGCCTTTGCCTTTGGCGATCCGGGTGGCCTGCATGTTCGCCGCGTAGCTGAGCGACTTGACGCCGTTGAGGATCACCGAAGGGCAGTAGGTGACGGAGACGAGCGCGACCGTCTCTGGGTGGGGCGGGATCGGCTCGGTGGCGGCGATCCGGCGACCGCCGCGGGTGACGATCAGCCGCAGCTGGCCTTCGACCGCGCCGGCCTGCCCGAGCAGGGCCGCGATCTCATCCTCCAGCGCGGCGCGGTCGACGCTCAGCTCGATCGCCCCGGCCGAGCGCTCCAGCCGGTCGAGGTGGTCGACCAGCGCGAAGGGCTTGCCCTCGTAGAGGCGGATCACCTCGAAAGCGCCGTCGCCCCGGTAGATCCCGTCGTCCTTGAGGCCGATCGTCGCCTCGCCCGTCGGCCCGATCGCTCCATCGACGCTGGCGAGCTCTTCGAAGCTTGCGGTCACGCGGCGAGGCTATCTGGTCCGCGCAGCCGGGTCAGCCGTGTTTGCTGTGGATACGGCAGCCGGCGCCCTTGAAGTCCTTGGCGATGCAGCGCTGCGGCGCCCAGCGGACTTGGTAGTGGCTGTCCCAGGCGAAGGTCTGCTGCTTGCGGGTGTAGAAGGGTGAGATGAGCCCGGCATAGATCGTGCCTTTGGCGATCCAGGCGATTTCGCAGCGGAAGCGGGTCTTGCTCACCCGTTTGCAGTTGCCCGCGACGCGGCTGGCCGAGCTGAAGCGCTCGCCGAAAGCGTGGAAGAGGGTGAAGACCGCGAACTCTTCCCCGGTCGATTTCGTCATCGACGGCAGCGGCGCCCCCGGGTCGACGAACGGCGCCGGTCCGCCGCTTTCGGTGGCGGCGATCCATTCGTTCACCCAGGTGGAGACGTAGTCGACCCGGGTGAGGACGTTCGGGGTCTGGGGGCTGCAGAGCGGCCCGACGACGCTGATCACCGCCAGCTCGACCGGCGTCCCGTCGGCGCGGGTGGCGACCGCCGGGCCGCCGCTGTCGCCGAAGCAGGTGCCGGACGTCTTCTTCGGCGTGGCCAGGAGGCAGAGCTGGACGGTGCCGGAGTAGTCCTTGTAGAACCCCTTGGTCTTGCGCCGGCAGGTGCTGTCCTTCTGCACCGTCATCGTCGTCGTCCGCATGTTCGCCGGCGCCTGGCGGTTCTGCGCCTGGGTCACGCCCCAGCCGGTGACCGAGACCGTTGCGCCGCCTTCGTAGAGCGCCGCCTCGGCCGGGCCGGCGACGGCCAGCGTCGGCACGGCGGTCGGCCGCGAGAGGATCAACACCGCCGCGTCGCCGTGGACAACGCCGGGGTCGAAGGAGGGGAAGACGTGGGTGGCGACGACCTCGAAGACGTTCTCGGGCTGGGCCAGCTTCGGGTTGGCGACGCCGATCGCGACTGCGTATTCGCCCGGCTTGGAGAAGGTCCCGGTCTCGACGTCCTCGACGCAGTGGGCGGCGGTGAGGACGACCCGCGGCGCGACCACGGTGCCGGTGCAGGCGAAGCCGCTGTGTTCGTTACCGGCTTCGATGTAGGCGAGGTAGGGGAACTGCTCGATCGTCGCCGGCTGGCCGCCGACGATCGAGGCCTGCGCCCCGCCCGAGGCCGACGCCCCCGCGGGCGCGCACAGCGCCAGCGCGAGGATCGCCCCGCTCAGAACCGTCGCCAGCAGTCGTCGTTGCCCCTGCATCTGCACTTCCAACACCCTAGTTGAGCGTTCAGACCGCTTCAAAGACAGTGGACAAACCTTGGCCCACCCCGACGCAGAGGGTGGCGACCCCGTAGCGGCCGCCGCGCCGTTTCAGCTCCCGGGTCAGGGTGCCGGTGAGGCGGGCGCCGGAGCAGCCGAGCGGGTGGCCGAGGGCGATCGCGCCGCCGTTGACGTTGAGCCGTTCCTCGTCGATCCCGATCTCTCGGACGCTGGCGAGGACCTGCGAGGCGAAGGCCTCGTTCAGCTCGACCAGCTCGATCTGGTCGATCGCAAGGCCGGCGTTCTCCAGGGCGCGCGGGACGGCCTTGACGGGACCGATGCCCATGTACGCGGGGTCGACCCCGGCGACGCCGGAGGCCACCACCCGTGCCAGGGCCTCGGCGCCGATCTCCTCGACGCCCTTCTCGGAGGCGATCAGCATGCAGGCGGCGCCGTCGTTCAGGGTCGAGGCGTTGCCGGCGGTGACGGTGCCGCCCTCGCGGAAGACCGGCCGCAGCTTCGCCAGGCTCTCCGCCGAGGCGTCGGGGCGCGGCCCCTCGTCGGCCTCGACCAGCACCGTCTCGCGGCCCTTCGGGGCCTCGATCGGGACGATCTCCTCGGCCAGCTTTCCCGCCTCGGCGGCGGCGACCGCGCGCTGGTGGCTGCGCAGGGCGAAGGCGTCCTGGTCCTCGCGGCTGACGCCGAAGCGCTCGGCGACGTTCTCGCCGGTCTCGCCCATCGACTCGGTGGAGACGCCGAGCCCGGCCATCCGCGGGTTGACCATCCGCCACCCGAGCGTCGTGTCGTGCATCGTCTGCGGGCCGCGGGGGAGTCCGCGCTCGGGCTTCTCGACCACCCACGGCGCCCGGCTCATCGACTCGACCCCGCCGGCGAGGTAGAAGTCGCCTTCGCCGGCCTTGACCGCCCGCGCGGCACAGTTCACCGCCTCCAGCCCAGAGGCGCAAAGCCGGTTGACGGTCGCGCCCGGCACGCTCTGCGGCAGCCCTGCAAGGAGCGCCGCCATGCGGGCCACGTCGCGGTTGTCCTCGCCGGACTGGTTGGCGGCGCCGAAGTAGACGTCGGTGAGGCGCTCGGGGTCGACGCCGCTGCGCTCGACCACGGCGGCGATGACGTGAGCGGCGAGGTCGTCGGGACGGACGCCGGAGAGGGAGCCCCGGTAGGCGCCCATCGGGGTCCGCAGCGGTTCGATCACGTAGGCGTCGGGCATCGGGGCGAACCGTATCCTTCCCGTGTGCTCTTCATCCTCGGAACCCTCGCTTTGCTTGCCTTCATGGTCGGCGTGCTGCTGGTCGTCGGGCACTACTACCCCGGCAGCTCCGCCGGCCTCGTCGACTGGGTCCCGACCCGCTCACCCGAGGTCGAGGCGCAGAACGAGATCGACGACGTCCGCCAGATGCTGGAGGCGCAGAACGAGATGCGCCGGCGGCGCGGGGCTCCGGAGATGACCGAAGAGGAGCTGCACGAGAGCGTCGCCGAGGACGAGAAGATGCGGCTGCGCGGTCGCGGCCCCTTCGAGGCGATGTAGGTGGCGCGGGCCCTGATCGTCGGCTGCGGTTGCCGCGGCCGGGAGCTCGGTGCGCAGCTGCTCGCCGAGGGTTGGGCGGTGCGCGGGACCAGCCGCCGGGAGGAGGGGCTGGAGGCGATCGAGGCGGCCGGCATCGAGGCTGCCCTGGCCGACCCCGACCGGCCGGGGACGATCCTCGACCTGGTCAACGACGTCGCCGTCCTCGTGCTGCTGCTGGGCGGCGCCGAAGGCAGCGCCGAGGAGCTGGAGGCGATCCACGGGCCGCGCCTGGAGCGGTTGATGGAACACCTGGTGGAAACCCCTGTGCGCGGGGTCCTCTACGAGGGCACCGAGGGGGGAGAGCAAATCGTCCGCAACGCCGCCCAAACCTGGCGCATCCCCGTCCGCATCCTGCCGAGACCGCAAAAACCCGTACAGAACCCGGGTTTTTGCGGTCTCGCGGCTGAGGTGACCGCAATCCTGGCCGGCGAAGCTAAATAGCTAAACTCCGATAAGGATTTAGGTAATAGACGAAGAAGCGCGAGAGGAGCGTTCTCCATGGCTTTGCAGCTCGGTGACGTAGCACCAGATTTCGAGGCCGACACGACCCAGGGTCGGATCAAGTTCCACGACTGGCTCGGCGATTCCTGGGGGGTCCTGTTCTCGCACCCGAAGGACTTCACCCCGGTCTGCACCACCGAGCTCGGCTACATGGCCAGCATCGAGCCGGAGTTTGAGAAGCGCGGCGTCAAGATCGCCGGCCTCTCAATTGACCCGCTCGACAAACACGAGCTCTGGGCCGACGACATCGAGGAGACGCAGGGCGCGCGGCCCGGTTACCCGATCATCAGCGACGCCGACTTCTCGATCGCGAAGGCCTACGGGATGCTCGCGGCCGACGTCTCCGGCGACCCCGGCGACCGCACCCCGGCCGATAACCAGACCGTCCGCAACGTCTTCGTCATCGGCCCCGATAAGAAAATCAAACTCATCCTCGTCTACCCGATGACCACCGGGCGCAACTTCGACGAGGTGCTGCGGGTGATCGACTCGCTGCAGCTGACCGCCAACCACAAAGTCGCGACCCCGGCGCAGTGGCAGCAGGGCGACGACGTGATCATCGCCGGCTCGGTCTCCAACGACGAGGCGAAAGAGACCTACCCCGACGGGTGGGAGGAGCCGAAGCCGTACATCCGGATAGTTCCGCAGCCGAGCAAGAACTAGTCGAGACGGTCCAGTAAGTCGCTGAGGATCCGCGCGGTCGCTCCCCAGATCAGGTGCCCTTCGACCTCGTAGGTCGGGGTGTGGATGGGGACGCCGCGCCGGATCAGGCGGCGCATCTCGTAGCCCTCGCGCAGCAGCTCGAGGGAGAAGGTGAGGACGGTCTCGACCTCGCCCGGGTTCGGCTGCAGGTCCAGCTCGCGCGGGTGGGGGACGTAGCCGACGAAGGGGTGGACGACGAAGTTGGTGACGAAGGTCCGCGTCGCCGGCAGCGCCTCGCCGATCTCCACCATGGCCGGGTCGAGCGCGATCTCCTCCTGCGCCTCGCGCAGCGCCGTCGCCTGCAGGTCGGCGTCCTCGGGGTCGCGGCGGCCGCCGGGGAAGGAGATCTCGCCGGCGTGGCGGCGCAGGTCGGCGCGGCGCTCGGTGAAGACGAGGCCGGGCTCCTGCGGCCAGCCATAGAGGGGCAGCAGGACCGCGGCCTCGACGGTGCCGCTCAGATGATCACCTGGACGGTGCCCCCGTCCACCGACCAGGCGGCGCCGGCGACGTAGGAGGCGCGCTCGCTGCAGAGGAAGACGATCGTCGCGGCGATCTCCTCGGGCTTGGCGAGGCGGCCGATCGGGCGCTTGGCGCCGGCTTCGGCGAGCGCCTCCTCTCGGCTGTCGGTGCCGGAGACCGCCATCGACTGGTCGAGCAGGCCGCCCGGTTCCATCCACATCTCCGCTTCGACCGGGCCCGGCGCGACGGCGTTGACGAGGACGCCGGTCTTCGCGTAGCGGTCGGCGAACAGGCGCGAGAGCGAGAGCTCGGCGGCCTTGGCGACCGAGTACTCGGCCATCGCCGCCGAGGGCCGCTTGCCGGCGGTCGAGCAGACGTTGACGACGCGGCCCCAGCCGCGCTCGGCCATCAGCGGGATCGCCGCCCGCATCGCCCGCAGCGGCGCCATCACGTTGAGCTCGTACTGGGCGCGCCAGTCCTCGTCGGGGACCTCGTCGAGGTCGCGCCACTGGGCGGCGCCGGCGTTGTTGACGAGGACGTCGAGCGCTCCGAAGTGCTCCTCGCAGGCGCCGAGCATCCGCTTGCCGGCGTCCTCCTCGGTGACGTCGATCGCCAGCGACGCCGCCGCACCGTGCGCCGGCTCGGCCGCCCGCGCCGCCTCCTCGGTCGCCGCCCTCAGCCGCTCCTCGCCGCGCGCCACCAGCAGCACCCGGGCGCCCTCGGCGCAGAGCTGCAGCGCGGTCTCGCGGCCGATCCCGGCGCTGGCGCCGGTGACGACGCAGGCGCGGCCGGCCAGGCCGAGGTCCATCAGCTCTCCTCCAGGCGCTCGACGACGCGAACGTGCCCTTCGCCCGCGAGGACCTTGTGGACGGGGCATTTGGTCGCGATCACCAGTAGTCGCCGGCGCTGCTCCTCGTCGAGGTTGGCGGGGAGCTTCACCCCGACCTCGAAGCTGTTCGGCACCGGGCCCTCGTAGCCCATCTCGACGTCGACCTCGAGCTCGCCGACGTCCCAGCCTTTGCGATCGGCATACATCTCGATCGTGATCGCGGTGCAACCCGCGAGGCTGGCGCCGAGCAGCTCGGTCGGGCGGGGGCCGGTGTCGCTGCCGCCGCGGTGAGCGGGCTCGTCGACGCGCAGGTCGTGGCTGCCGTCGAGGTCGACGTCGTGGGCGAAGCCCTCGACTCGGCGGGCGACGATCCGCACGTCAGGCCTTGCCGCGCCCCTGAAACAGGGCGGGGTCGTCGACGTCGGCGAAGCGGGCCATCGCGTAGACCGCGTCGGAGGCGCGGTTGACGAAGTGGATCACGGTCTCGCTGGCAATCTCCCCGGCTTCGTTCAGTTCCGAGATCCGGCGCTCGGCGCGGCGCACCGTGGTGCGGGCGACGTCGAGCTGGGCGGAGAGCTGGTTGCCGCCGGGGATGACGAACTTCGGCGGCAGCTCGACCCGCTCCATGTAGCGGTCGATCAGCGCCTCCAGCTCGGCGACCATCTCCTCGGTAGTGCGGCTGACCCCGTCTTCGAGTCGGTCGGCCGCTTCCGGCGCGGTCGCCAGCGCGGCGCCGGCGACGAAGATGTCGTCCTGCAGGCGGAGGATGTCGGTGGCGAGCTCGGCCTGGTCGGGCCCGCAGAGGGCGCGGGCGACGCCGAGCTGCGAGCAGGCCTCGTCGAGGGTGCCGTAGGCGTCGGTGCGGCCGTGGTGCTTGGGGACACGGCCGCCGTACCAGAGCGAGGTGGTCCCGTCGTCGCCCTTCTTGGTGTAGATCTTGACCACGTCAGCGCACCGGGTTGAAGGCGAAGCCGGTCATCACCTTGGGGAAGAAGAAGGTCGACTTCGGCGGCATCACCGCGTCGGTGTTGCAGATCTCCTTGACCTGCTCGACCGGAACCCCCCGCTGGATGAAGGCGACGTCGTAGGGGCCGTCGTCGACCATCTCCAGGGCGGCCTCGACGCTCTTCGCGTATTCGAGGCCCTTACGCTCGTCGATCTCGTGATCGCTCATCCCGGCGAGCCCCTTGAGGACCAGCGTCTCGAGGATCGCCGAGTCGAGCCGGCGGTAGGCCTCGGGCATGCCCTCGAGGCGGCGGTCGACCTCACCGAGGTCTTTGAGTCGGAGCCGGAAGGCCTTCTTGTGGAAGGAGTCGTAGAGGCCGAAGACGCCGACACCCTCCTCGCCGGCCGGGTCGATTTCCTCGCGGGGGACCTCCTCGGCGTCGAAGAGCTCGCGCAGGCCGTTGCCTAGCGCCTGCTGGCGCTCCGGGTTGTCGGCGAAGCCGGAGAGGAGGCGATGGGTGGGGAAGACGGTAAGGCCGGGGTCGTCGAGCCCGGTCAGCGACATCAGCGTGTAGTTGTGCGGGCCCTCGCCGCCGACCTCGTCGCGGAAGGTGCGAGCGGTCTCGTAGCGGTGGTGGCCGTCGGCGATCAGCAGCTGGGCGCCGGCCAGGCGCTCGGTCACGGCGGCGTGAATGTCTGGGTCCTCGATCTTCCAGAGCCGGTTGACGGTGCCGTCTTCGTCGCGCGCTTCGCCCCACGGCTCGTCCGGCAGGCCGGGCTCGACCAGCGGCCAGGCGTCCTCGGTCGAGAGCGAGAAGATCGGCGAGAGGTTGTAGCCGGTGGCGCGGGTCAGCTCCAGGCGGTCGAGCAGCGGGCCGGGGTGGGTGCGCTCGTGGGGGCGGACGGTCCCGCTCTCATAGTCCTCGACCCGCACCCGGGCGAGGATCCCGTTGCGGCTGTAGCTGCGGCCGTCGGGGGCGACGTAGTCCTGGGTCATCGCCCACAGTGAGGGCTCCTCGTCCTGGACCAGGGCGCCGTCGGATTTCCAGCTCTCGATCCGCGCCGCTGCCTCGGCGTAGGGGTCGCCGCTGGGGTTGCTGTCGGGGTCGGCGGGGTCGAACGGTTTCGGCAGGTCGATCGCGACCGCGTTGTAGGGCGAGCGCTCCAGCAGCGCTTTGCGCTGGGGCGCGTCGATCACGTCATAAGGCGGCGCCGCGACCGCGTCCAGCGAGCCGACCTTCCCGAGGTCGTAGTGCAGAGCCTTGAAGGGAAGCACCTCCGCCATCGCCCCCAGAACCTACACTTGCCTCCGACGGGGTGTGGCGCAGCCTGGTAGCGCGCCGCCTTTGGGTGGCGGAGGTCCCCGGTTCGAATCCGGGCACCCCGATGGACTCGCCAGGCGGCCGTGGATGATCCTCGTCTTCGGCGGGTAGGTGAGGCTGAAGACGTTCCCGGGTTGAGGAGGTTGAGATGGAGAGTTGGGATCTGACCACGGTTGACGTGGAGCCGCGCCAGCCGCGGATCCTCGCCTCGGCGGACGACGCCAGGACGATCGTCCTGCGGCTGCCGGCGGGGGAGGAGATGCAGGAGCACGAGGTGCACGAGCGAGCGCGGGTGATCGTGGTCGAGGGAGAGGTCGAGGTGACCACCGAGGACGGAGCGGACTCCGCCAGTGCGGCGGCCGGGCACCTGTTCGAATTCGCCCCGGGCGAGCGGCGGACGATCGTCGCCCGCTCCGACGCGCGGCTGCTGATGGTCCTCTCGCCCTGGCCCGGCGACGGTCACCCCGGCGCGATGACGCTGGAGGAGAAGGCCCAAGCGCGCGAGAAGGCCGCCCGGCACGCGCCTTAGCGACCTACCAGAGGACCAGGTTTCGCGACACGTCGTGCTTCGCGATCGAGCGGTCCTTGGTCACCAGCTTCGTGCCCTGCTGTATCGCGCTGGCGTAGATCAGCCGGTCGGCGGGATCGCCGGGGAACGACGAGGGCAACGACACCGCGGTATCGGCGATCGCCGGGGTGAGGCCGACGGTCCGTACGTGGGCGCCGAGCTCGTCCAGCCAGGTGCGAATCGGGATGTCGACGCTTATTCGCCCATGTCGCGCCAGCCAGGCCAGCTCGTGCCAGCTGATCGCCGCGATCAGCAGTTCCTCGGCCTCATCCAGGGCTCGCTGCGCGGATCGGCTGAGCCGCGAGGGTTCCGCCGACCACCAGTGGACGGCATGGGTGTCCAGCAGGAGGGTGCTCATTCGGGAAACGACGGATCCCACATCTCGCCCGTCGAAAGGAGATCGTCCTCGTCGGCGGCCGTTCGGGCGCGACCTTCGAACATCCCTTTCAAGGTGCGTGCGCCGCTCGGGGGTACCAGCCGCGCCACCGGGCGGCCGTGGCGGGTGATCTCGATCTCCTCGCCGGCAGCCGCCTCGTCGAGGAGGCGGAGGAAGGATGCCTTGGCTGCGGTCGCGTTCATCGATTTCGGCATATGACCATAATAATGGCCATTGCCGTCGGCGGTTTTCCGGCGCGCATGGGGGACCTATGACCTGCGCAGGTCAAGTTCTCCCCCGCGGCGGTCGAAGAAGTACGGAGACTGCGAGATGAACGAGATATTTGGAAGCCAAGTGGAGGATCCGGCCGAAACGCGCGAGCGACGGCGGGTGGAGCGGGCCGTGTTCGAAACCGACCGGCAGCTGATCGAGGGCGACCTGACGTTGCCGCCGGCCGGCTACCAGAGCCGCTTCTCGGACTCGCTCAACCGCGGCGAGTTCGAATTCGTGCCGCTGACCAACGTCCAGATCACCTCGTTGGCGGACGGCAAGGTCAGTCAGGTGCCGTTCCTGGTCCTCTCCAAGCGCCAGATCCGGATCGCCTACCCGACCGAGGGGTAGGCGGCAACCGTCAGTCCCGCTGCATCCGGCCCCGGTTCGCGTAGGAGCCGAGGTCGATGACGAAGGCGAGGATGACGATGAACCACTCGAAGCCGGTCACCTGGTTGCTGCTGGCCGACCACATCACCGCGTAGGCGAGCGTCGTCCAGGGCAGCAGGAAGAACCCTAGGAGCGGGACGAACCAGCTGTCGAAGGCCCGGCTCAGCAGGTCGGAGAAGAGGAAGATCGCGAACAGCGCCAGTCGTGGCGAGATGAACGCGAGCAGAACGACCAGACAGCCCATTGCGCAGAAGCTACCCCCTCGGTCGGCGGGCAACCAGTCGAGTTCACCGGCTCGTTATCTCCGTCGCGTAACGTTTTCGGAGGAGAAAAGACGAGAGAACGGGCTGAGATGAACAGACTTGGAAAGCTGATGACGATGATGCACCCGGAGAAGACGAAACTGGTGACGCCAGAGGAGGCGTTGCCTGGCCGCAGCGAGCGCGGCTATGGCGTGCCGGCGACCCACGCCGTCCTCGGCACGCCGCTGGAGCCGCCGTTCCCGGAGGGGACCGAGGTCGCCTACTTCGCGCTCGGCTGCTTCTGGGGCGCCGAGCAGCTGTTCTGGAGCCTCGATGGCGTCTACTCGACGGCGGTCGGCTACCAGAACGGGACCACCCCGAACCCGACCTACGAGGAGGTCTGCACGGCGAAGACCGGCCACGCCGAGGCGGTGATGGTCGCCTTCGACCCCAAGAGGGTCTCCTACGCCGACCTGCTCAAGGTCTTCTTCGAGGAGCACGACCCGACCCAGGGCATGCGCCAGGGCAACGACGTCGGCACCCAGTACCGCTCGGGGATCTACTTCACCAACGACGCCCAGAAGGCGACCGCGGAGATGGTCCGCGACGCCTACGACAAGTCCCTGCGGGCCGCCGGCCGGGAGCCGGTGACGACCGAGATCGAGCCCGCCGGGCCGTTCTACTACGCCGAGGACTACCACCAGCAGTACCTGCACAAGGTCCCGGGCGGCTACTGCGGCCTGAAAGGGACCGGAGTCGCTTGCAGCATCCCCGCCCCTGCCGCGTAGCGGCGCTTTTCGCCGCGCTTTTCGCGGCGTTTTTGGGCGCGGCGGTGCCCGGGGGGCGCGGCGAATAGCATCTCGGCCTTCGTGGCACCCTCCTTCGGCTCTTACATCGCCGGCTGCCTCGCCCTGATCGGGATCATCGCGGCGCTCGGCCTCGGCGGCTACTGGCTGCGGCGCTGGATCGTGCCGGAATTCAGCGGCGCCCTGGCGCGGCTCGCCGACGCGACGCTGGCGGTGGCGCTGCTCGTCGTTTCCCTGCAGATCCTCGGCTCGCTCAGCCTTCTGTACTTCGGCTGGATCGTCGTCTTCTGTATCGGCGTCGGCCTCGGCGCCGCCTGGCTCGGGCACTCGAAAGCCGGCGGTCAGGGGCGCGAAGTGGCGGCGCCGCGGGTGCAGGACATCGCCCTGCTGATCGCCCTCGGCGTCGCCTCCTGGACCGTCGCCGAGTGGACCTTCCCGGCCCAGTCGAGCCTCGACTTCGGCATGTTCGGCGGCGACACCACCTGGTACCACATGCCCTTCTCGGCGTTCATCGCCCAGGAACACTCGACGGTCCACCTGCACTACACGGACCCGCTGCGGCTGGCCGCCTGGTTCTACCCGGCCTCGACCGAGCTCGTGAACGCAGCCACGATCGTCCTCTTCAAGAGCGACTGGCTGGCGCCGCTGCAGAACCTGATCTGGCTGCCGATCGGGCTGCTGGCCGCCTGGTGCATTGGCCGCCCGTACAAGGTCGGGCCGGCGACCCTGGTCGCGGCGGCGATCGTCCTCGACGCCGGGGTGATGATCGAAACCCAGCCCGGCGAGGCGCGCAACGACATCATGGGCCTCGCCTTCCTGCTCGCCTTCGCCGCCTTTCTGATCAACGGTCACCAGCGAAGAGCCCCGGCGGCCGGGGCCGTCCAGGACGCGCCCGAGCGCGACGCGCCCCTTCTCGACAAGGGGCCGCTGATCATGGCCGGGATCGCGGCCGGGCTCGCCGCCTCGGTGAAGACCACCTTCCTCGTCCCGGTGGTGGCGATCGCGATCGGCGTCGTCATCTTCAGCGGCCGCGGCCGGCGCTGGACCTCGGCCTGGGTGATGGGGCTGCCGATGCTCGTGGTCGGCGGCTACTGGTACCTGCGGGCGGCGATCAAGACCGGCGGCAACCCGATCCCGATCACCAAATTCGGGCCGCTGAACCTGCCCAAGCCCGATCAGATGCCGCTCGACCCGCGGCCGCGCTTCGCCGTCATCGACTACATCACCAACCCGACCATCTACCGGCGCTGGTTCTTCCCCGAGCTGGAGAACGCCTTCGGGCCGCTGTGGCCGCTGATCCTGATCATGGCCGTCAGCGCCGCCGTCTACATCGCCTGGAAATCGCGCAACAAGATCCTGCGGGTGATCGCCGTCGCCTCGCTGCTGACCGCGGTCGTCTACGTCTTCACGCCGCTCACCGCCGCCGGGCAGGAAGGGTCGCCCACCGGTTTCTTCACCAACACGCGCTACCTGGTGCCCGGGCTGGTCCTGGCGATGGCGCTTTTGCCATTGGCCCGCCCGATCCGGGCGCCCGACCGGCGCGCTCAGCAGACGCTGTACTTCCTCACGGCGGTCTTCGCGATCACGGTGCTGACGACGCCGAGGTGGTTCACCTCCTACATCGTCGGCACGGTCTTCCTCACGCTCTGCCTGGTCTGGGCGCCGGCGGCGTTCTCGCTGGCGCGGACCCGGGGCGGGTTCAGCCGGCGGGCGGTCACGGTGGGCGCGGTGGCCCTGCTGCTGCTCGCGGTGGTGCTGGGGCGCGCGCAGCAGGTCCAGTACGCCGACCAGCACTACGTCAACCCGGATCCGTTCCTCGGCGAAGGGGGGCCGAAGGAAGCCTACGTCTACACCCAGAAGCTGCACGACCAGCGGATTGGGATCATCGGCTCCAGCCAGATCATCTTCGGCCAGTACGGGTTCTACGGCAACGACGCCACCAACCACGTCGAATACATTGGGGTCCACGGCCCCCATGGCGCCAACCGGCTGCCGACCAGCTGCCGGCAGCTGCGCGCCCTGATCAACCAGGGCGACTACGACTACCTGGTGATGAGCCAGTACACCCAGGACACCGGCCCCTACAACACCGGCGTCGCCAACCCGTACCAGTTCCCCGTCTACGGCTGGGTGAAGGGCGACCCGGCAGTGAAGCTGGTGGTCAAGGACAACCTCGCCTCGCCCCAGCCCGACTACGTCTTCAAGGTCGAAGGCAAGCTCGACCCGGCGGGCTGCAAGCCGGAAAAGCGCCCCGTGGTGCCCGGCGAAGAACCGATCGAGTAGCTAGGCGGTCGCGAGCGCGTGCTCGCGGATCAGCTCGGCGGAGCGCTGGGGCTGCTCCCACCAGAACATGTGGCCGACGCCCTCGAGGACCTCGAAGCGGGCGGCCGGCATTAGCGAGGCGATCAGCTCGCCGTTGGCGAAGGGAAGGACGCCGTCCTCGGTGCCGTGGATTATCAGCGCAGGGGTCGCAATCTCACCGAGGCGGCCGCTGGTGTCGTGGCCGAAGATCGCCTGCGCCTGCAGTTCGATCGTCGCTTTCGCCGCCGGCACCGTGGTCGCCATCTCGTGGAAGGCCGCGAACGTCGACTCGTCGGCGCGGAAGGCGGGGGAGAGGTTGACTTCGTAACCGGCCCAGATCGCCTTCTCGCGATCGCCGGAGGCCATCCCGGCGACGAGCTTCTGCAGGTTCTCCTCGGGCATCAGCTGCGAGCCGGGCCCGCCGCAGTAGGTGCAGCCAAGAGTCAGCGAGCGCAGCTTCCCGGGCTCGGCGAGCGCCAGCTCCTGGGCGATCATCCCGCCCATCGAGATGCCGACCACGTGCGCGCTCTCCAGCCCGAGCGCGTCGAGCAGCCCGGCGGTGTCGGCGGCCATTTCGGCGATCGTGAACGGCCCGTCGACCGGAGCCGAGAGCCCGATCCCGCGGTTGTCGAAGGCGACCACGTCGAAGCCCTCCTCCAGCGCCCCTTTGAATGGCGCGCCCCAGGAAACGTGCGTCCCGCTCATCCCCTGGATCAGCAGCAGCGGCTCCCCCGAGCCGGCCCGCTCGTAATGGAACTCCCTCCCCGCAACCTCGACTTTCGCCATCGCCGGATCCTAAGCGAGCCGCCCGATCAGCGCCTAACCTTGCCTAACCCGCCCCCGTAGCTCAGTGGACAGAGCGCCGGACTTCTAATCCGATGGTCGCTGGTTCGAATCCAGCCGGGGGCGTACCCCGTTTTACTGCAAATAAACCTAAACAGGTTGACTTTCTTGTTTGTTCAGGTACGTTCGATTCTCATCAAGGGAGAAGCGTCCCTCGGTGGGACGCTCTGGGGAGGTTTGGAAAGATGGCCATCGTCCGTTCACGCCTTAAGGCCTACTTTCCGCGCGGACCGACAGGATTAGGAGCCCGCGCCCTGCTTGTCCTCTCGTTAGGGCTGGCCCTCCTCATACCGGCAGCGCTGACCGCTAGCCTCGCGCTTGCCAGTTGTTTCGGCGTTCCGTCGAGTACTGAGACGAGTAGCAACAACTCCTCTTCCACGATCTCTCAGAACCAGTGCACCGTGGGCAACCCGATCAACTGTGCCACCGGGAACGAGAGTGAGGAACAGACGGACCTCGCTCTTGCTGGTCGTGGTCCCGACCTCCACGTCACCCGCGCCTATAGCTCCGAAGCCGCCGCTGCAGGCAAAACCGGCGCTTGGGGCTACGGCTGGTCCGGTCCATATAGCTCCCACCTGGAATTCGAAGAAGGCGGCAGGGTCATCGTTGTGCAGGAAAACGGGGCAACCGCAAAATTCTTTCCCGCGGAAAGCGGATACGACGCCGGCGACTGGGTCCAGGCCACCCTGGTGAAAGAAGGCGAAAACTACGTCTTCACTCTACCCAGTCAAGAAAAGCTCAAGTTCAACTCCAAAGGCTACTTGACCGAACAAAAAGACCGGAACGGGAATGCCGTCACCGTCCTCAGTTTCGAAGGCATTTTGTTCCAGGTCAAAGACGCGGCGGGTAGGACCCTTAGTTTCGGCTACACCGAAGGCAAGGTCACGAGCATCGAAGACCCGATGGGGCGCAAAGTCAAATACGCCTACGAATCGGGCCACCTTGCCTCGGTGACCATGCCTGGCGAAGAAACTCCGCGCTGGAAATTCAAATACGACGCCTCTCATCGGCTGACCGAAGTGACCGACGGTCGTGGCGGCGTTACCAAAACGGAATACGACGCAAAACACCGCGCGATAAAACAGACCGATCCGATGGGCCGGGTACTCAAACTTGCCTACAGCGAATCGGGCGGCCTCAGGACGACGACGATCACCGAGCCGAACGGCTCGACGACCTTCGAGAAGTTCAACCTGGCCGGCGAGCCGCTGGAAATCATCAAGGCCCAAGGCACGGCGCTCCAGCGGAAAACGACCTACGAATACGACTCCGCCTATCGGCTCATCAAAGCCACCGACGCGCTCGGGCACGCGACGAGTTATGCCTACAACGCAGCTGGGGACCGCACCCTCGAAAAAGACGCCGAAGGCAACGAAACGAAATGGACCTATAACTCCACCCACGACGTCTTGACTGAAACGACGCCCAAAGGCGAGGTGACGACCTACAAACGAGACTTCAAGGGCAACGTCGAAGCGATCGAACGGCCCGCACCAGGGGGGCTGACCCAAAAAGCGACCTTCAAATATGCCTCCAATGGAGATCTACAGTCCGCGACGGACCCGCTCGCCCGAGAAACGAAATTTGAATACGAGACCTATGGCAATCTGAAAGCCAAGATCAACCCTGCGGGGGACAAGACCACCTGGACCTACAACAAAAACGGAGAGCAGCTGACCGAAGTCAGCCCCCGTGGCAACGAAGAAGGGGCCATCGCCTCTGAATTCGAAACGAAAACCGAACGCGACGCCCAGGGGCGGCCGATCAAAGTCACCGATCCACTCGGTCGCGAAACCAAATTCGCCTACGACAAAAACGGCAATCTCGAATCCACGACCAACGCCCTCGGCCAGACGACTAAATACACCTACAACGCCAACGGCGAGCGCACCAAAGTTGAAAAGCCGAACGGCAATACCTCGGAATCTGCCTATGGCAGCATGGGCGAAGTAAAAAGCCGCACCAACGGCAACGGCTACACGACGAAATACGAATATGACCTACTCGCGCAGTTGATCGAAACGATCGATCCGCTGGAACGCAAAACCAAACGGGAATACGACGCAGCGGGCAACCTCAAAAAATCCGAAGATGCTCTCGGTCGCACGGTCTCCTACGCCTACGACAACGCGGATCGACTCAAAGAAGTCAACTACTCCGAAGCGTCTACTGCCGACGTCACCTACAAATACGACAAAAACAGCAACATCGTCGAAATGATCGATGGCACGGGGACGACCACGAAGGCCTACGACCAGCTCGGCCGACTGACCGAAGTCAAAAACGGCAAAGCAGAAGTCGTCAAATACACCTACGACATAGGCAACCAGCAAACCGAAATCGTCTATCCCAACGGGGAAACCGTCAAACGGGCATTCGACAAAGCCGGGCGCCTCGAAAAGGTAACTGACTGGCTCGGCAAAGAAACCACCTTCGCCTACAACAGGGACTCGCAGACGAGCGCGATTACCTTCCCTGCAGCGACCTCTAACGTGGATGAATATGCCTACAGCAGAGGGGGGGAAATGACCTCGGTCTCGATGAAGAAGGGTGCCGAAGTCCTCGCGTCGATGACCTACACGCGGGACAACCTCGGCCGGGTCGAAAAAGCCGTCGAGACCGGATTTCCTGAAGAAGCCGAACGCAACCTCGAATACGACACCGCCAATCGACTGACTAAAAGCAATGGCACTACGTTCGGTTGGGACGCCGCCAACAACGTCACGAAAATCTCATCCACGACCTATACCTACGACAAAGCGGATCAGATCGCGACCGCGAGCAACGCGACCTTCGAATTCAACGAACTCGGCCAGCGGATAAAAGAAACGCCGGCGGGTGGGTCGGCCACCACCTTCACTTGGGACCAGGCGGGGAGTCTGGCCGCGAGCAAAGGTCCGACGATCGAAAACACTTTCAAATACGACGGAACGGGTTTGCGAACTACCGAAGTCAAGAACACCTCCACCTACGCAATGGTCTGGGACTCGACGGCGGGGATACCCCTCCTGCTGCGCAAAGGAAATGACTACTACGTCTATGGTCCAGGTGGGCTGCCCATCGCACAGATCACCTCAGGCTCAGCGACCTATCTGCACCACGACCAGCTGGGCTCAACCCGCATCCTGACGAATACGAGCGGCACCGTGGTGGGGACCTATCGCTACGGCCCCAATGGAGCGTTCTGGAAATTCACCGGAACCCAGGGCACCCAGCTGGGATTCGCCGGTCAGTACCGAATGCACAGCGAGAATCAGCTGATCTATCTGCGTGCTCGCGTTTACGACCCGGTGACGGCGCAGTTCCTAAGCCCCGACCCGATGGCGGGGGTCTCGGGGGAAACGTATGCGTATGCGGCGGCGAATCCTGTCAACCTAACGGATTCCTTTGGCCTCCTGGTCGATGCATGCGGATGCCCACACCCACCGTGCCCCCCTCAGCAGCCGCTGGCGGGAACTCCGACGGGTGCCCCGAAGCAAGAGGTTCCGGATTATGGAGTTCCCAAGCCGCAGCGTCCAGCGAACACGGATGCCTTTTCGGGTTACCCCGGACTAAAGAAATGGGGCCCTATAGGGGTGGGTATGGCTGTGGGGCTGGTGGCTACTCCAGGAGCTACGGCAGTTGCGGTGGGTGTATTCGGAGAGGGAGCGCTGGCCACTATGGTTGGAGGCACTGTCGCCTCTGGCATAGGGGGAGGCTATTCAGCCGCTACCCAGACTCTTTTTGAGGGAAAGTCAATTCTTGATACTCCTCTTAGGGCAGGGGTCGAGAGCTCACTCTGGGGTGGCGCTGTTGCCGCTCCCCTCTCCGTCGTGGCGCCAATTGGAAAGGCACTCCCAGAAGCCTTCAGCGCATGGTACGGCAATAGCTACGGGAACTGGCAGAGGTAAAGACCTAGCTAGTAGTCAGATCAATTTCATTTTAGGGAAGTCTTGGCGTAGGAGCCGTCGCCGCAAGCGCGATCACCGACTCACCGCCGAACTTCCCCCAGGTTGCATTGCCGAACCACTTCATGGCGCTGAGCGTCTGTGCTCCATGAAATGAGCGGCAGCCCATTAAGTTCGTCCAAGTGGTTGCAGCAACCAGGTAGGGCATTTCTGGATTGGGGAAGAGGAGGGATCCTCCATACATGGTGTCGAACAGCCCGATCAGCTCGAGCTGGGCATGTTCCGGTAGGTCGGGCCGGTACTGGATTGCGAGGCGGCCGTGCTCGAGGGAGTGCACGACGCTGGCTGGGGGAGGGGTCTCGCGGTAGGCGCCGTCTGCCTGTTGTTCGTCGACGTGGGCGCCGGAAGTTGGCGGCTCCGTTCTGTATCGCGGTTCTGGCGCGCTGGCTGGAATGTGTTCGTGGCCCTCATCTGGAAGGCGCAGTCGAAGCTCGCATCCTGCGGCTCGTGCTGCCTTTCGGATGCTCTGATCCTCAAGCTCTGGAGGCTCGATTCCGGCACGGCTGTCAGGGGCGATGCCGTTGGTGATTCCGCTATCTAGATTGATGTGGGGGTTGCCGCGAGTAGCAGAGCCCGACTCGGAGGACAGGACGATGATGGCGCCGACTGCGGTGAGCGCCACCAGTGCGACGAGGACGTAGGCCGTAAGGAGGCGTCCCCTTCCTCTCTCGGCCTGCGCAGATCCAAGGCCGGACGGCTCTTGTTGCTCGTGATCTCCCACCGCCCGAAACTCTATTGAGCAATGCTCCCCCGCTTCAACTTTTGGTCCCGATTGCTGCGGTACCGTCCCGACGCTGGCAAATCGCAATTTCTTGGAGGACACCGATGCCGGACACCACCTGCCACATGTCGATCTCGCTCGACGGCTTCGCTGCCGGGCCGGACCAGAGCCGGGAGAGTCCGCTGGGGAAGCGCGGTATGGAGGTCCATAGGTGGCACCTTGGCGACGAGCGCGCGAACGACGCCGACGCGACGGCGGAGGGCTGGCTTATGCGACCGCGCGGCGCCTACGTCATGGGCCGCAACATGTTCGGGCCGATCCGCGGCGAGTGGGATGGGGACTGGGATGGATGGTGGGGCTCCGATCCGCCGTACCACGCGCCGGTCTTCGTGCTCACGCACCACGCCCGCGAGCCGATTGAGATGGAAGGCGGCACGAGCTTCCACTTCGTCACCGAGGGCTTCGAGGCCGCTTACGCGCAGGCGCTCGACGCGGCCGGCGAGGGCGGCGTCGACATCGCGGGCGGCGCCTCGACCGTTCGTCAGGCACTCGCCGCCGGAGTGATCGACGAACTCACGCTCGACGTGGTCCCCGTCCTGCTCGAGTCCGGTGAGCGGCTGTTCGACGGAGTCGAGTCCTTCGGGTTCGAGCCGGTCGAGGTGCTCCACTCTCCGCTCGCCACGCACATCCGCTACCGGCGGATCAGCCGGGGCGCCTAGTCCGGCTTGCCCTGGCAGGCCAGCTTTCCCTGAAGCGAGCCCGGCTTCGGGGGCGGGAGAGTTGGAGCGCTGCGCTTCGTGCGCACGTTTCGAAGCTGACGGGCTGCGGAGCGGGCGACGTTGCGGTTGTGAGCCCAGATGACGATGGTGGTGCGGCCGGTGAAGACTTCCAGCTGGCTGCCGCCTGCGCCACGGGTCGCCTTCGCGCCTCGGAAGTTGAAGAGGCGGGGCGGCTTGTGCAGCTGCGAGGCCCAGCGATAGCAGGTGCTCCAGTTCTGGACCGAGAGCGGGAGGGAGCAGCCACCCTCGGCGAAGAGACCATCCGGCGGATCGCAGTCTCCGTATCCGAAGGTCGCCTCGGTTCCTACGCGCCCGTGTTCGGCTTGCGAGGCTCCCGTCAGTGGTAGGCCGTCGACGTCTCTGCCCGCGAAGTAGACGCGGAAACGGTCGAATTGCCTTGCCGCTCTCAGGTCGGGAGGGTTGAAGACCTCGGGTTCTGCGGAGTTGCAGCCGGCGAGAACGAGCCCGCAGAGAGCGAGGCACAGCAGCGTTCTGTGTAGACGGTTAGTTACCCTGGGGCGCATGCGGTCGATTCCGTTAACGCTATTGGTTCTTCTCCTGACTACTGCCCTCTGGCCGGCGGCGGCGATGGCGGTCGACGGCGACGGGGAAACGACCTTCGAGGTGCCCCTGAAAGGGACTCACGGACTCTCGGTCAAGCTCGAAGCCGACGACGACGAAATCGAGCTGACGGTGCGCAAGGGAAGTCAGTACGCCGTGTACACCGCGCCGGGGAAGGTGAGCCCGGCCGGGATTGCAGTGAAGTTCGGGCCCTTCGGAGAATTCGACGTCGACTATCAGCCCTTTCGCACCCTGGAGACGCACGAGCCAGGGCGCCGGTGCACCGGCGAGCCTCGGACCAAGACGGAAGGTTTCTTGCGCGGCGTCATCCGCTTTCGGGGAGAGGACGGGTATGTCGAGGTCGAGGCATCGAGGGTGAAGGGCACCCTCATCCTCCAGCCGCAATGGGACTGCGACTACCGCCGCCCCGGCATGACCTCCCCGGCAGTCGCCAGCAAGGCCGACGATGAAGAGGCAACCCTGACCGCCCGTGCGCGGCGGACGAGGACCAGCTTTGGCGTTATCGGCGCCCGTAGGAAGGACGAAAGGCCCTCCACCTTCTTCTTCGCCGTCAGCCTCGACACGCGAGAAGGGGTTGGGATCTCCCGCGTCACTTTCGGTGGCGACCGCTCGACCGGCAACTTCGAATTCGACAACAGCCGCGGCATCGCGACCGTCGATCCTCCCGCTCCGTTTGCCGGCTCCGCCCATTACGTACGTCGACCCCACGGCCCCGACACCTGGAAGGGCTCGCTCACCGCGCCGCTGCTCGGGCTCGGCCGAGTCCGCCTCGCCGGTCCCGGCTACAAGGCGTGGATGGTTCCGCGGCTGCCGAACTTCGAGTGACCGGGCAGCGGGCGCTTGCGGCCGCCTGCACGGTGGCGAGGCAGCAGGGGATCCCGTGCGAAGAGGCGGTGGTCGCACACGCGGGTAGCAACGTGATGGTGCATCTGGCGCCTTCGCCGGTCGTGGCGCGGGTGATGACTGGGACGGTGGCGCTGCACGACGACCCCGGGCGCTGGCTGTCCCGCGAGGTCGCGGTGCTGGAGTTCCTGGCGCCGACCGGGCTGGCGATTGCGCCGAGCCCGTCGGTCGCGCCGGGGCCGTACGAGGCCGACGGACTGTGGATGACCCTCTGGGCCCGGGTGGAGGTGGAGGGCCCGACCGCGGCGGACGATCCCGCTTGGCTGGGTCGATCCCTGCGCGAGCTGCACGAGGCGCTTTCGGGGTTCCCGGGCGAGCTGGCGGGGCTCCCTGACCTCCAGCGGGACATCGAGAGACTGCGCCTGCAGCTGCGACCGAGCGCGACCCTCAGCGCCGAGAAGATCGAGTCCCTCGGGGAGAGACTGGAGGCGCTCGGCGATTCGGTCTTCGGGCTCTCCCTGCCGGCGCAGGCATTGCATGGCGACGCCACCCTGACCAACCTGCTCTCGACCTCCGATGGCCTGGTCTGGAACGACTTCGAGGACACCTTTCGCGGACCGATCGAGTGGGACCTAGCCGGCTACGCGATGAGCCTTGAATACAGCGGGGCGGATGCCGACTCCATCCAGCGGGCGCTCGACGCCTATGGCTGGGGCGACCGGCGGGAGCTCGACGCCTTCACTGCGGCGCACGAGCTCTACGACGAGATCTGGCAGCTGTACTCCGCCCGGTAAGCAATCCGTCCAGAACGGACTTTTTCGGGCCTAGGCATCCGCTCGGGCTGGAAGAGTCCCGCAAATGGTGCGGCGCCCGAGCCAAAAGCTGTTCGCGATTCTTGTCACCCTGAGCTTGCTGGGCTTTGCCGGCTGCGGCTCGGGCGGCCGGGGTTCGGACTCCGGCACGCTGAAAGCGACGTTTGGCTCCTTCCCCGACTACCTCGATCCGGCGCTTTCGCACTCCGAGGAAGGGTGGACGGCGATCTACGACACCTACATTCCGCTGCTGACCTACAAGCACGCCTCGGGGAAAGAAGGCAGCCAGGTGATCCCGGGGCTGGCGCTCTCGCTGCCGAAGATCAGCGCCGACGGGAAGACGTATGAACTGCAGTTGCGCAAGGGGCTGCGTTACTCGGACGGGTCGACGGTCAAGGCCTCGGACTTCGCGCGGGCGATGGAACGGGTCTTCCTGCTCAACTCCAGCGGCTCGCCCTTCTACACCGACATCGTCGGCGCGCCGCAGTTCGCGAAGAGCAAGAAGGGCGGCATCGCGGGCATCGTCACCGACGACGCGACGGGGGAGATCACGATCCACCTGACCCGCCCGCGCGGCACCTTTCTGCAGGAGCTGGCGCTGCCGTTCGCGGCGCCGCTGCCCGCCGGCACCCCTGACCAGGATCTGACGGCCGACCCACCGCCGGCCACCGGTCCCTATGAGATCGTCTCCTCCAAGCCGGGCCGGGGCTGGTCGTATGCGCGCAACCCGTTCTGGGCGAAGGCCAACGCCGCGCGGATGCCCGAAATACCGAGCGGCCACGTCGACAAGATCGAGGTGACGGTGCTGCGCAACCCGACGACCCAGGTCAGCGACATCGAAAACGGGACCTACGACTGGATGGAGAACCCGCCGCCGCCGGACCAGTACGCGGCGGTGAAGGACAAGTACGAGGGCACCCAGTTCCGCGAGGAGGAGACCGAGAGCACCTACTTCTTCTGGATGAACGTGACCGAGCCGCCGTTCGACGACGTAGCGGTACGGCAGGCGGTCAACTACGCCGTCGACCCCCGCGCCCTGGAACGGATCTACGCCGGCCAGCTGGTCGGCAGCCAGCAGATCCTGCCGCCGGGGATGCCCGGCTTCGAGCGCTACGAGCTCTACCCCTACAACCTGGAAAAGGCGAAGCGGATGATCGCCGAAGCCGACCCCGCCGACCGCCAGATCACCGTCTGGACCGACAACGAAAAGACCCAGGAAGAAGCCGGCACCTACTACGCGGCGGTACTCGAAGACATCGGCTTCGACGTGAAGTTGCAGGTGATGAACGCCGACAACTACTTCACGATCGTCGGCAACGCCTCGACCCCGAACCTCGACACCGGCTGGGCGAGCTGGTTCCAGGACTACCCGCACCCCAACGACTTCTTCCAGCCGCTGCTCTCCGAAGAAAGCATCTTCCCGACCAACACCTCGAACCTCTCGCGGATCGCCGACCCGCGGCTGAGCGCGAAGATCGCGACCCTCGCCGAACAGCCGCTCGACGCCGGGGTCGAAGCCGAATACGCCGCGCTCGACCGCGAATTCATGGAACAGGCGCCGATGGCCCCCTACGGCACCGGCACGATCCCGACCTTCGTCTCCGCGGCCATCGACCTCGACGAAGTGATCTACAACCCGACCTTCAACCAGGACCTGACCAGCTTCCGCTTCAAGTAGCGGGATCGCGGTGGCCGCCGCCGGGGTCAGATCTCCAGCCGCGCCTCTTCGAGGTCGAGCTCTTTGAGGATCCGGATCATCGCCTCGTTCGAGAGCTCGCCGGAGTTACGCAGCTTCAGCAGCGCTTCCCGCTGCGCGGCGAGGACAGTCTGGACCACCTGCTGGTAGGCGAGCGAGCGGTCCTCGTAGCCGTCGTCCTCGATCTTCCCGGCCTGGGCGGCGAAGCGGCGCTTGCGGTACTCGTAGAGCCGGCGCATGCGGTCGAGGGTCTCGTCGCGCGTCCACTCCTCTGCGCCGAGTGCGTCGATCTGTTCCAGGGCCGCCTTGCTGGCAATCATCCGCGCCCGCACCTCCTCTTCGGCAGCCTCGCCGCCGTCGGTGATCCCCAGCCGGCGCAGCAGCAGCGGCAGCGTCAGCCCCTGGACGACGAGGGTGAAGAAGATCACCGTGAAGGTGAGGAAGATGATCAGGTCCCGTTCCGGGAAGGCGTTGCCGGCGTCGGTCGTGAACGGCAGCGCCAGGGCGATCGCCAGCGAGACAGCGCCGCGCATCCCGCTCCAGGCCAGCACCACCCGCCAGCCGGGGCTGAGCCGGCGGGGCACCTGCGAGGGGCGCCGGTCGAGCATCCGGATCAGGTAGGGCATGGTGAAGAACCAGGCGAGGCGGACGCCGACGACCACGCCGCTGACCGCCAGCCCGTAGCCGACCAGGGTCGAGGCCGAGTAGCCGTCGAGCCCGTCGACGATCGTCCGCAGCTGCAGCCCGACGAGGACGAAGAGGATCGTGTTGACGACGAAGTCGAGGACCTCCCAGACGAAGTAGCCCTGCAGCCGCGGCCGGGTCGGCAGGATCGCCGGCGCGCGGATGCCCATGTAGATGCCGGCGGTGACGGTCGCGAGGATCCCCGAGGCGCCGATCGCGTCCGCCGGGATGTAGGCGGCGTACCCGCTCAGCAGCGAGAGGGTGACGTTGACCTCGGTGTCGGGGACGCGACGGCGGATCTCGCCGAGGATCGCCCCGGCGGCGAGCCCGATCGCGACGCCCCCGGCGGCGCCGAGGACGAATTCCAGCCCCGCGTCGGCGAGCGAGAAGCTGCCGGCGACGACCGCGGTGACCGCCACCTTGTAGGCGACCAGCGCGGTCGCGTCGTTGAACAGCCCCTCGCCCTCGATGCCGCTGACCAGCCGCCGCGGCGCGTCGAGGCGGCGCATCACCGTCGCCGCCGCCAGCGGGTCGGTGGGGGAGACGATCGCGCCGAGGACGAAGGCCGCCTCCCAGGACATGCCGTCGATCAGGGCGTGCGCCGCCCAGGCGACCCCGCACATCGTCGCCAGCACCAGCCCGACCGTGCTCAGCGTCAGCCCACGGAGGTTCTGTTTGAGGTCGTTGAAGTTGGCGAAGATCGCCGAGCCGTAGAGCAGCGGCGGCAGGAAGATGACGAGGACGACTTCGGGGTCGAGCTTGATCTCGGGCAGGCCCGGGAAGAAGCCGACGGCGGCGCCGGCGACGACGAGGACGATCGGGTAGGGGACCCGCAGCAGGCGGGCGAGCGCGGTGAGGCCGCCCACGGCCACCAGCAGCCCGAGGATCAGCAGCTCAGCCTGTCCCATCCTCGGTAGTGGAGCAGATCGCCGCGGCTATTTGCTGGCGGTGGCGGTGGCGCTGGTGTAGCCGGTCGAGGCGGCGGTGATCGTGTGGGTGAAGCTGCCGCTCGCCGGCGGTTTGTAGGTGAATTCGGCGGTCGAGAGCGCGGCGCCGGTTTCCGGGATCGCGATCGGCGAGCCGGTCACGGTGCTGCCGGAGGTGGCGGTGACGGTGACCGATTTGCCGGCCAGGTTGGAGACGAGGTTGCCGACGCTGTCGGTGATCGAGACCTTGGCTTTGACCGTGCCGGCGTTGGTCAGCGAGGTGATGGCGCAGGTGAAGAAGCAGGTGGAGCTGACCGAGCCCGGGCTGGCCGTCAGGTCCGAGAAGGCGACCCGGTTGGCGGCGCCGGTCGAGACCGTGAGGGCGAGCCCGGCGGCGGTCGAGATCGTCCCGTCGCTCGCGGTGACGCTGGCCGTTTCCACCTTGTTCAGTTTCGTGAACCCGTTTTTGGACGAGGCCGGCGTGGCGACGCCGTTCGTGAAGGTGAGCGCCGTCGCGGAGCCGAAGTTGACCGCGGTGCCGGCCGCGTTGACGACCGTCGGCAGGGCGCCGCTGGGGCTGGCCGTGGCACCGGCGAAGGTGATGTTCTTCGAGCCCGCGTACCCGGTCGCCGTGTTGCCGTAGACGTCCTGCGCGGTGGTCGTCAGGTTGAACCCGGTCGCCGCCACCGGCGTCGCGGTCGAGGAGGAGAGGACGAGCTTGGTCGCCGTGCCTGCCGCCACGGTCACGGTCACGGCGGTCGGGGTGGTGATCGCTCCCTCGGTTGCTTTGACGCTGGTCGAGCCCGACTTGTAGAGCTTCATCCCGCCGTTGCTGGTTGCACTCGCTTTGGCGACCCCCGCGGTGAATTCGAGCGCGGTGGCGCCGCCGAAGGCGATGTCGGCGCCGGTCGAGTCGCTGACCGTCGGGTTGGTGCCGCCGGGGCTGGCCGAGGCGCCGGAAAAGACGAGGCTGTGGGCGCCGGTGTAGGCGGTGGCGGTGTTGCCGTAGGTGTCCTGCGCGGTCGTCGTCAGTTCGTCGACCGCGCCGACGGCGGGGGTGGCAGAGGCCGCCGCGAGGGCGAATTTGGAAGCGGCGGCGGCGGTGGCCGTGATCGCCACCGGGCTCGGGGTCGTGATCGACCCCTCGGTCGCGGCGACGTTGGCAGTCCCGACTTTGTAGAGCTTGACGAGTCCGTTTTTGTTCGACGCGACGGTGGCGACGCCGGTGGTGAAGCTGATCGCGGTCGCGGTGCCGAAGTTGACCGCGGTGCCGGAACTGTTGACGACGGTCGGCTGGGTGCCGCTGGGAGCGGCGCTGGCGCCGGAGAAGACGAGCGAATGGGAGCCGGTGTAGGTGGTGACCGTGTTGCCTTTTTCGTCCTTGGCGGTGATCGTCAAGTTGCTCGACCCGCCGGCGACGATGCTCGTCGCGCTCGCCGCGACCGTGAACGAGGTCACCACGCCGACGGTGATTTTCGCCGTTTTGCCGGCGCTGGTCGCTTCCCACGTGTGCCAGACGGCGGTCACTTCGTAGGTGTGTTCGCCGATCGGGACCGCGCCGTCGACGCAGGTCGTGACCGCCGTCGGGGCCGCTTTCCCGGGGCAGTTACCGGCCGGTTCGCCGCCGTCGCGCCTTACGTAGTAGGTCACGGTTCCTTCGCCCGGAGGCGTCACCGCGCCCCAGGTAAGGGTGACCGCGCCGCCGGCCGCCGGGGTAGCGGCGGAGATCGTCGGCGCCGTCAGTTTCGAGACGGCCGCCGCGGCGTTGCCGGTGCCGCTGCCGGAGAAGTAGGCGACCGCGGTGCCCGCCAGGGCGATGGCGAGGACGCCGATCAGGAAGCCGGCGACGCCGCTGCTGCGGACGCGTTTCGGTCTCAGTCGCTTCATCCCCGCGCCTCACCGCTGAAGGCGAGCTGGACGGTGGCGCCCTGGCAGGCGTTCTGGTCGCTCGGAAGTTCGCGCAGCGCCAGCGTCGGCGCGCTCACCGTGGCGCTCGGCAGGCTGGCGGTTCCCCCGGCGGGGACGACGAGCGGTGCCGAGGCGCTGAGGCCCGCCGGCCTGACCGCGAAGTTTGGATCGGCCGGGCACCCGGGAGGGTCCGGGGAGACGGTGACGGTCAGCGAGGTGACTTCGATCGGCACCGGGTTCGGGTTGCCGATTCGCACCGGCAGCTCCTGGCCCGGCGCGCCGGGCAGCAGGTCCTCGAGCGCGGTCGTGTCGGGCTCGATCGTGAACCCCTTCGGCTCCAGCTGCGCCCAGCGGTAGTGGGCGGCGGGGCCGGCGATGCCGCGGCGGTTCAGGGCCCTGACCGCGAAGGCGTGGTCACCCGGCTCCAAGCCGCGGATTACGTACGGGGAGGAGCAGCCGCTCCACTCGCCGCCTTCGAAGCGGCACTGGAATCGGCGCCAGCGGGTCGGCGCGGGAGGCGCCGTGCCCGGCTTGCCCCCCACCGGCTGCTGCGGCGGCGGGGCCACGTGGAAGCGAAACTGGACTTCGGTGGCGAGCCCTCCGCTGGGTGGGACTTCGATGAAGCGGGGCCGCGGCGGTCCGCCGGCCTGTCCGCGAGGGGGCGTGCCGCGCTTCCCGCTTTTCTTCGCAGCCGGGTCGGGGCGCGTCGCGGCGTAGGCGACGCTTCCCAGGCAAGCGACGGCGGCGACCAGGGCGAGAATCGCCCTGGTCGCTCGGCCGGGCCCGATATGCCGACGCCCATGCATCACTCGACTTGACTGGTTGGGGCCGCTAGTTGCTGGAGAGCGCGAGGGTGAGTTCGGCTCCCTGACAGGCGTTTTGGCTGACGCCGGTGTCGTTCATGGTCAGCGTGCCTTTCGGCGTCACCGCCTGCCCGTTGCCGGGCGGGAAGGTGGCGTTGACCGCGACGGCGGGCATCGCGAAATCGGGGTTGCCGCCGGTGATGACCACGCTGCAGGTCGAGTGGCCGGCGTCGACCGTGATCCCGGTCAGGGTGATGGTGCCGACCCGCTGGGCGCCGCCCGACGGGTTGTCCACGGTGAAGGAGACCTGCGAGGAGGAACCGGGGTAGAGGTTGCCGGTGACGGTTCCTTTCAGGGTGACCGCCGAGCTGGTCCCGACTTTGGCGGTGGCCGTTCCTGAGCCGGTGCTCGTGAAGTAGGCGTATGCAGCGGCGGCGAGGGCCAGAGCGCCGATGCAGCTGATGGTGACGAGGGCCCGTTTACTGGTGAGGTGGTGCATGGGTTCTCTTTCGTTCAAAGGCGAGCGGTGAACGCTCCGGATTGCCCCCTCATCGACAATCTGTCCAGCTGGCTTAAGTTTTGAGCGCTTAGGTGTTGCCGACCGCATCGGGAAGTCATTCCGGTTGCATCGCTACACCGCGCTGTGGGTATGCCGACAAGAGAAAGAGATGCCGGCCGAGCCTGACACGGAGGTCTTGAAGCTGACGTTGCCGGCGGAGCCGGCCTCGGTGCCGGCGCTGAGGCGCAGGACTTCGAGCTTCGCCGCGGCTCAGGGAGCCGGCCGGGAGCTGGTGGCGGACGTCGCCCTCGCGGTCTCCGAGGCGGTGACCAACGCCGTCAAGTACGCGAAGGTGAGCGGGACCGAATCGGTCCTCGACCTCTGCGCGGCGCGCCGCGGCGACTGGCTGGAGGTGCGGGTCCGGGACCGCGGCGAGGCGTTCGGCAAAGGCTCGCCGGACGGGCTCGGACTCGGTCTTTCGATCATCGCCCGCCTCGCGACCGACCTGCGGATCGTGCAGGAAGGGGAGGGGACCGAGGTGCGGATGCGGTTCCCGCTACCGGCGGGCTGAGCGCCTCCGCTTAGCGGCGTTTCGGGTCGGGCATCTTGAACAGGGTCTGGCTGCTGGAAACGTTGGTGCCCTCCTCGCCCGACTTCACCATCCGGGCGGCGCTGCGGGCCTCGACCTCGAGCAGCTCCAGCCGGGCCTTTTCCTGAACCTCGAGGGCTTCCTGCAGGCCCTCGGCGTCGAATACCAGCGGGGTGCGGGTGAGGTGGAAGTCCTTGTCAGCGCCGATCAGCCGCGCCTTCGCTGAGGCGACGAAGTCGTCGATCATCTTCTGCATGATTTCGCCGAGGATCCCCTCGGCCACGAGCGGGTCCAGCTCTTCCCACTCCTCAGTGTCGATCAGGTGGCGCTCGGTGGCGCGGTAGAAGTGCTCGAGCGCGCCCCGCACCGGTCGCGTGCTGACCAGCTCGGCGCAATCGAATCCGACCAGCTGTTTGGTGTGGTAGCTGACGTTCGACAGCTCCTCGTCGAGCTCCCGCGCCATTTCGGCTGGGCTCGCGGTGCGGTCGGCGAGGATGCGGAGGATCGAGGCCCGCAGTGGGTGGCTCATCGCCTTGATCCGGTTTTCGGTGGCTTTACGGCGCTGAGATTTCGTCGACATCGCTCTTCCTTATAGGGGGCTGATTACTGGCGAGGCTTTGATCCTAACTGGCTAACTGGACATCGTGTAAAAATCAGCCACGTATTGCTGAAAATAATCTCAATGGTGGAACCAGACTCACCAAACTCCCGGTCCCATCCGCAGAGAGTCAAAGCCGGGGAGGAGGTGAAGACGGATGGATCTCCGCACCGAGCGCGTGGCGCCCCACGATTCGATCGCCAAGGGCAGCTAGCCATCAGTCATCAGGGCCGGCCTCTCACCGAGGCCGGCCTTTTACGTGCGCCTGCCTGCCGCTACAGCCCGGGCGGATGCCGGGCGACGAAGCCGGCGGTCGAGACCGTCGCCAGGTGCCAGCGCGGCCCGGTCCCGTTTTCGGCGCCGACGGTGTCGAAGCGCAGGCCGGCGATTTCGACGAAGGTGTGGCCGGCGTTGGCGTAGACCGTGATCCACTTCCCGCGCCCCGGGGCTCCCCAGCGCATCAGGTCGCCGGAGGTGAGCGGCTGGGGGATCAAGCCGCCGCCGAAGAGGGCGAAGCTGACGGCGCCGGAGCAGTCGTAGGAGTTGCTGTAGAAGGAGGCGTGGCCGCCGCCCCAGACGTAGGGGCGGCCGACGATCGTGTTGGCGGCGTTGATCGCTCCCTGCACCGGTTCGGGCGCGTCGGGCGGCGCCAGGGCGACGCCGGTGAGGAGGATCGCGGTCGAGTTGGGGTCGCCGCCGCGACGGTGAGCAAAGATCTCCGCCCGGCTGGGTCCGGAGGAGTGGGGGACGTGGGTGCCGTTGCTCCCGGCCGAGGCCGGCGGCAGCACCGTCGGGTCGGCGGCGATTTCCTCCGGCGTCGGCATCTCCGGCTTCTTGGCCGCCGGGCGCGGGGCAGCGGTCGGCGCCGCCTCGATTCGGTGCTGCGCTTCGACCATCGCCAGGCCGTCGCTCAGCGTGCTCGCGGCCTGGTTGCCGCCGCTGACGCCGACCAGGGCGATTGCCACCTGCAGGACTGCTGCCGTCGGACCCATTCCCGTTGCAAGACTACGCGCCCGTGAAACTCCTGCTGATCCCGCTGGCGATCGTCGCCTTCGTCATCTTCCTCCTGGTCCTCGGCGCGATCGGGCTGGCGATCTCCTTCGCCGTCATCTACGTCGTCGGCGGCGCCTGGCGCCTGGTCTCCGGCGGCCGCCGCCGCGTGAGCTGATTTCGGCAGGCGGCCGCGCGTCCCGTTCGCGCAGCCGCCGCCATGTCCTCAGGGCCTGCCCGGCTCAGCGCCTCGCGGTGAGTCCCTGTAGAACGACCTCAACCGGGGAGCGATGCCTTCCGTTTTTCCCCGACGCGGCGGTCTCGAGACCGCCTGCAATCTCGCTTACTTGCGCGCTGAAATCCCCCACTCCCTTGGCCGCTCTGGCGACGTCCTTGGAGTCGACCTTGATCTTCGGCGCCTTGACCTTGATCTTCGGCCTGCGCGTCATCGCCTTGCCGAGCCCGCTCTTTTTGCCCCCTTTGGAGGCGGCCAGAGCAAGACCACCAGCGGCTCCGGCTACGGCCGCTCCGCTGGCGACGAGCGGGACCTTCGCTTTGCTCGCGGCTTTGCCGACGCTCTTGCCCGCGCTTTTGGCTTTGCCGCCGATGTCCTCGACCGCGTGTTTCACGGCTTCGACGTTCGAGTGTTTGCCCGACGAGCCGTTCGAGCGCGATCTGCCGTTCGATGCGCCGTTGCTCGAGCTGGGGCGTGCTTTGCTCGCAACCGCTTTTGCTTTTGCTTTCGGTTTCGACGCAGCTTTCGGTTTCGCCCTTTTCGCGGCCGGTTTAGCCGTCGTTTTGGTCGATTTGGGTTTCGACGATTTGGACGTCGATTTCGCTTTCGACGCCGATCGTTTTTTCGCTTTGGTTTTCGTCTGGGCCATCGTCCTCTCTCCTCGGAGCTCGTTCCCTTTGTGATTCCCATGACTGGTGGTTATGGATCGGGTACCCGATCCATTGCAGGGAAATCAGCATGGACGGATAGCTGCAGCGCTTTTCACCGCCTCGAAGGCGCGGCCGGGGATGCCCTTCAGCTGGTTGAGGCTCTCGTCGTCCCAGCGGCGGTCGCTGCTTCCCGAGAAGAACCAGTTGGAGCCGTTGTCGGCGACGATCAGGCCGTAGCGCTTCATCGCCACGGCGATCGTCTTCGCGGCGCCGCTGAAGCGGCCGAGGGGGTAGCCGGCCTTGAGCCGCAGGCGCAGGCCCATCGGCGGCGCGTCCGCCGCGGAGGTGTCACCGGCGCAGTGCGAGGCGGGGTGGACCCAGGCGTTGCGCGTGCTCTCGACGGTGACGCGGATCGCGTGGTCGAGGTGTCCGGAGGCGACCTCGTCGTAGCGGACGAGGCCAGGGAAGATCGGCAGGCCGGCGGCGTCGGCCGAGGTCCAGCCGTCGGGGCGGCGGGCGCCGGAGCGCAGGTCCCACTCGGTGCCGGAGTCGGCGTTCCAGTGCGGCCGGGGCTTGGCGACGTAGAAGGCGCGGTAGAGCTCGTAGAGCTTGCAGGCGGCGCGGTCGACGACAATCACGTGGCGGTCGCCGTCGCTGCGATTGCCGCCCTCGACCGGGGCGCCGGCAGGGATCGGGAAAGGCCCGGGGTCGCTCTCGTCGCCGTAGGCGGTGTAGTGGATCGGCAGCATGCGCTGCCCGGCGCCGACGACGGAGTAGGGGAACCCGTAGGCGCGCGGCGAGCCGAAGTCCGGGTGCAGGGTGTCGCCGCCGTGCGCGTTGATGTAGGCGATGTAGGCGTTCGAGCGCGGGTCTCGCGGCGCCTTGGAGATGTCCTGGTTCCAGGCCGCCTCGGTCGGCAGCGACCGGGCGCGGGGCGAGAGCGACGCCGGCGGATCCGGGAAGACCGTGCAGGGGGAGAGGTCGGGGTACGGGCCGACGGCGGACGCGGATGAAGCGATGAGCGCCACGGCGAGGACTGCGAGAAGCACGCCGACGCCGGTCGCGGCAGAGCTTTTCCCTCTCATAGATGTAAAAGCTCTGCCGCGGTTTGATTCGGCGAGCTTCATGCGGGGCAGGCTAGCCTGACGCCCCGATGAGCCTGGACGAGCGTCCGACCCTGCTGGCGGTCCAGCACGTGCCCTGGGAGGGGCCGCACCGGATCCTCGACGCCTGCGGGGCGCTGCGGGTGCGGACGGCGAAACCGCTCGCGGGCCAGTCGCTGCCGCCCCACGACGAGGTCGCCGGTGCCGTCTTCATGGGTGGGCCGATGAACGTCGACGAAGTCGAGCGCTACCCGGCGCTCGCCGCCGAGCGCGAGTGGTTGGCCACGGCGCTCGAGCGCGGGATGCCGGTGCTCGGCGTCTGCCTCGGGGCCCAGCTGCTGGCCCGGGCGCTTGGCGCCGAGGTGCGGCCGGGGAAGCGGGTTGAGGTCGGCTTCGCCCCGGTCGAGGTCGCCGACCCGTCCGACCCGCTGCTCGGCGGCCTCGCCCCGCGGACCGAGGTCCTCCACTGGCACAGCGACGTCTTCGACCTGCCTCCCGGCGCCGAGCACCTCGCCTCCTCTGAGCTCACCGCCTGCCAGGCCTTCCGCGCCGGTAACGCCTGGGGCGTTCTCTTCCACCCCGAGGCCGACTTCGCCCTGGTCGAGGCCTGGCTGGCGGTGCCGGCGATGGTCGAGGAGGCGGTCGCCGCGCTCGGCGAGCGGGGGACGCACGAGCTCCCCGAGCGCGCCGCCGCGCTGGAGACCGGACTGGTCGAGCGCACGGCGCAGGGCTTCGCCGCTTTCGCTGAAATCGTCGCCGCCGGGTAGGGGAGGGCAATGGAGATCTGCCTGATGGTCGAGGGACAGGAGGACGTGACCTGGGAGGACTGGCGCGCCCTCGCCGCCGCCTGCGAAGAGCACGGCGTCGGAACGATGTTCCGCTCCGATCACTACCTCTCGGTCGACGACAAGCGCGAGCGCGGCTCGCTCGACGCCTGGGGGACGATCGCGGCGCTCGCCGCCGTCACCGACAAGCTGCGGCTGGGGACGATGGTCTCGCCGGCGACCTTCCGCCATCCCGCCGTGCTGGCCAAGCTGGCGGTGACCGCCGACCACGTCAGCGGCGGCCGGGTCGAGGTCGGGATCGGCGCCGGTTGGTGGGAGCGCGAGCACGAGCTCTACGGCTTCGAGCTGCCGCCAGTCGGGCCGCGGATGGAGGCGCTCGAAGAGCAGATGCAGGTCGTCCGCGGCCACTGGGGCGAGGGCCCGTTCAGCTTCGACGGCAAGCACTTCTCCGCCCGCGAGCTCGACGCGCAGCCGAAGCCGGTGCAGCGGCCGCTGCCGCTGATCCTCGGCGCCAAAGGCGGGCCGCGGACGCTGCGGATGGGAGCTCGCTGGGCGACCGAGTACAACACGGTGATGTCGACCGCCGAGGAGGTCGCCGACCTGCGCCGCCGCCTCGACGAGGCCTGCGAGAAGGAGGGCCGCGACCCGGCGACCCTGCCGCTCTCGATGATGACCGGGTGGCTGGTCGGCGCCGACCGCGCGGACCTGCTCGACCGCGCCTCGCGCCTCTCGCGCTGGAAAGGCGAGGACGGCGACGGCGAGGCGTTCATCGCCGGCCAGCGCGAGAGCACGATCCTCGGCACCGTCGAGGAGGCGGTCGCGCAGCTGCGCGAGCTGGAGGAGGCGGGGCTGACCCGGATCATGGGACAGCACCTGCTGCACCGCGACCTCGACGCGGTCGCGCTGATGGGGCGGGAGATCGCCCCAGCCCTCCGCGGCTGAGGCTCGACTCCCGTTCAAAACGAGCACCGGCCCGGACGCCTCTCCGCGTTAGCGGTTGGTCGTCAAACCCAGCGGGAACCGGATCGCCCTCCGGTGAAAGCCGCTGAGATCCGGGCCGGTGCCGTGGCTTGCGGCTACCCCGGGGAGTGGCGGCTAACCCGGCTGCGGGGTGCCATATATCGCGCGCAGCCAGATGTCAACGAGGACGTCGAGCACGCGGTCGTCCTCCAGTGAGGGGGACTCGCCGGCGAAGGTCGCATACTGGACCCGCTCGTTCATCTGCACCAGGGCGATCGCCACCTCGCGCGCCGGCTGCCCGGGAGGGGCGGCGCCGCGGGCGCGCTCGGCCTCGATCACCGCGGTGGCGTCGCTGACCCAGCCCTCCATCACCTGCGACCAGAGGGCGCGGGCTTCGGAGTTGGTCGTCCGCAGTTCGGCCGCGGCCATCGCCACGGCGCGGCGCGAGCGGAAGGCGCCGTAGAGGTCCTCGAGCGCTTTGCGCAGCCCGGCGCGCGGGTCGCCGCCGGCGAGCGTGCCCAGCGCCTCTTCGCGGCTGCCGGCCGCGGCGGCGACGAGGCGGTCGATGATCGTCAGCACCACCGCGTCCTTGGAGGGGAAGTAGAAGTAGAAGGTGGGGCGGGAGATGCCGGCGCCCTTGGCGAGGTCGTCGACCGAGATCTCGCTCAGCGGCCGCTCCTCCAGCAGCCGTTCGGCGGTCTCCAGGATCGCCCGCTCGCGGTCGTCGCCGCTGGCGCGGGTGGCGCGGCGGCCGCGGCCGTTGGCGGCGGAGCGGGGCTGGGAGGCTGCCTCCATCGCGTCTCACCTTACATTGCGTCGAGAGTTTCGACAAGTCGTTGACTTACTCGACACGGTGTTGATACAGTCCGGCCCGTGAACAAACGCGTGATCATCACCGGCGCCGCCAGCGGCATCGGCGAGGCGACTGCCCGGGCCCTGCGCCAGCGCGGCGCCGAGGTCGTCGGCCTCGACCGCAACGCCGGCGACGGCGGCGCGGTCGGCTGCGACGTCTGCGACCAGGCCTCGGTCGACGCCGCCGTCGCGATGGCGGTGAAGCAGCTGGGAGGGCTCGACGTCCTCGTCAACTGCGCCGGGATCGGCCTGCCGCAGAGCGCCGCGGAGCGCCCAGGCCCCGACGCCCTCCGCGTCCTCGACGTTAACTTGCTCGGCACCTGGCGGACGACCGCCGCGGCGCTGCCGGCGCTGCGCTCCTCCCACGGGCGCGTCGTCAACATCGCCTCCGGCCTCGCCCACATCGCCGTCCCCTTCGCCACCGCCTACGGCGCCAGCAAGCGCGGCGTCGTCGGCTACTCCGAGCAGCTGCGCTCGGAGGTCGGCGACGAGATCACAGTTACGACCGTCTACCCCGGCTACATCCGCACCCCGATCCACGACGCCAGCCAGAGCGCCGGCATCGGCCTCGAGGGAATGGTGCCGCCGGAGCCGCTCGACGCCGCGGTCGGCACCATCGTCCGCGCCATCTACGGCAAGCCGGCCCGCGACCTCGCCACCACCCGGCAGGGCGCCGTCTCCTACAAGCTGGTTGGGCTGCTGCCCAAAGGCCTGGTCGAGGGAGCGGTGCGGCGCCGGATGCGCGCCGGCGCCAAGCGCGGCCTCTTCAAGTCAACCCCGATGACGAGCGACCTCCTCGCCCGCCTCGACCGCTAGCTCAGGAGACCTCCCAATGACCGACCATCTGACCGACCACCGCGAGCACGTCGACGTCCTGATCGTCGGCGCCGGCCTCTCCGGCATCGGCGCCGCCGCCCATCTGCAGCGCAACTGCCCCGGCAAGAGCTACGCGATCCTCGAGTCCCGCGAGTCGATCGGCGGCACCTGGGACCTCTTCCGCTATCCCGGCATCCGCTCGGACTCCGACATGTACACGCTCGGCTACTCGTTCAAGCCGTGGCGCGACGAAGACTCGATCGCCGCCGGCGAGAAGATCCGCAATTACATCCGGGAGACGGCGCGCGAATACCGGGTCGAAGACCACATCCGCTTTGGCCACAAGGTGATCTCCGCCGAGTGGTCGAGCGAGGAGTCGCTGTGGACCATCCGCGCCGAGCGCGGGGGCGAGACCGTCGAGTTGACCTGCGACTTCTTCTACGGCTGCACCGGCTACTACCGCTACGACGAGGGCTTCACGCCGGAGTTCCCCGGTGCCGAGCGCTTCGGGGGGCAGATCGTCCACCCGCAGCACTGGCCCGAGGACCTCGACTACCGCGGCAAGCGGGTCGTCGTGATCGGCAGCGGCGCGACCGCCGTGACGCTGATCCCGGCGATGGCGCCGGAGACCGAGCACATCACGATGCTGCAGCGCTCGCCCGGTTACGTCGTCACCCTGCCGGCGCAGGACCCGGTTGCCAAGGCGCTGCGCAAGGTGCTGCCCGCCAAGGCTCAGTACGCGATCACCCGCTGGAAGAACGTCCTCACCCAGATGGCCTTCTACCAGCTCTCCCGCCGGGCGCCGCGCTTCACGCGCAAGCTGATCCGGCGCGGGGTGGAGCGCCAGCTGCCGGCCGGCTACGACATCGACCGCGACTTCGAACCGAAGTACAACCCCTGGGACGAGCGCGTCTGCCTGGTGCCCGGCGGCGACCTCTTCAAGGCGGTCGGCTCCGGCCGAGCCGACGTCGTCACCGACACGATCGAGACCTTCACCGAGAAGGGCATCAAGTTGACCTCCGGGCGCGAGTTGGAGGCCGACGTAATCGTCACCGCCACCGGCCTCAACCTCCTCGTCATGGGCGGCATCGACATAAAGGTCGACGGCGAGCGCAAGGAGTTCAAGGACCTGGTCGGCTACAAGGGCGCGATGTTCGGCGGCGTGCCGAACCTGGCGATCGCCCTCGGCTACACCAACGCCTCCTTCACCCTCAAGTGCGACCTCGTCTCCCAGTTCGTCTGCCGCCTCCTCAACCACATGGACGCGCGCGGCTACAAGGTCGCGACCCCCCGCGAGCCCGGCCCCGCCACGGCCCGCGAACCCTTCATCGACCTCAAATCCGGCTACGTCCTCCGCGCCCTAGACCAGCTCCCCATGCAGGGCGAGTTCCACCCCTGGCGCCTGCACCAGAACTACGCCCGCGACATCCGCCTCTTCAAGCACGGCCCGATCGACGACGAGATCACCTTCTCCCGCGGCCCGGCCGAGCAGCCCAGCTCGGCCCCGGGCGGCCAAGGCGAAGTCGCCGCCGTCGCCTAGAATCCCCGCGGCGAGGTGGCAGTAGCTCAGCTGGTAGAGCTCCGGCTTGTGGTGCCGGCGGTCGCGGGTTCGAATCCCGTCTGCCACCCCTCGTAGTTCTAGGCACCAAAGATCTGTATACGTTGTGCTACGTTGTCAACAGATGACGGAGACGTCTAACGTGTCGGTGCGGATGGACCGCGAGACGGCGGCGCGTATTCGCGCCCGGGCCGAGGCTCGGGGAGAGCGCCTCTCCGACGCATTGCGTCGCTATGCCGAGGAGGGAGACCGTGCCGAGACCCATCCGGGAATCGTCTTCCGCCCAGGTCCCTCCGGGCGCCGGGCGGCGCTCGCGGGTGGTCCGGACGTTTGGGAGATCTGTTGGGCTGCACGCCAGATCGGCGGTGGGGGGCAGGTTGCCGAGCAGTTGGCCGAGGATCTATCGCTCACCCCCGACCGGGTTGCGGTGGCGTTTCGCTATGCGTCTGAGTTCCCCGAGGAGATCGAGACCAGGATCGCGCTACACGAGCGCGAAACTGCTCATTACGACTCACTTGCCGGCTGAGCCGCACTTGCTCGGCGCGTGAGGCTTCTATTGGACGAGATGTACCCCGCCCGCCTGGCGCAGGCGCTGCGCGAGCGCGACGCCGACGCCGAGGGCGTCGACGAGCGCAATCCCCTGCGTGGGTTGGCCGACGACGAGCTGCTGGCCGTCGCTGCTCGCGAGGGGCGGGCGCTCGTCAGCGAGAACGTCGCCGACTTCATGCGCCTCTATGGCGAATGGGGAGCTGCCGGCCGCGGGCACGCTGGAATCGTGATCGCGCTTTCTTCGCGCTTCTCGCGCACCCCTGCCGGCTATGAGGTCCTGGTGGAGTCACTGGTCGGGCTCTGCGCCCAGCGGCCGGAGCGCGAAGCCCTTGCTGGCGCAGTCCACTTTCTCGACCGTTGAGACCGCCCGAGAAGGCTGTACGGTGACGCCGATGGAGACGGTCTTGGTCAGCGGTGGGTCGGGGTTCCTTGGGGGAAGGTGCGTGGTCGAGCTGCTTCGCCGCGGCTATGCGGTGCGGACGACGGTGCGGGATCTTGCCAAGGAGGAGGACGTGCGGGCGGGGGTTGGGTCGGAGGTTGACCCCGGCGGCCGGCTCACGGTGCTGGCGGCGGACCTGCGCTCCGATGACGGTTGGGCGGAGGCGGTGGCGGGGTGCGAGTACGTGCTCCATGTCGCCTCGCCGTTCCCGGAAGCGCAGCCGAAGGACCCCGATGAGCTGATCGTGCCGGCGCGGGAGGGGACGCTGCGGGTGTTGCGGGCGGCACTGGACGCCGGTGTCCGCCGGGTCGTCGTCACCTCCTCGGTCGCGGCCGTCCGCGGCAGCGTCGAGTCCGCGCCGGCGCCGCTCACCGAGGCTGACTGGACGGACCCCGACTACCCCAAGCTGACCCCTTACGCGCGCTCGAAGACGATCGCCGAGCGGGCGGCTTGGGACCTGGTTCGGGAGCGGGGGGAGGAGGACAAGCTGGCGGTGGTCAACCCCGGCGCGATCCTCGGCCCGGTTCTCGGTTCGGAGCGCTCCTCATCGCTTGCGCTGGTCGAGCGGCTGCTGAAAGGGATGCCGGGGACCCCGCGGATCGGCTTCAGCGTCGTCGACGTTCGCGACGTCGCCGACCTGCATATCTTGGCGATGACCGCTCCGGGTGCCGGCGGCGAGCGCTACCTCGCGGTTGCTCGCTTCCAGTGGATGGCCGACATCGCCGCGGTCCTCCGCGAGCGCCTCGGCCCGGAGGCGGCGAAGGTGCCTAAGCGCGGGGTCCCGAACTTCCTGGTGCGGGCGATGGCGCTTTTTGACCCGGCCGCGCGCTCGGTCGTCGGCCAGCTCGGCCACCGGGTCGAGCTCTCCAACGCGAAGGCGCGGGCGCTGGGCTGGGAGCCGCGCCCGGTCGAGGAGACGATCGCCGACTGCGGCAGGAGCCTGGCCCGATGAAGATGCGTGCCGCCGTCCTGGAGCGCTTCGGCGAGCCGCTCGCGGTGCAGGAGGTCGAGCTGGCCGAGCCGCGGGCCGGCGAGGTGCTGGTCCGGTTGCATGCCTGCGGCGTCTGCCACACCGACCTCTACAGCGCCTCCGGCGCCGACCCGTCCGGCTATGCGCCGACCGTGCTCGGGCACGAGGGCGCC
>Ga0164302_10000002_pt1 | contig 57544 bp, 51 predicted proteins | sample Whisoiple_202_MG_FD_109714 | JGI IMG/M metagenome (GOLD analysis project Ga0164302, IMG submission 109714) | Soil microbial communities amended with pyrogenic organic matter from upstate New York, USA - Whitman soil sample_202_MG | ecosystem: Environmental > Terrestrial > Soil > Agricultural... | reverse complement strand
TCCCCCGGCCCAGCGACTTCCCGGCGATCAGCAACAAGGAAGGCGGCGACGGATCGGACATCGGCGCATTCGAGCTGCAGGCGCCCCCGGCGGGGCCCGAGCCGGTGCGGGTCACCACCGTCCCGGGCGACACGACCCCGCCCAACACGCGCATCGTCATCGGCCCGCCGCGCAACACCTACAAGCGCGAGGCCAAATTCCGCATCGCCTCCAGCGAGCCGCAGTCCCACTTCCAGTGCAGGGTCGACAAGAAGCGTTGGTACCGGTGCGCGGGCCTCTCCTGGCGCACGGTCAAGCCCGGCAAGCACGTCTTCAAGGCTCGGGCGATCGACCGCTTCGGCAACGTCGATCCGACCCCCGCCCGCTTCGGCTGGCGGGTGAAACGGATCTCCGGCTGAGCCGGGCCGGCCGCGAGCCGGGCCAGCTAACGTAGGCGTCGGTGTCCAGCACCGACCGCATCCACGTCACCCGCTCCCGCGCCAAGCCGGGCGGGACCGCCGCCGAGGCCGAGGGCACCGTCCCCTTCCGCCGCGCCCGCAAGCCGCCGTGGCTGAAGGTGCCGGCGCCGGGTGGGCCGAACTACCGGCGGCTGAAGGAGAAGATCGGCTCCGACAACCTCCACACCGTCTGCGAGGAGGCGAACTGCCCCAACGTCGGCGAGTGCTGGGAGCGCGGTACCGCGACCTTCATGATCCTCGGCGACGTCTGCACCAGGCGCTGCGGGTTCTGCAACGTGCAGACCGGCAAGCCGACCTGGAACGACCCGCTGGAGCCGCTGCGCGTCGCCAACCAGGTGAAGGCGATGGGGCTGCGCCACGCCGTCGTCACCTCGGTCGACCGCGACGACCTGCCCGACTACGGGGCGAGCGCCTTCGTCGGCGTCGTCCGCTCGATCCGGATGCTGGCGCCGGGCTGCAAGGTCGAGATCCTCACCCCCGACTTCCGCGGCCAGGAGATGCCGCTGGCGAAGGTGATCCACGAGCGGCCCGACGTCTTCAACCACAACGTCGAGACGGTGCCGCGGCTGTACCCGCTGGCCCGCCGCGGCTCGGAGTTCCTGCGCTCGGCGCGGGTCCTGCGGATGGCGAAGGAGATGGGCGGCGACGAGGTGGTGACCAAGTCCGGGCTGATGGTCGGGCTCGGCGAGACCTTCGAGGAGATGGTCGAGACCTTCGGCCTCCTGCGCGAGCACGACGTCCAGGTCCTCACCGTCGGCCAGTACCTGCGCCCGACCGAGAACCACCTGCCGGTCGTCCGCTACTGGCACCCGGACGAGTTCGCGGCCCTGGAGAAGGCCGCCTACGACCTCGGCTTCGAGTCGGTCGCCGCCGGGCCGCTGGTGCGCTCCAGCTACCACGCCGACCAGAACCTGCCCGAGGGCAAGCGGGCCGAGAGCCTGCTGGCTTCTTAAGCCAAGACGTGGCGGAGGGCCGCCAGCCGCCTACAATCTGCAGGACGGGGCCATAGCTCAGCTGGCAGAGCGTTCGCCTTGCACGCGAAAGGTCGCCGGTTCGATTCCGGCTGGCTCCACTGACGGATCACGGCTGAGATCCGGATTCGCGTAAGCAGCGGCATCCCGAACGCCGACTCGCTGATTGTTGCGGGCCGGCTGCAGGCGGAGGTGAAGGAGGTTTCGCCCCGCCGTTCCCAGCTCCCAGGAGGGGCAGTAAAAACAGCTCTCGGTCGTTGCGTCGTAGACCGCGATCCAGTCGACCATGGCGGAGGTGTAGAGCTTCGTCGCCCGAACCCTGCCGTTGGTCAGCGAATGCGATCGACAGCGGATGACGACCACCTTCCCATCCGAACGCGTGTACTTCACCTGCACACGGTGGAGCCGTCCTTCGAAGTCGGCAATCAGGTCGTAGTCGCAGTCCTCGCCGAAGGGGATCGAGATGCAGCAGCCGCGGTCGGCAAGATCTGCCGCGATCTTGAGCTCGGCCAGGTCGCCTTTCGTCTTCAAGGGAGCCACGCTCCCAGCCTACGACAAAAGATTTCACGCGTGGCGCACAGAAGTGCGCCAACTTCGTAAATTCTTTGGCGTCACTCAAGCGGCTCTCATCGTCCCACGGGTGCCCTTGTTGACCGCCGGTCGATAGATGCGATACGATTGCTGACCTGTGGTCAACAACGCTTAGAGGAGGCGTCTTGTGAGTGGAAGCAGGCTTGAACAGGTCGAGTACCGTCCTTTTCCCAACGAGGAGGGACGGAACAGCCGCCAGGTTCAGTGGGAGATCCCAACGCTGGTCAAGGCCCTGAGCCTGCCCGCCGGAGGGCGGATCCTCGAGGTCGGGTGCGGGCGCGGGATCGCCTTGCCCGTCCTCGACCGCCTGTGCGGGCCGCGGCGGCTTGCCGGGCTCGACATCGACGGGGAGCTACTGATGGAGGCCGCCGACAACCTCCGTGAGCATGGGACCGAGGCGGAGCTTCACCGCGGTGACGTGCGCCAGATGCCGTTTGCCGACGAGGCTTTCGACGTGATCGTCGACTTCGGCACGCTGTACCACATCGCCAGGTCCCAGACTGCTCTAGACGAGATCGCGCGCGTACTCGCGCCGGGGGGGACGTTCGTCTACGAGACCAAGGCATCACAGTTCCTTTCGCATCCCGTCCGCTCCCGCGGTCGTCGTCTACCGGCACTGGCAGACCATGGCCTGCGCCGCCGGCGCTGGGCGATGCTCTGGGCCTCTCGTACCAAGGCCCAAGCGGCAAGCAGCCGCTAGTCGTCGAAGTCGAAGTCCTTCGGGGGCTTCTGCTCGAACCAGAGCTCGTCGTCCTCGGGGGCGTCCTCGAGGAAGTCCGGGGTGTCCTCGAGCACGTCCTCGTGGCCGGTGTCCGGGTCGTAGTCGACCTGCTGCTCGGGCTCGGCCTTCTGGGCCTCGGGCTCGGCGCTCGCCGCGGGCTGCTCGTACTCCTCGGAGATCGGCTCCTCGGCGCGCGGCGCCTCCGCCAGCGGCTCCTCGGCCTCTTCGAACGGCGCTTCGAGCGCCTGGTCGAGCTCGTCGGAGAGGCGCTGGTCGCTCCAGAGCTCCTCGTCCTCTTCCTCCTCGGGGAGGTCGGCGACGGGGGGCTCGGCGCGGGTGGCGTGGATCTCGGTCGGCGGTTCGACCGGCGCCAGCTTCGGCTCGGCGGCCTCGACCTCGGCGATCTCCTCGTCGGAGGGGCTGGGCGCCTCGACGGGGGGCGCGTCCTCGGTCCCCATCTCCGCCTGGACGTCGAAGAATTCGGTCGGCTGCTCGGCGATCGCGTGCCGCTCCTCGGTGGAGTGGGTGGCGTCGGGCGCATCCAGGATCGCCTCGTGTTCGGCGGCTGGCTCCTCCTCGGCCGGCTCCGCGGCCTGGATCGCGTCCTCGGCGGGGACGAGCTTCTCCCCCTCCTGCGCGGCCTCCGGCGGTGGTGGCTCCTGCAGGTCGGCGATGTTGATCCGGCGGCCCTCGGCGTCGGGAGCCTCCGTCGCGGCCTCGGCCCCGGGCGTGGCCATGAACTCGGTCGGCGCCTCGGCCAGCGGATCGGGCTCCTCGGGCCGGCCCGGAGGCCCGAACGCCTCGTCCTCGAGCCGTTTGACCTCGGCCTCGTCCGCGCCATGGGCGCGCTTCAGTTCCAGATGCTCTCGGATTGCGTCGTCGAGAATGCTCATGCTCGCCATCTCCGCGGAGGAGGCTGCCAAAGACTATGCGGTTATCCTGTCGTTTGCGCGGAACTGGGACCAACTTCCCACCCGCAAAGCCCGGGGCTATAGCTCAGCTGGCAGAGCGCCTGGATCGCACCCAGGAGGTCGGCGGTTCGAATCCGCCTAGCTCCATCGGACGAAGTCCCTGCACGTGGGAACGTGTGATGCCCGACGTCACAATTAACCGGGCCTGATTTCTCGCCCGAACTCAGGCACTTGTGCCTGAGTTTCGCGGATTACCGCCGATATACGCCGATCAAGGAGCTCTTCCGGCTTGAGCTAGAGGCGCGTAAATTTTAGGCCATGAGCATCCGGGGGTATGAGATCGTCCTGCAGCCGGAGCCGCAAGACGATCGAGGAAGCGACCGAGATGGCCAAGGAGGCCATCGAGGCCTACCTCGAGGTGATGCACGAAGACGGTCTCCCGATTCCGACCGTCCGCCGCAGCAGCGTCGCGGTTCACTTAGCTTGAGCCAAGCTTCGGGCTAACGGCAAGCAGGTCATCCTCCGTCTCGAGATGAAGGGTGCTTGAGCGTTCCGCGCCGCCAAAGCAACTAGAGACAATGGTGAGAGTGAGCGTTCCAAGCGACAATCCGATTGTTGAGCCCAAAGATGACTCTCTGAGCCGGAGGTCAGCTGCCGAAACGTTCGCTCGGCAGGTTCTGTCGATCGAAGCTTCACGGGGAGCCGTAGTCGGCGTTCTCGGTCAGTGGGGCTCGGGGAAGACCTCGTTCATCAACCTCTCCCGCGCTCAGTTCAAAGAGCAGGGCGTTCCCGTCCTTGATTTCAACCCCTGGATGTTCAGCGGGGCGGAGCAACTCGTGGAGTCTTTCTTTATCGAGGTGGCAGCCCAGCTACGGCTACGGAGGGATTTGGCCGACATCGGGAACGACCTTGCGGACTACGGCGAAGCGTTTGCAGGACTCGGCTGGGTTCCGCTTGTCGGCCCCTGGATTGAGAGGGGTCGGGGTGCCGCAAGGGTGCTGGGGAAGCTTCTCAAGCGCCGACGAGAAGGGTCTCAGGGCCGCCGGGAAAAACTGGAGGCTGCGCTCTCGGGGCTAGACCATCCCATCGTTGTCGTGCTTGACGACATCGACCGCCTATCGACTCCGGAGATACGAGACGTCTTCAAGCTCGTGCGGTTGACCGCGAGCTTTCCCAACATCATCTACCTGCTCGCCTTTGATCGCGCTCGGGTGGAGCAAGCCCTCACGGAGGATGGAGTACCCGGACGTGACTACTTGGAGAAGATTCTTCAAGTCGCGTTTGACCTGCCAGCGATTCCGCAAACGATTCTCGACCGCCAGGTGTTTGCCGCACTTAGCAGCACGCTGGAGGGCACGAATCCGGCAGGACTCGATGAGGCGGTATGGCCAGACGTATTCGCGGAGGTCATCCGCCCGCTGGTTCGGAACATGCGCGATGTGCGGCGGTATCAGGCCGCTGTGCATGGAACGCTGGTCGAGCTCGAGGACCGAGTTGCCTTGGCTGATCTCCTTGCGGTGGAGGCAATCCGAGTGTTCCTTCCCGACGTCTTCCACAAATTGGGTGTCTCGATAGACGCTCTTTGCACCCCATCATCAGCCTTCGTGGGCGGCCGCGAAGAATCCGATCACCTTAAACAGGCCATCGAAGACTTAATCGAGCTTGGTGGCGTGCACGAAGAAGTCGTCCGCTCGCTGATCAAACGTCTATTCCCGTTCGCCTCACGGCACATGCCGGGAGGAAGTCACTACTCGTCGGAATGGTCCAACCCCTTTCTGCGGGAGCGGCGGATAGGCCACGAATCCATCCTGCGTCTCTACATGGAGCGGGTGGCCGGGGAGGAGCTTCTCAGCTTCTACGCTGGAGAGCATGCCTGGAAATTGCTGGATGACCGGGAGGCCCTGGATAGCTTCCTTCGCTCCATTGAACCCGCCCAACAAGAGGGCGTTATCGCTGCGCTGCGAGCGTATGAAGACGAGTTCAAACCGGAGCAGGTCGTTCCTGGGGCAGTAGTGATCTGGAACCTTGCCCATGAACTGCCGGAGAGAGAGCGGGGCATGTTCGACTTCGGGCCGAGGACGACCGTCCTGCGATTTAGCCATCGACTGCTCAATTCCCTGGGCGATGAGGAAGCAACCGAAAAGGCTGCGCGGGAAATCCTGCCCCAATTGACCACGCTGTCTGCGAAACGCGAGGTCATCTTTCAGATCGGCTATCACGAGGGCGCAGGACACAAGTTGGTCTCCGAGGAGGCAGCCGCTCAGATCGAGGGTGAGTGGCGGCAGGAGGTTCGGGATTCCACCCCTGCCGATCTCGCCCGAGAGCACGATCTAGTCCGCGTCATCTACTGGGCCAACAAAGGGAGGGGCGAGGGAGAAGACGCAATTCTGATTCCAGACGATCCTCACGTCACGCTGGCGGCTCTCAAGAGCGCCCGAACTGAGACGCGAAGTGGGCAGATGGGCCAGCGCGCGGTTACTAAGACCTCGGTCTTTGCCTGGGACAGTCTCGTCGACGTTTTCGGCGGCGAATCGATCCTGGTGACTCGCATCCAGGCCCTCAAGGAATCCGGGGTCAAGATGGAAGACGATCTGGAGGAGCTGATCGAGAAATACCTCGGAGGCTGGCGCCCGCGAGACTTTGACCTTGGTGAAGACGAAGACGACGAGTAGCGGGAAATCAGAGTCCCTCCAGACCTTGAGAAGTCGATCCAGCCTGGCCAAGAAGTCCGCGGTCGAAAATCGTTCGGTCGCCAGACCGCGGGCGATGGGGCCACCTTAGGCGTCCCGGCTCTTGCGCTCGGCCTTGTAGTCGAAATGCCGGGAGACCTCGGCCACCCAGCGAGTGCGGTGGAAGCTCCAGCTCTCTTGCTCGTCGAGCCAATGGACGAAGAGGTCGCCGGTGAAGCTCGGGCCGATGCCGTGGAAGAGGAGGACGAGGACTAGGTCCAGGCACTGGAGGGTCACCCGGTTCAGCGACTCCAGGGCCCGACCGGTCTCAAAGCCGCTGTATTCACCGCGACCGACGCGGGCGAGGCGCTCGGTAAGGGCCGGGCGTGATGGATGGACGTATCCGCTGAGGTTGCCGAAGGCGCCCCGCGTGGTACTACGGAAGGCCGTGGGATCGGTGAGCATGGAGAGGTCCAATTCGTCGATGGGGTCGATCGTCGAGCGCGGCACCTGCCGGGTGTCGCCAAGGACGCGGCCCCGGCCGCGTAGAGCCGCCTTCGCCGGCGCTCGCTGGTCGACGTAGACGTACTTGACCGCTGCCTCAAGCATGAAGCGGAGCTCGCGCCGCGGGGCGTTGAAAATGCCCTGCTCGGCCAGGACGGCAATCGAGACGGCCGACTCGAGTAGCTCGTCGGAGGTGTTGTGGAGGAGCCGACGCCTGCTCGCCGGGTCTCGCGTCGCCACCACCCAGATCGCTTTCAGGGTCAGGACGAAGTCTCCGATAATGCGCTCGCGCCGCGCGCGGGCCGCCTGGTAGCGCTCGCCTTTTTCCACCACACGCTGGGCGGCAAGACGCGCGCGGACGTCGTCCGTCGGCTCCGGGCGCCCCTCTCCCTCACCCACCACCCCATCAGCCTAGCGGCGGTGACCCCGCGCCCGGTCAGGCGGAAGCCGCAGTCGTCCTCCTGCACCCGATTTTCGGCCGACGAGCAGTTCGGCGGCCGATGGTTCGGGCGTGGTCGGCGGCGGCGGTGCCCGCGACTACCCGACTATTGCCACCACGAGCGTGACAACGGCGGCAGCCAAGGTCAGCACGGCGAGGAGGAGGAGCCATTTCGTAAGGCAGAGCATGCGTGCTTCCTGACGTGAAGTGCGCTGATCACGTTCGGTTGCCTGCCGATCACGCACTTCAGACTGCACAGTGGCCTCGTGCACCAGGGCTCGCATCTCGACCGCCGCGCCCCGCAACGCGGCCATCTCCCTAACTTTGGCGCCCGAGGTCAGCGCCCACGTGCCAAGAAGCACGCCCGTGGCCGCCAGCGTTCTCCAGTCCTCCTTGGCCTCTTCGCCCCTGACGGCACGGACAATCACCTTCGCCCAGGAAATGAATGCCGCATAACGGGCGGCGCCCACGAAAACAAATAACACGTCGATGGCGTCGATATTCGCCGGCAATCGTCGGGGCAATCGCTTCTCCGGGATCATCGAAATAGAAGCTTGGGCCTGATCCGAGTTGTTCATGCTGCTGAGACCCTGATTGAGGCGTAGGTCAACTGGTGAGGTTCGGGATCTTCGCTGCTACTCATCTCTCACCGAGTCTAAACGCGCCACGCCGACAAGCCATTTAGAGGCTGCGTGAAACGCTCGTCAGGGGCGCGACCGGCGATGATCATTGGCGTTTTGGAAGCTGGGTTCGATGCGGTGCCGAGACATTGCCCCGGACTAGACAACGAAGGTGGCGCTGTAGCGTGCCCGAGTAACGGCCACGTAGAGGCGCTCGGGGGCCTTCAACCTAGTCGGGTCCCGGTGTACTAGGTATTCCCGCATCGGCTTAGTGGGGAAGATCAATACCCGGTCCCAGGTGCTTCCCTTCGCGAGACCAATGTTGATCGCGGCCTGACCGAGCGTCCGGCTCCTTTTATTGTGGCGGAGGACCAGGGGTTGGTAGCGCTCGATGTAGTCGACCACCTCGTCCTCGGTAATTTCGAAGATCCCGTCGTGGCCGGTGAGAACGTTGTCGACTGACTGCATTGCCTCCATATGCGGGAATAGTCCGCTGGCGAAGTCGCACAAGTCCTGGTTACAGCGATAGCTGTGAGCACGGGTCTCGATCTCGCAGGAAGTCGTCCGCTCATCGAGCCACTCGACGATCTCGGAGCCACGGTACTGCTTGTTTTTCGACCCGCGGTTGGTATAGAGGATGTGCTGTCGCGGGTCGCCGACGACAGTGACACCCATCCGAGAGCCGAAGAGAAGATCAAGAAACTCGAGGTCCCAACCGACCAGATCTTGGACCTCGTCGATGTAGATATGGTCGTAGATCTTCTCCAATCGTCGAATCACCTCACCACCAGAGACCTCGTTGGCGCGGCAGACGAGATCGGACAGGACATCCCCATAGACGTTGCAGGCGCCGTCCAGGTAGTAACGACGACTGCCGCGGGTGGCATACCGGGGCGTGCAACGATCGAAGTCGACGCCCTGGATCAAGCCCGGCTCGCCGAAGACGGCGCCCTGGTATGGGTTTGCCCCTTCGCGCAGGAGCAAGGTCATCCAGGGCATCACCTCGACGTTCGCTGGGATGACACCGTCCTCGGCGCCAAGTCGGCGTGCGATGCGGCGGAGGTTGTCGTTGGTGTAGGTGGTGACGAGGACGCGACGGTCGGGATCCGAAATGGCGCCATCGACGACCATCTGCGTCTTGCGGGCTCCTGCGGCGGCGATGATCGCCTTACTTGGTGACGGCATCGGCGAGATAGCTGGGCAGCTTGCACCCGCTCTCCGTCTCGAAGATCGCCAGCGCGCAGACCGTCTTATTGCTTTCCATGTAGGCGCACAGCTCCTCGCCGTCGGCGTGGTCCGTCCCGAACAGGCCGTTCAGGGTGGCGAGCTCATTCGCCGAGACGATCTGGGGCTCCAGAGTTCGGCCACCGTCGAGCTCGCCGACGTGGACCGATACCGCTCCAAGCGCCTCGTACTTGTCCCGCACCTGCTGGGGGTCCCTCCCGTCGTTGTCGGTGACGACGACAGTGGGGATATCGAGTGGCCTGGTGATGCTGAGAAATCGCTCGAAGGAGAGGCCGCAGGTCAGGACCGCGACACCATCCTCGCTCGGCAAACAGTCGTGGGCATCGAGGTACGCGCGTTGGACGACCAGCTCGTCGGAGGGGCCCTCGACCAAGATCACCCGCTTGGCCAGCACCGCGCGCAAGGTTTCGTAGCCCGGCAGCTTCTTGAAGTATTCGAGGGTCTCGGGCGGTAGCCCGTTGATGGGCAGTCCCGTCTCGCGGCCGATAAGGATCAAGCGATCGAGGCCGAGCTTGTTCAAGACGAAGGAGCTGTGCGTAGTCGACACCACCTGCATGTCCTCACAGCGCTCGGCGATCTTCCTGATCAGGATGCCCAGCGAGGTCGGGGATTGATGGTTCTCAGGCTCCTCGATCAGGATCACGTGACAATGATCGGCGCTCTGCTGAAGCGCGAGCAGGATCTTCAGGGCAGCCTGATGGCCGCTGCCGATGTATTGGAAAGGAAGGTCGTCTAAGTGGGGAACGAGATTGCTCTCCCAGGACGCCTTCTGGGATACGTCGACCGACAGTGAGAGTTCCTTGTCGGTGAGGTCGCCCTGGGATTCACTGAGCCTGGCGTTGATTGCTTGGATCGCGGCGTCGTCGGCGAACGTCTCGCGCAGCATGCGATAGGCGCGTGCAAGCTCCGCCCTCTCGGCTGGATCGAGTTGCTGGTTGATGATCTGCTCGACGTAGCGGTCGGCGCCGCTCTGTAGACGGATCGATGAAGCGTCGATATAGGAGAGCGAGAGCGGCACACTGCGGGCGGTGACAGCGTTGCCGGCAAAGCTGCGCCACTCAAGGCGGTAGTACTCGGTCGGGACGAGGCGGATCTCCTCTGGGTTTTCAAGAAGGCGTCGATACTCGTCCGAAAAGTCCTGTGAGAAGTACATCCTCACCCGCAGCCCACACGCGTTCTCCATCGCCGTGTTATTGGTGCCTTTGAGAAACGCGGTCTCCTCTCGCTCCTCGAGGTAGAGGTCTATGACTATCTCCGGAGGCAGCTCGTTGCCACCAGCACGGACGCTGTCGAGGTAGCGCTTCGCAGCAGCCTGATTGACCAGGTGGGGAGAGAGGTCATTGGCGATCAGACGCCCCCGCAGACGGGAGGTGAGCGCCAGATGGACCGCCTCCAGCACCGTCGTCTTACCGGAGTCGTTGTCACCGACGAGGACGTTCAGCCCATCGCGGAAGTCGAGCTTGAACTGCTCGAACACGCGGTAGTTTTGGATGTGGATTTTCTCCAGCATGCAGACGCTGCCGTGGCGTTCGACACCTCGCACGGGACCTCGAAGATGTCTGCGCGAGAGATCTGCTCTCCCAGCTCACGGGCAGAATCGACGTACTGGACAATACCTAAAGCAGGCTAAATCTGGACCGAATTGAGAGTTTGGCGTTTTGCCGGTTTTGCAGCGGTTAGGCTCAGTCAACAATGCCTCGGGTTGCAAAACCTCGCGAGGGCAGGGTGCTAGAAGCGAAGGGGCGCCCGCTTCCGTTCTCGTTTTTTCCGGTCACCAGAACGAACCGACGCTACGGCCTATACGACACGGTCTTCGCCGTGACCCCTTGGACGGTGATGGGTGCTGCCATCGCTAACGGCATCCCGAAAGACCAACAGACCGAGGCCTTTGCATTTTTAGAGCAGGCCGAGGACTTTTACGCCGCAGCATCTTCGGGCATCTCTACCAACCCGCTGCTGACCTACTACGCCTTCTTGAATCTCGCCAAGGTTCTAATTCGGGCAAGGGGCTATTCCGATTCCCTGGACCGAGCGATGCATGGACTCAAAGAGGAGACGGCAGCCGGTGGGACTGAGCTAGAGGACTCGGTAGTCCAAACCAAGGATGCCGGTGCTGCCGTCAATGTGTTCCCGGAGTTGATCGAGCGATTGGGCTACCCGCGGCCCGTGAACAACGACTCCTATCGCATCAAAGAGCTGCTGCCTCAGATTGTCGTAGGACACCGGATCTGGCGAGAGTCGAAACGAGGCCTAACTGAGCGTTTCGTCGCATTGAGGCGAATTGAGTTCGTCGACGACCGAGACAACAACAATCTCTGGCTGCGCCTGTTCGTCGGAAAGGGCGACCTGAGCCGCTATGAAATAACGCGGAAGCGCCTGCTGGAGGAGGGAGGACTTGCTGGGGCCTTTCACGAGGTTGTGACCAATGAGTCCGACGCGGAGGGAGCGCTGGTCTGCCTTGAGCAGGACGCCGCTCTCGCTTACACGGGTCGCCCCACGGATGTGGTCGCCGATTTGGTTGAGATACTGAAGCCAAGGCTCTGGCGAATCGTTAGCTCGATCCCAGGCAGTGGCTATAGACGGTATTACCTCTATCTTCACCCGGCCAACGAGGGCACGCACATCCCTCAGTTAGCGGCGATGTGGGCGTTGACCTTTTACTTCGGTTCCGTAGTCCGCTATCGGCCTCATCTGTTTGACGAGATCCTGCGCGGCCCGAATGGCGCCTTTGTTTCCGAGTTCATCTCCTCCCAACCGGAGCAGATGCTTTACCTCTTTGCCTCCGAGCTTTGCCAACGCGAGATCGCACGTCCAGCCATTGTGTGACGCCCTAGGAGTCGGCGTCTCGGCTCGGCTTGGCCCATTGGTCGAAACACGAGAGACGAATTGAACCCGCAATCCGTGTTTTCAGGCACAAAAACGAATTTGTGCCTGAATCGCCGACAATCGCCGCATATCCGCGGGTAATCGGATTCCCACTCTGATAACTGCCCAAGTTTTTTCGCCCGGGGAAGGATCGCGGATTTCGCATCAGCAAGCCATTCGTCCCGCCTGGCGACCTACCGGTAGGAGAGCTCCTCGACGACAGCGAGCCTAAATCGCACCCAGGAGGTCGGCGGTTCGAATCCGCCTAGCTCCATCGTCAGGTCCCTGCGCCTGGGATTTTCGCCGAGCTGTTGGGAGTACTAGCCGGCGTCGAGGGTGAGGACGTGGGCGGTCTTTGGGTTGACACGGCCCTCGAGTACGTCGAGGTAGGCGGCTTGGACGGCGTCGAAGCCGTGGCCGTGGTTTACCTCTAGCCAACCCGAAATCCACTCGCAGAACGGGTGCCAGGCCTCGGCTACGCGCTGCTCGAGGCCGGCGCGGCCCCAGTCGGTGGTGCGCTTGGTGACTCGGTCGGGGGCGAAGAAGAAGGTTGGCGTTGGTCCGGGCAGGGGCTCGGCTCCTCCGGTTCCGAAATCCTCCCAGTGGGTAACCCCGACCGCCATGCTGTGGGCCAGCTCGTCGCCGTAGTGGGTGTGGACGGCGCGGCGGACGGCGGCGTCGCCGGCGATGTCGACGAAGGTGGCGGGCCCCGGGCCGAGCGAGTGGATTGCGTCGTAGGGGACGGTGCGGTCGTAGATCTCCAGGCCGGCGACGAACTCGGCGCTGCGCGGCGAGGTGAGGCCGACCAGCTCCGCCCCCTCGCGTCGCGCCAAGAGGAAGGCGGCGGCGAGGGCCGTCTTGCTGGAGGCGCTGGAGATCACGATCGGACCGCGCCCGAGCAGGCCCTCGTCCGCGAGCTGGTCGTCGATCAGAAAGGAGGTGAAGAAGAGCGGCCGCAGCAGCATCTGTACGTCCTCGCTGTCGGAGCGGTAGAACGGGTCGGCGCCGGTCGCCAGGTAGCGGTGGTAGGCGGAGGGCAGCTTCTCCCGGTGCGGGGAGCCGTCGACGAAGCTGCCGGCCTCGACGCTGACCGGCGTCACCGCCAGGTGGGAGGAGGGCGGCAGGTAGCCGTAGACCCGCGTTCCCTCCTCGACCCCGTCAGCCTCGCTGCGCTCGACCTCGGCGAAGCCCCACATCGGCACCCGCCCCCAGCCCGGCTCGGCCGGGAAGAAGTCCCAGTAGGACATCGCCTCGCCCATCACTGCGTAGGTGACGTTGTTCGCGGTCAGCCCGAAGCTGTCGACCCGCAGCAGTGCCTGCCCCGATCCCAGGTCCGGGCTCGGCAAGTCGGCGACACGACACTGCCGCAAATCGTCCCTCTTGACGAGGAAGTCGCTCATCCGGATCAGGGTCAGCTTAGTACTGGTCTCTCCGTCGTCCTGGCGTCGTGACCGTCAAGAGCTGAACCGGGCTGCCTCCTCGGATCCCGCCGTTGCGTTCCCGGCCGAGTAGGAGTGGGCCCCGGCGCCGGCCAGACGGCCACCGTCGACGATCAGGTATTCCTCGCGCTGGGGAGTGCCGGTGAAATAGTTCTCGAGGATCTCTCGGGTTCCAGCGGCATAGCGAGCCTGGGCTGAGAGCGTGGAGCCGGAAACGTGAGGAGTCATCCCGTGGTTGGGCATCGTCCGCCAAGGGTGATCGGCGGGGGCGGGCTGGGGGAACCAGACGTCTCCCGCGTAACCGGCCAACTGCCCTGACTCGCAGGCGGCGGCGACTGCCTCGCGATCGCAGATCTTGCCCCGCGCGGTGTTGATCAGATAGGCGCCGCGCTTCATCCTGGCGATCATCTGCGCGTCGAAGAGGTGCTCGGTCTCCGGATGCAGCGGGCAGTTGATCGTCACCACGTCACAGACCTCGACCAGGCTCTCCACCGACTCGTGGTGAGTGGCACCGAGCTGCTCCTCCGTCTCAGCGGGCAGCGGGTGGCGGTCCACGTAGTGCAGGCCGACGTCGAAGGGCGCGAGGCGCTTCAGGACGGCGGTCCCGATTCGCCCCGCCGCCACCGTGCCGACCTGCATCCCCTCCAGGTCATAGGCGCGCGAGACAGCGTCGGCGATGTTCCAACCACCGTCGAGGACGATCTGGTGGGAGGGGATGTAGTTGCGGACCAGTCCCAAGATCATCATCACCACGTGCTCGGCAACGGAGATCGAATTGCAGTAGGTGACCTCGGCGACGGTTATCCCCGAGTCCATCGCCGCCTGTAGATCGACGTGGTCAGAACCGATCCCGGCGGTGATCGCCAGTTTCAGGTTGGGAGCCTTGGCAATCCGCTCGGCGGTCAGGTACGCCGGCCAGAAAGGCTGGGAGATGACCACCTCGGCGTCGGCCAGGTGCCGGTCGAACTCCGAGCTCTCCCCATCCTTGTCCGAGGTCACGATCAGCTCGTGGCCTTCTCGCTCCAGGTAGGTCCTCAGGCCGAGCTCGCCGGAAACGCAACCCAGTAGCTCCCCGGGGGAGAAGTCGATGCCTTCCGGGTTCGGAGCGCTCTGGCCGTCCGGGTAGGAGGCGATCGCCGGGATCTCCTCGCGAGCGTAGGTCGGCGGATACCCGCTTACCGGGTCGTCGTAGAGAACGCAAAGGACCTTTGCCATTTTCTGCCTCCATTCGGGATCGCCGAGGACCGGCTCGACTAAAGGTAAGCCGCCGAACAAGCAGCGTCCAATGCTTCCCTGCGACTTGGGTAATAGCTCGCGGAAGCGGGGCAGTATCTCCAACCGCGTTCTCCCATTCAGCAGAATCCCGGCACGTCGCAATTGCCCTTGATTCCGCTCGCTTTGGCCGGCGAGCTACACCTGCGGAGGTGAAACGGTGAATCAGGGCTAGTCGCCCGTCTTCTCCGACGCTAGTGTCGATTTAAAGGGCAATAATTCCTTTGTAATCAAGGATCGGAGCCAGCGGTGGCGAGTGGGCCGGTAACCAACCCAGAAATCATCGAGTACTTCGAGGCGCGCCGCGAGCGGCTTGAGATCGTCACTACCACGCGCACCCCGAGCGGACAGCTCCTCGACTGGGTTCCAGCCGAGTCCCAGCTACGCGAGGGAAGCCTGGCGGAGCCTCCCCCGCGGGAGGCCGACGCGCGCGAGCCGGAGGGGCCCCTGCCCGACGGGGTCGACGAGCCGGACCGGCCGGTCGAGTTCGAGCTCGACGACCCGGCGGCCGAGCGCGGGCCGGCGGGAACGGTGCCGATCGCCCGGGTCGATTTCTCGGCGCAGCCGATCACCGTCTCCCTGCCGGAGTACCTCGCGAAGTACGGCAAGCGGTCGAAGCGGGGCAGGGCGCGAGGGGACAACCCGCCCGCCATCGACCTGCACGGCTATTTCCATGCCAGCAGCTGGCAGCCGACGACCTGTTACGGCGCCGAGACGGCGCTGAACGTCTGGGCGCCGGCGATCGAGAACGAGGGGGACCACTCGCTGATGCAGCTCGGCCTCCTAAACCACGACCTGGCCAAGCTGCAGTCGATCGAGGCCGGGTGGCAGGTCGGCAAGCAACATTACGGGGACTGGCACCCCCACCTCTTCGTCTATTACACGACGAACGGGTACGAGAAAGACGACGACGACGTGGGCGGCTACAACCAAGACGTCGAAGGATGGGTGCAGGTCGACGACGTCATCTTCCCCGGGGCCCGCCTTGGCCCGGTCAGCGAACGCGGAAGCGGCCAGTGGGCGATCGCGATGAAGGTGCAGCTGCACGCGTCGAACTGGTGGATCAAGGTCAACGACAGGTGGGTAGGCTACTACCCCGCCTCCCTGTTCATGGGCAACGAAAGCGTCTTCGGCACGCTCGGCGATCACGCCGACCTGCTCGGGTTCTGGGGTGAGGTGTACACCGACGATTCCGACCCCAACGCGACGAGGACTGATATGGGGAGCGGCTCCTACGGCGGGGCTGGTTGGCGGCAGTCCTGCTATCAGCGGAACCTCCGCGTTCAGACTCGGCGCGACGGGACGATGGAGGACCACGCGGGCGCCCCTTCCGCGGAGAACACCGACTACTACGACATCGACTCCCACATGGGCAGCCCGACGAGCTGGGCCAGCCACTTCTTCGCTGGGGGGCCAGGCTGCGAGGGCTGGAAGCGCTGGTTCCCGATACGGCCCGAGTTGAAGGTCTCCCCAGGGGCAAAAGTGACCGCCCTATGGCGGTCCAACGAGACCCACCTGGATCTCTTCACCACCAGTGCCGACGGCACGGTGTGGTCGACCTTCTGGGAGCGAGGGAAACCCAGCTGGGAGCCCTGGTTCGCGGTAAGGCCCGAAAGCAAGGCGCACCCCGGCGCCCCCGTAACGGCGCTTTGGCGTTCCGGTGAGACCCACCTCGACCTGTTCATGACCGGGGCCGACGGGACCGTGTGGTCGACGTGGTGGGAGAAAGGACCGGGCTGGCAGCCCTGGTTCCCGATCAAGCCCGAGGTGAAAATGAAGCCCGGCGCCGAGGTAACCGCGCTCTGGCGTTCCAAGGAGACGCACCTCGACCTCTTTGCGACCAGCGCCGACGGCACTGTGTGGTCGACGCTGTGGGAGCCGCAGCGCCAGTGGGCACCTTGGTTCCCGGTTAGGCCCGAGACGAAGGTTGCGCCCGGCGCCAAGGTGACGGCGCTCTGGCGTTCCAAGGAGACCCATCTAGACCTCTTCGCCGCGGGAGCTGACGGCACCGTGTGGTCGACGCTGTGGGAGCCGCAGCGCCAGTGGGCACCCTGGTTCCCGGTTAGGCCCGAGGCGAAGGTTGCGCCCGGAGCACCCATTGCCGCGCTCTGGCGCTCACGTGAGACGCACCTCGACCTGTTCGCGAGCGGCCCGGACGGTGCCGTCGTGTCCTCACTTTGGGAGGCCGCGCTCGCCTGGCAGCCTTGGTTCCCAATTCACGCCGAGACGAAGATGCAGCCCGGCGCTCAGGTCACTGCCCTCTGGCGCTCCCCGGAAAAAGGTTTCGACCTCACCTCGCTGTGGCGCCCTCACGAGACGCACCTCGACCTCTTTGCGACCAGCACCGATGGCACCGTGTGGTCGACGCTGTGGGAGCCGCAGCGCCAGTGGGCGCCTTGGTTCCCGATCCACGGTGAGGTGAAGATGCAGCCCGGCGCGCCGATCACCGCCCTCTGGCGCTCTTTCGAGAGCCACCTCGACCTCTTCACTACCAGCGCCGACGGAACTGTCTGGTCGACCTGGTGGGGCTACTGACAGTCCCGCCGGGTGAGGGGCGAGCGCTGGGTAATGCTCGCTCTAGGAAAGGCAGTCATGCGGCTCTCCTTTTCGAGTCTGACCAGGGAGCCGAGGCGTGATCCCCCGTCAGGCCCCGGCTCCCTGGTGCGTTGCGGTGCCCTTTCCCCGCAATGCGAGTCTCCTTGCTCCCCGCATTGCTGCCATCCAGGTGCCGCACGCATGAGCATCCAGCCCGCAGCAGAGGAACCCAAACGCTCAGGCGAGATGGTTTCTAACTAGCGCTGAGCGTTTCGAGCGCTGGGCTGACCTTGGCGGAGGGGGCGACCATCGCCTCGACCGCCGCCGACCCTCCGATCGCGGGGGCGAGAGCGAGGTAGGAGAGCACCGGCGCTGCGATCGGCAGCTGCTCCGCGCTTCCGCTGGCGACGAAGTGGTGGATCACGCCCCACATCGCTCCGATCGAAGCTTCCGTCGCGAAGAGGGTCGGCTGCTGCGCCGGCGGCGCTCCCTGCCGAAGCATCGCCGCCAGCCTGGCGATCGTCTCGCTGCGCCATTTGACCGTCTCGGGGCCCGGCGAGAAGACCTCGCGAAAGGCGAGGTTGGCCAAGGTGGGATCGCCCGCGAGATGCTGGCAGAGCCTGACGATCATGCGGTGGACGCCGCTCGCCCAGTCCTCGGCTGTGAGGTAGAAGGGTTCGGCCGTCGCCAGGGTGCGGCCGCTGAGCGCCCGGAGCGTCGCCAGGAAGCAGTCCCCCACCCCGTCGAAATGGGCGTAAAAGGTGCTGCCCGAAACGCCGGCGGCGGCGCGCACGCGCGGCACCGTCAGGGTCGCGTATCCCTCCTTGCTCGCCAGCCTCGCCGTCGCTGCCAGGATCATCGCCCGCTCGTCGCCAGGGGGCGGCTTGTCAATGGGCGCAGGCAGCGGCGGCGCCCCATCGAGCCCGAGGCCGCGCAGGCGGCCGACGTCGTCGTCGCAGAAGGCGAGCGCCCAATCCATCAATGCATCCCCGTCGAGGGCAAGCTGTCGGGGGTCTCCGGAGAGCAGCCGTGCCCGCGCCATCCGGCCGCAGCCGGCGACGATGCCTTTGACCAGCAGTCGCGGCAGCCGAGGTGACTCGGCGGGAGCGAGGCTCTTCGCCACCAGCGCCTCGAAGAGCCGGCTCGTGCGCAGCATCCGCTCGACCGCACCGGCGCCGGCGGCGAAAGCCTCGATGAGGACCAACCGCGCCGCCTCGGGGTTGTCGGCGATCTGGCCGGAGAAGGTGCGATATCCGAGCCGGAGCCGCTCGCGCCACTCCCCCTGACCCTCGACAGCGGCGTGAATGGCGCGCAGCGAGTGGTTGACGATGAGGTCGTAGGTGGCGAGGAAGCACTCCTCCTTGCCGGAAAACCGTTTGTAGAAGTCCCGCTTCGAGACGCGGGCGCGTTTGACCAGCGCCGCCACGGTGACGGCGTCGTAGCCGTGCTCGGCGGCGAGCTCGACCATCGCCTCATGCAGCCGCGCGCGCTGGTGCATGGCGACGTCCTCCGCAGAGCGTCCGGGCCCGGGCCTGAGTTTCGGGTAGCGAGTACCTCGCGATCGCGACCCTCGCGAGGAGCTGGATCTATCGGAACCCGCGCGTCCGCGCGAGCCATTCGTGCCCAATGGCCTCAACCTCCAAACTTTTCGGAACGGCTGCATCGCCCATTCCTTGATGACTATCTGTCCGTACCAACAATGGACAGAGCGTCTAGTTGCGGCGCTGGAGAAAGACTCCGCTCTCCTTCGCGGGCCGGCGATATTGCGAAAGGATGTCTGTCTATGCCTGGGGTCGAGGTGGTCCTCTTCAGCGACCTGGTCGACTCGACCGCCCTGTTGGCGAGGCTCGGGGATGACCGGATGGATGGCCTGCGGCGAGCTCACGTCGGGGATGTGAGCAGGGCTGTCGCCGCCTCGGGTGGGAGGGTCGTGAAGACCCTGGGCGACGGGGTGATGTCGAGCTTCGGCAGCGCCCTTGGTGCCCTTCGCGCCGCCGCCCAGATCCAGGCGAGCGTCGAGAAGTTGGACGCAGCGTACGGCCGGATCGGCATCGCCGCCAGGGTGGGAGTGGCCGCCGGCGAGCCGATTCCCGACGGCGAGGACCTGCACGGGATGACGGTGGTGATCGCCAGCCGGCTCTCTTCCGCCGCGGGGAGCGACGAGGTACTGGTCCAGGATCTCGTCCGCCAGCTGATCGCCTCCCGGGACGGCTTGGCGCTGGAGGAGGCGCGCGAATACGCGCTCAAGGGAGTGCCGCAGCCGGTGCGGGCCGCAAAGCTGCGCTGGCGCGAGCTGGCGCTGGAGGAGGTCTCTGTCGGCCCGCGGGAGACGGTGAGCTTCGGTGCCGGCCCCGCGCCGTCGGCCCGGATCCGCCTACCGCCTCCCCTCGCCGCCTTTGCCGAGGAGCCGCTGATCGGACGCGAGGCGGAGATCGCCGAGTTGCGCCGGGTAACGCCGCCGCGCCCTGGGCGGCGGGCGGCGCTGATCGTGGGCGAGCCGGGGATCGGCAAGACCCGTCACGCCGCCGCGGGGGCGCTTGAAGCGCATGCGAGGGGGGAGCTGGTCGTCCTGGCGCGCTGCCCGCGCGAGGCGGTGGTGCCATTCGAGCCGTGGGTGCGGGCAGTCGGCGAGCTGGCCCTCGCCGGCGACGAGGAGTGGCGGCGGCGCCTGGCCGCGGCGGCGGGCGCCGAGCTCACCGCGCTGGTGCCGCAGCTGGATCGGGAGGGCGCGGGAGCGGAGCGGGTGCAAAGCGGCGAGCTGGCGGCTGCCGAGGGCGCGCGCTACCGGCTCCTAACCGGGATCGGCGCGGCGCTGGCCCACGCCGCCGGCGACGCTCCGCTGCACGTCGTCCTCGACGACGCCCACTGGTGCGACCCGGCCTCGGCGCAGGCGCTCGAACACCTGCTGGACTCGACCCCTTGCGAACTTGTCCTGGTGGCGACGGCCCGTGGCCGGGCAATGGGCCGCGGGCACCCGGTTTCCCGGGCGCTCTCGAATCTGCGCCGGACCGGGGACCTCACCGAGATGCGCCTCGGCGGTCTCGACGCCTCGGGGCTAGCGGCTCTGGTCGGAGCCCGGGTCGGGCAGGCGATCACGCCGCGGGTCGCCTCGCGCCTTGCCGGCCGCACCTCCGGGAATCCGTTCTTCGCCGCAGAGCTGGCGCAGGACCTCTCCGAGCAGGGAGCGCTGGGCGACAGCAAGGCCCTCGAGGAGGCGCCGGTGCCGGAGGCCGTCACCGACCTGATCGAGGGGCGCCTGACCCGCCTGCGCCCCGACACCGAGCGGCTGCTGGTCGCGGTCGCGGCGATCGGTCCCTCGGCTCCTGTCTCGCTGGCCGCCAAGGCGAGCGGTTTGGAGGGCGCCCCGGCGGAAACAGCCGCGGCCGAAGCGCTCTCGAAGCGGCTGGTCGACGAGGTGGCGGCCGCCGAGCCGACGATAGCCTTCCCCCACGCCCTGGTCCGCGAAGCCCTGATCGCCTCCGCCGAGGAGGCGGAGCTCGCTCGGCTGCACCTGGCGATAGCCGAGGCGCTCGAGTCCGACCCTGGGGCCGAGCCGGCCGAGGTCGCCCGCCACTACGGGCTTTCGGTCGCCCTCGCCGGCCCCGAGCGGGCGATCGCTGCCTACCGCGCGGCGGCCAAGGCAGCGGCGGCGGCGCACGACCACGAGCAGGCCGCGGCCCAGCTGCAATCGGCGCTCTCCCTCCTTCCCGGCGACGATCTGCCGGCGCGGACCCAGGCCTTGTTGGAGCTCGGTGAGCAGGCGCTGCTCAGCGCCGATCTACACCGGGCCAAGCAGGCTTTCAGAGGCGCGGCCGAGCTGGCGCGAGCGAGCGGCGACACGGAAACGTTCGCCCACGCCGCCCTCGGTTTCGCCGGCGGCGACATCGCCTTCGGCATCGAATCGAACAGCTACGACAGCGAGACCGTCGACCTGCTGGCCGAGGCCCTCGACGCGCTCGGCGATGAGGAGCCGAAGCTGGCCCTGAGGATCGCCTTCAGGCTCTCGTTCGCCAACACCTTCAACATCGACAAAGCCGACCTCGACCGGCTGGCGCAACGGGCCGAAGCGCTCGGTGCGCAGCTCGACGACCCGGAATCGAAATTGATGACGCGTGCCGCTCAGGTCTTCGTCTTGGAGTCCAGGGGACCCGACCCGCTGCGGGTCTTCGACCAGACGGTGCCGATGGTGCTCGAGCTGGCCGCGATGGCCGAGCGGTGCGATCGCGAAGACCTGCGCCTTCGTTTCCACCTCTGGTCGGCCTCCGCGCTCTACACGCTGCGGCGCATCGACGAGTGCGAGGCGGCGATCGAGCGGGCGGCGGCGATCGCCGAGCGCCTCGGAAGCCCGCGCTTTGCCTGGGAGATCGACTTCTACCGCGCCCAGCGAGCGCTCGACCGCGGGGATCGCGATCGCGTCGTGGAGCTCGCCCGCCGGGCCGGCGACACCCTGCGCCGCTTGCGCCCGGACCTGCATGCCAACGCCGAGCTGCTCCTGCGCATCACCGTCGGTTGGATCTACGACGACGAAGCGGGACCCGACCTGGTGGTCGTGGACGCGATCGAGGCGGTGGCGCCGTGGGGCCTGATGTCAGCGCTCAAGGCCCTGGGCGCGGCAAGGGTGGGCGACTTCGCCACCGCCAGCAGCGAGATGGCGAACCTGCTGAACGACCTCGACTCCCTGCGCCGTCCCGACATGCACATGCCGTCGGCGCTTTGCTTCCTGGCCTTCGCCGCCACGCTCGCCGAAGACCGCGCGGCTGGCGCGCACCTGCGCCCGCTGCTCGAGCCCCTGCGCCCCTATCTGGTCACCGGTCCGCCCACCGTCTATGTCGGGTTCCTGCCCGAGTGGCAGATCGGTCGCCTGGAACTGCTCGCCGGCGCTCCCGAGGCAGCCGTCGAGGAGCTCCGCACGGCGGCCGCGCAGGCCGACGAGCTCGAAATTGTCTGGCTCTCGGGGGGCGTACGGCTGGACCTCGCGCGCGCCTTGCATCGGCTCGGAGATCCCCAGGCCGAGGCGGTGCTGGCCGAGGCCGAAGCCATCGCCGAGCGCTACGGGATGGGCTGGGTCCGCAAGCAGGCGACCCTGGTTCGAGCCGAGCTCGAGGGCCGCGCGCCTCCCGACCAGCGGCCGCCGCGGGAGCGCACCCGGCCGCTGCGGGCGCTGACGGCCCGCGGCGGCCGCCGCGCCCTCGCCGCGCTCGTCGGCGACCAGAACGATGCGGAATTGGAGCGCCGGTTCCTGGAGCCGAAGCGCCAGCGCGGGCTGCTGCGCGCCACGGCCCGCAGCTTCCAGCCCGATCACGCCGGGGGTTTCAGCGGGATCGTCGCCTACGAGCTGGAGCCCTTTGAGGTCGAGGCACCACCCGAGGCGCCCTGGCGCTGGGCGATCGAGGTGGACTCTGCCGCCGCGCGCGCGAGGCTCGTGGAGCCGGCGCCGCTCGACGCCGTGGTGACGATCCACATGGGTCTCGCCCAATGGGTTCGGGTGATGGCCGGCGTCGACAACGCGATCACCGCGATGGCCGCCGGACGCTGCAGCATCGAGGGGGATGTGATGGTCGCGGCGCGGCTGGAGGCGATGTTCGGCGGTGCCTAGCCGCCGCCGGGCGGCTCGCCGTTTCGATCACCCACCGGCTGCCGTTGAACGCCCGCCAGACGGCGAACGCTTTTCCGTCGGGCGCTAGCGCGAGTTGGAGTTCGGGTTCTCCGTACAGCCGCCCCGGGGGAAAGGTGGTGACTGGCGTCGGCTCGCTCCAGGGTTGGCCGCGGCGCCTGCTCGCAGACTGGATGGTGGTCTTTTCTCCGGGCGAGGGGTCGGACACCCATAGGGCGATCGATTCGCCTTGGGGGGTGACGGCGATCGGCGATCCCGAGAGGCCGGGGAGGTGGAGGCCTTCTGCGGCGAGGGTCGTCGGTTCGCTCCAGGGGCCGCCGGGGGGACGGGTCGAGGTGACGATCGCTTCTTCTTCGCGGGCGGGGTATTTGGACCAGAGGAGGGATACCCGGCCGCCGGGTTCGGTCACGATCTTGGGGCTGGTCGTGCGGGCCTGCGGTTCGATGGTCTTCAACCTCCATCTCCCGCCGGGCGTCCGCGTGGTTACCTGCACGTTCGCTTCCAGGCCTCCTTCGGGTTCCTTGACCCAGGCCCCGATGGCTTCGCCCTTGGAGGTGACTGCCAGTTGGGGCTGGGGGAAGGGACCCGGGTTCGACAGCAGGGTCGATTTCCACCGCCCCTTCGGCGGACGGCTTGCAACGCCGATATGGGATTCTTCGTTGTAGGACGCGCCCCAGATCGCCACCACTTCGTCCCTCGGGGTCGTGGCCACCTGAGGGGCCACCCCCTCGTAGGATTCGGGGATGCCGACCGCCTTGGTCCAGTCGGTTCCCGCCGCGGCCTGGGTCGCCGACCCGATGAAGTTCGTCGTCGAGTGCCCTTCGTCGCGGGCATTCCAGACGACGGTCGCCTTGCCGCGCCGGGTCATCGCGACCTGCGGTTCTTCGCCTTCGGGTTCGTAGTACCAGCGCCTGTCCGTCGAGATCTTCCGCGGCCTGCCCCACCGCTTGCCGCGAAGCCGGGTCGACGTCAGGACGACCCGGGCTTCGCCGCTGCGGGTGCGGATAGTGTCGGTCCAGACGATCACCGCCTTCCGCGCGGACACAGCGATCCGGGGACCTTGGACTTCTTCCCTGACCGGCGCGAGGGTGACGGGCGGAGACCAGCCCCTCCCCGGCCGCCGGCTGCTCACCTGGACGCGTTCCGGTCGGCCGCCCGACCAGGTGGCGATCGCTTCCCCGTCGGGGGTGACGGCAACCGCCGGCGCACCGGCATCGCGGCTCGACGGGCCGACGACGGTCGGCGGAGCCCATTGCGGGGCGGCGTCCGCCGCCGGAGCGGCGGCCAGCGTGACCGCGACGACGAGTGCGACCGAGCCGGCGCGGGTCAGGAGAGATCTCATGAACCGAGGATATGAACGCCGCCTGCCCCGGACCGGGCCAACCTTGGCCCGACTTCTTCGTAACGCTTCTCCGCGTTCCGGGCAATAAGAGGGCATGGAGAAGGAGCTGGCTTTGAGCCAACCACCGGATTCGCTTGGTCGTCACCTCGCCCTGATCAAGGTGCGGGACGGCGTGGGACCCGAGCAGCTTCGCCTCATCGCTACCGACGCCGAGATCTTCGAGGCCTTCTATCGCGAGTACGTGGATGCGATTCAGGGGTTTGTGGCTCGGCGGGTCGGCGATCGGGAGCGGGCGGCCGACTTGACCGCCGAGATCTTTCTTGCCTCGATCCGCGCGGCGCATCGGTACCGGCCGGGGCGGGGAAGCCCGAAGGCCTGGCTTTATGGGATCGCGCAGAACGTGGTCGCCATCGATCGGCGGCGGGCGGGTCGCGAGCAGGCTCGGGACGAGCGGCTCCGGGGCAGCGCCCTGCTGGATGAGGCCGACGGGGCGGCGATCGATGCGCGCATCGACGCGGCCGCGTCACGTCGCCATCTCTACGAGGCGATGGAGCGGCTGTCGGAGACCGAGCGGGCCGTGCTGGAGCTCGTCGCCGTCGACGAATTGAGCCTCACCGAGGCCGCGGCCGCCGCGGGGGTGCGACCCGTCACCGCGCGGGTCCGCCTTCACCGCGCCCGGCGCAAGTTGCGGGCCGAGCTCGAGGCCGCATCGACCGAATCAACCGTCAACGAGGGAGAGGAACCATGAAAGAGAACCGAGACCACGGCAGCAACTTCGAGGAGCGGTTGCTTAGCGAGCTGAAGACCGTCGTCGCCCAGCGCGCCGCCGAGCAGGAGCTCTCGACCGAAGCGGCCACGCGCTCGCCCGGTTGGCAGCGCGCCCCGCGCCTCGCCTTCGGCGCCGCCGCCGTCTGCGCCGCCGCCGCGGCGGTGCTCGTCTTCAACTCCGGCAGCGACCACGCATCCAAGGCGTTCGCGGTCGAACAACAGGACGGGGGCGGGGTGACGATCAGCGTCTACAGCGCCGAAGACGCCACCGGCCTCGAAGGGGCGCTCGCGGACGCCGGGATCCACTCCGACGTGACCTGGCTGCCCGCCGGGATGACCTGCCGCGAGCCGCGCTTCACGCCGTCGAGCGCGAAGACCTCCGGCGGCGGGGCGATCGGCGGGATGACCCTCGCCGGCCCCGGCCAGGCGATGACGATCGGGGTCATGACTCACGACCAGTGGACCGAGCTCTGGAGCGAGCGCACCAGCGGCGAAATCTCCGACGAGGACTACTACGCCTCGACCGGCAACGTCAGCCTCGACCCGGCGGGCCTCCGCGACGACCAGACCGTCGTCATCTACGGGTCCCGCGGCCCCTACGACGGCGACCCCGAAGGCGGCTTCGAAGCGAATCTCGCGATCGCCGAAGGGCCGGTCGCGCCGTGCGACCCCGTCCCGGTGCCCGCCGGCAGGAGCCTCGAAGGCATCAACGACGTCCTCAGGTCCGAAGCCGCCGGCAGATAGGCAGGCGGCCGCGCTCACCGCAGGTCGGGGGTTCGGGACCGGACCCCCGACCTGTGATCCTCTGTGGATGGCCTCGAACGAGTCTCAGCGCAAGCAGCACGCGCTGGAGATGTTCGAGGCGCTACCGGCCCGCTACGACGAGGTCGGGGCGGCGCTGAGCTTCTTCCAGGATCCGCGCTGGCGGCGGGCGGCGGTGGAGGCGGTCGGGGCGGGACCTGACGATCGCGTTCTCGACATCGCCTGCGGGACCGGGCTGGTCAGCGAGGCGCTGGTCAAGCGCTGGGGCTGCCGGGTGGTGGGGCTGGACCAGAGCACCGCGATGCTGGGACGGGCGCGGACGAAGCTGGCCAAGGACCCGGGGTTGGCGGCGAGGATCGAATACGTCGAGGGCGAAGCCGAGCACCTCCCATTCGCCGACGGCGAGTTCGACCACCTCACCTTCACCTACCTGCTGCGCTACGTCGACGACCCGGCGGCGACGCTGCGGGAGCTGGCCCGGGTGGTGAAGCCGGGCGGGCGCGTCTCCAGCCTCGAGTTCTGCGTCCCGCGCGGCGTCTGGTTCTGGGCCTGGCGCCTCTACACCCGCGTCGGCCTGCCGGCCCTCGGCCGGATCGCCTCGCGGAGCTGGTTCGAGGCCGGCCGCTTCCTCGGCCCGAGCATCGAAGGCTTCTACCGCAGCCACCCCCTGCACCGGCAGGTCGAGCTTTGGGAGGCGGCGGGCATCGGGCGGATCGAGGTGCGGCGGATGAGCCTGGGCGGCGGCGTCGTCATCTGGGGCACCGTTGGCGGCTGAGCCCGACCCCCGCCCCGCCTTCTACGCCCTGCGGCCGGGCGGCTGGCGCGACCTGGTGACGGTGATGCACCCGCCCTACACGCTCTGGCACGTCAGCAACGTGGCGATCGGGGCCGCGACGGCGGCGCACCTCTACCTCGGTCGGCTGGCGGCGGCGGTCGCGGCCTTCTTCCTCGCCGTCGGCGTCGGAGCCCACGCCCTCGACGAGCTGCAAGGGCGGCCGCTGGGCACGCAGCTCTCCCGACGCACCATCGTCGGCCTGGCCGTCGGCGGCATCGGCGGGGCGCTGGCGATCGGCATCGCCGGGACGATCTTCGTCTCCCCCACCCTGGCGCCGCTGGTCCTGTTCGGCGGCTTCATCGCCCCCGCCTACAACCTGGAGTGGTTCGGCGGGCGCTTCCACACCGACTTCTGGCTCGCCGCCTCCTGGGGCGGGTTCTCGGCCTTCACCGGCTGGTGGGTGAACGCCCTCGGCGTGCACTCGCCCCGCGAAGCGATCGCCGCTAGCGCCGCGGTCCTCGGCTGCTTCACCCTCACCCTCGTCCAGCGGCGGCTCTCGACCCCCGTCCGCCAGCTTCGCCGCCGCACCGTGGCGGTCGAGGGGGAGCAGCGACTTACCGACGGGACCGTCGTCCAGCTCGGTCGCGACGATCTCGCCGCGCCCCTCGACGGCGCCCTGCGCGGCCTCTCGATCGCGGTGCCGCTGCTGGCAGTCGCGATGGTCGCCGTGAGGCTCTAAACCCAGGGCGGGTCCTAACATTGGCCCGATGAGCAGCCAGACCGTTTCCGGCGGCGTCGTCCACGACCTGCCCGCGGACCTGCGCGAGGCGCTGGTCGCCGACGCCACCGTCCTCGGCACCTGGGAGGACATCACCCCGCTGGCGCGCAACGAGTTCATCTGCTGGGTCGAGGACGCCAAACAGGAGAAGACCCGGGAGCGCCGCATCCGCCGCACCCGGGAAGAGCTGGAAGAAGGCCAGCGCCGTCCCTGCTGCTGGCCGGGCTGCAAGCACCGCGAGCGCAACGGCCGGTAGCGCTCGGCACCGGTTCAGCTCGCAGCGCTGAGCTCGCGGAGCTCCTGCTCGTGGGAGACCGCGTGGCGATGGAGCTGGCCGTCGGGCTCGATCACGTAGCTGCCCATCCGCACCAGCGGGGGCGAGTAGGCGTGGATGGTGACCGCGGGCTCGGTGCCGGCGTGGAGGACGCGGTGGATGTCGCTGGCGGAGAAGGAGAACGAGGAGCCGGCGGGGGCGAGGCGGGAGAGCGGGGCGTCGGGGGAGCGGCCGAGGACCAGGCGCTCCTCGCGGACGCTGCCGGAGACGACCGCTACGGCGCCGGCCGAGAGGTCGTGGTCGTGGAAGCCGGTGTCGTGGTCGTGGGACCAGCAGAGCAGCCAGACGTCGAGGTGCTCGTCGCGCAGCAGCTGCCTGTAGGTCCGCTGCGTGGGGTCGTGCTCGATGTGCTCGGACCAGAGCGCCGGCTGAGCTGCAATTTCGTTCGCGACGACGAGCAGCTCCTCGTCGGTCAGATCCTGCCCGTGCGGCCGGGCGATGTCCTCGATTCCCTTGGTCATGCGAGTTCTCCTTTCTGGCTGGATGTCAAGAGGGAATGCGGGTTCCTACATCGCAACAGCCGCCCCAGCTCCGGGCCGAGGTCGGGCGCGACGGGGTCGACGACGGGCCGGTCGGAGCCGTAGACGAGCTGCTCGACCCCGACCGCGCCGGCCATCGCCTCGAGCATCCGCGTGCCGTAGGAAGAGGTGTCGTAGAAGACCAGCGGGTCGGGGCCGAAGGGGGCGGTGCCGCCGCGGGCGACGAACCGCTCCAGCTGCAGCGGCGCGCCGCCCCCCAGCATCGCGAAAAGCACCCGCAGGCGCGGGTGCTCGCGGCGGCCGGCGTGGAGGAAGGCGAACCAGGCGGCCTGCATCTGCGCGACGTAGCTAGTCGGCGCCGGCCACCAGACGGGCAGCGGCTTGACGGGGCCCGACTCGCCGGCCGCGGCGACCGGGCCGGGATGGACGAACAGCGGCGCGCCGTGCAGTTCGAGCCGGGCGAGGAGCGGGCCGACGTGCTCGAGCGCGCCGGGGTCGGCGAGGGCGGTCGCCGGCAGGGAGATGCCGACGCAACCCCTGGCGATGACGGCGTCGACGTCAGCCGGGTCGGGCGCCGCGAGCGGCACCGCGCCCCAGCCGCCGAAGCTGTCCGGCAGCTCCGCGACGCCCCGGTGGTGGGCCTCCAGCAGCGGCACGGCCTCCTCGGCCGGCAGCGTCTCGATCCCGAGCGCAGTCGAGAGCGCGACCAGCGCGCGGTCGACGTGCTCGCGCCGCATCTCCACCTCCCGCAGCGCGACGTTGGTCGCGTCGAGCGAGAGATCGCTGTCGGGCTCGCCCTCGACGCGGAAGGTCCAGCCGTCGCGGTGGCGGATCAGCATCGGCGCCCGCCGGCGCCGGGCCAGCTCCTCGATCAGCTGCTCCGGCAGGAGGTGTTGATGAACGTCTACTCGCTGCATTGTTGTCTAAGTTAATCAAGATTCTCGACTTAGGGCAACCGCGACCCTCTCCCTACCATCCGTACGGTGCCGAATGGAGCCATAGAGAGCGGGCGCATCCCGAACTCCGAGCACGAATCTCAGCCCTGGCGGATCCACGCGATCGTGCCGGACTTCACCCTCGAGGACGTCTGGGCGCTGCCAGCGGAAGGCGGCGCCGAGGAGTTCCCGGCCCTGCTGGAGATGGTGGGCTCCCTCGACCGAGTCCGACTCGCGCGCGACCCGGGCCCTGTGGCAACTCCGCGACCTGCTTGGCAGGTGGTTCGGCCTCGGCGAGATCCACGTCGAGGACGGGACCGGGCCGGAGGCCGTAGGCGAGCTGCCGATCCCTGGCAGCGCTGCCACCACCCTCGCCGACCGCCTGCCCGACGATCTGCGCGGCACGGCCGCCGGCACCGAGTTCGGCTCGCTCCCCTTCAGCCCCCTCTACCGCACCGATCGGGAGGCGGCGGCCGAGGTGTCAAACAAGACCGTGCACGGCGTCGCGCACCTGGCCTGGGTCGAGCAGGGCGGCGGCCGCTACCGCGGCCAGATGGCCGTCTACGTGAAGCCGCGCGGCCTCCTCGGCCACGCCTACATGGCGGCGATAAAACCGTTCCGCTACCTGATTGTCTACCCCGCGCTGCTGCGCGAATTCGAGCGGGCCTAACTGACGCGGTAGCGGAGGTGGGTGGCACCGCCGCCCTCCAGAGCCCGGACCGGCTCCAGCTCGATCTGCTCGGCGCCGAGGTGCTCGAAGAGGCGGCGGCCTTCGCCGAGGAGGACGGGGACGAGGTGGATCTGGATCTCGTCGAGGACCCCGGCGGCGAGCGCCAGCTGGGCGACGGTCGCGCCGTGGACGAGGACGTCCTTCTCGCCGGCCGCCTCCTTCGCGCTGGCCATCGCCGTCTCGACGTCGGCGACGTAGGTGACCAGTGGCCATTGCGGGTCGACGCCCTGCTTCGAGCGGCTGAGGATGAAGATCGGGACCCCGTCGTGATGGTCGCCGCCCCAACCGTTCGCGGGCTCGAAGGTCCCGCGGCCGGCGACCACCGCGCCGGTCGCCATCGCCTCGTCCATCACCTCGCCGTCGACGCCCTCCGGGCGGCCAGGGACGCCGCCGTGCCCGGTCGGCGGGCCGGCGAAGATCCACTCGTGCAGGCGCTCGCCGCCGTCGCCGAGGCCGTTGTCCACGCTCTCGTTGGGTCCGGCGACGAAGCCGTCGAGCGACATCGACATGTAGAGGACGGTCGCGGACATCAGGCCTTCTCCTTGTTCGTCTGGCGGGGCGCCGATTGCCCTGCCTCTACCCAGATGACGAACGGGCACAGCGAAAATCGACATCGCTCGCGTAGCCATTTCCTGCGGGGGTACCCGTCAGGCATGGGAAACCGCAGGCGTGCTTGCTTCGTGCTGCTCCCGATCGCCATGCTGGCGGTCCTCATGCTCATGCCGGGCGCGGCCGCGGCGGCGCCGAGCTGCGCCGAAGGCCCCGAAACGGTCGGGACGACGATCGTCGGCACGCCCTGCGCCGACACGATCCGCCTGCCGCCCGGCGTCACCACCGTCTTAGGCGAAGGGGGCGACGACCTGCTCTTCGGGCAGCGCGGCAACGACCATCTGTTCGGCGGTGAAGGCGCCGACCGGCTCTACGGCGGCATCGGCGACGACCGCTTGCGCGGCGGGCCTGGAGACGACGGGCTGTTCGGCGGCTTCGGCGGCGACTCGCTCGACGGCGAAGGCGGCAACGACCTCGCGCGCGGCGACGCGACGGTCGACACGATCGGCGACTCGGGCGGCGGCAACGACACGCTCAGCTTCGCGACGGGGGTGACGCCGGGCTTCTCCAACACCGGCTCCTTCTTCACCGACGCCGGCTTCCCGGACGGCGCCGAGGGGCGCGGCGTCTACGTCGACCTCGGCGAAGGCTTCGCCAACAACGGCCTCGCCCCCTCCGGCGGCGGCGTCGACGAACCGCTCGAACCGGCGAGCGACTTCGGCGATTTCGAGACCGTCGTCGGCACCCCCTTCTCGGACTACCTGGTCGGCACCGGCGACCCCGAGACCTTCTACGGCGGCGGCGGTGCCGATCTGATCGCCGGCGGCGGGGGCGGCGACGTCGCCCACGGCGGCGCCGACAATGACGGCTGCGTCGAAGTCACGATCGAGGACTGCGAGCTGGGCGGGGAAATCCAGCCCCGGGACCCCGGCGCGATCGCGGTCGGCGTCATGCCCCCGGGCGCGCCCGGGGGCCCGGCCGTCTATCTCGCCGGCAGCGACGAAGTCGACCGGGTGACGGCGAGCTATTCCGCGGGGGCGGTGACGTTCACCCTGGCGGCCGGCAGCGTCGGCCAGTTCGAAGCCGGCACCGGGGGTGGCTGCAGCGCGCCCGTCGGCGCGACCGTCGCCTGCCCGCTGCCCGCTCCCCCGGACTCGGTCCTGCTCGCCGGGCTGGACGGCAACGACGTCCTCTCCGCGCCCGGCCTCCCGGAGACCACCGCGGTCGTCGAGCTGGGCAACGAAGGGACCGACAGCCTCACCGGCGGCGAGACCGAAGACGCGCTGGTCGACGGGGCCGGTGCCGACGTCGCCAGCGCCGCCGGGGGCGACGACGCGCTGCCGAACAACGGCGGCGCCGACCAGCTCCACGCCGGCGCGGGAGAGGACCTCTTCGTCTCCAACGCGGTCTGCGACGGCGACCTCCTCGACGGCGGCAGCGAGCGCGACAACGCCAACTGGGCCAACTTCGAACCGGGGGTGGCGATCGACCTCTCGCTGCAGGCGGCGGGGCTGATCGGGACGCAGGGGGAGCCGCACTGCGCCAGCCCCGGTTTGCTGACCACCCTGCAGGCGGTCGAGGACGTCGAGGGAACCAAACTCGGCGACAACCTCGTCGGCGACAGCGGCGACAACCAGCTGCTGGGCAGGATCGGCGCAGACAACTTCCTCGCCGGCGCCGGCAACGATCTCATCCTCGCCAACTCCGGTGACCCCGACCCAACCGTCGAGTGCGGCGAGGGCTTCGACACGGCGCTGGTCGACTTCGCCCCTATCGTCGACGGCCCGCCGGTCGCCTGCGAGTCGGTCGAAGAACGCGCCCCGAACAGCTTCCGCCCGCCCGACACCCCGACCGGCCCCGAACCCGAGCCGCCGGTGGCCGCAGCGCCCCCGCCCCCGCCCAAGCCCAAGCCGGACCGGACGCCGCCGGCGACGCGCCTACGCCGCCACCCGCCGGCGCTGCTCCTCGCCTCCGGCCCGCGGCGCCGCGTCTCCTTCGCCTTCGCCGCCTCGGAGCCGGGGGCGAGCTTCCGCTGCAGGCTCGACCGCCAACCCTGGCGCCCCTGCCGCTCGCCGCGCGCCTACCTGGCCCGGCCCGGACGCCACGCCTTCCGCGTCTACGCGATCGACGCCGCCGGCAACCGCGACCGCACCCCGGCGCTCTTCCGGTTCAGGGTGCGATAGGCGCCTTGGTGAACCACTGGTTGACTAAGGCGCCTCGCCGCCGGCCTCGGCCAGCCGCAGAAGCGGGATCGTGCGGCCGGCGGCAGCGGCTTCGCGGCGGTAGGTCTCGAAGGGCGGGAAGACGTTGTCGGCGAGTGCCCAGAGGCGGGCGCGATCGGCCTCGTCGCTGACGATCTCGGCCCGGTAGGGGCGGCCGTTCAGCTTCACCTCGGGGTTGGCGCGGGCGTTGAAGAACCAGGCGGGATGCTCGGGCGCGCCGGCCTTGGAGGCGACGATCGTCGGCCGCTCCCCGTCGTGGAAGTAGATGACGCCGTTGCGCCGGGTCTCGCCCGAACGGGCGCCGGTCGTCTCCAGCAGTGCGGTGGGGACGAACATCCCCGTGCCCAAGCGCCCGCCCGTCACTCGCAGCAGATGCGGGTCGACCCGCCAGCCGATCGTCCGCGAGAGCCAGAACCCGAGCCGCGACGCGGTGAAGCGGGCAAAGGCGTTGTAGAGGCGGCCGCGCGGGCGGCTGGGATCGACCCGGCGCAGGCTCCCGGTTTTCGGCGGCATCGAGCGGGGACTCTAAACCGGCGGTTACGATGGCTCGCATGCTCAGGGGAACTCGCGCCGTTCTGGTGGTCGGGCTGTGCGCGTCGCTGCTCGGAGCCTGCGCGGCGGCGCCCGCGGGCGCCGCGGTTTCGGACCCCACCGACCTTTACTGGCTCGGGCCGTACTTCGCCGGGATGCGAGTGACCGCGACGCCGGCGGAAACGCGCTTTCCGATGTACGCCTACGGCGATTGCGAATTCCCCGAAGGAGAGGGCGGCTGCTCGGTGCCGGTTCAGATCCAGAACTGGAGCGCCTGCTCGCGCAACCCGCTGCGGATCGACCGGCCGCCCTACGAAATCTTCCCGCTGCGCGGCGGCGGGATCGCGGCCGTCTACGAATCCACCGGGGTCGACGTCGGCACGGGCGATCGGACCGTCACCGTCTACGCCGACCGCGAGCTGATGGGCGCGGCCCTGCTCGAGGTGCGGTTTCGCTCCCAGCCGGAACCCGAGCCGCTGCCGCCGCCGGAATATCCGATGCCTGTTCTCCGCGAGCTGAAGCGCGTGACCGTGCCGGCGGACCGCGGTCTCGGCATCGCCGCGATAGCCAGGAAGACTCAGCTCGCCGACTACGAAGTGGCTATGCGGCTGCGGATCGCCGAGCTGCTCGGGCCCGAAGCCTTCGCCCACGTCCCCGTGCCGACGCTGACGACGGCGGAAGTCGAGTGGCTGGGCAAGCTGGCGCACCGATCGATCTACAAGCCCGTCCTCACCGCCCACCGGCAGGGCATCACCGTCGCGCAGCTGAAGAAGAGGATCAGCCGGGTCCGCGGCCTCGCCGGCCCCTGCGGGGAAACGGGCCCGCTGCCCGAGCCGCCCTAGTCGAACTGGAATTCCGGATAGAGAGCCGCACCGAAGCCGCGGCCCGTCCTCAGCGGAGCGGACCCCAGCAGCGGCACCCGGATCGTGCTCCGCCAGAACCCGCCGTCTCGATCGCCCTTGAAGCTGGCGTGCCCCTTCAGCGGCGCGGGTGGATCCAGGGTCGCGGTACCGGCCTCGTGGTCGAAGTCGAAGGCGGAGGCGGGACCGCGCACGCTGGTCACGCGTTCGATCTCCATCCCCTTGCGGCGTTCGTACTTCGCCCCGTAGAAGATGCTCCGCCCGCCGCTGTGGCGGTGGTGCACGCCGGCGCCAAAGAAGGATTTGAAGCCGCGGGTGAATGCCACCAACGTCGCCGATTCCCGTTTGCCGTCGGTGGGCCTGGCGCTCGACCGCGAGAAGCCGGGAATCGGTTCGAAGGGATTCGCCCCATCTTCCTCCGGGCACTGCCACGGCGCGATCACGCTCATCAAGCCTTCTGCCTGCGGCGCCTCGATCCGGACGTAGCCACGCTCTCCGGCGAACTCGATTGTCCCGGCGAAGACCCCTTCCCGAAGAGTGCGCGGCGCGCCCGTGCAGCCGGGCGAAGGTGCAGTTTCGTCCAGCGTCACGGTCGGGGTGAAGCCAACGTCAATTAGGCCGAGCTTCCCGAAGCGGACCTTCAGCCCGGCTTCGCTCACCGCGCCAGGGACTTCATAGGTGACCCTCTCGCTCACCCCGTCCCCTCCGCGCGAGATCGCCAGCGTCACTTCCCCCTTTTCGGAGGTTTCGAGATGCGCGTGGAGACCGTTGGTCGTCGGTAGATCGAATTCGACGCGAACGACCGGCGCCGATTCGACGCGGGCGGCCAACGCAGTTCCGGCGGCGAGCGCAACGAGTAGAGCCGCGATCGCGGTCGCGCCGACCAGGCGCGAGAGGTTTCTCATTCGCTCAGACTAATCCAGCCCGTGCGGGTGCAGATGCTCTTCGGCCATCCGCTTCAGGCCGGTGCGGTCGATCTTGCCGGTCGGGTTGAGCGGCATCTCGTCGAGGAAGAGGATCTCCTCCGGGGCCTTGTAGCCGATCCGATCGCGGCAATGGACGATCAGGTCGGCGGCGCTGGGGCGCTCGGCGCCCTCGCGCAGGGTGACGTAGGCGCGGACGTTCTCACCGTGGACTTCGTCGTGGACGCCGACGGCGCCGGCGAGGTCGACGGCGGGGTGGTCGACGAGCGCGCCCTCGACCTCGTAGGGGCTGATGTTGGAGCCGTCGTGGACGATCACCTGCTTCTTGCGGCCGAAGAACCAGAGGTATCCCTCCGCGTCGGCGCGGGCGAGGTCGCCGGAGTCGACCCAGCCTTCGAGCAGGACCTCCTCGGTCGCCTCCGGCGCTTCCCAGTAGCCGGCCATGCTCGCCGGGGTGCGGATGAAGATGCGGCCGACCGCATCGGCGCCAACCGGCTCGCCTTCGTCGTCGCGGAGGGCGATGCTGAAGCCGCTGATCGGCCTGCCGATCGAGCCCTGCTTGACCGTGCCCGAGGGCGGGTTCAGCGTCGCCAGGCCGACCTCGGTCATCCCGTAACCCTCGACGATCGGGAAGCCGGCGACGGCGGCGAACTCGTGCAGCAGCTCGGTCGAGACCTTGTCCGAGCCGCAGCGGCAGACCCGCAGCGAGGCGAAGTCGTGCGGCTGCAGGTCGTGGTCGCGGACCAGGGCCAGCAGCGCCGCCGGGATCATCGCCAGCACCGTCGGCTGTTGCTCGCGCAGCAGCGGCAGGATCTCGTGGCTGTCAAAGGTCCGCGCCACCACCACCCGGCCGCCGACCGAGAGCGTGCTCAGCGCCCAGAGGAAGGAGCCGATGTGGGACATCGAGGAGCCCGGCAGGAAGACGTCGTCGGCGTCGAGCTCGAAGGCCGCGGCGGCGCTGGCGATCATCCAGCGCAGGGAGGAGCGGGTGTGGGTGACGCCCTTCGCCGGCCCGGTGCTGCCGGAGGTGAAGAAGATGGCCGCCGGCTCGGCGAGGTCCGGGCGCGAGGCGTCCTGGAGCGGCTCGCTCTCCAGCAGCCGCTCGAAGTCGTGCGGGTAGGAAAGGCTCAGCGGCAGCTCGGCGGCGAGCTTGCTGGCGCCGACGTCCTCGCCCCGCTCCTCGTGCGCCAACAGCGCCCTGGCGCCGCTGACCTGCAACGCGTGGTCGATCTCCCGGTAGGTGTAGCGATAGTTGAGCGGCGTCGCCACCAGCCCGGCCTTGAAGCAGGCGAGGTAGTGGACCAGGAGCGCGATCCGGTTCGGCATCAGCGAGGCGATCCGGTCGCCCGGCTGCAGGCCCAGCGCCCGGTAGCCGCCGGCCAGCCGCTCGCTCTCGGCCTCCAGCTCGCGCCAGCTCATCGAGCGCTCGGCCGAGACCAGCGCCGGCGCCTCCGGCGCCGCCTCGAGCCCGATCCGCAGCAGGTCGTCCAGCGGCGGGCCGGGGGCATCGAGTGGGGGGCCGTCGATCAGCATCGCTGCTTTTTACACGGTCAGAGCAGCGCCAGCTGGCGGTTCCGCTCGAGGTCGAGCAGCGCCCGCTTGCGGTCCAGCCCGCCTCCGTAACCGGTCAGCGAGCCATCAGCGCCGACGACGCGGTGGCAGGGGACGACGATCGCGATCGGGTTGCGGCCGTTGGCGGCGCCGACGAGGCGGGGGCGCTGCCACGGCTCGACGTCGGGGTCGAAGAGCGCGGGGTCGACCCGGGCCGCCTGCTCGCCGTAGCTCGCGGTCTCCCCGTAGGGGATCTCCAGCAGCGCCCGCCAGACCGCCAGCTCCAGCGGCGTCCCCTGCAGGTCGAGGGGGATGTCGAACTCGCGCAGCTCGCCGGCGAAGTAGGCGTCGAGCTGACGGGTCACCTCCGGCAGCGGCCGCCTCTCCGCCCCGGCCGAGACCCGGCGGCGGCCCGGGAACTCGACGGCGGTCAGCCCACCCGGGCCGGCGACCAGGGTCAGCGGCCCGATCGGGCTCTCGTAAACGGTCCAGCCGGCTCCGCTATCGCCCATATATAGAGAACGCCCTCCGAGCCGAAAACGTGAGGTCAGACTAGGCGGCGCGGTGCAGCTTGCGCCGGCGCGGCAGCTCGATCACCTTTGCCGTCTCTGCGTAGACGGGCTCGAAAGCGCTGACCGAGAGCACGACGTAGCTGTAACCGCAGGGGCAGACCTCGCGGTCGAGGTCGTCGAGCTCCTCGACGACGACCTCCGAATCCTCTTTGCAGCCTGAGCAGGCGACCATTACTTGCCACATACGAATAAGGGTGGCGAGCCATTCGGACGGACATGCGTCGCTGAAACGTCTATTGCCTGGCGCTGTCCTGACTCTCGAATGCGGGCCGCATCTCGGCAATCGAGGAGCGATTGAGACCGAGGCGGCGTGCGACCTCCTGCCACCGACTAGTCGCCTCGGTCACCTCGGCAAGAGCCGCCGCGGCTTCCTTGGAGTCCAGGCGGAAGAGCTCGGCGACCCCGAGGAGGAGCTCGATGCTCGCCGCGTTGGATCTGCCGTCGATCGAGGTGCTCAGGTATTTCGGCCCGGGCTCCGGGTTCGGGTTGATGTCGAACGCCGGGGAGAGCGACCAGCCTCCGGCGGTCGTTCGCAGGAAACCGTGGTTGCGAAGGTGGTCGTCCGTGTTGCTGACCAAGATCGAAAAGGCGATCCGGCGCCAGAGCTCATGGAGGTCCGTCGTCACCCGGTCGGATTGCGCTTCGATCACTTCCACGAGATCGAGATAGCTCCGGGGTTCTCCGTCGACTGCCTCCAGCAGCGTCATCGCGCTGACGTACCCGACCCGCAGATCTCCCTGGCGATCGAAGCGGTCGACGATGTGAACCGAACGGCCCGCGACATCGGTGAGTTCAGATGCGGCGGCATTGATCCCAGCATCTCGGGCCAAGCTGAGGGTGACGGCCTCCCAACCAGTGACGTTCCATTCGTCTCCTTCGGCCTTTGGAAACTTGGCGATCGCTATGCGTCCGTTGCGATCGATCACGTGGGCCTTGGGCCGGGCGCCGCCCAGGGAGCTTCCACCCTTGAGCAGCATGTCGAGCTCCTCTTGGTTGGCGACGTCGCGTTCGGCGCGATCCGCATAGTCGAGCAGGCGCGGCAGGTCGATCAGGTGCGGGACGCCGTCCTTCTCGTCGGCCATGAACTCGCTGCTGTCCGGATCGCGAAAGCGGACAGCTCCCTGCCGCAGGTCATCCCGGACCCCGAGGAGATAATCCGCCTCCCCGAAGCTCTGCTCCCCAGAGTTGTCATTCGCCTCGCCGAAACGCCGGCGGATGAGCATTCTCCCCCAACGGTCCGGCGAGCAATCCGAAAACGCCCCGAAGATGGGTCGGTTCGCCGGGGTCTGGAGCTGACCCGTAACAAGGGGGAGCGCGGGGTCGAGCGGATAGCTGTCCTTCCTGGCGAGGTAACCGGGGGCGTAAACGAAGGTGGCCGACTCGACGCGCTGGCGCCGGTGCGGCCATAGCCGACCGGCGAGCACGTCTTCACCGGCGAGCTGGACGAATACCTCGACCTCCCGGTCAGCCATCGTCCCTGTCGGCCAAGTTCACCGGCCGGACCCGCCGCGGGAGCTCTTCGTCGGAGCGGAGCCGTCCGATGTCGGATTCGTAGGGATCCAGCGCCTTGAGCAGGTTCTCGAGGATGCCCAGGGCGCGGAGCATCCGCAACAGGTTCTCCAGGCTGGTTCCGCCGTCGCCCTGCTCAAAGCGAGCGAGGGTCGACCGCGCGATGCCCGACCGATCCGCCAGCTGCGCTTGGGTGAGGCCTCGAAGCTTGCGCCAGGCGGCGATGTCTCCGGCCAACTCGCGGGTGGCCCGTTTGATCGCGGGAGGAGTGGGGCGAGGCTTCGCCATGCACTCATTGTAGCGGTTAAGAACCAATCAATAGGTCATTAACTGCTTTAACTACTGAAATTTGAGTTTTAACAGTTCCAATCGCTGACGCCGGTGACCGGGATCTTCCCGGTCTTCGGCTTCAGCGAGAGGCGCACCAGGCGGGTGCAGACGAAGTTCCCCTGCTCTTCGGTCTTGCGGTGGTCGAAGATCCGGCAGAGGACGACGCGCTGGCTGTCGCGGCGGCAGTTCTGGACGCCGGCCTTGGCGCAGCTCGAGTCGTGCTCGCAGGTCGTTTCCGCGTACTTCTCGGCCCGCGCGTGGGCGGCGGCGATCGTCAGCTTCTCCCCCGCCTGGGCGGGCAGGGCGAGGGAGGCGAACAGCGCCGCGGTCGCGAGCGCTATCCGCAGCCCCCGGCTCACGGGAACTTGTTCGGGTTGAGGCGGGGGATCGGCGCTTTGGCGATGTACTGCTCGCCGGCGTCGAGGACGATTTCCTTGTCCTTGACGAAGTCCTGGACCCAGACGGTCCCTTCGGCAACCTTGAACAGGGTCGAAGCGTCGCAGCGGTCAACCACCAGCCAGGTGGTGCCACGCACGGTCGCCGAGCCGTAGCTGCCGCTGGTCTCGTAGTCGCCCTTGCCGCTGCCCCAGGCGCGGCGGCCGCCGCGGCGCTTGCCGCTCGCCCGCGCCACCGGCTTGCGCGCGGTGCTGCGTTTCTCGCACATGCGTTTGCCGGCCAGCTTCAGTTCGACCGTCTGGTTGTCGCCTTCTTTCTGGGTGACGACGAAGACGCCGCCCCAGAAGACGGCGTCCTGCAGATCGCCGGAGGAGCCTTTCGAGGAGGTCAGCCCGATGGTCCCGTGGCGGGTGTTGACCAGACAGCCCATCGGCACCTGCTTAAAGGAGGTGAGGCGGGAGTACTGGTCTTCGCCGGGGCACTGGAGTTCGACCGTGCCATCGACCGGTTCGACGTTGAAGGTCTTGCCGGCTTCGGGTTTCGGCGGGCCGAGGTCGACCGCGAAGTCGGCGCTCGCCGGGCTCGGGTCGGTGTTACCGACCGCGTCGATGCCGCGGACCTCGAAGGCGTGGGAGCCCTGGCCGAGGCCGTGGTAGGTGTTGGGCGACTCGCAACCGCTCCATTCGCTGCCGTCGAGCCGGCACTGGAAGCCGGCCGCGCCGGGGGCCTCGAAGTCAAACGCGGCGGTGCCGGTCGGGATCGTCCCGCTCGGCGCGGCGGTGATCTTCGTCTCGGGCGCCTCGGTGTCGGTCGCGAAGCTCTGCGCGGCGGGGGTCGGGTCCGGTTCGCCCGCCTCGTTCACCGCCCTCACCTCGAAGCTGTGTGCGCCATCGGCGAGGTCCGAGTAGAGCTGGGGCGACTCGCAGGCAGTCCAAGCCGCTGCTTCGTCTGAGTCGAGCCGGCACTCGAAGGTCCCCGGCTGGTCTGATTCGAAGCTGAAGATCGCCGAGTTGGTGGCGATCGTGCCGGTCGGGCCGGAGACGATTGTCGTCTCGGGCGGGTCCGGGACGAAGGTCTCGACGGTGAAGGTTCGGCTCGCGGGGGTGGGATCCGGGTGACCGGGCGGGTTCAGGGCCCGGACCTTGAAGGTATGCGGCCCGTCGACGAGATCGCTATAGGTCTGCGGTGAGCTGCAGGCGCTCCACTCGCCGCCGTCGAGCCGGCACTGGAAGCCGCCGCCCTCGGGCGAGGTGAAAGCGAAGGTGACCGAGTCGGTGGCGACCGTCCCGGTCGGGCCGGAGACGATCCTCGTGTTCGTGACCGACGCCGAGGCGCCGCTCTGCAGCGCGAAAAAGGCGGCCAGCGCGATCAAGGCCGCCAGGGCAGGTTTACGGACCATTAGGAACGGGAACTTTATCTAGTCGACTTCAAAGCGGGAAAACTTTAGGTACAACGTTTGTTTGGCCTATTTGTCCAGTCGGCCAAGCTGCCGATCGGTCGCATAGCCTGCCGGTCATGAGCATGAGCGCGGGGCAGCGAGTGTGAGCTGGGTCGAAGTCTTTGCGGTCCTGGTCGTCTCCCATCTGGTCGGGGATTTCCTCCTCCAGACCGACTGGCAGGCGCGCTGCAAGGAAAACGGGCTCGGGCCGAGCCGGGAGCACCGCTGCGCCCTCACTTCGCACGTCGTCACCTACATGGTCGCCTTCCTCCCCGCCCTGGTCTGGATCGGGATCGAAACCGACGCGCTCTGGGCGGTCCTGATCGCCTTCGTGATCGCGGTCCCGCACCTGATCCAGGACGACCGCCGCCTGCTCGACGCCTACATGCGCAAGGTCAAGGGCCTGGCCGAGTCCGGCCCCGGGCTGCTGATCGCCGTCGACCAGGCTTTCCACGTGCTCTTCCTCTTCGGCACGGCCCTGCTCGTCGTCGCCTGAGCCGCTTACTCCGCGCTCGGCCGGGCGACTTCGCGGCTGACCCAGCGGTCCTCGGCGATCCCCCCGGCGAGCTGGCTGCTGCGCCGGTGGCCGGTCACCGCGGTGAGGAACTGCTCGCGCTCCAGCGCCAGCAGCCGCGTCGGCTCGGTCGTGCGGACCGTCGCCGTCCGCGGCACGTCGTGGAGGAGCGCGATCTCGCCAAACGATTCCCCCGGCCCCTCGTTGCGGCGGAAGTCCCCGTTTTCGAAGACCTCGACCTGGCCGGACTCGATCAGGAAGAAGCGGTCGCCGTGCTCGCCCTGGACGATCACCTCTTCGCCGGGGCCGAACTCGACCGGCACCAGGTCGTGGCTGAGCCGCTCGACGGTGGCGATCGGCAGCGGCGCGAAGATCGAGTTGCCACGCAGCAGGAGGTACGGCCCCTCGGCGACCGGGGCGCCGACCTCGTAGGAGCGCAGCCGCGCCCAGCAGAAGACGACGAAGATCGGCATCAGCGCGCCGAGGGCGATCAGGGCGCCGTCGGGGTGAAGCCATTCGACCAGCAGGATCGCGCCGAGCGAGCCGATCGCCATCGCCAGCATGCGCCCCGCCTCGAGGGCGCTGATCACCCGCCCCATCGTCTCGTCGGAGGCGAGCCGGTACATCAGCGTTTTGCCCGCCACCTCGACGAAGGTAAACCCGATCCCGATCCCGAACCAGGCCACGTACGAGGTCCACTCCTCGGGGAAGAAGCCGGGCAGCATCGTCGCCGCGCCGAGCAGGAGGCTGCCGCCGCCGATCGCGGCGACGAGGTGGCCGCGATCGAGCATCAGCGCCAAGGCGGCGCCGCCGACCAGGGCGCCGATCCCCCAGCTGGCATTGAGGAAGCCGACCGCCCCCTCCTCCAGGTGCAGCAGCTCCAGCGCGGTGGAGATCAGGATCACGTCGGCGAAGCCCTCGAAGAGGAGCAGCAGGATCAGCGTCAGCGAGGAGAGCCGCAGCGCCGGGTGGAAGATCAGCGCCCGGGCGCCGCGGCTGAGCTCGCGAGCGGTGCCGGCGAACTCCTCGTCCTCGTATTCGGGCCGCCGGTCGCGGCGGACGAAAGCGATCAGGACGACGGTCAGGGCGGTGACGGCGGCGGCGACCGCGAACACCGTGCCGGGCGAGGTCGCCGTCAGCAGCAGGCCGGTGGAGATTGCGGCGGCGATGAAGCCGGCGTTTTCCATCGCGCTGTGGTTGACGTTGCTGGCCGAGAGCTCCTGCGGGGTCCGCGCCAGCAGCGGGAACATCGCCGCCTCTGCCGGGGCGTAGCCGCTGGAGGCGACGGCGAAGAGAGCCGGGAAGACGAAGACGACGCCGGTCGGGGCATCGAGGCCGGCGGCGACCGCGGCGCCGGCGAGGATCGCGGCCATCAGGATCGAGCTCGCCAGCAGCACCGTCCGCCGCGGCAGGCTGTCGGCGACGAGGCCGGCGAAGGGCGAGGCGATCGCCCCGGGCAACAGCCTGACCAGGGCGACGAGACCAGCGCCGACGACTCCGTGCGCCTCGAACCCGTAGACGCCGAGGGCGATCGCGAAGCTCCAGCTCGAGAAGGAGAGGCCGATGCGGGCGGCGCCCAGCAGGCCGAGGTCGCGGTTCTCGAAATCGATGACGAGCGCCCGCAGGACGATCCGCAGCTGACCAAGGGCTCTCGCCATCGTCCGCAGCAAGATAGCCTGGCGCGACCGTGAGTGCGATCGGCTCCCCGCGTCGGCGGCGTGAAGTGGCAATGCTGCTGGTCGTCCTCGCCGCCGCGGCGCTGGGCATCGTCGCCTACGCGACCAACCTGATGCGGGCGCTGGAGCTGCAGAGCGTCGACGCCCGCTTCGGCGTCCGCGGCACCCAGGAGCGGCCCGACGACATCGTCGTCGTCGGCGTCGACGACACGACCTTCGGCGACCTCGGGCTGCAGTGGCCGTTCCCGCGCCGCTTCCACGCCCACCTCATCGACCAGCTGCGGCAGGCGGGCGCGAAGACGATCGCGATCGACATCCAGTTCACCGAGCCGACCGAGCCGCGCGAGGACGAAGCCCTGATCGAAGCGATCGCCCGCTCCCCCGGGGTCGTTCTCTCGACGACGGAAACCGACCGGGCGGGGGAATCGAACATCTTCGGCGGCGAAGAAGTGGTGAACGAAGTCCACGCCCGCGCCGCCAACACCGTCGTCCGGCCCGACCCCGGCGGCACCTACCGCAAGATGCACTACGAAGAGGGCGGCCTCGTCACCTTCGCCGTCGCCACCGCCGAAGCAGCCAGCGGCGAGCGGGTCGACCCCGGCGAGATGGAAGGCGACGGCGAAGCCTGGATCGACTACCGCGGCCCGCCGGGGACCTTCCTCGAACTCCCCTACTCGCAGGTGCTGCGCGGCCAGGTCCCGGCCGGCGCCCTGCGCGGCAAGACGGTGATCGTCGGCGCCACCGCCCCCTCCCTGCAGGACGTCCACGCGACCTCGACCAGCGGCGACGAGCTGATGTCCGGCCCCGAGATCCAGGCCAACGCTACCTGGACCGCCGAGCACGGCTTCCCGCTCAGCTCCTCGGGCGCCTTTGTCGACCTGCTGCTGATCCTCCTGCTCGGCGCCGTGCCGGCGGCGGTGACGCTGCGGCTGCGGCCGACCGGGGCGCTGCTGACCGCGCTCGGGCTCGGCCTCGCCTACGTCCTCTTCGTCCAGCTCGCCTTCGACGCCGGCAAGGTGCTGCCGGTCGTCTACCCGCTGCTGGCGCTGCTCCTCTCGACCCTCGGGGCGCTTGCGGTCAACTACGTGCTGACCGCCTTCGAGCGCCAGCGGGTGCGGGACACCTTCGCCCGCTTCGTCCCCGAGGCCGTCGTCGCCCAGGTGCTGGAGCGCAGCGACGGCGACCTGCGCTTCGGCGGCGTGCGGCGCGAGTGCACGGTGCTCTTCAGCGACCTGCGCGGCTTCACGACCTTCGCCGAGCAACTGCCGCCGGACACGGTGATCGAGGTCCTCAACCACTACCTCGAGGAGATGAGCGACGCGATCATGGACCACGGCGGCACCCTCGTCGCCTATATGGGCGACGGGATCATGGCCGTCTTCGGGGCGCCGCTGGAGCAGCCCGACCACGCCGATCGGGCGATCGCGGCGGCACGCGAGATGCTCGACCAACGGCTGACCCGCTTCAACCAGTGGATGGAGAGCGAGGGCCACAAGGGCTTCGCGATGGGCATCGGCCTCAACAGCGGCACGGTGATGTCCGGGCAGGTCGGCTCCCAGCGCCGGATCGAGTACACGGCGATCGGCGACACCACCAACACCGCCGCGCGTCTCGAGGGGATGACCAAAGGTTCAGGCCACCAGCTGTTCATCGCCGACTCGACCCGGGCGGCGCTGCAGGATGACCCGGGCGATCTCGAGCTGATCGGCGAGCGCGAAGTCCGCGGCCGCGAGCACACGATCACGGTCTGGACCCTGGCCGGCGAAATGAACCCGCTGGCGCGCGACGAGCAGAGCCAGGCCGAAGTCGAAGACAAGGCGCGCGGTCAGCTCTCGGATTAGGCTGGCTGCCGTGAACGTCCTGATTGCGGCCGACATGGAGGGCATCGCCGGGATCGGGGACTACCGCGACTGCCTCCCCTCCCACCCCGCCGCCTACGCGCGCGGGCGGCGGCAGATGACCGACGAGGTGCTGGTCGCGATCGAAGCGCTGCGCGCCGGCGGGGCCGAGCGGATCTCGGTCGGCGACTGGCACATGGTCGGGACCAACATCGAACGCGAGCGAATGCCGGAGGGTGTCGAGGTGCGGCCGATCGCCGACCTGGCCCTGAACGAGGTCGAGCCCTCGATGGCAAAGGCGCACGGCGGCCCGCTCGACGCGGTGGCGATGATCGGCCACCACGCCAAGACCCCGAGCCCGCAGGGCTTCTGCTCCCACACCTTCGTCTGGGGCATGGAGGTCCTGCTCGACGGCGACTCCCTGAGCGAGACCCAGACCTACGCCCAGGCCCTGGCCGCCGAGGGCATCCCGATCCTCGTCGCCGCCGGCGACCGCTGGCTGCTGGAGGAGATGCGCGACGGCGAGCTCGGCAGCGCCCGCCTGGTGACGACCAAGGAGGGTGAGGGCCGCGCCAGCGCCGCGACGATCGAGACCGCCGACGCCCACGTCGCCCTGCGCAGTGCGATCTCCGGCGCCCTCGCCGCGCCGCTGCAGCCACCGCCGTCGCGCGAGTACTCGGCCGAGCTGGTGGTCAAGGTCGACGGCGCCGAGATCGCCCGCACCACCGTGGCCGAGCCCGGCGACCTCCTCACCGCCGTCGCCACCGCCTTCCGCAACGGCCAGGTCTCGAAGGAGTACCGCCAGCTGGCCAAGCTCCTGCCGCCCGAAAGCTCCCGCCTGCGCGCCTTCCAGCGCCGCGCCGGCAGCCTCCTTGCGACGCCGGTGATGCGTGGCAAGGAGCGGGACTGGCTGGCGGCCGCGGAGTAGCCGCCGCTTATCGCCTCTCGTCGGGGGGCGCCTTCAGTCCGCGGGGATCGAGCTGGAAGACGGCCCAGGGAACGAAGACCGCCACCGTCGCCAGGACGATCCACGCCAGGAGCTGGCCGCTCATGATGTCGGCCCCGTAGGAGACGCTGAGAGCGAAACCCACGATCAGGAGCCCGTAGAAGACGTCGAGAACGCTGTTCGGAATCTCACGGGAACCTTTCAAGTCGCTACCCCGCCGAGCATCGCCCCGAGCAGCACCGCGATGGCGAAGAACCCGACCATCCCAGTGACCCGCCCCACGTAACGGGCAAGGGCCTCGAGGCCCTTGCCCTGCGGCCTCTCAGCCCACTCGGGGGTTCGGCGCAGCTGCATCCAGGCGATCGGCACGCCAACGATCTCCGCCCAGATCATGCTGCCGAGGACTAGACGGAGGATCTCGGTCGAGCCGTTCACGGCCGCCAGCAAGGAGCTCATCGAGTCGTCAGGCTAGGGAATGACGTCGCCGGAGAGGTGGACGAACCGTTCGTTTTGCCTTCTCCCCATTTCTCTTACTATCCCCGGCCCCTCATCCGCGACTTTGAGGATCCCCTTTCTCAGGGTGAGGATGTCCCCCAGGGTGTTGGCCCCTTCGTAGCCGGAGGAGTCGTACTCGTAGCCGCTCCAGTCCAGGTGTTGGTGCATTCCGCCGCCTGCGCGGTCGTTGCACCAAGCGCCGCAACCAACCACATGAGCAGCGCCACCAGCGCCGCGGATGCCTTCGGCCCACGCACCATCCCGCTCCTCCCCTCGACTTGCCTCCTGCCCAGTCTTTTATTCGGAGAGGTTTGCTCTGTCAAACATCTTTGGCCGCATGGTCGCCGCTCCGCGCCGATCGGACCCTCGGAGACTTCCTCGCTCTCTTTAGGGCTTCTTCACCCTGCAGCTTCGCGTCATCGTCACCGCCAGGTTGCGGCCGTCTTCGAAGCCGAAGCTGGCGCGGGCGAAGTCGAAGACCGCAACCGAGGCTTTGCCCGGAGCGGGGCAGCCCGCCGTGAGCAGGGAGCGCTTCTTGCCCTTGTAGCGGAAGATCCGCGAGAGCTTCAGGGTCACCTTCGAGACGTTGCCCCATTCGGCCGCCACCCGCGGCAGTTCCCCGGTCAGGGTCGTCCGCAGCGCGCCGGCGGTCCGCCCCAGCTTGAAGACGATCACCTGCGACTGCGGCAGCGGTTCGGTCCCGAAGATGTGGGCGAAGATCACGTGCTTGCCGTGGAGGGTGCCGTTGAAGGCGGTCACCTGACCGGCGGAGGGGAACGGCGACTGTTCGGGGAGCAGCACGTTGGCGCCGAAGGTGCCGTTGCCGATCACCGAGTCCGGGCAGGTCTCGATCGCTTCCTTGGTCGAGGCGGGGTGGATCTGGTGGTAGTGGCAGACCGGCAGCCCGCGGAAGTCGAACTTGCCGGCACGGTTGATCGCCAGCGAGATCGAGCGCAGCTGCGGGGGCTGCTGGCCGTCGAGGGACTTGATCTCGCCACCGAAGCGCACCGCCACCGGCGCGGTGCCCTTCCGCGGCAGGGCGTTCGGGGAGATGCCGCCGGTGAAGGAGACGCGCAGGTTTCCTTCCTGGGTGACCTCGGCTCCCGCAAGGGACGCCGAGGCGAGGAGGCAGAGCACCGCCGCGGCGGCGACGGTGCTCTTGATCGCTCTCCTCCTCACCGCGTTACTTCTTCTTCTTCGACTTGCCGCAGCCGGTCTGGATCAGGGGTCGTTCGTTGTGGCGCTTGCCGTTCTGGCCGACCATCCGCACTTTCGCCCGGGCCCTGGCCTTGCAGAGGTTGCGGCTGTTGACGATGAGGCTTTTCCTGCCGCCCTTCATCTTCAGGACGAACTTCGTCACCGGGGCGTCGGGCACCGTTTCGAAGGTGTTCCTGATCCCGCCGTTCTCGGAGTCGATCCGCCCGGCGAGCTCGATGTCGAACTGGCCCTGCAGGTCGGCGACCAGGTCGGGTAGCGGGTTGTCCGAGGAACGCAGGTAGACGGGCCCTTCGAGCGGATCGTCGAGCAGCGGCGTGATCGCCCGGGCGAAGCCGTAGACCGAGGCCGCCGGGCAGTTGTCGGCGGCGAACTGCACCCGGGTGCAGACGGTGCCGATGTGGCCCTGCTCGAGGAAGAAGGCGTGCGGCAGGGCGACCTGCACTTTGGAGATATTGGCTTCCTTCTTGCCGGTGGTCAGTTCGGCCGTCAGCGCCTGGAAGTCACCGCGGTTGGTGCCGCCCTTGACCTTGAACTTCAGCTTCGGGCCGAAGTTGAGGGCGCCGCAGTCGCCGACCTTGGTCGGGACCGACGGGTGCGCCTCGGTGCCGTCGATCGACGTGATCGTCGTCGTCACATAGCGCTGTTCGCACGAGGTCGGGTTGACCGAGAAGTCGGGCTTCTTGACTTCGATGCGGACATCGCGGTAAGCGATCGGCACCCCTTCGAGGATCTGCGGCAGAGGATCGGACTTGGCGATCACCTGTGCCGTCACCGGGTTCAGGTCGATCGCCGTCCTGACCACGATGTCGCCGAAGTCGAATGGACCGGCCTGCGCCGGGACCTTGGTCACCAGCGAGTAGGGAGCGCCTTTATATGGACCGGCGAGATACAGAGCCGTCGGCTCCTTACCCGGCTGCGGCACGAAGAGCGGGAACGCCCCGGTACCGATTGCCGTGGTGGCGATCCCGACCTGGCTGCCCGCCGGGCAGTTGCCCGAGGGCGCGACATCGTTGGAGCAGACCTCGAGCCCTTTCAGGTTCGCGATCTCTCCCTTGGGCAGGGTGACTTCGATCTTCGAGAGGTTCTGTTCGCCGTCCTGCCGGCGGATCCGAATCGTCAGTGGCGAGCGGGCACCGGCAACCGGGTTGGCGACCCCGGCCTGCAGGCTGGGGTTGAACTCGCCACCGCCCGCGCAGCCTTCGTTGATCGGCATCGGAACCGACGCCACGACCGGTTCAGTGGGTCGGGCCCAGGGGAAGACTTCGGTCTTGATCGAGTAGTCCCCACAGGTGTTCGGCGTGACCAGCGGCGCCGTCGGGCCGCCACGGAAGTCGAGGTGGACGTTTTCGAACGGTAGCTGAGGAATGTCGGAGAAGATCGCCTTGAGCTGCCCGTCCTCCTTGCTCACGTTCAGCTCCCCAGGAAGCTTCAGATAGAAGCCCGGACCCTTGACCAGCATGTAGACCGCGAAGATCGAGCCGAACGGGTTTTTGTTCTGCTCGGCGAGGACGACTTCTCCGGCCAGCGGGTCCGGCAGGACCTGGGTCTCGATCGTGACGTTTCCAAGCTTCGACCCCGAGGGGCAGGCCGGCGGCTGGTTGTTGCCCAGCCCGACCTGGGCTTCCGAGCAAGCCTCCAGTCCCGCGACCGCGGAGGAGGAGACCGTCACGCCCTTCGGGAAGGTGACCACCGCTTCCTTCACCGCCGAAGACGAGAAGCCGCCGGGGCCTTCGTTGCTCGGCAGGTCGAGGTTGATGTCGAGACCGGTGGGCGAGTGGGCTCGGTGGGTACCTGGCAGCGGGATCAAAGTCGGTTCGAAGGGCAGGTTTTCGCACCCTTCCCAGACGAACGGGGTGCCTTCGTCATCGGTGGTGATGTCCCGTTCGTCCCAGATGCCCGGGAACTGCCAGGAGTCGCCCCTGGCCGTGAAGATCGAGGCGGCGTCGGGGCAGGAGGTCGGGTTGGTGAAGAAGGGGACGTTCGGCGCGTTGGTGTCCACGGGTTCGCCGCCGATTTCGATCGGGCCGGGCCGCTGACGTTCGGTGTCGTGGGATTCGTCCGCCGGGACGCCCCAGAACTTGACCCGCACCCATTCGATCCCTTCCGCCTGGGTGATCTCGAAGCTGCCCGAGGAGATCCCGTAGTCGCCGGGGCGCACGCGGGGAACGATCGTCGCCACCGAGGAGCTGTATTTGAACCCGAACTGGGCAGGCACGTCGGAACCGTGGGGCATGTTGTAGATCGCCACCTGGACGACCCAGGTTTTCTGGTTCAGTTTGATTTCCGCCTTGCCGACCTCGGTCTCGACCGGGCAGGCGTTGACGACCAAGGTCGAAAGCCCGCAGGTCGGGAACGGGGTCGGGTTGCCGACCAAGCCGACCGGCAGGTCGAGGTCGACGTCACGGACGGACTCCGGGGGGCCGGGGTCCAGGGCGAATTTGAAGCTGAAGTCCGCGTGTTCCCCCGCCTGGCGCGAGTAGAGGCCATTGGTGTCCTTGAGCGAAACGCCGGTTTCGGTGAATTCGAGGCTGGCGCTCGCGGAAGGAGCGGCGAGTGCCCCGAGAGCGAGGCAGCCGGCGATCGCCGTCAGCAGCTTGGACCGGATTTTGCGAGGCCCGATCATCGGTTGCCCCCCTTTCCTGCCTTGTTGGCTTTGTGCTTCTTGACGCAGCGGACCTTGCCCTTGACCTTCTTCGCCTTCTTGCCCTTGCCGCACTTCTTGCGCGGCTTGGGCTTCACGTTCTCCGGGCCACTGAGGGCTTCGGAGCCGCCGAAGGGAAGTTCGGGGCCGGCGTTCGGGGTCGCCTTGCAGTCGTCGCGCAGGCATTCCTGCGGGGTCGGGGGGCTTTGCGCAGGCAGGCCGCCGTCGATGCGAGCGTCGTAGATGTCGACCGACTGGTCGTTGTCGCGGCCGACCAGCTTCTGCTGGGTGGTGAAGAAGACGTCCCTGCCGTCATCGGAGATGTCGGCGAAGGTCGCCGGGAAGGGCGCGTTGCCCGGGCTGACCAGCTTCAACTTCCCGTCCTTGTATTCGTAGACGTCGTTGACCCCGTTTACGTCGGCAGCGACCAACCGGGAGGAGCTGGTGAAGAAGAACTGCCCGGAGTCGGTCAGCGAATGCGGGTAGTGGTTGCCGATCGTGCGGTTGATCAAGTTGGGAAGCGAGGCGGCGCCGGGAGTGCCGTCCGGGAAGCAGGAGGCACAGGTGACCTCTTCGGTAACGGCGTCATAGAAGTTCAGCTTTCCGCCCGCGACGAAGACGAAGTAGCGCCCGCTTGGGCTAGCCGTCGCGTTATCCGCCTGGACCGGCTCCGTGGAGACCTGGCGCAGCTCCCCTTCGCGCCAGACTTTGGTGTCACCCGGCGTGCGGAAGTAGAACGTTTCGCCGTCCGGGCTGATCGCCAGTCCCGAGGCGTAGGTTGCCGAACCGCTGCTGGTCAGAAGCGCCGCACCCAGGTACTCGAGGCTTTCGTCGCTGGCGTCATACCGGTAGACGTCGCCGTATTCGCCCGGCGCGTCGGTGGTCAGCTTTACATTGGGCTCGTTCATGCCGAAGAACGCGTAACGACCGTCTTCGGAGGTCCCGAGCAACTGCGCCGGCCGCGCGCCGCTCGGTTCGCCCGGCACCTCGGAGACGGAGACCGCTTTCGTCTCGCCGTTCTCGCGGAGATAGACGCCCGGTTCGGGTTCGACGGTCTCGAAGTAGATCTTCGAACCGTCGGCCGAAGCCCAGGGCAGCACCTGGTTGTAAGCGCCGATTTCCCAGACAGTGGCGGGGGTTTCGGTCGGTCCCGGCAGGATCGAGACGATTTCGAGGCCGTCCGCTTCGCTCCAGCGGTAGAGCGAGTTGAAGGCGGCGCCTTCGATCAGCGGCATCTGCGAGTAGAAGACCATCCAGCTCATGTCCGGGGCGCTGGCGAGGAACTGGCCACCGGCGCCGAAGCCGGTGAAGAAGTTGAGCGCGAGGAAGAAGTCCGGCGTGCTCCCCACCAGCGTGTATTGCTCGGAGGCGATGTCGAAGAGGTAGAGGTTGGCGGCCTCCCCCGTGGCCGCGTCCGGCGTCAACTCTTCGTTGGAGACGACCAGCGCTTTGGTGAAGTCGGGGGAGAGTCCCAAAGTCGCCTGGCTGACGATGCCGTTTTGAACCACGTCCAGCGGCGGATCGAGATCGGGGCCAGGCTGCCAGTCCTCAGCGCCCCGGTAGGTGATCGAGCGAGCGTTGAGCGGGGTGCCGAACTGCCCGGCCTTGGTCAGGTACGCCATCCCTTCGCCGTCGGCTTTCGCGTAGAAGCCGAAGCCGGATTCGATTGCGATCCCTTTCTTGTCGGCCGGGGTCACCTGCTCGTAGGCGCGGTGCGGGGTCCCGGCGGCCGGGATCGTGGTGAATGTTTCGTCGTCCCCCTCGCTGACGCCGAGCGCGCTCTTCGCGACGATCCGGAAGTGGTATTCGGTTCCGGGCTGTAGGTTGGTGATCGTGCGGCCGAAGCGTCGCGGATCGCGGCCGTTGCCGGCCACAGCTTCGATCCCGGCGGGAACTTTCGAGCCATAGGCTTCGGTGGTCCCGTACTCGAAGTAGTAGGTGGTCTGCAGGCCGCCCGGATTTACGGTTCCGTTCAGGACAGCGCTGTCTTCGGTGACGTCGGTGGCAAAGCCGGTAAAGACCTCGGGCGCGACTTCGGGGGTGCTGAAGGGCACCGACGGGGTGGTGTTGACGGCGCTCTCGTTGGTCGCTCTCGCCCGAACTAGGTAGTCGAGGTTGAGTTTCAGACCGGTGAGATCCGCTTCTATCGTGGTCGCACCGCTCAGCGGCTGCGCGGGAGTCGAGTGCCAGGTGGTTCCGCCGTCATCGGACCATTCGAAATGCGCCTCGCTGCCGGCCGGCGGGCCGGAGCCGGGATCGACTTCGGAACTGAGGTGCACCGAGTGTGGCTGCAGATCGGAGACCACCGGGGTTTCTATCCCGGGGATGACTGCGGGGACGTAGACGGCGACCTTCGAACCGTCGGTCCCGTAGAGCCGGCCGCTGGCGCCGTCGATCACGATGGCTTGATCGGCTTGGGTAGTGAAGGAGTCGGAGACGAAGACGCCGCTCGACGAGAAGATCCTGATGGTGTCGGGGGTTCCGCCAAGGACGGCAACCAGGCGACCGTCGCTCGGGTCGACGGTGATCGCCTTGACGCTCCCCTGATTCGAGAGGGTCTCGATCAGGGCCCCCGAGCCGCTGAAATGCGAGATGGATGAGCCTTCGCTCTGGCTCAGGTAGAACGACCCGTCAGGCGCTGCCGCAATCAGCTGGGCCGACACGCCTGGGGTCGGGATGGTTTCGATCAGAGTCCCGGAGCTGTCGTACCGGCGCACGGATTCCGAGCCGCCGTCCGCGACGAGCAGATCATGCGAAACCGGGTCGACGGCAACGTCTTCACCGGCAGCCGGTTCGCCGAAGCCGGCGTCGACCGTGTAGGTCGGAGTCGGCTGACCATCCGACTCGAAGCGCTTGATCACGCCCGAGATGGTGGGGTCGTTGGCGTAGAAGGAATCGTCGCTCAGGTCGATGACCAGGTCTGGCGGGTACATACCCGCGGCTTCGACGTTCACCGTCGTGAGCGGGGTACCGCCCAGCACCGGGTCGGGCGCGGAAATCCGGACCCGCCCATGGTTCTGGTCGATCGCGAAGATGTTGCCGCCGCTGTCCACCGCGACCATCCGGCGCACCCTCGCGTAAGGGGAGTATTCCCCTTCGCCGAAGCTGGTCAGGTATCCGAAGCCCGGCTGCGCTTCCGGCGCCGCGCTGGCCGCGGGCGCACCAATCCCGAGGAAAGCCGCCGCGCAGACCAGCATCGCCGCGAAAAGGCCGAACGAGAACGTGCTGCGGTTCTCGCGCGTGGACGGTTCAGCGGACGGTGCCTGCGCCAAAGCTCTCACCTGATGTCTCTCCTTCGTAGTGGCGCCCCGTCCCCCGGAAGATCGATGCCCTCCGGCCCTGTGCGAGGCACCCTCCTGTGGGTGCATTCCCTGCCCACCCCCCTGGTGGACGTGACGCAACATACACAAGTTGAGATGCTACGTCTACAAAGAAAATAGTTCTGTCCAAAATCTTGGTATCGGCTTGGCCGGAGGGCCGGGGTAAGCTCCGCTCCGTGACTCAGCTGCCTCCCGCACTGTCCAGCGGCTCCGTCGAGGAGGGGCGGATCCCACGCGCTGCGCGGGAAGAGGAGAGGCGCCAGGTGCTGCTGGCGGCCTTCACCGACGTCTTCGCCAAGCGCGGCTACCAGGCGGCGACGGTGGAGAACCTGATCGCCGGCGGCAAGATCAGCATGGGCAGCTTCTACAAGTTCTTCGACGGCAAGGAAGACTGCTTCGTCCAGGTCTACGACCGCGTCGTCGCCATCGCCCTCGACCGGGTCCGCCTCGCGGTTCCGGCCGACGCCGAGTGGGCGACCCAGGCCGCGATCGGCACCCGGGTGCTGGTCGAGTTCGCCGCGGAGCAGCCGCTGGCGGCGAAAGTCGTCCTGCTCGAGGCGCAGACCGGCGGTGGCGAGGCCCTGCGCCGCTACGGCGAGACCGTGCGCGAGCTCGCCGCCTTCCTGCGGCGCGGCCGCGAGGAAGGCAAGGACGGCGCGCGGCTGCCGGAGAACTTCGAGGACTCGACCGCGGGCGGCCTCGTCTGGCTGCTGCAGACCCGCCTCGCCAGGGGCGGCCTCGGCGACGCCGAGGAGCTCTACCCGCAGGTCGCCAAGGTGGTGCTGGAGCCCTACCTGGGGAGCGATCGCACCCAGCGCTTGCTGCGCGCCGCCAGTGATGAACACGCGGCGCCCAGATAGAAACAGCCGGGACCCGATCTCTATAACCTCGCCGCGTGACGAGGGACGGCGGCAAGGAAGGGGATGAGAAGCTGCGCCGCCTGCCCCCCGGACGCCACGGTCTCTCGCGCGAGTTCGTCTCTCAGAACCAGCGCGAACGGCTGATCGCGGGGTCGATCGCCGCGGTCGCCGAGCGGGGCTTCCGGGAGGCGACGGTGACGGACATCTCAGCGGCGGCCGGCGTTTCCCGCCGCACCTTCTACTCCTACTTCCAGACCAAGGAGGAGTGCTTTCTCGCGACCTTCGAGCTGCTCGAAGAGACCCTCTTCGCCGCGATCTCGGCCGCGGCGCAGCCGCGACAGAGCTGGACCGAGGGGGTGCGGGCGAGGATCGCGGCACTACTCGGCCTCCTGGAAGAGAACCCCGACCTGGTGCGCTTCGCCGTGATCGCGCCGCCCGCCGCGGGCGGGTCGGTGACGGAGCGAAACCGGGATCTGCTGGAGCGGCTGGTCGCCGCGCTCGGTGCCGGCGCCCCCGAAGGGCGCGCCTACTCGACCCCGACCGAGGTCGAGCTCGCGGCGACCGCCGGCGCGCTCGCGGCGGTGCTCGCCGCCAGGGTGGGCGAAGGGGCGGAGCTCACCGGTGCCTCCCCGGAGCTGGTCGAACTCGTGCTCTCCCCGGTTATCGGCCGACGGCGGGCAGCGGCGGCCGCCGAGAAGTCCTAGTCCGCGTAGGGAATCAGCATCAGCTCGGCCAGTTCGCTGCCGAGCGCACCCGCGTCGCGCCCCTCGCCGCAGGCGATCGAGCGGCCGACCAGGTAGATCGCGCCGCAGACCAGCGCCGGCTCGAGAATCTCCGGCAGCTCTTTGCCGCGAGGGCCGACGCGGCCGTCGCGCAGCGCCCGGCAGAGCTCCCCGACCACCCGCTCGTGGCGGGCGCGGACCGAGGGGATGCGGCTTGCCGGCGCCTCGACCGCGCAGACCGCCGCGAGGCGCGGGTTGTCGGCAAGCAGCCCGACCGCACGCGCCACCGCGGTGCGCACCTTGGCGTCCCAATCCGCGGGGGTGGCGACGGCGGCTCCGACCTGCTGCGCCAGCCGCGCCAAGACCTCCGCGTGGAGGGCGTCCATGCAGGCCTCCTTGTCGGCGAAGGCCTCGTAGAAGGTCGCGCGCGAGACCCGGGCGACGCGGATCAGGTCCTTGACCGTCGTCGCCACGTACCCACGCTCGGCGAAGACGTCTAGTGCCGCCTCGAGGATGCGGCGGCGCTGGTTCTCGCGCACCAGCTCCCGAGGCAGGCGATGCGGCCCCGGGGGCAATCTCGCCATGAAGGATTCGTCCGCGTCCCCGCCGCGCCGCGCTCCGCTCACTGCGCCAATCTATAACACGCTGATCTTTGATTTGTAGACGAGTGCTCTTTCCTCGGCTATAGTCCCGCCGCGCCGGCTCCTCACCCTGGGATCGGCACTCGGCGGTGGGAGGGGGCGGATTCGTTCCCCGCGGATTCGCCCTCGTCACCGTCACCTCTTGGCCAGCGGCCGCCCGGCCCGCGGCGGCTCGGCAGTCCACTCCGCTTCGGCAGCCTCGTCGCCGAGGTAGATGCGGACGACCCGGACCATCATCTCCGGGATCACGGTGCGTGGCTCGACGTCCGCCCCTTCCTGCAGCCGGTGGGTGAGCAACTGGGTGATCGCCCCGATCGCGAAGGTGGGGGCGGAGTCGGGCACCGCGTCGGGGTCGGGAGCCGCCAACCGGCCCCTGTCGATCATCTCGGCGCAGAAGGCGAAGGTCTCTTCGCGCCGGACCCCTCCCATATCGCCCGGAGTTTTGAGCACCTCGACCATGCCGAAGGGGACCACCAGCGGGTTGTCCTCCATCCAGTCGGCGGTCGCGTAAGCGGCGGCGCGGAGGCCGGACTGCCAATCCTCTTGGCTGTTGAAGGCGACGCCGACCCGCCGTTTGAAGTCGACTATCCAGCGTTCAAAGGCATCAAGCGCGCAGTGCCCCAGGCTCTCGAACCGGTGATCGAACTCCTGCCTGGAGACGCCCGCCCTGCGAACCACCCCCTCGACCGTGGTCTCCTCGTATCCCTTCTCGACGATCTCGCCGATCACCGCTGCGGCGATCGGATCGTCCTGCGGGCGTGGCTCCGGCGGCGCCGGCAGCTCGATCGGCGCCACGGCCCCGACGGTCGACTCTCGATTCATTCCCCGGTCCTTCTGTTGTTTCCCCGTTACTGCGGTCCATTTACTGGACAGCGCGACCAAGGTTAGATTATGGGTTCTTTTCATGTCAAGCCGAATGCGCTTCCGACTCCGCTTGTAGACTCAAAAGTAGTCAGAAGACCTTTTCAAAATGACCATTACGCCTTGGGGAGATTCGGATGAGCTGCGCAGCATGAAGCTGCAGCCTGGCCCTGCGAGCTCGGCGGAGGAGGTGGCCGCCAACCAGCGCGGGCGGCTGCTCGCGGCGATGGTCGCGAGCGTCGCGGCGCGTGGCTACGAGGAGACCGGCGTCGCCGATCTGAGCGAGATCTCCGGCGTTTCGCCGCGCAGCTTCTACCAGCAGTTCGGGAGCAAGCGGGCCTGCTTCCTCGCCGCGCTGGAAGGTGTGCTCTCGCTGGCGGTCGAACGCGTCCTGGAAGCCCCGGCGGGAAGCGACTGGCGCGAGGAGGGGCGAAATCGGATCGTCGCTTTCGCCTCCTTCGCGGCGGGGCAGCCGGCGGCGGCCCGGATGTTCCTGGTCGAGGCCTACGCCGCAGATCGCGAGGCGTCGAGGCTGGTCGAGGCGGCGATCGCGGAGGTCGAGCGCACGGTGAAGGAGCGACTCGACAGGTCGGGCCTGCCGGAGTCGATGCCGCCGGAGCTGATCGTCGGCGGGGTCGCGGCGACGCTCGCCGGCGTGCGCGGCCGGCTGCTCAGCGGACAGGCTCAACGGTTACCCGAGTACGGCGCCGAACTGGCCGACTTCCTGCTCGGCTTCGAGGCCCCGGTGCGGCCGCTGCGGGCTTCGGTAAGACCGTCCGAGCGCCGCGACGAGGAGCGTGAACCGGGGGACCACGCGGCCCGCGCCGTGCGCGCCTTCGAAGCCATCCTCGTCGAACGCGGCTTTGGGGGGATCACGATGGGAGAGGTGGCCAAGCGCGCCGGCATGTCCGTGCGCACCCTCTACGCCAACTTCGGCGACCGCGAGGAGCTGATGCTCGCCGCGGTCGACGCCGCCGCGATGCAGGCGGTGGCGGCGATGCTCCCTGCCTACCGCCGCAACGAAAGCCCGCCGGAGGGTGTGAGGGCGGCCTTTTCCGCCCTCTTCGCGATGCTGGCCTCGCGCCCCAATCTCGCCCACCTGCTGCTCTCGGGCGTGCGCGAAGGCGGCGCGCCGGCGCTGGCGCGCCGGGCCGAGGCGCTGCGGCAGATCGAG
>Ga0164302_10000001_pt1 | contig 58212 bp, 65 predicted proteins | sample Whisoiple_202_MG_FD_109714 | JGI IMG/M metagenome (GOLD analysis project Ga0164302, IMG submission 109714) | Soil microbial communities amended with pyrogenic organic matter from upstate New York, USA - Whitman soil sample_202_MG | ecosystem: Environmental > Terrestrial > Soil > Agricultural... | reverse complement strand
CCGCGCCACCCGCCCCGAGAACCGCGGTCGCGGCGGGATCGTGCTCAGCACCGGGATCGTCCCGGCACCGGCCACCAGCCGGGCGACGCGGGCGAGATCGCGGCGGAACTGAATCGCCGTGAAGTCCGTCAGATCGTTGGTCCCGAACATGATCAGGGCCACCGAGGGACGGAGCAGCCGCAGCTCGCAACTGACCGCGGGCAGGCCCGCGCACTCAGGAGGCACCTCGACCGGCGCCAGGGCGTCGACCGCCGTCCATCCCGGCACCGCGGCGACGCCGACCCGCGAGTAGCTGTTGCTGACCGCACATTCCGGTTCCTCGTAGCCCCGCGACACCGGGGTAGCGCCGAAAAATTCCACCGTCCCACGCAACGCGCTCCATTCACCCAGCTGAGGTCGCCGGCAGGCCAGCGCCTGGAGGAAAGACGGCGAGGCGGTGATGCTGTCGCCGATCTTGGCGAAGACCCCCGGCCGGTTGCCAAAGCGCTCGCCGCGCATGACGATCCTCTCTAGGTGCCCGGCAACGCCTGGTCCGAGCGCCGGCGCGACAGGCAGCTCTTCCCATTCGGCGGCGGAGGACTCTTGGCTGAAGGCGGCAGGCGCAAGCAGAATCGCAACGACCAGCACAGCACCGATGCGCCTCAAGCGCGCGGTCCCTCCGACGCCCCCCGATGGGTGCGCCGCGCGCTGGGAGCTTGCGGCTTCATCGCCATTAGATTGTTCCAACAAGGGGTGAGTGCCCATTTTCGCGCGAAGCGGAATCCAGTGTCGAACCTGGACTAGGACACGTAGGCCTCGCGCACCATGGCCGCCGTCCATCGTTTCGTTCCGTGAAACGCGGGGGTCTTCTTGCGGTTCAGCGTGTCGGCGATGTCTTCCAGTGATTCGCCCGCAAGAAGCAGTGCCCCGATCTGCTTCCGCCGCGTGTGGTCACGCTGATTGCACTCGATATGGGACAGCCGAACGTTGTCGGCACGTAGCTCTCCACCGGCCGACCTGAGGATCGGGTAGTGGTCGCGCGAGGGCGCCCACAACCTGCGCTCCTTCGCGAGCGGTTCGAACTTGTCGCGTCCGTTGGGGTGATAGCACTGCGGCATCTCGCACTTCAGCTCAAGAATCTGCCCACGTTCGGCCATCTGCACGAGGATGCCCTTCACGCCGAATCCGCGGAGTCGGTCCGCGACCGATCTATCTGCCATGCGGCGATCCTGACACAAATGGTTTCGCGTGAGAGCCAGAGGCGCCTACCAGAATCGAACTGGTGTAAACGGCTTTGCAGGCTCCTAGGACTTCCCGTCCTGGGCGGTCTCAGGCACAACTACTTGTTCTGAGTTCTCCTCGCTTGCCCCCGGAACTGCTTGGTTCGCGACCTTTTCTGCGACCCTTTCCGAGCTGCCCTGGAAGGCGCGGCCGATCGCCTCGGCGTCCTCCCGTCGGGGCTTGTGGTGGAGGTACCGCTGGGTGGTCGAGTAGTGCTGATGGCCCATGTAGCTCTGGACCTTGAACGGGTCCAGCTCCCTGATCGTCGCCGTGCCGAAGCAGTGGCGGAGATCGTGGAACCGGATGCGGCGGAGGCCCGCAGCTTCGAGCGCCGCGTAGTACCGCTTGCGGAAATCGAAGTGGTTGACGTAGCCCCCGGTCTCGTTGACGAAGACCAGATCATCGTCTCCGGTGAAGTGGTCCCGCTCCTTCAACCTGGCCAGCGTCGTCACGACGTCGGCCATCATCGGCACAGAGCGAACCTTCTTCCCCTTCGGGATTTTCAGTTCGCCGCCCGTGTAGTTCTCCCGAACATGGACCAGCCCGCCAACGAAATCGACGTTCTTCCACCTCAGCGCGATTAGCTCTCCTTGCCGAAGGCCCGTGAAGGCCGCGCAGCGAATCATCGCGGCGTCCTGCGGGTTGTCGGCGAAGGCAGCCGCGAGCTCGACTTCATCACGCTCGAACGTGTCGAACTCCCCCGTGTAGACAACCTTGGGACGCTCGACCATGCTTGCGCTGGCCTCGTTCTTCGGAACCCAGCCTTTCCGCTCGGCGCGTTTGAGAACCCCGTGCAGAACCGTGAGGTGGCGGACGATCGTGCGGTTGCTCAGTTCTTCTTCGGCGAGGAGGCGGTCTCTATACGCCTCGATGCCGTCCGCGTCGATCTCCTCGGCCGGCGTGTCTTCGCCGAACTCAGGGATCAGATAGCCGTCGATCACGCCCTCATAGTCAGAGGCCGTCTTGTTGTCAATCTGCCGGACGTCACGAACGTAGCGAACAAACTCTTTGCACGCCTGCCCGAAGCTGGCGCTGTCGCTGGGCGGGGTCTCTTCTTCGGCTTCGACCAGGGCCTTACGCAACTCAGCTTCGGCCTGGCCCTTCGTGAAGTGACCTTTGGGCGGTCGGCCGTCCTTCCTCCAGACCATGCCCAGCCGCTTCTTGACGTGCTTGCCGCTGGGGAGTCGGTAGCGCAGGTAGAAGACGTCGCCCTTCTTGCGCTTGACAGTGGTGACGTGCCCGCTCGGCGCCGGCATCTTAGGACTGCCTCTCGGTACGATCGGGGGAGGACATTGGAAGGATCACGCTTCCTTTCGTCTAGCCCCCTGTCGGCGTTCCCGCGCCGCCTGGGGGCGATTTGCTTGGAGCCATCATAAACGGCTTTTCGGCGACCCGTCAAAAAGGGGCGAGGTCGGTGCTGCCCCCTCGCCCCTTTTCTTCACTTCAGACCCAGCCGTTACCGGCCTCCCTCGTTGCCGTTGACGCTTCCGCCTGACGCCTTCGTTCCGGCTTCCGCCAAAGCACAAGGCGCCGTCGCCGGTTCGGTCTGCGGTGACGCGGGTGGAGCTGCGGCCCGGACGTTCTCAGCGCGATTCGGTGGGGGTGCATTCATTCCGCCCCCTCCGCGCCGGCCAAGCTGTAGCGGTATCGGACCTGTGGTCCGTTGCGGTAGTTCTCTGCCTCCCGATCCAGCTCGTCCGTTGCATACAGCTCGTTGACGAGTGGCCGCAGCGTTGACTCGGTGAGTGCCAACTCGGGGTTAGCCTCCTCGATGGCCTCCACCAGCTCGCGGATCGTCCGGTTTCCGTCGCCAAGCTGCTCCTTCACCAGCTCGATGCGCCGCTCTTTCGGCGTGCGCTTCCACGCCTTGCTTTTGCGCTCTGCCTCCTCCCACTCCTCCTCTCGGAGCTTCGTGCGCTCCTCTCGCCGCGTCAGGGTGCGGCCGTCACGGCGGACCAGCCGCCATTCGTTCTCATTTTGATTCGGATCGTGAGCCCAGGACTTGCGCTCCTCCAAGAGGGTGATCAGCTTCCCTAGACAACAGTCGGGGTCGATGCGCTTGGGCCAGCCCTCGGTAGCAACGTGGTAGTTGAACCCAAGCCCCTCGTGAATGAAGTTGGCGCCCTCCATGCCCCCATACCCGGCGAGCACGAGTTCGGCCATCTTTTCTCCCTCGGCGCGAGGCTCCATCAGCTCCCCGCACCAGTCGCAGAAGGTAGTCGCCGCCATCAGCGCCGCCCCCCCTCTTCGCCGGGAATCCCCAATGAGTAGTCGAAGGTCGGTTTTTCGCCTCGGCCATCCCAAAGCTGTTCGCGGAACTTCTCGGCCTTCACGGCAAGACCGGCTGCGACTACACCCCGCCTGAGCAAATGGTTCATGTGGTCCTCCCCAGGGGGCTGACGCTCACCTTCAACCTGCTCACGGCTGACGGTCCCGTAAACCTGATCGCTGATCTCAAGCCAGCTCTTGCTTAGAGCCAGCAACCGCTCACACGCGGGCATCGTCTTCACCCCGCCCGCCCGTAGTTCTTGGATGAGCAGGACGTAGGGCGCCGTCGCCTCGATTCGCGCAAGGGCTTCATCCACCACGGCGGAGGGATCGCCGCTGCCGGGGATGAAGAACTTGAGGCTCAGGATTTGACTGAGGGTGCTTTGCGCCCAGCCGAGAACCCAATCCCGCTCCTCCTTGTTGAGCTTGAGGGTCTTGGCCTTGCTGGCTTTTGCCGACTGTTTCGCCATCAGGACTTGCCCCCCTGAGACATTGCCTCGCGCAGCGTGGGGATCACGCTGTCCACCCAAGTCGGCCACGGGTCGCTGTCGGCCTCGTGGCTCGCTACGGACGAAAAGATCACGTCTGACAGCAGCTCGGCGCTGCCATAGACCCCGACCTCCTCTTGCTCGGCGGGATCGCCGGGGAGCTGGTCTGCGACCGTCAGCAACCCCTCGATGCGTGCCGCCCACTTAACGACCTCCCGAGCCGTGGCGCCCTCCGTCTTCTTCTTTGCGTCGTCAACAGCGGCAAGCACCACAGCGCCGAACCGCTCGACCAGTTCGCCGGGGATCGTGAGGATCGCGATCCCGTCTGCCTTCGTCTTCGCCTCGCGGTCCCAAAAATCGAGCCGTGCCTTCAGCTCCAGGCGGGTGCGTCGGAACCTCTTGGGCTCCTCGTATTGAGAAATGTCCCGGAGCGTCCAGAGGGCGTAAGCGGCGATCCTCGTCACCTGTTCCTCTAAGAGCTGGGCATCGGGGCTCCTGTCGCCGCAGTCGGCTTTGAGGCCCGCTGCGACTTCCCGGAGCGCCCCTTGCAGTAGAGGACGATCCTCTAGTTCCGTAGCCGCCCGGTCGAGCGTTTTTACCGACGCTTCTCTGCGGGCTTGCGCTGCTGCATGATCTGCCATTTGTCGTGTCCCTTCATGGGTCAGGCCGCATGGGACACGAAATCGTGCAATAAGGCGCCGGAAGGAAGAGTAGCCTCCCCCCTTAGCCCAGTCGCAGCGTGTCCTGCGGCGGGTCAGGCGGGCCGTTGGAGTCACTAGCTCCGGCGGTCCGCCGCTTATGTCCGAACGACTGTACACGTCCGGTCAAGCTGGTAGGGGGGGAGGCTGAATCGACCTTCACCAATCTGCCTGATTGGCAGCAAAGGTCAATGCCCATTTTTCGGAATCCCCACGTCTATTGGTCGAGGCGGCGGACACCATTCGGCAGCGGGTAGCAACCCTGAAAGGCGGCGATCCGCAAGCCGTCCTCTCCATCCGCGTCAAGACGTTCCGCCGCGCGAGCCTTGATTTCCTCGATCCTGAAGAACTGGCGGTTCTGCTCCTCGATGAGTTCTTCGTAGCCCTGCTCGTCAAGTCGAAGCGGGTTCTGCCGGGTCAGGTGGCGGTCGATCCGCTCGTCAATCGTGCCCGACTCGATGCCGGTGATCAGGTCGTGGCTAATGCGGGCGGCGATCCAACAGGTGAGCTGTAGGCGCTCCTCGAAGGACATTCGTTCGGCGTCCTCATCTAGGACAACAAGCGGGACCAGGGCTTTGTAGAAATGCTCGCTTGCGCCACGGCGCGGCTCCGTGTGGTCTAGTTCGGCGAGCCCCTTTTTGACCAGCTCTTTGCAGTGGTGGCTGACGTAGCCAGCCTTGGCCTTCGTCAGTCCCAGCTCGACGGCGATCTCCTTCGGGCTGGCAACCCCGCGCTCGACCAAGATCGTCAACGCCTCGATCTGGATCGGATGCCAACCGGCCCGCAGCAGCTTCGTCGTTGCCTCGATGGCGCCGGCAGGGGTCGGGTTCTTGATCGGGCTCGTCGCCATAGAACGGGCCTGATCACTCAATGCCCGCTTCTTCTTATACCGAACAAAGCGCGTCGAGCCAATGGGCCAAGGAAGGCGGGCGGAGAGCTCCACCCTGGAGCCCCCGCCCAATCCCGCGTCTCTAGGCGGGCTTCGAGATGTAGATCAACGGGATGGCTTTGCCGGTCTCGATCTTCACACTCATCACCTCCCTTCCGGGTTTGCAGGTCGGGTCCATTAGTGGATACCGCTAGACCAGTCCAGCGGCCAGCGACTATTCCCGACCAGTGGCGGAATGTGCCCCGAAATGGAGAAAGCCCCCGCCCCGTTGGAGATCGGGACGAGGGCTTAGGGGCGGCGTTGGAGGTGGGCGCTATCGGCCAGATGCGCCAGCGTTGTTCTCCCAGGCCGCACCGCAGGTTACACCGCTCGGGGAAACTTGCTGTAACTCACGGCCAAGCGCTTTCTGAGATGTACTGGACTTCCATGCTTTCCTGCCTGGAGCCTCTGACGACGGCCAGCATCCGCACCCATTTGTCAGGGACCGGGGTCGCCTTCATCTCTTCGCGTTCGGCGCGGGTGAAGGAGCTGTAGGGGCTCGCCTTCCTCGGGACGGCTTTGGTCTCGATGAGCCAACCGATGCCGGTCTTCGGCTGGACGGCGATGTGGTCTCCGGCGCCTTTCGTGTGCCGGCGGGAGCCGACAAGCCAACCTCGCGCCTCCATGTCCTTGTGGACGAAGCGTTCGGCTTCGGCCCCTTTCCTGGAAGTGCTGCTCAAATGTGGCGGATGAGGTAGATGGCGAGTAGGACCAGGACGACGATGATCAGGACGGTTACGAGGCTCATACCTGCCCCTTGTGGGCGTCGTTGCGGACCTTGCCGAGCGCGGCCATGCCACCGCCGGTCACGCCGAGACCGACCAAGAACTCCTGGTAGGTGATGCTGCCGGTGATGAGGCAGTAGAGGCCACCAAGCGCAGCGAGGACCGTGAGGACGCTGGCGAGGGGGATTTTGTCGAGAATCGCGATGGGGTTCACGGGAGTCGTCCTTTCTTGGGCTTGCGGGAGATGCCGTCCAGCTTCGAGACCTTCGAGTAGAGCCGGTCGCCGGGACAGTCGGTCGAGTTGACGTCACGATGGCCCCGGACCTTCGCGGCCGGGCAGCGGCGCACCAGCCAAGCGAGCGCCCGGAACGTGCTGCGCTTGATCCGGTCGTCGGAGTCGGCGATCACGCACACCGAGACGTTGCCGGTGTTGTGCCCTTCCTGGCTCGCCGGTACCTGGCTGAAGCCGCGACCCTTGAAGATGATCGGGCGCTTGAAGATTCCGCGCGGCTGGACCACGACGTAGCTGTAGGCGGTGTCGCACCATCCCCGCGTGTCCTGGTGGAAGCGCTGGATATTCAGCACCGCCTGGCGGGGCTCACCCTTCTTGTCGATGCCCTCGCCGTCGCTGGCGCTGAAGTGGATGAACAGTTCCGTGCCGGCGGTCAGAGGGTTGGCGGTTTGGCAGCGGGGCTCGCGCTGTCCGTAGTCGAGGACGAGCTTGGGTCCGAGCAACATTCGGTCCCTCCTATTCGTAGAAGTAGCGGACCCGTTCGGGCCTGGAATCGACGTGGCGAACCGTCCGGTTCGAGGGCGACTGGTAGCCGACCGCGCCGTTGGCGAAGACCTTCTCCGCCGTGCTGGCCTTAATCGGCGTCAGCGGGTCGCACGCCTGGGCGGTGAGGTGGCGGGAGTTCGACACGCCGCCTTCGGCCGCGTTGTGCTGCGGCGAGCGGAACCAGCTCAGGACGCTCATCGACTTGTCGCCTTCGAGGTGGCGAACCCGCTCCATGTGGAATGCCTGGCGCTGGGCCTTCCGGCGCAGGCGCTTCGGGATCGCTACCCCATCCTTGGACCCGGCCTCCGCTCGCGTGAAGTTCGGCGAGAGGTATCCGTGATCCCACAGTTTTTGCTTGAACGTGCGTGCCTTGTCAGGGTCCAGCGGAACCGTCCACGGCTCTTGCCAGTGGGCACGCTGCGCAGCAGTGGTTAGCCACTCGGGCGTCACTGTGCAGCTCCTTTCTATGTGGCCGCGTCGGCGGCGCTTAAGGGCAGGACACGACGCTGAGGGCGTCGATGGTCCGTTCCTGGTTGTGCAGCGATTCCCGAAGTGAGGACGCGGGAATGCCAGGTATGCCGTGGGGATGGTCCTTAAGGAAGAGACGGGTGCCCTCGGTCCTCGATTCGAGGTCGGCCGTCAGGGCGCAGACCGCTTCATGGGTTTCGGAGCCTTCGTCGGTCTTGTCGGTGAGGACGTAGATACCGAGCCCCAGGACCAGGGCGGTCAGGAAGACGCTGAGGACGAACGCCGCGATGGCGATCTTCAGTCCTTTGACCGGCCCGACCTTCACGCGGTCCACTACGCCCCCCCGGCCTGGAGGATCAGGGAGGCGAGAGCAACGACGAACATCAGGAAGGTGCCGGCGGCTGCCCAGAGCCCCCGTCTAATCCAGACCATTTCGGCCTTCTGCTCTTTTCTGGCCTCGGCGAGTTCGCGTTTCATGTCGCCGATGTCCTCGCGGATTTCGCGGACCTCAAGGCTCGTCGTCTTGATTTCGGTCTCGTGACGAGAGGAGGCCCCCCGGAGTTCGGTGATCGACCGGTGCGAGGCATCGAGGCGGTTTTCGACTCCTCGGAACCTGATCTCGGCTGCGCTGGCCTCCATCAGGGAACCGGTCCTACGATCGTCGGTCCCGCCGGTTCACGCTTGCCGTATTTGGGGCGGCGGCGGCGTGGCGGCGGGCGCTTCCCGAAGTAGATTTCAGGTCCGGTCTCGTCTTCCCCGGTGATCTTCGGAGACTTGACGCCCTTACCGCCGGGGCCGAACGTCGGGGTTCCGTAGGGAACGTCGGGCTTCGAGCCGTATTCCACTTCGCCGTAGACCTCCATGAAGTTGTGCTCTTGCTTTTTGTACGGAATGCCGTACTTGCGGAAGAGGCCATCGAGTTCGTTGCTGGCGCGGCTGTAGAGCGCTTCCATTTTTTTCTTGGCCTTCTTGCCGGCGCGGCCTTCAGCTCGTCGCCCTCGGTAGCGCTTGTATTCCGAGCGCCCGCCGGCTTCGACCGCGAGCTCGTGCTGCTTTTCTCCTCCGTTTTCCTCAAGCGTGTGCAGGATGTTGGAGAGGCGGAGAATGTCCCTCTGGTAGCCGAGCTTCTTGGGGATGAAGGGAACCCCGAGCGTGCGGACGGTGCGGTCGAGCGTGTCTCGTTCATTCAGCTTCGCAAGCAGCTTGTCGAGCGCAGCCTGTCGTTCCGTTCCGCCGACGATCGGCAGGGCTTCGTCGGCTCTCTTGCGGCCGGTGCCCACCGTCTTTTCGTCAATGACCCGCCCGATCGGCGAGAGACCGGCGATAGCGCTGGCGACCTGGATACCGGCGCCGCTTTCCTGCTTGCCAGTGAGCGAGTTGACGCCGGTCGCCGCCGTGATCCCCGTGGCGACGGCAGGCTGCAAGAGGCGGAGAGCGGAGGCCCCCAGCGTCTTGTCCTGTTCTCCCGCAGCTTCGACCAATGCCGGGGTGAGGCCCATCCGTTCGAGCGGAATCGGGATGCGCTTCCCGTCGCCCAGGTGTAGCGGCGCCTGGCCCCAGCCGGTAAAGAACTCCGGGTCTCCGCCCAGCATCGCTTTGACCGCGTTCGCGTTGGCCTGCCCCAGGTACGCAAGCGCGGCCATCTTGATCGGGTGCCGTTTGGGAAACGAGTAGAAGGTCCACCGGAGGCCGAAGCGGAGGAACGGATAGAAGATGAAAAGCTGCGCCGCGTAGCGCTCGTTGTGGGTGAGTGCGGACCAATTGCCCATCACGTCGTCCAGGTAGGACTGGTAGCGCCGCGACCACTCGGGATGATCAGCGATGAAGGCCATCTGCTCGCTGAGGGGTTTCCCTTTCAGTGCCTTGGCCTGCTTGCCCATCTCGCCGTAAAGGCCCCTTACACCGTGTAGGAACCCGTTGAGCTCGGCGTCGATTTTCGCCGTCGTGGTGAGAACCCTGAAGCGCCCACCCTTCCACTGGTCCAGGTCGCGGATGGCGCTCGGGATGGACTTGATCAACCTGCCCAGGGGCGTGCGGTCGAACACGCCGAAGGCATCTGCCGCCGCTGCGGTGTCCCCCGCCTTCAGCCCGAGCGCCAAATCCTCGGGGCGGTCGATCATGCGCGTGGTGACGCCGACCCACGAATCGAACGCCTGGCGCTTGTGGGCTGGCAAGTCATGGTAGGCCCGCAGTGCCTTCTTGATGAAGACGGGATTCAGCAGTTTCGGTTGAGCGACGGCCCCCTGCGCGTACTCGGCTGCGATCTGTGCGACCGCCCAGGCCGGCGAAGTCGCGAGGATCATGTAGGACGTCGCGCGGTTGACCCTGGCCAGCTTCTTCGAGACGTTCTCCGAGCCCATCTGGTCGTAGAACTCTTTGGCAGCCGAGCGGCGGATGATCTTGAACTGCCGACCCGGTTTCATCGCGGCGGCGGGATCGGTGTCCAGCGCCGCCTTCAGGTGCCCTGCCCATTCCTCGGGGCTGTAGGCCCGCTTGTAGAGCTGCCGGGGGATCAGAACGTAGTTGCGGCGGTCGATCACGCCGTCCTCGAACAACTGCCGTGCCTCGTCAGAGGTCCACTCGGATTTCTTGCCGGCGCGGAACTCGTTGTCCTTGATCATCCCGCGCATCGCTTTGTAGGACTCCCGCCGGCTGACCGGGCGGGCGATCGACTCCAGGATCGTCGGCCCGAAGCCCTCCTGGACCAGGCCGTACTCATCGGCGGTCCCTTTGCGAAACTTCGAGCGACCCGGAAACTGAGTCAGTTTGGCCCCGGTGGCGCCGTAGGTGGGCGCCTCCCTGGCTTTGCCGGTGTGGGTGTACTCGGGTTCGGGCAGGCCCTCCCTGCGGAGGAGGTCTTGCATCTCGGCGACGAACTCGGCGTTGGTCGTCGGATCAACCTCTTTGGCGGCGGCGTGCTTGCGCTTGGCCAGCTCGTCGGCGCGAGTGGCACCCTGGCGGTAGGTCTTCGCCTGTGCCTCCATACGTTCGGCTTTGGCCAGCAGGCGATCGTTGACCCGGTAGCCGGGCTCCGTGCGCTGCCGTACCTTCAGCTCGGCCCGGATCGCCCTGGCGCGGCCTTCCCTGGTCGCGGCCTTGCGGCGAAGACGCTTGGCCCGCTGGCGATCTGATTTCGCCTCCCTGCGCAGGACGCCCTTGGCGGCTTTCCCGCGCGTCGGTTTGGCCCGGACCTCTCCCCTGATCGACGTCGGGAAGCGCTCCTCGGCGAGCGGGACGCCCCTGGTGACGGCGGTGGAAGTAAACCGCGCCCGCTCAGAGTGTTCGGGCTCCAGCTCGGGATGGTCGCGAGCATATTTCGCCTGGGCCTTGTACTCCGCCACTGCGCCCTGAAGGTGCTTGTCCTCCAAGATCTTCGGGTTGCGTTCGATGAACCCGATTACGTCGCGGGTGGAGATCGTGTCCGCCGGCAGCCTGACACCCTCGGGAAGGTCTTTCAACGTCGAGCCGATCCGCTTAACCTCCGCGAGCGCGGCGCTCGGTTTGTCCAGTGGGAGGCTATGGCGGACGGCGAAGTTGAGAAGGTCGCGGGTGTGAATCGTGAGGTTGCCTTTGCCTCGCACTAGCCCTTTCAACTTGCCCCGCGTCACGACGTCCCTGCGGAGCACTTCCGAGCCCTTTGCGCGGCCTGCTTCCCGCCTCACCTTCAGGGACCGATCGGCCGACTCCCGCTTGATCCGGTTGCGGGCGTTGGCGGCTCGGATCGCCTCGCCCTTGCGCTGGCCGGAGACCTCGAAGACGCGCGGGGTCTGTCCTTGAAAGTCCCCGTGACCGCGCCCCATCTGCTCGCGGGTCTGCTCGACAACCTTCCTGACACCCTCGGTGATCCGGCCTTTGCTCACCTTCTCGCCGCCGGCCTTGACTCCAAGTCCGAGCACGATCGGCAAGGTGAGGCCAAGGTTTTGTTCGACTTCCCTCTGCACCGCCTTTGAGTCGGTCGCGGTGAGGACGCCGGCTACCTGCTTGGCGAAGGCGAGCTGTTCCTTGCCCAGGTCCACGACGGGGCCGGCGATCTCACCCGCGCTGTAGCCCTTGAAGCCGGGAACGTGCGCGGCGTGAAGACCAGTTGACCCGGCGCGTGCGCCCGCTACCCCGACGTCGAAGACCATTGCGGCCGGTGACGTGAGCATTCCTGGCACGGAGCGCTTCGTGGTTTCCAGGACGGTGCGGGGATGCTCGGCAACGGCCTGCTCGTGACCGCGTACGGCGGGGCTGACCTGTAGCCCTCCGACCTTCGCGACTTTCGCGGCGGGGGTAAGCCCGGCGTACTGCGCCCTGGCTCCGGCGCGGCCCGTCACCTTTCGAGCGGTCGCCTTGCCGGCACGCCGCTCAGTCCGGGCGACCTTTGCTCCAGTCTTCTTCGCAATTCCCCGAATCCCGCTTCCCCTCGCCGCAGCTCGACCCGCCTTTGCGGCATCGGCGGCGGCGACGATCGCCTTCGCGTCTCCGGTCGTGGCGGGGATCGGCTTCAACAGCTTGCCGATGATCTTCGAGCCGCCCACGGTGGTCTCCCCCACCCTGGCGCCCCGGAACCCGACGCTGGCAGCCTTCCCCAAAGCGCCCAGCTCGGGACCGACGAAAACGAGTTCGCCACCAAATTTCCCGGCTTTGGCGATCTTGTCGTAAATCTCGTAGCCGAGCGTCGGGTGCTTGGGCAGTTTCCCTTCGGCCTGGAGCGGGGCGATTACGTCCTTTTCCACGGCGAGCGCGGTGGCATCGGGCTTCCATCCATCCCCGGTGCTCATCCTTGCGGTGGCCGTGGGAACCCGTGGCGCGGTGCGTTTCGGGGCGAGTGGCCGCAGGGCTTTGCGTATCGCCGACTGCGCGGCCATCCGCTGCCGGAGCTCCTTCTTCGTCGGGACTCTCAGCGTCGAGGCCGGGAAGACCTCTGAGGCGCTAGGGGTACGGCTCCGCGACTTCGAGCGGGAGCTGCGCGGGGGCACGGCGCGGTGTTCGCTTCGCCGAGACTTTCGCCGGATGGAAGGGACGCTCGACTCGCTGCGGTAAGGGCCGGCGACCTCACGACGTCGTGACGATCCCCCGCCCTTGCGGGTCTTGCGCTTTCCCTCATACCCCTTCGAGAACTTGTCGGCAGAAGTGGCCATCTACCCCTTCGCCAACTGCCGGACGGCCTTCTGCGCTACTCCGTAGCTGACACCCCTGTTGACGAGATAGTCGATCGCCTGCTGGGCGGAGACGCGCTTCTTGCCGAAGTTTTCGCGCAGGAAGCTCTTGGCCTCCTTGACGTTGTAACCGCCGCTGTCGTGCTTCTTGGACTTCGAGTTGATCCGCGCCTGTTCTTCGAGCGCTTTGGCAATGTCGTGCTTGCCTTCCCGGTTGAGGCGGGCGACTTCTTCCTGAGCGGTGGCCCCGCGCATGTCGGCGGAGGCATAGATCGCTGCCGCCTGCTTCTGCGCGTTCGCGCTGACAACCTTGCCTTTGTAGCCGAGCTTCGACTGTTGTTCGAGGGCGCGGTTGTAGCCTTCTTTGGCTCCAGTGACCTGACGTTGGGTCGAGTAATCCTGGTCCTGTTCGCGCAGGGTTTGGAGGTTCTTGACGACGGACGATCCCCGTTCGCGCTGGACGGCCTGGAGGTCTTGCTGCTGTTTGCGTCGGCGTTCCCGCTCGCCTTGGCGGGCCTCGATGCCGCCGCGCACGGCAGCGTTGCGGCGGGGGCCGATGGAGGCGATGTAGTTGGCGCCGATCGCCCCCAGCGGAGCTGCGAGCGTCGTGCGCTGACGTTCGGCGGCGGCGACGGCGTTGGCCATCTCCGCCAGCCCTTTCGAGTTGGTAGGTCCGCCCACCAGCGCCGCAAAGGATTTGTCGCCCTCGGCAATGCCGGCCAGCCCGGTCTTCGCGCGTGCGGCCTCATCGTTGAGACGCTGGGTCTGTGCCGCCTGGGCGGTGCTGAATGCCTGCTGGGCGGCAGCTTGGTCGGCGCTGAGGGAGTCTGCGAGCTGGCCATACCACTGTCCAATGTCCCCTTCGCGTTTCGCGGAGGCGCGGACTTCGGACTTGATCTGCCGTTCGAGGGGGCGCGTTTCCAGCTTGGCGAGGGCCTGCGCGGTACGGCGGGCAGAGCGCGGCGTGTTCGGTTCGGTGAATCGTTCCTGCTGACGCTGTTTGCGTTCCTGCTGACGGGCGATCTGCTTCTGGATTTTTTGGCGGTGCTGACGACGAGCGGCGAAGCCGCGCTGCCTTTGCTGCTGGGCCATCTATCTGCCTTTCCGTTTTTTGCCGCCGCCGGCTGCCGCGCCGCCGCCGATGCCGACGCTGTAGCTCTTGCCTTTGCTTTTCGTTTTGCCTTTGGCGCCTTTGCCGATGGTGCCCCCCGGCGAGCCCGACGATCCCCCTCCGCTGGCAGGCGCGGGGGCCGGTTCGAGTTCTTCGGCGCGAAGGATCGGGCCTTCCCGAATGCCGGCGATTTCGTCGCCGTATTCGTGTTCGGCTTGCTGAAGTTCGCGGTCTTTTTTGGCCCGCTCTGCCTCAAAGGCGGCTTTCAGCGCTTCGCTGTCGATGCTGAAACGGCGATCGGCGGCCTGGTGGCGGTTGACAGTGGAGCCCGCGTAGAGCTGGTTGTTGGCCGAATTGAGGACCGTGCGGTTGTCAACGTCGTGGCGGTGAGAGAGAAGCGCGGCCTGGGAGTACGGGTTGCTCGTTTCGCCGTAGCCGTACCATTCCTCTCGCGCGTTCCAGCCGCCAGTTATGTCCGCGTAGGTGTCGCCGAACTTGCGGCCTGCTGCCCCCGATTCCCGTTCGGCCTGAGCGTCCCAGGGCTGCGCCGCAGGGGCTTGTGCGGCCGGGGGCGGAGCGGTGCCGCCCCCTCCACCGCCGCCGGAAGACTGCGATCCGCCCCCGCCGGCAGGCCGGGCTTGACCGAGCCCGATCCGGGGCCTGGCCGGGCGAGCCTGGCCGATCGCCCCGGCCGCTCTCGCGGGGCGAGCCTGGGAGACCTTGGCTAGGACGCTACGACGGGCCATGTGCCTAGGGAGCTTCGACGCCGCCGCTTACGCCCCGACCGCGCTGCATCGCCCCAGCGGCTATTCCCCGCCCCCGGCGAGGACGTTTGAGCTGACGACGTGCCCGTTCGACTGCATCCTCACGGGCTTTCAGCATTTCCTGGTAGGCGCGTTCGTAGACCGGATCGCCCGCGTGCTCGCCGGCAAGAGCCTCGCGGACCTCGCGGAAGGTTTTCCCGCCGGTCTCCTCGGACACCGGAATCTGGTTGCGCCAGTCGGCCCCGTAGGTCTGCTTCAGCAGCTCGCGTTCCTGGGCCGTCTTCCTCGCCCGCTCCGTGTCGATCGCGCCCGCGTCCACGCGCCGGGTGAGCTGGCGCCCGAGTCCGGGGCGTTCGGCCTGGCCGATGCCACGACCGCCGCCGATGCGGCGAGCTCGTAGCGGCTGGGCTTCCATCGCCTCGGCTCCGCGTTCGACGGGCTGGCGAGGAATGCGCTGCTGGCCGGGCTCGATGGGCAACGGCCCGACGCCGCGCTGCGGCGGGGCCATCCCTCCGCCCTGGCGGGCGCGTTCGATGATCTTCAGGATTTCGTCCCGGCGACCCTGACCACGGACGGGACGCCGAGCGCGGTAGCGAAGCGGACGGGGCTTCGTGGCCTGTCCAAGTCCGACGTTTGCGGGCGGAGCTGCCAAGCCTCCGTTTCCAAGAGCGGGCATTGCTTTGAGTCCTTTCTTTATTCCGGCCAGTGGGTGCAGATGTAGTCCAGGTTCTCCTGGAGCTTTTTGGCGAGTTCGATCAGCTCGCGTTCGTGCGGGGAGGCGTTGGGCCTCGGTTTCAGTTCGACGTTGGGGTGAGGGAGAACGAGAGGGGCTTTCATGGGCTCTTGGCGGTAGGTACGCGGGTGCCCCGCAGGTAGCGGACCAGGCGGTCCACGCGGCTTCCCGGCGTGAGCTGGAGGCGATGGCCGGAGAACGCGCCGCGCTGGGATTTCTCGCTGTACTTGTGCGCGTGGGTCTCGCCTTGCGCCGGGGTCAGGGTGAGCACATCGGAGAACACGGGTTTGCTGGCGAAATCCTTGAAGCCCGACAAGGTGACTTGACCTCGGCCCCACAGTCGCGAGCCGACGAGCTCCTTTTCATCCTCAAGCCCCATGTCGTCAAAGCCCGACTGCCAGCGCGGGTCCATCTCGACGTGCTCGTCTTCGGTGAGGTCGGCGGCATGGCGGAAGATGCCTCCGCCGAACGCGCTGAAGAACAGTTGGGCCTCCTCGCTTCCGCCGCGCGAGATTGAGCCGAAGGAACGGACCTTTCCCGACCAGACCAGCCAAGCATCGTGCTCGGTGTCATAGATGAGGGTGAGCGAATGGCCCGGTTCGGGATCACCGCCGACCGGCGAGCTTTCGTAGAGCGGGATGTAAATGCGGTCCCGGTAGATAAAGATGCCGGTCGCATCGTCAAGCCGGAGCTGGCGCGTGATTTCGTCCCCGGATTTGGCGGTGATCGTTTTCTCGAACGTCTCCGCCGCCGGTCCCTCGAAGCGAGTACCGAGCCGCAGAACGTCGATCTGGCCGGAGACCTTCCGGGGCGTGCTGCCCGTCGTCAGGTACAGCCCTTCGTCGGTCATAAAGTAAACGCCGTCCTTGGCTACGACACAGCAGCTACCACCCCAATAGGCCGGCGTGGAGACTGGAGCGCCGCCCGTCTCGATCGTGCGGTAGTTGAAGACCGGTTTGCCTTCTTCATCGGTGGAGACGCTGTAGAAGACGAAAATTCGCGTCTTCTTGAAGATGAACACGAGGCCGTTCCACAGACAGCCGTCGATGATGTTCTCGGCGTCCCCCGGCGAGAGCTGCACGTAGGCAGTAGATTCGTAGGACTCCGCGTTGCCGGGTTCGGAGAACCAGACGTGCGAGGGGGAAGACGCGACTTCGCCGGGCCCCGTGTTCCCCGATGGGGAGACGCCCAGCACAACAAGGCGGTTGCCTCCGTCAGGCCAAGTGACGAGACCTTGCGCCTTCGGCCCGGTTTTCCCGGCGACTCCATCGAGAGTCACTTTCGGGATCGTGAAGGCGGCGCCGTCGAAGCGCTTGATCGTGTCTGACGATCCGCTGCCCGAGTAGATGTATTCGGCCGAAGGCGTCCCGTAGGGCGCGAAGACAAGGCGGCTGGTGCCCGCCTGACCCGCCGTCACTTCCTCGTTGCCTTCCGTGTCGAGCGCGACGATCCCGCTGCCTCGTCGGCTTAGAAGATACGTCTGACCGGCGAGGCGACAGCCGTAGAGCTGGTTGTAGAGGCTGGTCGATTTGCTCCAGAGTTCCGCGCCCATCCTCGATTCAAGCGAGCTGGAGAAGGAGGTCCAGTCCACGTCGAGGAGGTCGATGGCCTGTTCGCTGCCAACTTCATCTATTGGGAGGTCCAGCCGCAGCCCGCCAAAGCGGTTGTAGATAACCCCTTTGCGCTCTGCGGCAGCCATCTACCCGAGATAATCGGCCGACGAGCCGGTGCGTACGATCAGGCGCTCGCGGTCGTAGTTGGGTTTCAGCAGGGCGTGGCGCATCGAGCGCATCCCGATTTCCCAGGCTGCCTTGACTTCCTGGGCAGCGCCGAAATTGTCGGTCGCCTTGTAGGCGCGGAAGACAGCACCGTCAATGATCAGGTCGCGGTAGCCGGCAGGGATGGGCGGCTCGTCGCCGTCGTCCCCGAGTTCATCGACCACCTTCAAGTAGCGGACAGTGAAGGTCGTCGTCGTGTCCACCGGGTAGACGTTGATGGTCGATTCGCCCTGGCGGTACCAGAACTGCGCAGTGCCTTCTTCGCCCAGGTCCGCGCCGTCGTTGACCAGGGCGGCTACCTCGATGAAGGGGATCGGACTGTTGCTTTCGTCGGAGAGAGCCACGACGTGCCCCAGGTCTTCGAGCACGAACGGGGCCGTGCCGGTTTCGGTTGCTTCGAGAAACGGCCAGCGGGCCTGATCGGTGATCTCCCGGATCGACTGGTTGATCCAGCGCACGACCCGAGCGCGTTTGTCTTCGGGTTCTTCCCAATCGGTGAACCCCCTGGCGAAGACTTCTTCGAGGAGGTCCGCGAGGGTCATTCCCCCAGGAGAGGAACCTGATTCGACTACTAGCGGCATCTCAGTTCACCGTCACGTAGAAGTGGAAGCCGTTGGCGGTCAGCGCCGTGGCGGTTTCGCCCACGGCCAGCGGCGTCGTGAGGCCGGTGTTCGAGCGGCCGGCGATGATCGGGGCACCGTTGCCGGGGAAGCTGTTTTCGGTTTCGAGCCCGCGCAGGGTCGGAACGGTCGTCGCCGTGACAAGAACGCCGACGTAGGCCGCTTCGTCTTTGAAGGTGGGCGTATAGGAGGCAGCGAGGGTGAAGGTCTTTTTGCTGTTCGCGCCCCACGCCTCCGTGAGTTTGTCGGCCGAGACGGCGAGGATTTTCCGCGACGTGTCCATTAGGACAACCCACTGGTGAGTGGGTTCCACCGCTGCCGTGGACGCTGAGTACAGGTGAACGGTGCTGATCGCCTGGTCGGCCGGGAGGATCAAGCCGCCGACGACGCTCATAGTCCCGCTGACGAGAACCGTAGCGAGGTTCTTGGTCGGCAGCAGGCGAGGGAAGTTCTCGGCCTTGGTCCCTTCCGGTCGCCACGGGTCCACCGTGCGCAGCCGATCCATTTCCTGCACGACGTAGCGAGTGGTCCCGGAGTTGTCTTTGAAGCGCAGCCGGTTCGATTCGCCGTGGACGTAGAGGGTGTTGTTCGGAATGTTGCCCGGCGTGAACGGTTTGAAGGTATGGCGGCGTTGGACGGTGTAGCCGGGGACCGTTCCCAGGGTCGTCGTGCCCCCCGTGGAGATTTCAAAGGCGATCGACGCGGAGGGTTCCCCGATCCCTACGGGCTTGGATTCGCCAGCGTCGTAGCAATGCGCCTTGATCTTGGAGTCGGGGGCGGTGCCGGTGAACAGCAGCGCCCCCCCGTTGCCGAAGTTGTGCAGGTAGACACCCTGGATTTCGTGCGACGTGCTGCCAACGGCGAACTCGAACAGCGGGACGTCGGGAAATCCGGTCCCGTCGAAAGCCTCGCCGCCGGTCCAGCGGCAGTTGGTCCCCGAGAAAAGGACTTGACGCACAGAGGCGCCCTCCGCCACACAGTTGACGCAATCGACGGTGTTGGCCAGTTTCATCCCCGTATCGCACGCGGTGACGTCTGACGCGTAGTTCCAGGTGTGGCAATCGACCATCAGGCCGTTCGTGTTGAACCAGATCGCCGTGTCTGCACACTGGATGCCCTGGCAGTCCATCAGCGTCGTGTCGTGGGCGTCGATCCTGAGCCCGTAGCGACCGCAGCCGACTGCATGAACCTTGAAGCAGCGCGAGTCCAGCCCGCCTTCTTTCTTCGAGGATTCAGAACTGAGCTTGTGGTAGATGCCGTCTTCGGGCGCGTTGAGAAGGATCAAGCGCTCGTACTCGCAGCGCTGGCCATCAGAGACCAGGCAGGAGCCGGTCGTGTTGTTGGCTTTGTTGCCGTCGATCGTGAGGTCGGTGATCGTCACATCGACCACGCCGGTCGTGCCGTAGCCGGCCGTCTTGAAGACGTTGCAGTTGGAGCCGTTGGCGAGTTTGACGATCGTCGGCCCGCGCCCGCTACCCCGCACGGTGCATTTGGTCGGGATCGTCACCTCTTCGTCAACAAGGAAAGTGCCGGCGCCGAGCGTGACTTCGACGCTGCCGGTGGCCAAGAGCGCTTTCAGTGCCGCCGTATCGGTGTCGGCCACGCCGGTCGGGGAGAGGTCCACCCCTCCGGCCCCTCCCTGAGCGGCTTCCCAATGCAGCGTTTCGCCGTTGACTTTGAAGTCGTAGGAGCCGGCCTCGACGTAGGCGGTGACTCCGCCCGGTCCCTCCGGGTGCCCGCCTTTGTCGGTCGTCAAGGGCTGGGTGAGCGGAGAGCCGGTACCCGCTTCGTTGCCGTAGAGAGTGGCTTCGATCGTCGTGCCGCGTCTGTAGACGTAGACCGACTTCCCGACCACGAACGTAGCCGGGTTGGAGTTGCGCAGGACCGATTCGGTGATCGGGACCAGTCTCACTTGGAGCCCTTCCGTTCCTCAGCGATTGCCTTCGGCAGTTTCAGGTCCGTGCGCCGGGTCATTCCCGCATCGCTTCTCACACGCTGGGCGGCGCGAATCGCGACCGCCATTTCGTCCTGTCGCTGTTCGGCACGGAGTTGATCCGCGCGGCCTCGTGCTTCCCGCAGCTTGCGCTTGGCTTCCTCCTTGTCCCGGTGAACGTTCGGGTTCCAGAGGTCGTTGGCGGTGAGGTATTCGAGAATCCAGGCGCCGGGTGGGCGGAAGGCGCCCCCCTTTCCGACCAGGGGGATGTACGCATCGACCGAGCCATGAACCCGTTTGCGCAGGTGCCAGCGGTTCGGCGTCAGCTCGGGGTCGTCGGAGTTCCCGACCCACACAAGATCAAGGTGTGGGTCAATCCTTTTCAGCTCATCCGCCCACCGCACGGCCTCCGCCATCTGATCATCGACCTGTTCGGCGATTTCGCGGTTGATCTCTTCGGCGAGGACCGCTTCGGGGACAAGGAGGCCGGGCATCGGTGCTTACTTCCCGTAGGCGATCACTTGAAGTTTGATCCCCGAGACGTCGGCCGCGTTGGCGACCTCAGCGGGCGTCTCATCGAACAACTTCAGCTTTTCGTTGGTCTTGTCGTAGCTCGCCTGGGCGACGTTCACCGTGCCACCCACGGCCGAGACCGTGGCGACGGCAGAGTTGACGTAGCGCAGACCTAGTTCTTTTGCGGTAAGCGGCTCGCCCCCGGTGGGGTAGGTCGAGTCCATCGTCACGGTGGCCACGGAACGCATTTCCGAGCCCATCGCACGGGGCCGCTGGTCGAGTGAAACGGAGACAGCCATCAGGGTTCCTTTCAGGCGTGTTGAAGGGCAGCAAAAAGCCCGCCCCCGGTGAGGGGACGGGCTTCAGGCTTTAGGCCGAGAACGACAGGTTGCGGTACTGGCCGAATGAGTTCCGGCGGTTGGTGATCGCCTCGCAGAACCACTCGAACGAGCCGTAGACGAAGGTCGTCCGGGGCACGATCTGGAGGATTCCCGAGCCGTACTTTTCGCCGTGCCAGATCGGTTTCTCGTCGCGCAGGAGCTTCAGGTGCGCTTTCGAGAGGAAAGTGAAGTCGCCACGGGGGCAGTCCTCGTGACCCTGCACCTTCATGTTGCCGACCATGATCGACTCACCGTCCCCGGTGTTCTGCTTGTCAGGGCTGTCGAAGCGGACCTGGGGGTAGGTCTCGTTTTCGAGGTTTTCGACCTGCTCCAGGGACGTCACCGCCCAATCGGGCCGACCACCGCGAGCTCGAACTTTCCGCCGGCCGGCGATTACCCGCGTACGGGTCAGCGCCCCTCCGGTGGTGTCCACGAACGCCGCCTTCCAGCCGTTCTCCGTGGCGGGGTCGATTTCCCCGAGTTTGGAGGTCCGGCTGGCGATGTTGCGGAAGCCGTTCATGTCGAAGGAGGTTTCCCCCGACCGACCGTTCTTCAGCGACACGTAGTGGGAGGTCGTGGTCGAGACGTTGGAGCCCGAGATCGTGATCGTCGGTTCCGTGTCGTCGTCGTTGACCGCCGTGATCGTCACGCCGTCAGCAATTGCAGCCTCGCTGGCTTTGGTGCCGATGTCGATCTGCTGGCCCTCGTTGAGCCAGCCCTGCCGGGTGGCCTCCAGGCCGAGCCCGTATTCGCCTTCCACGGCGAGTTTCAGGGTTTTGGTCGTGGTGTTTTCTTTGAACTGGCAGATCAGGCCCGTCTGGTCGCGCATCAGCTCGGAGGTGAGCTGCTTGCGTGCCGTGCTGATCTTGCCTTCGACCTCCAGGTCCACGACGGAGGCCACGGTGGTCGATTTGTTCTGGGTCTGCTTGATCGCAGCCGTGTCGATTTCGACCGCGCCAACCGTCCGGCGAAGTTTCCATTTCGCCTGGTTGGTCTGCTCGGCGCCGGGTTCGTTGAGTTCTTTCGAGCCCGTGGCGGGGACTTTGGTGATTCCCCCACCGCGCCCGGTGTAGACGCCAGTCAGCGCGTACTCGCCGACGATGTTGTCCGGGGAGACGACGGTGATCGCTTCGAGCACCGGGTCTTCTTTCATAAACTGGATCTCCAGGTTGTCCTGGGTCCAGCCCTCTTTGAGTGCTGCTTCGATCGTGGTTACGTCGGCTGCCGCCATGACGCAGTTCCTTTCTTGTACTTAGCCCCGTGACGCAGCGACCGCATCTACCGCAGCGGCCATTCGTTCTTTGCGTTCCTCGGGCGTCTCTTTTTTCAGGTCAACCTGTCGGGTGCCGGCGCGTCCACGAGCCATCCTGAGCGGAGCCTTGAGCTTCGCTTTGGCGATCCGCTGCTGTGCTGCGGCAACGGTTCCTTCATGCACCTTGAGCGCCGCCTTCAGGTCAGGTTCACCCTGGGCGTTACGGTGCTCGTCGGCGAGCATGTAGAGGTTGGCGACCTCCTCCTCGGAAAAGTCCATATCCAAGGTTTTTTCCAACTCTTCCAACTGGTCTGCGACCGAGTTGTTCTCTTGGGCGACGAGCTGGCGGGCCTGATCAAGCTGATCACGCTCTGCCAACTGGCCTTCCAGGAGGTCGATTCGCTCGTGTGGATCGTGGTCCTCGAAGCCAAGGTCGATCTCGTCGTCCTCGACGTCGCCGAGCTGAAGCCCTAGCCGCTGGGCAATTCCAGGGGCCAACTCCGGGTCTTGCAGTCCTTCGACAACTTCTTGCCACGCTTGGGCATTCCGAACAGCCTGGGTGTCCTCCTGGCGCTGCTTGGTGTAAGCAGCGGTGAGGCGTTTGACAGTCGCTTCAGCGACAGGCCGTGCCTCGGGGGGGACGTCTCCCAGGTCGTAGGCACCGAGAAAGTCCGGTACCTCTTCTTCCTCGGCGCCGGGCTGGTCCCCGTTCTGGGGGTGCTCGTCGTCGGGGGTCGGATTCTCGACCTCGCCCGTCACGGGCTCCTCGTCGTCCTCGGCCATGCAGATGAGTCCTTGGCTTCGAGCCTGCGCTTCCAGCTCGGGCCAAAGTGATTCCTCTGCGCGGGCGAGCGAGAGAATGTCGTTGAGGGTGGAATCCTGCGGCTGATCCTGCGAAGCAGGGGCCAGTACGTCGTGGCGCATTACGCGCTCCCTTCTATGAGGCGAGTGGCCGCAGCCTGGTTCGCCGATGTGTTTCGCCGAGTGCGCGGGTGCGCTGGTTCGGCCTTGGAAAGTTGGTTACTGCTGCGCTTCGCCGGCCGCGAGTGCGGGGAGCGAGGGCGTACCCTGCCCCGGCGGCTGAGGCGCGGCGGCGTTCTCCATACCCAGGCGTGCGGCTTCCTGGCTTTGGACCTGGGCCTTGCGAGCGGCCTGCTGGGCTTCGAGCCGCTGAAGCGCGTCGTAGTAGATCAACGTCGCTTCCTGGGCCTCCTCGTCCAGGTGCCGCCACTCGTCGGACTTCATAAAGACCTCGACGCGGTGCTTGATCAGTGGCACACCGTCAAACGGTCTTGGCATCCAGCCGGGGACGGTCTTCTGCATAACCGGCCTGCCGGTGCCGGGGACCAGTTTGCCGGTGCCGGGGACCGGCTTGCCGCCTTCATCGCGTTCGGGCTCCAGCTCCCAGCTTGGTTCTTCTTCCCATTCGGCGATGGCGCCGGTTTCGGGGTCGAGCGCGGGCGCTTCCTCGCCCTTGAAGACCGGGCGATCGGGAAGGTCTTTGAAGGTGCCGGCGCGAATCTGCGCGATGATGAAGTTCGCCTGCGCTTCGTCCTCTTCGTAGAACTCGTTGAGCTTGTCGATGTTCGAGGAGCTCAGAGCGGCGATCACGACCTCTGGTGGGATAGAGCCCTGGGCCAGGGTTGCCACGTTCATAATCTTCTGCTCGATCATCGCCTGGGTCAGCGGTTCAAGCGAGCCGGGGCGCACACGGACGTCGGTCTGCCCGCGAATGTCGGCGCCCCTGAAGTCCAGGATTTGCTCCCACCCGGTGCGGCCCCGGAACTTAAGCATCCGTTCCTCGGTGTAGAAGCGCTGGACCAGGACCAGGGCGTCCCGCATAACCCCGGCGTGGACTTCGGCGAGGTCTTCGATGAAGTCTTCCCAAGCGAGAATGTCTTTCGACGCGATGGCTTCGACCGCTTTGGCCGACTCCATCCGGGCCGGGATCGGGCTGTTGTTGGCGATGAAGCCGAGCTGGGTCATAGCTCGCTCGCGCTCGTTGTCGAACTCGCGCGGCATCGACGGCATCTCCCGCCACTGAATGTTGCCCGCCTGTAGAACCTGCTCGTCTACTTCGATCACGGCGCCTGGCTCGTCGGTAATCACTCCTTTGACGGCCCCCTCCGGGGCGATCATCTGCGGGACCAGGCAGAGCTGGAGAAATTCAGCGGCCTTGTTAGAGGCGTAGTCGAAGAGACGCACCGTCTCGATAAGCGACTGCACAAGACCGTGCGCCCGCTCGGATTCGCCCTCGACGTTGTAGGCGAGCCGGTGCAGATATGGCGCGTCAACTACCTCGCCTTCGGCGTCCTGGAGTGGGTAGTCCTCCTCGGGGAAGATTTCCTGCCCGTTAGCGAAGATCAACCGCCGGCCGCGCGGGTATTTCGAGCAGGGCCGCTCTAGAAATTCCGTGACCATCACCATGTGCGAGCCCTTGGACTTCTTCGGCCCCTTGCCGTCTCCCGCGTCGGCATCGGCGGTGAGCTTCTTGCCGATGAAGCCCCGCTGCTGTTCGACGCTTTCGACAGCGCGGGCCTCCTCGATCACGTAGTAGGGGGCGTCGTTGTACTCGACTCCCGGCTCCCAGGAGACCTGAAGACCTGAGTAGACCTCTAGTTTGACCTCACCCATCCCGATTACGGTGGGCTCGCCGTCCTCTTCTTCTGAAGGCACTTCCATGAAGGGGCCGCGTTCGGCGTCCCACACGGGGACGAAGAAGGCTTCCTCGGTTACGAACGCGTCCCAGGTACCGCGTCGGAACCCTTCCTTGAATTTCCAAATGTCGTAGCCGGCGACGGCGACGTTCTTGGCAATCCTGGCAGCGGTGTAGTCCTCGGGGTCCATCGTCGCCGGCAGGACTTCATAGCCGGGGATTCGCTGGGTGGCGGCGGAGCGCTTGCCCTGGAGGATCGGCGAAAGAATGTCGTTGCTGATCCGCACGCGGTGGTTGGGCTTGGTCCCTCCATCGCTGACTGGCACGGTGCTCTGGCGAATGAGTTTCGTGCCGCCCTTGTCGATCGACACGTAGTGTTCGTTGCGAGCGAAGGCGATGGCCTCCTTGCGGCGCGGGGCGACCTCATCGAGGCCCTGTTTGGCCCGCTTCAGCTTCGCTTCGACGTCCGGGGGGACTTTGCCCCCCCGGCGCTCCTTGCCAAGAGCCCTTGACGCATATTGCAGCGGGCCGGCCATCAGGCTTCACGCCTCCGTTTCAGCTCCTCGGCCATCGCCTCATCGTCGGAAACGAGGTTCCGGGGAGGACGCGGCGGCTCTTTGCGGGTCTCCGCCTGGTACTGCGCGACCGCCCTCTCGGGGTCTTGGATTCGCTGGAGCAGTTCGGCCCGCTCTGCCCTGTGCTCCTTGTCGCGCCAAGCGATGAAGGCGAGTAGAGCCAAAACGATGATCCCGAAGACGGCGACGGTCATTGTTCGGCGACCGCCACCCAGGGCGTCGGCGTCGTGCCGGCGATCGTCGGGCTGGCCGGCAGCGGGTGAGCGGTAGATGCGAACAGCATCATTCGCTGCGCCGTCGTCCCTGAGCTAAACAGGTCGCCGTAGAAGCCGTTGAAGTTGTTGATCGCAGCGAACTGGACGGCCGTGGTGCCGATCGTTCCAACGGACAGACCGGCGAAGTAGACGGTGTTGGGCTGTAGTTCCAGGGACGTGAATTCAACGCTCTTGACGCCCTGAGAGTTGAGCTGTCCAGTTTTCGCCCCGGAGGACCGCAGCCGTTCCATCGCGGCGCTGTAGATTCCGACGTCGCAGGCGTCGTCGGAGCCTGCCGCCGTGGTGACGACGAACCGGAGGGCTTTCACCGTCATTACCCGCGATGGCACGAACCGCATGAAGAACGCACGGTTGGCAGTCGCAGCCTGGGTGGTGGAGGGCCACGTCCCAAGCGGGGCGATGATCCCCGGCAGGCCAAGGTCGCGGTCGAGACGCTGAAGGCTGGGCGGGTTGTCGATCGCGCCGCTCATATTTCGATGAACCCCACCAGCGATTCCCCCGATTTCGTAATCACGGAGACGACACCGGAGTAGTTTTCGATCACCTTCGAGCCCCCTTCGGGCGAGAGCGGAATGCCTTCTTCTGCTGCCGCCGTTTTGCCGTAGGCGATCCAGACCTTGTTGGCGCCGTCGTTGACCAGCTCCAGGGCTACGCGGTTTTCGTTTTCCGCCGCGAGTTCCTGAGAGGTGTTTTTGGCTTTGAGGGCGCCTTTGCCTTTTTTGGCTTCGTTCGAGCCTTCGCGGAGCGGGCGGAATCCCATCGTCTCAGCCCCTCAGCTTCGCGATCAGCTTGTCCTTGGGGAGCTTGGAGACGCCGGTCAGACCGCGCTTCTTGGCGGTGGCCTGGAGCTCCTTCAGGGTGCGCGACTCCAGCGAGCCGCCGGAGCCCCCGGTGTCGCCACGCTTGGACGCCTGGCGCTTCTTGGCGACCGGCTTCTTCTTGGCCTTCGCCTTCGACTTGCCAGCGGGTTTCTTCCCTTGCTTGTTCTTCCGGCGCTTCGCCTCAGCGGCCTTGACCGACGCCTTGGGGAAATGGGCAGCGAGAAGACGGAGGGCGAGCTTTTCCTTGGCTTCGGCTGCCTCTACCCCGGACGGGTTGTCCTGGTCTTCAGCGTTGGCCTTGGCCTTCTGCGCCTGCTCGACTTCGAGTTCGAGCTGACCGCGATCGGGAGCCTCGGTCTTTTCGTCGGAGTAGATCACCGTGACCTTGGCGCCCCTCGGAGAGAAGACGGTCAGGCTGGCGGAGTCCTCTGCCTGGTAGCTGTCTCCCTCCTGGACCTTCTCGGGGTCGTCGGTCTTGGTGACGATCACGGAGCCAACCGCCACGTCGATACGACGAACGGGGCGCTCCAGGGTGCGGGTCTGTTCGGGATTGAAAGTTAGGGCGACGGGCATCAGGCAGCGGTCCTCTCTCGGCCGACCAGCTCCTCAAGCTCGGCCGTTAGTTTCATGGTGTCCTGCACGTTTTCGAGGCCGGTTCGCATCTCGGCGAGCTGGTCTTCGAGTTCTTCGACTCGCTTCTTCGGGACCATCCCGACGAGCTTGCCGGCCTCTTCCACGATTTCGGTCTTCAGGTAGAGCCTGGTCGGCTCGGGCCTGTCGATCACAACCTGGAAGTCGATGAAAGGCCCGTCCTCGCGGCCAGTGACAAGACACGAGCGGGGCGGAAACGGCAGTTGGGTCTTGCCTTCAATGAGGCGCATCAAGTGTCCTTTCAGGAATATTTCCCGTACGGCCCGGAGACCTGACGGGGTTTACGGTCGAGCGGCGGCGCAGTGCCGGGAACCCAGACCTGACGGGCATGAAGGGGCCGCGTTCGGCGGGGTAGCGGCCGGGCAAGCCCGAGATAGCGAAGGCAATCGACTTTATGGTCATCTTTCTTGACCACTCCGAACTTGCCGTCTTCGCGAATGTCCTTCCGGTAGCGGCCGAGCTCCCACAGCAATCCATCGCAGTTGAGCCCGATCTGGACCAACGGTTGCGGGTTCCGTTCCCCGTTCCGGTGGTCGAGCCGGCGCATGATTTCCAACACGCCTAGTTCGAGGTCGTTCTGCGCGGGCTTGGTCCTGATTCCGGCACGCTTGTAGGCGTCGAACGTCTTTTCGTTGGTCTGGTGCGAACGTGCGGCGCCGGCCGGGTCGATCAGCGTCACCTTCGGCGACGGGCCAACCCCCCACGCCTTGCGCTTGGCCCGGATCAGCTCTGCCGCGTTCTCCGGGATCGCGTTGTTGTCGCGAAGGTGGAGTTCGTCATAGACCCACAGAACGTTGTCGGAGTCGAAGCCGGCGAAGAGGACGGCCGTGTTGAGGCCGGGGTCGATGCAGTCGAACTGTTCGAGGCCCTTGACGAACTCGGGGTCCAACTTCGGGCAGGTGTGAAGATCGCGATCGAAGTCCGGGTAGACGAGCCCCTGGGCGTGGATGAACTCGCCCTTGCTGCGACGTAGCCGCTCGTGCTCCGGGAGTTTGGCGAGGGCTTCTTCGACGCCGTGCTTGTCGAGGTGCGGGTTGTCAGCTTGGCCAGCCCGAACCAGGATCATTGCGTCCGATTCCCAGACTTCCTTGGCGACTTCCGGTCCCTTCGTCTCCCACAGGTCGTCGTAGGTCCAGCCGAGATCGTGGACCGGTGAGAAGGTGAAGAGTTCATCCCCTCGGACCTCCGCGATCCGCTGGGTGTTCTCGAAGTAGATCGCCTGGCCCTTTTCGCCTTTGGGTTCCTCGTCGTAGTGAACGCGCTCGCGGGTGACGCCTCCGAACTTGGAGACGTCCTGTTCGCACGTCATTACCTCGATGAACGAGCCGTTGGCGAAGTAGAGCTGGTGGTCGCGGGAGCTCCAAGCCTCTTCCCAGCTCCCGCCGCGCAGCTCCGATGCCGGGGTCCACTGGCGCAAGGTCTCTAGTACCGCCGCCATCGGCCTCCCGAAGTCAGGAACAACGATCCGGCAACGAAACGGCGGCTGCCAAATCTTCAGTGGGCGCAGTGCTGGCGGTACCACCCGCTCGTCCAGAGCTTGGATCAGATCGTCAACGATCCCCGCCACGGACTTGCCCGAACGGTTGCCGCCAAGGAAGACCTTGACCTTCTTCCGGGCGGCGTGGAACGCAAGCTGCTTGGAGTGAGGTTCGTACCCCAAGAGCGGATTCGCGCGGACCCGCTCCACGAATCGCCGCAGAGCATCCCGCGCAACCGGGTTCTCAAGGTCAGCCTTGTCCTGAATCCCTAGTCGAATGCCTGGCGCGAGCTGGTCAAGCTCCTCTAGCAGGGCCTGGGCCTGAGCGCCCATCGTCTCCACCAACGATTCATTTCGCCGTTGCCGCAGTAGCCGCTTTGCGTTCCGCTGCCAGCGTCGGGACCGGCGTGGCGGAGGCGTATTTCTCGATCAGTTCTTTCAGTACCGGGTGGGTGCCCGTAGAGGCGACGATCGCTGAATGCGATTCGCCGACGCCCGCGCCGACCCGTGCCAGCTTGCGCAGGATTTGACCGGGCTGGAGCTTGTTGTTGCGCAGCTTGCGGCGGACGTCTTTGACCGACTGGCCGGTCTGCTTCGCGTAGTTGGAGATCGCGGCGCCGGGAAGGGTGTAGTTGCCCGTGCTACCACTGCCGCTGAAGCCGCCGGATTCGCTCGGGTTGCCTGGCATCGAGAACTTGCCCAGGTCGCCAACGGATTGCCAACCCTCGGGCGCGTAGCCGGAGCGGATCGGCCCGTAGTTCATCGCCTCTTTGATCAGCTTCAGGTCGGTAAGTTCGGTGTGCGGCGGGTCGGGGACGCCGCCGGCCGAGCCGTGCTCCAGCCCGAACTTCGCCGCCAGTTCCTCCTGACGCGACGACATTTCGGTGTCGGCTGCCATCCCGAACTGGTGAGTCGAGTAGCCGGGGTTGGCCTTCGGGTTGACACCGGAGTCGATGTTTTCCTGGTCCTCGACCGAGCGATAGCCGGAGGTGACGACGATCGGTTCGCCGCTGGCCTTGGCGAGCTTGACGAGCTGGCGGGCGAAGACAGGGTTGAGGGTGGCGATGTTGCGGAAGTAGCCGGCGGTGCCGGAGTTGGTCGGTTTGAGCCACTTCTGCAGGGGCTCCTTGCCGACAACCTCGATCGCGTGCTTCACGCCCTTGGGGCCTTCGGTCAGCATCCATTCCGGCTGCTTGGCCTTCCCCTTCGCCTGCTTGGCTTTTTGCAGGCCGGCCGCAGCGGCGCGGCCCCGCAGCTTTTTGATCCGCGCTTCCTGCTGGGGAGTGAGGCTTCCCTTTTCAAAGGCGTTGACGATCGCTACTGCTTCGTCGTGGCGAAGGTCATAGGCACCGGGTACCCCTGACGCCTGGATCGCCTGAGCGAGTTCGCCGGCCGTCATTCCCTTGCCGCGCGAGCCGCCCGTGTCGCTGACCGACTCCTCGAAGAAGTTGCGGGCACCCGCCGCTACGTTCCGGGGCTCCTGGGTGCCGTAGATCGACGTGCGTTCCTGGCGCCACCCCTGGGAGTCGCGGTCCCCATATGAAAGGTTGTGGAAACCGCCGGACTCGACCAGACCGGTCTCCGCCGCTGCGACCAGCTCCTTGCGGGTGGCCCCACTCCGGTCGCCGATCTTCAGCACCTTCAGGCCGACACGATCGCCTTCGGGGTCAAGGTGGGGTAGATCTTTGACGGCGCCCGCTCGGCGTTCGATGCCTTTCGCCACCTTTAAGCCCTTGGCGGCAGCTCGCACCTTCGGCGTCGTCACGAACCCCTTCCTGTTCGGCTTCAGCGTCCCGGCCTGTTTTGCGGCCTGGAGTTCGGCGCGGGTCGGTTCCCCGGCGGTCGGTTTGCCGGTGAACTTCGGCGGTTTGGCGAGCGGGTTGGGGGTCGAAGAGATGATCGCTTTGGCCGGATCGGGACTCTGGCGAAGCGCTTGGCGGCGCTGGCGGCGGCGTTGGACCGATGCGAGGGCCTTGGTTTGTCGGCGACGTTGGCGCTGGGCGGCGCGGCGCACGGAGGCGTTTGCCGCGCGTGCCTGGCGCTTGGTCGCGGCGACGGTGGCTGCTTCGGTGACGATCCGGGCCGGATCGGGCAAGGTGGCGACGGCAGTATCGAAGTCGTGCTGGGCGCCCGCGTAGTCGCCTGCCGGTCCCCTCGCAGCTTGGCTCGGCTTAGGGGCCTTGATCGGCGTGCGGGAAGGTCCGGCCCTCTTGACCGTCGCGTCGTAGTGGTAGCCGGCTGACTGCGAACCGGCGGCTCGGCGGCGGCGGGCCACTACTCACTCCCCTTCTTTCGACGTTTGAGGATCGCCGCTACTTCGGCGGCTCGGCGGCGGCGGTTGTGCCGGCGGTTGTGCTCCCCACGCGAGATGTATTCGGTCTTGGTGCTGCGGCGCCCATAGTCGCCGTCTACGTGGTGGCGGATCATCCTTTTGTTCGGAGGTCGCCGATCGGCTCTCTGAGCACGCTTCCAAAGAGCGTCGTTCGAGATCGCGGAGATCGGTTCGCGCGGTCGGCCGACTCGCTTCACTCGGACACCCCCTCTTCTTTGGCCCGCTGGCGGGCAACTTTCATTGGCACCCCATCCCGGCCGTGAATGCGTTTCGCCAACTGCTCCAGGGCGTGCTTGTGGGGTTCGCTCTCAGGATCGGCTGGCGCTGCTTCAGCGACTCCGGCGACCAGCTTCTTCGCTTCCACCGGGGGGAGGGACGGGGGTGAATGCGTCTTCCAGCCAAGCGCGGCGCGGATGAGGTCCGCTTTGGTGAGGCCGGCAGCCTTGGCTTCCTCGGTGAGGCGTTCTTGCTCCTCGTCGTCCAGTCGGAGCCGGAAGAACTGTTCGCGCCTCACTGTCTCTCTCCGTCAGGCCAAATCGCGTCGATCAGCTCCCACTCGCGGCGCTGGAGGGTGGCCACCTTGCGGATCAGCGCGTCGTGCTCCTCTGCGGTCGCGGCATGGTGAGCTCGCGTACCTTGCGTGGCAATCTCCGCTCGAACGGCTTCCAGCTCTGCCAGCAGAGCTCCACGGTTCAACCGTTTGACCGACACGCCGGCCTTGATCAGTTCCCGCTCGAAGGTCTCGATGTTGAAGACCAGGGAGGCCCCCTCGCCCTCCAGGGCCTTCGTGGATGCCTCGACAACGCTGGTCAGGAGCTCGTCGCTCATCCCGGATTGCGCTCCGCCATCACGCGCTGATAGCCGCCGGAAACGTCGGGCAGCTTCAGCTCGTCTTGGTAGGTGGACGCGTAGGTCGCGATCTGCACCTTCGCCTCCTCATCGAACCGGGTTCGCAGGACCGCTTCGAGTTCGGAGATTCGCTGGGTGATGTAGCCGGCTTTGGCCTCGGCGAGAAGCGCTTCGGCGATCTGGATGCCAGCGGCAAGTGGACCGAACTGGAAAAGCTGGGTGCCGACGAACGGCGGTTCGGGCTCGAAGTCCTCGATCTCCTCATCGGATGGCTCGGCCTCGCCGGGCTCTGCTCCAGGCCGATCGTCAAGCGGGGCCTCCGTGCGCTCGGTGAAGGCGACGTTGGCCTCTGCCAGCTCCCCTCCGGGGATGGTCTCGCCGTCGAGCAACCGACGCAGGATGGCCTCGACCGTCTTTTCGTCTGCCCCCTCGCCGATCTCGACGTTGAGTTCGAGGGTGTCGCCGACCTCATCTACAAGGGCGGCAAGGCCCTCGGGCGCATCACTCATCTACTCCTCCTCGTGGAACGGCTTGTGCCGTGATTACGTGGAACGACTTCAACCGCGAACGCGGTCAAAATTTGTGGGCACACAGGCCCTCTACCTCAAGTTGGGTGAGGCCGACGCATGGATCGGTGACGACGATCAAGCCGTCCTCGGAAGGTTCGGCTTTGTCGTCAACCCAGGCCCAGGGTCGGCCGGCGGCGTACCTGACGATCGCCGGCAGCTTCGTGCCCTGGTAGGGGAGGTGGGGCCAGTCAGAACCGATCCCCAGCTCCTTCCCCCAAACCAGCGGCGCCCTCGGTCCCCATTGCGAGGCCCACACGACTTCGTAGACCTCAGACAGGCTCTCGACCTTGCCCCTCGCATCCTCTACAGGCCGAAGCACCGAGCCTCGTCCGCTCGGAAGCGAGCGCGAGCCGACGAGTCGGTTGAGCACACCGTCAACGTCGAGAAAGCACAGCGGCTTCATCGGAGTCCCCTATTCAAGTTTTCGCCCGATTCGTTGACTACCGGCGATTCAGGGCAAGTGTTGTTAACGGCGCTCCGGTATCCGCTTCTTCCAGAGCGCCCAGGCGCATGAGCCTCATGACACTGAGACCGCCGGCTGATCGACCGGCTCCAACCGGCCCCAGTGGACCCCGGCGCGTGACCCCTGGCGTCCAAAAGCCCTTCTGCGCAGGGCCGTGCGGACCAGGGGGGTGCAGTTCCTAAGAGTGTGGGCACAAGGCCAATTTGTCCTGATCTGGTGCATGGCTGACCCGTATACATATGAACAGCCGTGCGGGACTCAGACCGCCCCCCCGCCCCTGGGGAAGCGTGAAGGGGGGAAACCGCGACACATCTCGCGACCTTTCCCGCTCTAGCCCGCTTGCCGCCTGGAGTAGCAGCGGCTTACCCATGCGCTGTGGGCACAACGCGGCCGAGCTGGGCGCCTGTCCCTTTTCATCTGAGCGCGTGCGGCTGGTGCGGTACTGCCAAGCCTGGTTGACACTGCCCTAGCTCTACACCTTCAGCTACCCGCTCGCGCTTCGCGCTCGCTCTCCTCACCCTCTAACCCATGCTGGCTATCCCGCATAGGGCCTAGCTCTCTGCTGCCCTGGTCTCTGGCTTTGTCCAGTGACGTTGACACGTAGGGGTAAGGCTCTGCTGCTGGGTAGAGCGTGCGTGTAGGTAAGGCGCGGTCCTGGTGCTGAGTGTGCCCACGCGGTGCGGGAGATTTGCCAAGGCGGGTTGACAATGTGCCCACACTGTGCGTAAGCTGCCGCCTCAGTACGAAAAACGCGGCTCGCGGTGTCTCACCACCCAGCCGCCCTAGACAAGGGAGTTAGCCCTATGTCCAGCACCTCGAAGGATACCGGCGTATCGACCGGCGAAGGTCCGAAGGAACACGAGATCGTCTTCGGGCTGACCGACTACGAAGTGAACGTTCTGCGCGGGGCTCTGATCGAACGCGGGGAAGAGTGGGAGGCCGACACCGAGACCTGCAACAGTCTCGTCGCAATCACGGACGATCAACTAGGCGAAGAGGATGAGGACGGAGGTTGGGACGTTCTCCGGCCAGCCTCTAGCGAGAGGGCTCCGGCGGCATTGACCCTTAGCCCGGACGCTGCGGCGCTCGTCGCGGCGCTGTTCTCCCCGGACGTGGAGGGGGAGAAGGTCTTCGCTCGGGATGAGGTTTGGGCGGAGGTCCGCGCGGCGTTCCCGGCGACTCTGGTCCCCGAGCCGGACCCGGAGGACTTCGACAGCATCCACATCGGCGAGCCGTGCTGCTTGTTCTGCGGTGCGAAGGACGGCGGCGCTACCCATTGCCCGGAGTGCGGCACCTACAACCGGGAGACGGCGCTATGAACCCGACGTTCAAAGTCAGCGTCTTCCCCGTCTATGCCGACCAGTCGGCGGGCGAGATATGCGCCTTCGAGGAATCGACCGACCTGGGCGCGGCGATGATGCAGGCGGGCGTCTATGCGGAGCGGTGGCTAGAAGCTGAGGCCGACGAGCCGGGAGACGAGCGCGAACCGGTGATGTTCGGGGTGATCGTTGAGGTTGTGAAGCCGGCGATCCCCGAAAGCGAGTCCAGCCCCGAGCCGGCGGCGCCGGTCGTTGTCAACGAGAAGCGCCTAACGTGTGCCGAGACCGCGAAGCTTGTTCGTCGCGACCTCAAAGCAGCCTTTCCCGGCGTGAAGTTCTCTGTGCGCTCCAGCACCTACGCCGGGGGCGCGAGCATCCATGTGCGGTGGATCGACGGTCCCGTTGTTGCCGACGTTGACGAGGTAGTCGGCAAGTACGCGGGCGCGACCTTCAACGGCATGATCGACATGAAGGAATACCACCCGTCAACCCTGATCGCCAATGAGGATGGCACCTTTGAAGATGTGCGCTATGGCGCCGACTTCGTGCAGACTCATCGGGACTACTCGCCCGAGCGGGAAGCGCAGATCAAGGCGGAGGTGAGGGAGTTCCTTGGCCGCGACTTCGACCCGGCCGAGCGTGTGCCGCTGGCTACTGCTCGGGACGGGGTGCTGGCCTGGGATCGCCACGGGCCGGGCTCGTGGGCGAGCGACGTACTGCACCAACTCCTCTACGCGCGGCCTGCCTGAGCGGTTCGACTTGGCGCCGGTTTCGGCTGGCGCCTGGTCGAGCCGCAGGGCGGTTCGGAAGAGATCAATCACAGACCGAGAGGGGTTCGGCATGGCTGCGAATTGGCAACGCAAAGAGTTCAAAGCACGGAACAAACCAATGGACAAAATGGGGCGCGAGCCGTTAGAAGCTGCCCTAGCGGCTCACGACCGGATACAGGCGATCAGCGATGAGATACGAGCTCGTCACGGCCTGCCGATCGTCCCGGAGTCGCCCCGCATCATGGCGGCGCGGTCGCGCCTTCTACAGCTACAGAGCAAAGGCAGCCGTAAAGCGCCGAGCAAGGCCCGGAAGGCGAAGCCGCGCGAGCTGACGCCGGATGAGCGGCTAAAGGCAGTGGCCGAGCGGCGTAGCGAGCTACGCAAAGCGCTGGCAGAGACCACCCGTGAAGTCTGCGAACTGCGCGACTCCAAAGAGGTGCCGGTGACGGTGATCGCCTCCGCGCTCGGGGTGAAACGGCAAGCGGTTTACCAACTGTGCCCGGCGTGACGGGCTACCCTTGTGGGCACAATGGATAGCGACGGAGAGATATTCGCAGCGTGGGGAGTCGTGCTGCTTGTGTGCGGCGGGCTCGTGGGAACGCGGTACCTGGGCGAATGGGTCGCCTGGGCTGCCGTGGCCCTGGTCGTCGTGGGGCTCGTCGCATACGTCGCCTGGCCTACGGACAGCAGGACGAGATAGCCATCAGGCCCCCTGTGCGGGGGCCAGCTCCGCTGGGATCGACTCGTCCTGCTCCGGCAGAGCTTTCGGCAGCTCGATCTGCGGCATCTGGACAGCGATCCCCACGGCTCTCAGCTCGATCAGAATGTCGTCCGTATCCGCCCGGACGATCTCCGTGGGGTTGCCGCTCAAGAGCTGGGCCTTGTCGGTCAGGATGGCAGCCGTAGTCGCCATCTCTCGCGCCCCTCGCGGGAGGTCTTTCGCGCTGACGCGGCCGGACTTCAAGGCGACGTCGTACTGACGCACGCTCTCGTCGGCCGAGCCGACCGCGCGGGACGAGACCGCCTGGAAGCTCTCCGCAAGTTGGTTTCGGATATACCGATCGTGTTCGGAGCGGATTTGCTCGTACTGCTCCTTGCGGCTGCGGGTGGCCCACTCACGAACGGTCTTGTAGGGAATGTGGCCGAGCTCGACTTCAGCAAGCAGGCGTTCAACCCCGTCCGAGCGGCCTAGTTCGTGGGCGTAGCAGATCATCGCCTCGCGGCGTTCCTGCTCGGTATAGGTGTTGCGCGTGGCTACAGCCGTAGTCGTCATTTGTCCAGTGGTTCTGAAGCGGAGAGTGGGCACGAATCACCGATTCCGGGATCGCGAAAATACGCCGACTCGGGTTCACCGGGAACCGGGCTGTAGCTGCCGGATCACCCTGGGCAGCCAGCTAAGGAATCGGGCCTACGTATCTTACCCGACGCCCTCAGACAACGTTTCGGTCTTCGCCCCTGCGATGGCTTCCCGCGCTCGCTGGTTGAAGAGGGTTAGGTCGCCGCTCAGGTCAACGCCTTTCTTCGCTGCTTCCTTCTGTAGCCGGCGGGCCTTGTTCTCCAGCCGGCGAACTTCTTGCGCTTTGGTCTCCTCGGGGTGTTCGGCCGCGTGCTTGGCCCTGGCCTCCCGACCGAACTCCTCCAAGGTCGCATCGTCAACTCCTTCCAGGTGGTCGGTCGTGGCCCCGCCGCTGACGTAGCCGCGCTCGGTCTCCGGCGTCAACGTCCCCTTTGGGGCACCGGCACCGAGCAACCGCGTCACCTCCCGTTCGTCGTGAATCTCGTAGGTCACAGTCCACGAGCCATCGGGCTTTTCCTGCGGCTCCTCGAACTTGATCCACAGCACCGGTTTTTGCACCCTGTCGGCCGTCTCGCCGGTCTCGCGGTCTATCACCCACTTGCCGCCCCTGGTCCACGAGACGATCAGAGTGTCGCCCTCGCTGACATTCGGCTTCTCCCCCCTGGTGATCTTCCGCACGCCCCGATAGATCGCCTTGCGCTCCTCGCGCGTGAGCTGGAAGGGTCGAGTCACTTCGTCTCCTTTCGGCGGCGGGCACGCGCCCCGCATCGCTGCGAGCAAAACTTCGCCACGCTGGCAGTCGTCTCAAAGGTCTCCCCGCACTCCTCGCAGTCCACCTCGCGGGGTTGGCGCTTCGCGAAGGACTCGCGAGCATGGCGGCGATGCCACTCCCGGCCGGCGGGGGAACGGTGCCATGCGGCAGCCTTCGGCCTGATCCGGTCAGCGTGAGCGCGAGCGGCGGCTGCTACGTCGGCCTTCCAATGCTCCGCCTTGTACTCCGCTGGGCTCTGAGCGACAAGGTTGGCGGGGTCCAGGTTCTCCGTGTCCTCGTCGCGGAAGTAGACGTTGCATCCCTCCGGGATCGGCCCGTGATTGTCTTCGTAGACCTCCTGATGCAGCCGCTTCACGCCCCGCTTCTTGTCCGCGATGCCGGGGGTGTAGTAGAGGCGGCTAGCGTCGTCGGCGGCGTCGGGGTAGCGGCGGAACCTGACGCCCCTGTACTCGATGGTCACGGCCTTGCTCATTCGGCCTTCCCGTCGATCGCCTCCGAGAGGTCGCCCAGGTCGCGGATCACGACACGCTCGGCCTCCGACTCATCGACCCGCAGCAGCGCCGCCTTGGCCATCCCTTTTGACAAGTCGCGTTGCTGTTTCAGCTCGGCGACGTCGCCCTCGGCTTTGATCCTCGCGCCCTCGGAGCTGTCCCCGTTGTTGCGATGTTCGACGTAGCGGATCGCCTTCCGTTCCTTGTATTCCCGTTCGGCTTTGGCCTCGGCGGTGACGTGCTTTTCAAAGTCGATCCGGGCCTGCCGGCGGTTCATCGCGTTCTGGCGGGAGAGCCTGCGCCGCTCGGCGAGGTCGAGCGTCATTCGGTCGCGGCGTTCCTGCTCCTCCGGGGTGAGGCCCTGAGCGGGGCCGGTGGCGCTCACGGGAAGTTCCCCCCGATGCTGGCGAAGGCGGGCGGGGGCTCCTCTCCGCGCCGTCGAGCCCTGGGGCTGAAGGAATAGAAGCGGGAGTTGAACTCCAGCAGCTCGGTCCCCTCGATGCCGTTCCTGACCTTGGCCCAAAACGCTTCGCCGGAGGGTTCGACGTTGCCCGTTTCCGCATCCTGCTCGCGGTGGATGAAGAGGATCGCGTTTGCGTGGGTCTCCAATGCTCCGGTCTGCTTGAGGTCGCGTTTCGCCGGCCGGGGCTTCGTGGCCTGGGTGTCCCGGCCTTTGTTCAAGTGAGACACGAGAATCACCAGGCAGTTAGCCCGCTGTGCGAGCCCCGCGAAGCGGCCGATGATCCCGGCGGCGATGCCGGGGTCTTCTTCGTAGCCGGGGATCAGGTTCACCACGTCCACGGCTACGACGTCGAAGCCGCCGCCGATCGCCTGGTCGATGATCTTGTCCGCCGACCATTCGCCAGCCTCGAAGTAGTGAAACGGCAGCTTGTGCGCGTGATCGACGGCCATTTCCAGCTCCGTCTCCGTCAGGGTCTTCCGTAGCTGGCTCTTGACGCTGATCCCGGTCTGAGTCGCCACCCATCGGGCGACCCGTTCCTTGCGGCTCATCTCGGTCCCGAAGATCGCGAGCTTGAAGCCCTCGCCCTGGTCGTGGAAGCCGCCAAGGGACTGATCCAGGAACCACGTCTTCCCGAACCCCGACCAGCCGGCGAAGACCGCCAGTTGCTTGCGGCGAAGACCGCCCAGGACGCAATCGTTCAGCTCGGCGAAGGGGAGCTCGAACACCTCGTCGGGCTCGTCGCTGCGAAGGTAGGACGCGTACTCTTCTGCGACCTCGGTGGGAGACGTCGGCATAGCGACGACGGAGAGATCGGTCGCGATCAGCGCTTGGGCCTCACGGACCAATTCCTCAGATTCGCCGTCTTTCTTCTCCCCCATCGTCACGGCCCGCGCCGACTCCTGGAGCTTGAATGAGGCTTCGACGTTCTGGCGGGCGTTCGCCTGGCGCATGACGACTTCGGCGTGCTGGCCAGCGTTGGAGGGCGCCGCGCATTTGGAGGTCAGGGTGGAGAGATAGTCGGCGTAGGTGGGAAGCTCGTTCCGCATCATCAGCTCGTCGGGCATCAGTCCCCGGTCGTAGAGCCGGCGGAGGATGCCGAAAATCTCCTTGTGCTTGTCGAGGTAGAAGTGACCGGGCTGGAGGCCGACCACGGCGAGCTTGCGCATCACCGGCTCGGAGACCATCGCGGCTCCCAGGACCGCTTCCTCGGCCTCGATGTTGGCCGGTGGCGGCAGAGTTCCAGCGCTCATCACTGGCCTTCCTGTTCGGCTTCGATCCGCCTGCGCCGCTCGTTGGTCTTCTCGCCCGCGTTGGTCTCCGCCGTGCGCTTGCGGTTCGCCTGCCGGTAGAGGTCGCGGAAGTCTTCGACCTTTTCGGGCTCGCGGCAGATCAGCTCCAGGTCGTTGAAGGGCTTGCCGGTGCCGTTGGGGCCGCGATCGTTGTCTCCCATGTGGTGCGGCGAGAGGGTGACGCCTACGATTGCTTCGCACAGCTCGCGGGGTGAGAAGCCTTCCCGCAACCGCGCTTCGACGTTCCGCCTGCGCTTGGGGCCGAGTTTGGTTCCCTTCCTCTTACCCAGCGTGTCCACCCAGAAGTTGAAGACACCCTCGACCTCGTTCCCCAACGTACCTTTCTTCTTACCCTCTTTCTTAAGGCTTTTGGGCGACTCTGAGTCCCCCAGGGAGGGAGACCCTGAGTCCGGGGTGGGCGACTTTGAGTCCCCCTCCATCCGGCGGTCAACCAGCACGTAGCGGTTGGGCAGGTTGCGGTTCCCTTCCACGCGGGTCCGCTCGACTCGCAGGAGACCGACCCGCTCCAGGGTCTCGGTGACGCGATCGACGGTCTTAGTCGAGGTACCGGAGTAGGCCGCGATCCGGCGGCGTTCGGTGGTGAAGGTCGCGCTCTCGGCGGCGCTCAGGTCGCAACGTGCTTCTTCCGCGTTCGCGAGCTCGACCAGGGCTGCGTAGACGGCCAGAACGGTGTAGAGCTTTGGGTCGTCCTCGCGCAGCTCCGTGCGCATCGTCGCCGTGGCCGAGAGCTTGATCCAGAACCACGGCTGTTCGCGCTCATCGCCGACGCCGCTCACGTCCTGCTTTCCTCCGGCCGGCGAGCGAGGGCGAGGACAGCTTCCTTTCGCTCTTGCGAATAGTTCTCGTCTGCTGCTTCGGTCACGGCCAAGAGGTCGGCGGCGGCGGTCGCCTTCTCCTCGGTCGTCTCGGCCTTGTCGTATGCGTCAACCACTGGACGAATGGCAGTGCTGCGGCGAGTGATCGCGTTGCGGATCAACGTCGCCATTCGGATGCCGGAGCTACCTGCGGGGTTGTCGGCCAATTGATCTCTCCTTACTCTCCGGGGGCCGCGAGGCCCCCCGCTTTCTCGAAGTCTTCGATGCCGGGTAGCCGGTAGCGATAGAAGCGCCCGAGCTTGACCAGGGCGCCGTTGGGGATAACCCCTTCGCGGCTCATCCGGTAGACGGCGTTGGTGGTCTTCAACTGCCAACGCTCCGCCAGTTGCTCTGCCGTCAGAAGCACTTCGCTTGACGATCCGGTCACGCCGCAGCCTCCCTGGATGGGCGGGAGACGGTGTAAGGGGCTCGACCTTTCGGGAGCCCTCGCCGGCCTGGTGCCGGCTCGTCAGGGCCGGAGGGAGGGTCGCCGCTGCGAGCGGCGGAGGTGACACGGCGAGAACCGCGCACCCGGCGAGGCGATCGGCGAGGGGCGCGAGAGCGACCCTGGGGGCAGTGCTGGCGCTGCTGGTGGGGCGGTGACGTCTCTAGGAACCTGATCCGCCAGCGGAGGGAGTCGCGGCGGCGTTCGAGCCGGCGGAGGAGGAGGGGCCTGCCGCCGCCCGTCCTCTTCTTCTCGGTGACGATGTTGGCGCACGCCTGGCGGAGTTCCATCCGGCATTCCTCCAGCCTGGGGCCGGTCACGGTGCGCCGTTCGTGGCAAACCGCGCCGCGTTGCAGCGGTTCCTGCTGGCGGGGCTGCTGGCCGGTGACGACTTCAGGCATTGGCGGTGATGGACAGGTGCATGATCTCTGGGTGTCAGTCTTAGCGAACGGCGCGGCGGGAAAAGATCGGCGATCTCGCAAACTCCCCCCTCGAACGCGAAAACGCCCCGGAGGGCGTCTACGCGGAGATCAATCAACTGCCCTGTCCAGACAGCCAGGTCCTATGTTGGCAGCCGGATCGGCGGAGAGGGGCCGACCGGAATCGAACCGGTGTAGATGGCTTTGCAGGCCACCGCGTAACCACTCCGCCACGGCCCCAACTGCCGGGCATCGTAACGGCCGGGCGGGGGACCGGGAGCGCTACCGCTGCGACCCTTTCGCGACCCTTTCCGGCGGGAGTGGCCGGAAAACCGCTCTGAAAGCGGTGTCCCGGCGGGGGCTCTTTGGGTCGCAGCGGCTTTGCAGGCCGCTGCGTAGCCACTCCGCCAAGGCGCCGGGAGACCGGTGAAGGGTAACCGGCCAGGCGGGGTTCGGGCGTCCTACTGCTCGTAGCCCTCGACGGTGCCGCCGTCGCGGACGCTGGCATCGTCGGGGTTGTCGCCGGCCTCGCGCAGGGAGCGGCGCTGGCGTAGGTAGTCCCAGGTCTTGTCGAGCTGGAGTTCGATCTCCTGCAGGCGGGCGTGCTCGTCGTCGTCGAGGCCCTCGCCCTCGTGGCGATGGAGGAGCTTCTCCTCTTCCTCGACCAGCTGGTTGATGCGCTCTAGTGCTTGTTGATCGTCCATGCCGGCTGCTTACCCGCCTTTCGTCGTTTCGACAACTTCGAAGGTGATCCCGGCCTTCTGCAACCGCTCCAGCAGGGCATCGCCCATCGCCACCGCGGTGGTCAGCTGGCCGGAGCGCTCGGGCACCTCGTCGAAGGCGAGACAGAGGCCGGACTCGGCGAGCATCTTCGAGGTCTCGGTGTAGCCGGGGTCGCCTCCCTTGACCTCGGCGACGACCCGCTCTCCCCCGCCTTCGCCGACGAAGACGACCTTGAACCAGCTTTCGGCCCTTTTCTTCACGCTCGGCCCCTCGCCGGGGGATTTGATCTTCAGCAGCAGCTTGCGGGTGGGCGGCAGCTGCGCCAGCGCGAAGCCGGTACCGACCCCGGCGCCGAGCGCGCCGACGGTGGCCAGGTGCTTGGCGAGCATGTTGTGGCCGTAGGTGAAGTCGGGCCCGTAGCGGTCAAGCGCGGCGGCGGAGCGGAGGATGATCGGCCCGTCGATCGTCGGCAGCGGCACCGCCCAGCCGCCGAGCGCGGGCATGCGGCGGACGCGCGCGGGCGCGGAGTGGATCTTGCGGTCGCCGGGCCGCGGCTCGGCCTGGCGGCGGGCCTTGGCGGCTGCCAGCGTCTGGCGGGCGCGGCCGAAGGCGTTGATCGCGGAGTGGAAGGTGCCGCCGGAGAACTCGGCGTTGCTGCGGACATAGCCGTTGACCGTCACTGGCACGCCCTCGGGCAGCTGCTTGACCGTGAAGTAGGCGCCGAGGTCGTGGGGGATCGAGTCGAAGCCGCAGCAGTGGACGATGCGGGCGCCGGTGCGCTCGGCCTCGGCGTGGTGCTCGAGCCAGGTGCGGTCGACGAACTCCGGCTCGCCGGTGAGGTCGCAGTAATCGGTCCCGGCTGCGGCGCAGGCCGCGACCAGCGGCCCGCCGTAGAGGACGTACGGCCCGACGGTGGTGACGACGACCCGGGTCGACTCGGCGACCCCGCGCATCGCCTCGGCGTCGCCGGCGTCGGCCTCGACGATCTCCGGCGCCGGCGCCTGCGGCGCGGTCGCGGCGAGGCGGGCGGCGACGGCCTCGAGCTTCGCGCGGCTGCGGCCGACCAGCGCCCACTTCATCTCGGCGGGCCCGTTGGCGGCGAGATAATCGGCGGTCAGCCCGCCGGTGAAGCCGGTTGCCCCAAAAAGAACTAAGTCGTAGGGGCGCGAAGACTCCATCTGCGCCATTCTCTCAGGAGTCGGCGTCCGGGGGACATCACGTGAAACGGGCGCCGCAGACGACCAGTCAGCGACCACGACGCCCGTTGCACGTGCACAAGCTCAACGGGACGGCTTTACAAATGTCAGGCCTTAGTCAAGGAACCGAAAATGACTGAACCGTCCGACCTTCCCGCAAATTCCGGCAAATCGCAGCATGCGGAGTTCGTCGCCCACTGCGAATCGAGCCTCGGGCGTGGCTTCGGGAGCCCGCAGGAGTTCCAAGCGTGGTCGGTCGAGAGCTTCCGCGAGTTCTGGCGCCTCTTCGTCGAGTGGGCGGATCCCATCCGCGAGGGAGAGCCAGAGCCCGTCTGCACGAGCGACGCGTGCGAGGCCGCCTCCTTCTTCCCGAACCTGCGCCTCAGCTACGCGGAGAATCTGCTCGAGCCGCGCGGCGCGGGGGGCGACGAGCGGGTGGCGATCCTCTCCCGCCGCGGCGACGGCTCGCGCCGCGAGCTGAGCCGCCGCGAGCTGCGCGAGCAGGTCCGCCGCCTGGCCGCCCACCTGCGCGGCCTCGGGATCGGGAGCGGCGACCGGGTCGTGGCGATCGCCGCCAACGGTCCGGAGGCGATCGTCGGCGCGCTCGCGGCGGCGACCCTCGGCGCGACCTTCTCGAGCGCGGCACCGGAGATGGGCGCGGCGGCGATCCTCAGCCGCTTCGAGCAGCTCTCGCCGAAGCTGCTCCTCACCGGCAGCGGCCACGGCGGCTTGGAGGAGATCGTCGCCTCGCTCCCCACTGTGGTGGCAACGATCGCGCTCGACGACGGCCCGCTGCCGGACGGCATCGGGGGACCGACCCTCCGCCTGGCGGAGCTGCTCGCCTCTCCCCCGCCCGAGCCGCTGGCCGACGGCTGGGAGCGCTTCCCCTTCAACCACCCGCTCTTCGTCCTCTTCACCTCCGGCACCACCGGGGCGCCGAAGTGCATCGTCCACGGCGCCGGCGGAACCCTGCTCGAGCACCTCAAGGAGCACCGCCTGCACGGCGACCTCGGGCCCGGCGACACCCTCTTCTTCCAGACCAGCGCCGCCTGGATGATGTGGAACTGGCAGCTCTCGGCGCTCGCCTGCAGCGCCCGGGTCGTCGTCTTCGACGGGGCGCTGAGCGGCCCCGAGACGCTCTGGAAGATCGTCGCCGAGGAGGGCGTCACCGTCTTCGGCACCAGCCCGCCCTACCTGCAGCTCTGCCAGGACAGCGGCTACTCGCCGCGCCGGCAGGACCCGCCCCGGGCGCTGCGCTCGGTTCTCTCCACCGGCTCGGTCCTGCGCGACTGGCAGTACGACTGGGTCGCCGAGGAGGTCGGCCCGGTGAAGCTGCAGTCGATCTCAGGTGGCACCGACATCGTCGGCTGCTTCGTCCTCGGCCACCCGGACCTGCCGGTCCGCCGCGGCTGGATCCAGTGCCGCAGCCTCGGCCTCGACGTCGGGGCGCTGGCGACGGAGGCGACCCCGACGGAAGGGGACGTCGGCGAGCTGGTCTGCCGCAACCCGTTCCCCTCGCGGCCGCTCGGCCTGCTCGGCGACGAGGACGGCAGCCGCTTCCACGCCGCCTACTTTGCCGTCAACGAGGGCGTCTGGACGCACGGCGACCTGGTCGAGTTCGACGCCGAGGGCCAGGCGCGGATCCACGGCCGCTCCGACGGCGTCCTCAACATCCAGGGCGTCCGCATCGGCCCCAGCGAGATCTACCAGGCGCTGCGCGAGGTGCCGGAGGTCGCCGAGGCGATGGCGGTCGAACAGCGCCGCAACGAGGGCGCCCGCCTGGCCCTCCTCGTCGTCCCCCGCGAGGGCGCCCGGCTCGACACCGAGCTAACGCTGCGGATCCGCAAGGCGATCGGCGCCCGCACGACCCCGCTGCACGTGCCAGAGCTGGTGGTCGCGGTCGAGGCGCTGCCGGTCACCCACAGCGGCAAGCGCTCCGAGCGGGCCGGCCGCGACGCCGTCGAGGGACGCGCGGCGGCGAACGAGCGGGCGCTGGCCAACCCCGCGGCGCTGGCTCAGATCGCCGCGGCCGTGGAGGGCGCCGAAGCGGAGCTGGCGGCGCGCGAGGTCGGCTCGCTGCCCACCGGGGCGCCGACGGTCGACAAGGTGCGGGCGATCTGGGAAACGGTCCTCGGGGTCCGGGGGATCGGCGACGGCGACGACTTCTTCGCCCTCGACGGCACCTCGCTGCAGGCCGTGCGGGTCTTCACCCAGATCCGCGAGCGGCTCGGGGTCGAGCTGCCGCTCTCGGTCCTGATGGAGGCGCCGACGGTCGCCGAGCTGGCCGCCGCAGTCGACGACCCTGGCAGGCACTTCGACCCGCTGGTGCCGATGCGCTCGGGCAACGCCGGGCCGCCGCTCTTCCTCGTCCACTCGATCTGGGGCGACGTGCTCGGCATGCGGCAGATCGCGGTAGCGATGCGCGGCGACGTTCCCGTCTACGGGCTGCGCGCGCGGGGGCTGCAAGGCGAAGAGCCGCAGCGGAGCGTCGAGGAGATGGCGACGAGCTACGTCGAGGTGATCCGCGCGATACAGCCGGAGGGCCCCTATCGCGTCGCCGGCCACTCCTTCGGCGGCCTACTCGCCTTCGAGATCGCTCGCCGGCTGGAGGAGCAGGGCCAGGAGGTCGAGTGGCTGGGACTGATCGACGCCGAGCTGAACACCGCGGCGCAGTCGCCGGTCCGCCGCTGGGGGCACCGGCTGGCGCTCCCCTACCACTACGCCCGCGCGGCGCTGCGCCGGCCGCGAGCTGCGCTGCGCGCCGGGCTGGCGCTGGTTCCCCGGCTGCTGCGCCGCGGCTTCTCGCGGCTTCACCGCGACGCGGCGCTCGCCGAGTCCGAGGCGACCTGGATGGAAGGCGCCTCGGCCCAGCACCAGCGCCTCGCCTCTCACTTCCTCCAGCTCGCCGCCGACTACCGCCCCGGCCCTTACCGCGGCTCGATGACCTACTTCCTCCCCACCGTCCGCCGCTTCCACCTCTTCGCCGACCCGCTGCCGGTCTGGCGTCGCGTCACCGCCGGGACGATCGAGATCGAGCGCGTCCCCGGCCCGCACGTGGGGATGGTCTCCGGCGACTCGGCGCCGGTGGTGGCCGAGATCATCGACCGGCATCTGGCGACGCGACAAAACGCCGCGCCAAAGGAGACCGCAGCCGGCTAGGAGGCCGAAGCGGTGGCCGGGGACCCGCTCTGCACCGGGTGACCGCCATCGCGCCAGACGCCGACGCCCTTGCCGACGTGGACGACGTCGAACTCGGCGCGCTGCAGGATCGAAGCGGCGAGGCCGCTGCGCTTGCCGCCGCGGCAGATGGTGGCGATGGTGCGGTCGCGCGGCAGCTCGTCGAGCCGGCCGGCGAGGTCGCCATAGGGGATGTGGAGCGAGCCCGGGATGTGCTCGCCCTCGTACTCGGAGGCGTTGCGGACGTCGAGGATGACCGGGCCGCCGTCGCCGTCGACGCGACGGGCGAGCTCGTCGGGGTCGATCAGCTCGATCCGGTGCACCGGCCGCTCCTCCGTGCGCCAGGCGGTCATCCCGCCCTCGAGGTAGCCGCGGACGGCGAGCCCGACCGAGGCCAGCAGCTGCGCGGCGCTGCGCTCGTCGCCGCTGGAGGCCGCGACGACGACGATGTCGGCGCCTTCGGGCACGACGCGCGAGACCTTGGTCGCGAAGCCGGTGTCATAGGAAGAGGCGCTGAGCGCGCCCTCGATGTGGGCCTCGTCGAACTGCTCGTTGGTGCGGCCGTCGATGACGACGGCGCCCCCCTCGACCAGCTCCTCGACCTCGTGGGTGCTGAGCGGCGCCGGCGTCCCGAAATCCTCGACCAGCGGGCCGCGGTTGAGGCCGACGATGCGCTCGACGTTCGGCGGTTTGTCGCCCAGCGAGCCGACCTGGTCCTCGACTAACTCCGCCTCATCGGCGATCTGCAGGGCGCGATTGTGGCGCCGCTCGAACCCGATCGTCGAGGAGGACTTGAGGTCGAGCCCCGAGCCGCCGCAGAGCGAGCCGCCGAGGTGGGCGGGCCAAACCTCGACTTCGTCGGGCAGCGTCAGCAGCCGCTCGTGGAGGGAGCGGAACATGTCGGCGGCGCCATCGCGCGGCTCGACCGCAAGGTCGGGGCGGGCGACGTCGCCGATGAACAGCGAGTCGCCGGTCAGCAGCGCCCAAGGGTCGCCCCCGCGGCTCTTGTCGGCGAGCAGGAAGCAGGTGTGCTCGGGCCGGTGGCCCGGGGTGTGGATTGCCTCGACGACGAGGTCGCCGAGCTCCAGCTTCCAGCCGTGGGCGAGCGGCTCGTGCGGGTACTCGGCCGCGGCCAGCTCGTGCACGTGGACGGTGGCGCCGGTGCTGCGGCACAGGCGCCCGTGGCCGGAGACGTGGTCGGCGTGGTTGTGGGTCTCCAGGACGTGCCCGATCCGCACCCCGTGCAGCCGGGCGAGCCGCCGATAGGGGTCGATGTCCCACTGCGGGTCGACGACGACGCCGACCCCGGATTCGCGGTCGGCGACGAAGTAAGAGGCGCAGCCGAGGTCCTCGTGAATGATCTGGCGGAAAAGCATTTCTCCCTCGCCGATGAGGCTAGCGCGCCAAGCGCCTCGCCACAGCTAGAATGCCCCCCGTGCGGCTGTAGCTCAGCTGGCTAGAGCGTCTGCTTGCCATGCAGAAGGTCGAGGGTTCGAATCCCTTCAGCCGCTTCCAGTCAAGCCCCGCTCCGGCGGGGCTTTTCGCTGTCTAGATCAGGCGAATGCCACTTGGCGAACCCATTCAGGTGAGCGTTCGCTCGAGCTTTACCTCGCACATGTCGACCGATGCGCGCGTTCCGGGCGTCTCCGAGGGATCCATTGCGCTGAACACCTTGGCTCCAGCCTCCATGTCCTCGGCGCTGTCGAACGACTGAAGGACCAACGCCGTTCCCTGCGAGTCATCGAACAGGATCTTGAGACCCTTGGCAGACACGCCGGGCGGTGGCCCGTCGGACTCCTCTATGCGGGCAAGAAGCTCCTGCATCCGCTCGGCAGAAACGTCGGTGAACCTGACGGCTCTTACGTACATGACGACTTCCTCCTCAATCTGTCCTGGGACACCGACCATAGTCGCTTCCCCCTGACCCGCGGGTCGGTTTTTGCTCACCGCCACAGCTCGCGCCGCAACATCGCGTTGCCGCGTTCCAGCTGGTCGATGGTGGCGCTGGCGACCGAGGGGGTGCGGGTGGCGCGGTTGATGCGGGCTTGGACCTCGCGGTGGGACTTGCCGGTGCGGCGGGCGACGTCGGCGACGAGGGTTCTGCGCTCGCCGCGCAGGCGCTCCCGGGTCGCATAGGCGGACTCGCGCTCGGGCTCGCTGTCCTCCGGCGCGGGTTTTGGCCTTGCGGGGGCGATCGGCTTATTCGGCCTGGGGTCGTCGGTCGGGAAGAGCTGGAGGGTGGTTTCGCTCATGATCGCCTCGTCTAGCTGGGCGTCGCCTGAGCTGAGGACGGCGAAGCCTTCGCCCGGCTTGCGGTCCTCCGGGCGGTCATCTAGCTCGACCTCCTCCTCGTCGCCAAGGGGCGTGAGGTCAAGGGCGTGGCGGCGCTCCAGCTCGATCTCGCGGGCGAGGGCCTTCAGGCGCGAGTCGGCCGGCATCAGGAGGTAGCTCATCTGCCGCCGCGGCTGCGGGGTGGCGCGGATGAAGCGGCCGACCACCTGGCGGAAGAAGAGCTCGGTGCGGGCTGCAGTGGCGTAGATGCCGACCCGCAGGCGGGGGATGTCGACGCCCTCGGAGACCATCAGGACCGAGACCAGCCAGCGCTGGTCGGAGGCGGCGAACTCGGCGATGCGGCGGCTGGCGCCGGGCTCGTCGCTCATCACCAGCTCGGGCCGCTCGCCCGAGACCGACTCCAGGCGGGCCGCGATCGCCCGAGCGTGGTCCTGGTCGGAGGCGATGACCAGGCCGCCCGCATCGGGGTGGCCATCGGCGCGCACCTCGCTCAAGCGGGCATCACCATCGCGCAGCACCTCGCCCATCCACTCCCCCTCCGGGCTGAGCGCCGTCCGCAGCCGCCGCGCCGCCTCCACCGCCGGCAGGACGAGCTCGAAGTCGGCGCTGCGCAGGCGACCGTCGGAGACCCATTCCATCTCGCCGTCGTAGGGCAGGAAGGTGATCGGTCGGCAGACCCGGTCGACCAGCGCCTGCGGATACCCGTAGGCGTAGTCGGCCCGGCTGAGGCCCTCATCGTCGTAGGCGACCCAGGGGATGGCCGAGGTGTCGGCGCGCCGGGGCGTCCCCGAGAGGAGCAGCCGGAAGCGGGCGCCGTCGAAGGCCTTGCGGGTCTGCAGGCCCCAGGCGGCCTGGTCGCCCATGTGGTGCGGCTCGTCGGCGATCAGCAGGGTCGGCCGGCGGGCGGCGGCCTGCCGGTGCGTGTCCGGCCCGGCGGCGATCGTCTGGTAGGTGACGGCGACGCCGTGGAAGTCGGCCGACTCGGGCCCGTCGGCATTCGGCCGGTTCGGCTCAAGGTCGATCCCGTAGCGCCCGGCGTCGGCGGCCCACTGGCGGCAGATGTGGGTCGTCGGGCCGGCGACGACGACGCGCGAGACGTAGTTGGCGCGCAGCATCCGGTGCGCGATGTGCAGGCCGAAGGTGGTCTTGCCGGCCGCCGGCGTCGCCGAGGCGAGGAAGCTGGTGGCCGAGGTCGCCCGCACCGCCTCGGTCGCCTCCTCCTGCCAGGCGCGAAGGGGTCGGGCAGCGGGCCAATCCGGAAGCGATCGGACACGCGCGCCGCCGCCGGCCTGGTGCTGGGAGGTGTCGTACAAGGGCCGGCCACAATAGGGCCGGCCGCGGTCGGATGGCCCGCGGCTCGAACGGTGCCGAGGGGATGAATTCACGCCACCGACGGCCATATAGTGGTCGCCGTCCGGCATCTCGATCAGGAGGATCTGAAAGTGGAAGTGCTCTTCGAACGGAAGGCCCGAAGCAAGCGAGTGGCTGCGATAGGCGCCATCGCCCTTCTGGGACTTCTACTCGCAACTTCGTTCGCTCCCGGCGCCGCGCAGGCGCGGGTGGAATCGTTCCAGGACCTGGCACCGAGCTCGGTGGAACTTACGGCGGTTGCCGCCGACCCCGGAACCGGCCTCATCTACGCCCAGGAAGACGGCGGGACGAAATTCTTCGTCTACAACCCGGGCACCAACGCGTGGACCGAACTCGCGCCATCACCGCTCGACAGCGGCAACAACGGCGGCGCGACCTTCCTCGGCGGCAAGATCTACACCGTCTACACCGGGAACGCGACCAGCCTCGGCGTCTATGACATCGGCGCGAACAGCTGGACCACGACCGACAACCCGCTCGCCAGCGGCACCGGTGACATCACCGCCGCAGGCGGAAAGCTGTATCTGGCGCAGGGCCTTGAATTCTTTTCACTCGATCCCGTTTCGGGCATCGCCACCCCTCTCGCCGAACCGCCGAAATTTCCCGAGTCAGAAGGGGACGAAGGCTTTGAATCCTGGGGTGGCCTGCAGGTGGCCGACGGAAAGATCTACGGCCACCAGGGGAATGGCTACACCGGTTTCGGCGTCTACGACATCGCAGCGAACAGCTGGCGGGAACTGCCGTACGCCCCGAAAGTCCTTGATGACGAAGGCGATGACCTCGAAGGCCCGCTCCTGGGCAGCGCGTACAACCCGCTGACCAATGCCTACATCACCTACGGGCCATATGGCGGGAAATCGCTCTTCCGGTTCGACATCGAAGCCGGGTCCTGGTCGAACAGCCCGTTGCCGTTCGTGGTCGATGACGGAGGCATGGCATACGTCTCACTGCCGGGCATCGAAGGCATCTACATGGTCCAAGGCGAGGAAGGCACCGCCTTCGCCCGCTATAACGAACGCAACCAGACCGATCTCTCGCCCTCGATGTCCTCGAAGGTGGTTAAAGGCGGCAAGGTCACCTACTCGATCCTGGTCAAGAACAACGGGCCCGAAAGGGCCGGCGGCGTCGTGCTGTCGAATTCTCTGCCGGCGAAAACGACGCTGCTCTCCACGACGGCCTCGCAGGGCGTCTGCACCGGAACCTCAGTGCTCTCCTGCAACCTCGGCGTCCTGCGGAGCGGTGCAAGCGCCAGCCTGACGGTCGTAGTGAAAGCGAAGTTCAAGAAGATAAGGAGCAGCGCAGCCGTCTCCAGCCAGGCGGTTGACAGCAATGCCGGGAACGACAGCACGACGCTGGTCACGAAGCAGTGCGTCGTTCCGAAACTCAAAAAGCGAGGCCTGAAAGGGGCGAAGAAAGCCCTCCGGAAAGCGAACTGCAAGCCGGGCAAGGTGGTCCACCGCCACAGCGGCAAACCCAAGGGCAAGGTCGTCCGCGGGGGCAAGAGCCGCGGCAAGGTCCTGCCGGCGGGCAGCAAGGTCAAGCTGGTCGTATCCAGCGGCCCCAAGCAGGCCGCTCACGGCAAGACGAAAAAAGCCCCGAAGTAGAAGAGCGGTCGCCGCGAGGCCGGCGGCGACCCAACTTCGTTCCTCGAGAAAGCCCCGCTGCGGCGGGGCTTTCTCGTTATCCGAGCACTCCGGGTGACAAACCCTGGCAAATAGTGGTCGTTTGTGCTACCAATTAATGGGTAGTTCGCTGAAGTTCCCCAGATGATCCATCCCCCACCGACGCGAGGCAGGAGGAGCGTGAAGAGCACTAGGTATGGCGCCGTCGTTATCTCCCTGGCCACGGCTGCCCTGTTGCTCCTCCCTGCCTTGGCGTCGGCTTGGGCTCCCGCCGGGTCCGCCCCCGTCCATCCCGGGGTCCAGACCTACACCGAGGGCGCCCAGTGCACTTCCAACTTCGTCTTCCAGGAAGGCTCGACCGTCTTCCTCGGGCAGGCAGCCCACTGCTCGGGCACCGGCGAAGCGACCGAAACCGACGGCTGCAGCAGCGACTCGCTGCCGCTCGGCACCGCGGTTGAAGTCAAAGGCGCGACCCGGAAAGGCGCGCTCGCCTACAACTCCTGGCTGGCGATGCAGGCCGCCGGCGAGAGCGACCCCGACACCTGCGCCTACAACGACCTGGCGCTGGTCCGGCTCGACCCAGCCGACGTCGGGCGGGTCAACCCCTCGGTCCCCGGCTACGGCGGGCCGACCGGCCTCGGCACGGTCGGCGACCTCGGCTCCACCGTCTTCTCCTACGGCAACTCCGAACTGCGGCTCGGCATCTCCAAGCTGAGCCCCAAGCAGGGCACCGTCGTCCAGAACGAAGGCGGCAGCTGGAGCCACATCGTCGTCACCGTCACCCCCGGCGTCCCCGGCGACTCGGGCAGCGGCTTCATGAACGAAGCCGGGCAGGCCTTCGGCGTCCTCAGCACCCTGCAGCTCGCTCCCCTGGCGGGAACGAACGGCGTGGGCGATCTCCAGCGAGAGCTCGCCTACGCCCGCGCCCACGGCTTCCCCGGTCTGCAGCTGGTCGCTGGGACCCAGCCATTCAACCCCAGCCTGGTCGGCGCCATCCTCGGCGCCTAGGCCGGTTAGTCGCGCAGCTCGGCGATCAGGTCGTCGAGATCCAACGGCATCGTGCCCATCTCGACGCCCTCGCCGTCGGCCGGGCGCGGCCACTCCTCCCGGGGCCGGTCCCAGTAGAGCTCGACGCCGTTGCTGTCGGGGTCGGCGAGGTAGAGCGCCTCGCTGACGCCGTGGTCGGAGGCGCCTTCCAGCGGCCAGCCTGCCTCGCTCACCCGCCGCAGCGCGTCGGCGAGGGCGCGGCGGGTCGGGTAGCGGATCGCCGTGTGGAAGAGGCCGGTGGTCCCGGGCGGCGGTGGCGAGCCGCCCTTCGAGGACCAGGAGTTGAGGCCAATGTGGTGGTGGTAGCCGCCGGCGGAGATGAAGGCGGCGTCGGCGCCCCAGCGCTGCATCAGCTCGAAGCCGAGGATTCCGCAGTAGAACTCGAGCGAGCGGTCGACATCGGCGACCTTGAGGTGGACATGGCCGATGTCGACGCCGGCGTCGATCGGCTCGCGCGCGCCCTCAGCCATCGAGCGCTCCATCCAGCGCCTGGTTCACCAGGCGGTCGGCGTCGGCGTTCTCGGCGCGGCGGACGTGGCGGATCGACCAGGAGTCGAGATCCCGCAGGGCTCGCTTCACCTCTTCGTGCAGCTTCTTCATGCCGGCGTTCTTGACTTTGTAGCGGCCTTCCACCTGCCGCACAACCAGCTCGGAGTCGCCGATCAGCTCCAGCTCGGTCGCGCCGTGCTCGGTCGCCAGCTCGATCCCCCGCAGCAGCGCCCGGTACTCGGCGACGTTGTTGGTCGCCTCGCCGATCGTCTCCCCCACTTCGCCGACGACCTCGCCGCCGTCGCGCAGGACGACGCCGATCGCCGCGGGACCGGGGTTGCCTCGGGCGCCGCCGTCGACGTTGACCGTGAAGCGGCTCACCGGCTCGCCGCCCGCTCCCCCGCTAGGCGCAGCTTCCCGTCCTCGGCGACGAGCGCGTTCCACTGCCGCGCCGCGGCGTCGAGCTGCTCGATCTCACCGCCCTTGCCGAGCTCGAAGACCGGCCGCAGCTCGTCGTCGAGGTCGACTCCCCACTGGTACCAGGAGAGCTCCCAGGCGACCGTCACCCGGACCACCCCGGACCTGCCGGCCGAGGCACCCACCGAGGCCCGCGGCACGCCGAGGGTGCGGGTCAGTCCGGCCACGGTGCGGCCGGCCTCGCTGGAGTTGAAACGGGCGACGGCGCGCTCGAAGGGTGTGGGGCCGAACTCGTCGGGCGGCGGCAGCGGCCGCGCTCGCCTTGGAGGGACGGCCGGGTCCGGCGCGGCGGCCTGAGGTGCCGTTGCCGCCGGCGCGCCGGGACGGCGATGCCGCCGCCGCAGGAGACCGCGCAGCCGACCCTCGTGGCGGTTTACTCCGCGCTCGGGCGCCGGCTCGCTCGCCGGGCGCCAGGCGAGCTGCTCGGCGCGGGCGACGCAGAGCTCGCAGACGGTCCGCTCCTCCTCGCCCTCGAAAAACCCGTGCACGCGCTCGCCGGCGAGGATCGTCCGGCCGCAGATCCCGCAGCTCGCTCCCATCAACCTTGCTGGAGGGAGGATTTGAGCCGCATGACCGCCTTGGTGTGCAGCTGCGAAACGCGCGACTCGGTGACGCCGAGCACCTCGCCGATCTCCCGCAGGGTGAGGTTCTCGTAGTAGTAGAGGGCGACGACGAGCTGCTCGCGCTCGGGCAGGCCACCGATCGCCTCGGTCAGCAGGTCCTTGACCTCGGTCGAGGCCAGCGCTTCCTGCGGGTCGGCGGCGCTTTCGTCGGCGATCGTGTCGAGCAGGGAGACCTGGTCCCCGGAGGAGTCGGAGACGGTCCAGAGCTCGTCCAGCGCGTAGACCGAGGAGTTGGCGATCTCCAGCAGCGCACTCTGCAGTTCCTCCTCGGTGAGGTTCAGTTTCGCCGCCAGCTCGGCCTCGGTCGGCGCCCGCTGCAGTTCGTGCTCGAGTTTCGCCTGCGCGGTCTCGATTTCGCGGGCGCGGGAGCGGACCGAGCGCGGCACCCAGTCGAGCGAGCGGAGTTCGTCGATGATCGCGCCGCGGATGCGGGTCATCGCGAAGGTCTCGAATTTGATCCCCCGCTCGGGCTCGAAGCGCTCGATCGCACCGATCAGGCCGACCAGGCCGTAAGAGATGAGGTCGGCGTCTTCGACGTGGGATGGCAGCCCGGCGCCGAGCCGGCCGGCGACGAATTTGACCATCGGCGAGTAGGCGACGACCAGGCGCTCGCGGGCGCCGTCGTCTCCTTCGTCCTTGTAGCGGCGCCACAGGTCGCGGAGCTCGACTTCCTTCACGCCGGTTTCCATCAGGCGATTCTACGTTCGTTTGCGGGGATTTGGTTCATGCGCGGGGGTGGCTGGCGGCGTAGGTGTCACGCAGTCTGGCGGCGTCGACTCGGGTGTAAACCTGGGTGGTCGAGATCGACGCGTGACCTAGTAACTCCTGAATCGTACGCAGGTCGGCGCCACCCTCGAGCAGATGGGTTGCGAAGGAATGCCTAAGTGAATGCGGCGAGACGCCCGCCGCGAGCGCCGCTTCGCGCGTCCAGAGGCCAAGCCGGCGGGTGATGTCGGAGTTGGAGAGGCGGCGACCGGACTTGGAAAGGAAGAGGGCTTTCTCCCGTTTGTCGACCGCCAGCGCGTGCCGACCCTTGTCGAGGTAGCGGCGCAGCGCCCGCTGTGCGGGCTCCCCCACCGGCAGCAGCCGCTCCTTGGAGCCCTTGCCGAGCACGCGCAGCTGCTCGGTCTCGAAGTCCAGCGAGCCTTCGTCGAGGTTGACGATCTCCTCGCAGCGCAGGCCGCAGGAGTAGGCGAGCTCCAGCATCGCCCGGTCGCGCAGCTCCAGCGGGGTGCGGGCCGGGATCCGCTCCAGCAGCGCTCGCATCTGCTCGGTGCTGAGGACCTGGGGCAGCTTCTCGGCGCGCTTCGGGCTGGAGACCAGCTCGGCCGGGTTGGCACCGACTTTTTCGACCCGGACGAGATAGGCGTAGAGGCCGCGGACGGCGGCCAGCTTGCGCGCCACCGTCGCCGGCGCGGCGCCGGCGTTGGAAAGCCCAGCGCCGAAGCGGCGGACGTCGCGATAGCGGACGTCGCCGGGGTCTAGCCCCTGCTCCCCCGCCCACTCGCCGAACCCGCCGAGGTCGACGCCGTAGGCGCGGCGCGTGCGCTCGGCCGACCCGCGCATGCGCAGGTCGCGGTCGTACGCGGCGAGGGCGGCCTCCCAGTTCATCGAGGCTTCATTCGCCTCGGATCGGTGTCGTCCTTCGCGGCGGCGCTAGCCAATAAATATGGGCGTGCCTACTTCGACCAGATCGTAGAGTTCTTCGACGTCTGGAATCGCCATCCGGACGCAGCCGTGGGAGGCGGCGCTGCCCAGCGAGTAGGTCTCTTCGGTGCCGTGGATGCCGGCCCCTTCGAAGATGCCCATCCAGCGGGCCTTGATCGGGTTCGACGGCCCGGGCGGGATCGTCTGCCCGGCGAGCGAGCCGGCCCAGTCGGACAACGGCACGTGCCAGACCGGGTTTTCTTCCTTTTCCTGAATCGCGTAGAGGCCTTCGGGCGTTTCCAGCCCTTCCATCCCGACCGCGACGGTGTAGGTCTTGGCCAGCTTCAGGTGCTCCCAGAGGCGCAGGGTGAAGGTCGAGCGGTCGAGGGTCAGGTAGGACGGGTACTCGGCCGCGACCTCCTTCTTGGTCACTTCCGGCGCGATCGAGTGGACCTTTGCCTTGACCGTGTGCGGGGCGTTGGCGTTCAGCACCGCGGCCTTGAGGTCCTTCTCCAGGAGGTTGTCGCGCAGCTTGCGCCCGTCCTTGCCGGCGACGACTTCGAGCGAGTCGCCGGTCGCTTCGACGTCGGCGTTCTGCGGTTCGCGGTTGATTTCCTCGGCGACGTGGCGGACGAAGCGGTTGACCGCGGGCTCGGAGTAGGCGACTTCGGGCCTGATGCTTTCTTGCACCTCGCCGCCGCTCACGTAGCGGACCAGGCGGCCCGGCAGACCGCCCTCCTGGCTGTCTTCGACCGCCTCTTCGACCGCGGTGTCGAGGTCGGCGCGGATCTTCAGCTGCTCGCCGCTCAGCTTCCAGGTCTTGCCTTCGAAGCTGACGTCGAGCGAGGTCTTCAGCGGCGCCACCAGCTTGCGGTGGACCTTGGCCTTGGCTTCGTCTTCGTCGAGACCGCCGACGTCGACGCCGCCGATCGTCACGCCCTCGGCGATCTTGTCCTTCTGGGAGCTGTCGTAGGCGTAGGCGCCGCCGACGACGAGAACCAGCAGCAGAGCGGCGATCAGAGCCGCTATCGAAGTCTTCGTTCGCATCTGGACTGGAGTAACCCTCAGTACGTCGGTTTGCCGGTTCTGCAGAGTCTAGGCACTCGCCTGGTTCGCCTTTCGGGGCGATCTTCCCTGCAATTTCGCATGTGCATCGGTCTTATCGGCAGCGCGGCCGGATATCTTTCGCTTCGTGCGCACCAAGGACGAGGTCAGGGCGGAGGTCTGGAAGGCGATGGAACGCGAGGGCGTCTCCCGCTTTCCCGGCGCCGAGGGCCGGATCCCGAACTTCGCCGGGGCCAAACTGGCGGCCGAGAAGCTCTCCGCGCACCGGCTCTGGAAGCGGGCCCGGGTGATCAAGGCCAACCCCGACTCGCCGCAGACCCATGCGCGACGGATCGCCCTCGAAGAGGGCAAGACGATGATCATGGCGGTGCCGCGGCTGCGCGACCCGCACCCGTTCCGCGTGCTGGAACCGAAACGGCTCTCCAAAGCAGCGATGAAAGAGGCGGCGACGATCAAGGGCGCGCTAAAGCACGGCCGGGTCGTCGCCCTCGACGAGCTGCCGGAGATCGACTTCGTCCTCTGCGGCTCGGTCGCGGTCAACCTCAGCGGCGCCCGGATCGGCAAAGGCGGCGGCTACCACGACCTCGAGTACGGGATCCTCACCGATGCGGGCAAGATCGACGCCCACACCACAGTCGCCACCACCGTCCACCCGATCCAGATCCTGCGCCAGCACCTGATGGTCACCGACCACGACCTTCCGTGCGACCTGATCGCGACGCCCCGCGCGGTGATCGAGATCGACCGCCAGTACGACCGGCCGCGCGGGATCCTCTGGGACCACCTGCAGCCGCCGCAGATCCGCGAGATCCCGGTTTTGGAAAGGATGGGGTATGCCTGATCGCCCCGAAAACGGCAAGGTCCCGCTCTTCCCGACCGACTACGGCAACCCCGACCCGACGCCGGAGTGGATGCGGATCGACTGGCGCCAGCACCTGCACCAGGTCGACCTGCCGGGCGCCGAGGGCGTCAACTACGCCGAAATCGGCGAGGGCGAGCCGATCGTCTTCATCCACGGGATCGCCGGCTGCTGGCGGAACTTCCTCGAGAACCTGCCGTACTTCGGGCGCAGCTACCGGGCGATCGCGCTCGACCTGCCCGGCTTCGGCGACAGCCCGATGCCCTCGTGGGAGATCACGATGGCCAACTACGGGCGGCTTGTACACGACTTCTGCGAGCGGTTGGGGATCGACCGCGTCGCCGCCCTAGTTGGCAACTCGATGGGCGGCTTCATCGCCACCGAGGCGGTGATCCAGGATCCGGACCGGTTCGACCGCCTGGTCCTGATCTCGGCCGCCGGGGTCAGCTTCGCCGAGTGGCAGGGCCGGCCGCTCGACGCCGCGGCCCGCATCTTCAAGGCGGCGATCCCGATGATGAGCGGCGAACGGCGCTCGTATTGGACCCGGCCACGCGGTCGCAAGCTCGCCTTTGGCCGGGTCTTCCGCAATCCCAACGGCCTGCGGCCCGAGCTGCTCGCCGAGCAGGTGCGCCCCGGCCTACAGGCCCCCGGGTTCCCCGATGCGCTGACGTCGATCTGGGGCTACGACACCCGCGAGCGACTGCCGGAGATCGAGATCCCGACCCTGATCACCTGGGGTATCAACGACCAGATCGTCCCGCTTGAGGGAGCGCTGGGGTACCACCGGCTGATCCCGAAGTCGCGGCTGGAGCTCTTCGAGCGCACCGGCCATCTCCCCCAGCTCGAGCGCCCGGCCCGCTGGAACCCCTTGGTCGAACAGTTCATCGAGTCCTCGCAGCCGCTCCGCGCGGCCCAAGACACCGCCGTCGGCTGAGCCGTAGCGGCGCTAGCTGGTGGCGGAGCCGCGGGCCGCGGCGG